>Ga0179591_1180018_pt1 | contig 12348 bp, 17 predicted proteins | sample CZOMad2_1_08_16f_FD_182891 | JGI IMG/M metagenome (GOLD analysis project Ga0179591, IMG submission 182891) | Vadose zone soil fungal communities from Angelo Coast Range Reserve, California, USA - CZOMad2_1_08_16fungal (PacBio error correction) | ecosystem: Environmental > Terrestrial > Soil >... | reverse complement strand
CATCTACTTTCCCTAAGCTGTCCATCTTGCCCCCCAGCTTTGTTCCCATCTAAGCCCTCCCTTCCTTCTTTCGGCCTGAAATCAGGAGCGCGCCCTGATTCCTCTAGTTTCCCCCCTCCTCTTCTTTCAGCCCGTTCCTTTGCGTACCCCCTTCGCCGACTGTTTCTCCTTGAGCAAATGTTTGAGGTCTTTCCCTTGCCTTTTCATCTTCCCAGGGACATTCACCGGGACCCTGTCTTTCGAGGCGTCCCAACACGCCGCATTCTCAGTTTACCGTTTTTTGGACCCATTATCCGATCCGCACCAGACACTTTTTTTTTGACTTTCCCCCCTCCGCATGTGAGACCCTTCGTTATTTTACCGTCAGTCTCCCCAGGCCAGATAGGGAGTGATGCTTGGAGGGTTGTTCTCTCCAGCTTCCCGTTGTGGACTTGATTTTTGGCGCGAGCATGAGAGAAGGGAGCACTGCCGGTATTAATTTCGGCCCTTCTACTGTCATGTCGATAAGCCAGATTCCCCTTTCCCCTTTCCTTTACCGGTTGTTTTTGCATCCCCTTCTCCTTTCCCTCGGCGAGAGGTTCGGTCCCTTTGGCACCGTTTACGGCGATGTATGCTAAGAGCGGTGCCACTATCGGTTTCCTTAGTAATTTTTCTCGCTCTTTTTTTCCACCCGTGCCTCTCGATCTATGTGATAGAGGACATGGGCAGGACTTTTCTTCTTAGCAGCAATCCGGTCGACTTTTGGGCTGTCCCTGTCGTTTGTTTTGTGGCTAAGACACCCTCAAAAAGAACGTTTACCCTTTCATCGGATATGTAACTGTGGGTCCCGGCCCCGCGTGCCTCGTGTAGGCGTCTTCTCATCGGTTTTTTTCTGTCACAGAGAATTTCGTTAGGATTTACTTTCCTTTTTTTCCCCCTTGGAAGGCCTCTGATTCTCGCTTCTGGGACGTTGAGATTCATGTCACCCTCATGATTCATTCCTTCCCCGACTTTAAGGCGTTCCTGCGACGGTTCGTTTTTTCCGATTCAACTTCCACGGTTCGCGTATCCGGCACGGCTAGCTTGTTGTTTTCCCCGCCCCCATTGCTGAGGCCTCTTTTCCTGATCATCCTTGCCCTTGATAGATCGCGCATGCGATTTTGTTTTTTTTTTTCTTTTTTTTGTTTTTTTTTTTTTTTTTTTTTTTTTTTTTTTTTTTTTTTTTTTTTTTCTTTTTTTTTTTTTTTTTTTTTTTTTTTTTTTTTTTTTTTTTTTTTCTTTTTTTTCTTTTTTTTTTTTTTTTTTTTTTTTTTTTTTTTTTTTTTTTTTTTTTTTTTTTTTTTTTTTTTTTTTTTTTTTTTTTTTTTTTTTTTTTTTTTTTTTTTTTTTTTCTTTCCTTGCACCCCTGCCCCCTAGGCAGGTGCGGATGCGGTACTTTTGGTACGACAGTACTTTCTTCCCCCCTTTGTTAGCCTCAGTTTACCCCCAACACGTTCAGCTGCCCCGTCTTGCAGAATCTAGACGGTACACTGGAGAATCCACTCATGGGTCGAGGTAGGCCCCCTCTTTGCGACCGTCTTTTTGACTCCGCCGATTGGTTTTTTCCAGAGAGGCACGCCCCGGGGACCAGGCTTCTTTTTTCTTTTTTTTTGGACCCCGGCGCATGCAGTTTGCAGACTCTTTTTCTTGAGCCTGAAGTTTCTTGGGCCCCCCACCAGCATCCAAATGTCCCACCTTTCGACCTTTTCTCTCGCGCCCTGGACCTCTCTCTTTCCTCCTAATCCGTTGTCTTTTTTTTTCTTCTTCTGAACCCTTGCTGAAGAGTCTGTCGAGGGTTACGGGTGTTTGTTTTGTTGGCAAAGAATCTTTACTGGGTGCCCTCCCTCGCTTGCCAGCAGTCTGAGTTCGCCTTTCGAACCCACATCCGGCCTGAAACGGTCCTTTTCTCACTACCTTCGGTCCCCTTCCGATGGCTTCACGAGGAGGGTTAGCCGTTCTTTTGGAAGGTTCTTTCACATGAGTTGTTATCCTGTCCGGTGTTCCTCTCGTATTTTTAATTTTTGTTCCCTCTGGAAACGTTTTGGAACTAGAGCTTCTTCCAAGTGTTCAACGAGTCGTTGTACGGGCCCCCTTTCCTTTCCGCCCTCTTTAGGGTGTCCCTGAAGGCGTCTTTATCCGCTCGCATTCCCTCTTGATCACTTTTGAATTATCAGCCGTTTTTTTCCTCCCTTCCCTTGGCGGTTTTTTTAAAACAGCCGCCTACACATTCTGCCGGGTTCTCGTGAGTGACTGCGTCCCGGTCTTTCAGTGGCCGTTTCCTTCGACTCCCCAGGGGAACGTTCCGACTTTTTTTTTACTAACAGCCTTCCCCTTTGTTCCTCTCTCCCTCCCAGTCGTCTTACAACCTGGAGTCATGGTTTCATCCCCCCCGTTTTTCGTTTGGTAGCCGTTCTCTCCGTTTCCCGACCGTTCTTTGCAACCCTATTGACTCCGACGGCGCTTGGATGGGCAGCGGCCCCTTTCTCATTCACCCCTGTCTCAGATGATTCGAAGGCTTGCTTTGTTGACCTTCACCCTCTTGAGATTCATTTTCGACGTTGAGGTCTTGCCGTCCGAAGGACTTTACATGAAAAGGACCCTCTCCCCCCTTGTAGCTCTTTCACGTTTCCTGTAGGCTCTTGAGCTGATCGTTCCCCCCCTTTCTGAAAATCTATCCTTCCCGCTAGCCTTCCTTGCTGTGAGGTCCTCACATCCCTAATCCTTGACTTCTATTGCGTTCGAAGCACCACAAAAGGGTCCCTCTTCTCTTTTAGCGATCGGATTCTTTCCGACCTGAAAGCGATTTAAGAGGAATTCAATCTTTTCTTCCTTAGTTTTAGAACAGGTCGAGCCTTGTCTGAGATTTGTCCACTTCCTGTGAGCCCCTCCACACCGAGCGCCGCCGCATTTTTTTCTGAGAATGTACCTGACTCCCGACCGCCCTTTTCCCCACCTGACAGATTCGGGGTTCCCGAAGAAGTATGTGGATGCATAAGGATGTAAAATCAAACTGTCCTTCTCTTCCTTGCGAGGGTGTTACGTGCAAGCTTGGTTCCCGTCCCCATTTACTTTCCTGGTCTATGTAACAGGAGAAAGCCGGGCACGCCTTTTTTTTTGGACCGTCTTTTTCGACTCGGATTGTCACGAGAAATGCACTCCTTTCTCCCCAGCCTGGTCTTTTTCTCTAGGGCCGCAGTTTTTGCGGTCCGTGCCGTTTCCCCGTTTTACCCCCCCCCCCCGACCGCCGCTCCCGGAGTGACGGGGACCTTCCGGCGGGTGGCTTTTCCTGCTTTTCCTTGAGCTGCGGGAAGACGGGCCTCCCCCTCCGGCTCCACGGTCCCTCTTTTTTTCCGAGCAAGGCCTTGAGCCCGCCGTTTTCCAGTATGCCGGCCTTGCGACAAAGTCTTTTGACCCCCCCACTGTGTTGGATCGCGGGGGCCGCCGTTTCTCGCCTTTCTTACTACATCTTCGGATCCTTTTCCCCCTCTCCCAGCCCTCTGAACGCCGAGATGGTAAGTCCCGGCAGGTTTTTCGGGTTCGTGATGAGCTACGGCGCTGACTCTGGGTGGGCCGAGTCCTTTTTTCGGGACTTGCTTTGGGAGAGGTGTTGGACGAAGATACCCTTTTCCCCCCCAGATGAACTTTACCAGCCCTCCTTGGACGTCGTTTCACCACCGGGACGTCAGGGCTGCCGCCTCTGCCGTTTTCTTACTTCCCTTCTGCTCCCTGTACATTCATCCACAATGGATTGCTTCAGATCTTTTTTTGGCGTCAGCGGGTTTCCCCCAGCTTGTTTTTTTTTCGTGTTCCCGCATTTTTTATCTCTATCGGTGACTCCTACTCTTTTTTTTTTTCGCTCTCATTTCTTTCTTTTCCCCACTTCAGAGAACAGAGACCCGGCTGCTATCATGTGACAGCCCCGTTCCTTCTCTGGAAGGTCCAGACCATTGTTTCTTATTCCTGGGATGTTTTAAGCAACTCCCGCCCCAGGTTTTCTTTTCCGCGGCGTTCGCACTGACGTCACGCTGTTTCTTTTTGTTTGTCTATCCTCTTGCAGAAGAGAGTCCTTCCTCCGGAAGGTCAATTCCCCGAAGCCCTTATGGTTCAGCAACCCCCGTTTGCTTTTTCCCCTCAAGGCTCATTCACGCCCTTCCCTCTCTACTTGACAACATACCCATTCGCGTTAGCTTCTTTTTTTGACTGTTATCCACGCTCAGATCTTGTAATTCTCCCCCAGAGATCGACACTGTAGTCATTTTTCCTCCTCCTAGTCCCCACCCTTCCTTTGAGCGCCAGGGCGATTCCCAGAGGTCTCTTTTGCTCTTTTACCACATATGAAGTGTGGATCCCGTTTCTTACGTTCATCTCTAGTCCCACTTCAGTGTCCACCCGCGCTGATGCTCTTCGGCGTTTTTAACCTAAACGTTTAGTCCTTTTTTTTTTTCACAATGGAAGTGATGATTCCCAATACCTTCTTTTTTTTTCGCTTAACTCTCTATTTTTTCGACGGGCGCCAGGTGCGGGCCCGGGCGGCGCTTCTTTTCCTTTGGCCCATTTTTCTCCCCTTGACAGGAAGAAAAGCTGCGGGGTCTTTTTCCTATCGAGATTGGACCTTTTTGATTTTTTTTTTCCATCACGGTTCTCCCTTCCCTACCGGATGTGATTTTTTTGCTTTTATCCCACTTTTAAGTTCGGTATCAGGGCTCCTCCTTGGCTGGGCAGGCAGTAGAGGGTTCGCTGCTCAAATTATTCTTTTTCCTATCCCATTGTTTTCGTTTCGCTTCCTTGAAAAGGGTTTAGTCGAGGGTTTTGATTACTGCGTCTGAAGTCTTTTCTTCAAAGAACTTCTTTCCCTCATTCTACGTCGTTGACCGTTTTTCTTTTTTCCTCCACGACTTCCTTGCATCGGCGAAGGTTTCGGTCCCTTACACGTCCCTTTTTCTTTGCGGAGTATCGAGTTTCTGCTGTTTGGTCAGTACTACTTCTCTTTCTTTTTTTTTTTCCTTTGGAGCGAGCTACGATGTTCTCATTTTTCTTCAGGCTTTCCCCTTGGCGACCTTTTAAGATATGCCGCTCCCTTTTTTTTTGCAGCATAACCCAAGCCGGTCCCCCCTTTCTGAGCTCCGGCTTTCCCTTTTTTTCCAGGATCTTTTTTCTCCATGCGTCCGGGGCCGGTCGTAGAAAGCCGTGCTGTTTTCCCCTCTTCTGCGGTTTTTCACTCGACGTCTCCCCAGCCCCGTTCATTTTACGCCAGGCTTCTTGAACTGTGACTTTTCGAGGATGACAAAGTTCTTCCATCCGTCACGCCACTTGAAGGCTTTTCTGTTTCCTTCCCGTGAATGAGGGCAAACTTCCCCTCCGGACTTTTTACTTTCGAAAAGGTCCCTGGGGTTTTCTTTTCTTTTCTCAACTGGTTTATGCGGAGCGCTTCCTGTCTCCCGGAGGTCCTTTTTTAAGCTCCCCGTTCTCCCCGATATAGATTTTTATCCTTCCCCCCAACCCCCCGAGTGGGCTTTTTTGGACCCGGGGAATCGTTTTTTGGTTCTCTCAGATTTTTTACACCAGGTGCCGCCGATTTTTTACAGTAAGTCCTTTATGGTCTCTTACCCGGTCCTCCCCCCAACCTCATGGGGAGCGGGAAGTCACCTTTCTTTTTTCCCCCTCCCCTTTTGTCATACCGCTAGCGAATGTTCCTTGTCTCTTGGAAAAGATTGTGACCCAGGCCCGGAGGTTTTTTATTTTCTTTTCGCGTACAGGATGGCCAGACCGCTTTTTTGGTGATCCTTGATATGAGTTTTTTTCCCACACCAGTTCCATGTACCTTCCCTTACTCCAGTCCTGATTCTTTTGGTTTCCGTTTTTTCTCATTTGTTTGTCCTTTTGTTGTGTGTTCTTTTTGTGTGTTGGTGATCTCTATGAACAGGTCTCGAGAGGTTTCCTTCCGGTCTTCCACTTTTTTTTTTTTTTATGCTTTGCGTTTGCCAAAACGAGATCACTTTCTCCCCCATTTCCCCAACTGATTTCAAGTTTTGAAGGTCCTGGAGCGGTCAAAGCAAAAACACCTTCCGGGTCAATTTGACCGTTCGTTTTTTTTTGCAACATGGAGGAACCTCCGTTTTTTCCATTTCGCGGTCTCCCGAGATAGTGGTTCCTTAAACCTCCCCCCTCGGTTTGCTATCTTACAGGCCCGATTTGGCATGGCCTCCTGTGAAACTTTAAGTTTTGCCTTGCTTCCCCTGTGGACCTTCGAATTTTCCACACTCTCCTCCGCACCTGCTCTTTTTACTGAGTGCCTGCATATCAGCTGTCTTCTCTCTTGATACCCTTTGCCGTGGCTTGTCTGCCTTTTTCTCAGACGAATCCATCTGTGGCGGTCTGCCCCTTTTCTAGCCGTTTTTTTTCGCCGGTTTTTCCTTCTACCTGCTCGCGGTAGTGCAGTGTTTTTTTCCGTCCCGTTTTTTTGCACCACCGCGACCCTGGACACGATTTACCGTGCGTTCCGTTTTTTCCCCTGTCCATCAGGCCAGGTGTCCTCATGTGTCATGCCTCTCAACTTCCCAGTCTTGAGGACATCCTTTGTAATGTTCTCCCTTGGTTTTTCCCCCTAGGTTCAGTTCAAGACCGCTTCTCTTTTACCTTACAAGAGGATGTCCTCCTACAGATTCCAAGTTCTTTGTTTTTCTGAGGCCTCTCAATTTCAGGGATTATCTTATACGACTTTCCCAGTGTTGGGTACTTTTTATCCTTTCCTAATGCATGATACTGAGACCTTCCTTCCGGTCCATCCACTTAATCCTTCCCGGTCCACTTCTGACTCAGAATTCATGGTTTCCGCGTTCTGAGACTGATCGGGAAAAAACTCTTCTCTCCTCTCTCGAATTGCTCCTTCCGTGGTGACCCCTTTCAAGACAGACCGCGATGTCCATTGCTTCTTTTTTCTAATACCGGTCAACCCCTCCCCTTGTATTCTTTGCTATGATCGGCGGATTTACATTTCTCATAAGAGTCCTTCCTTCTCCTATTTCGCAGGTCTAGCGCCCGGAGATCGTCACCTCCTCCCGGACTTAGAAAGACCCCCTCCCGACATTTTGACACTCTCCTTTTTTCTTTCTGTTACTTTACCGTCAACGGAACTTTCTCCCCGCCCCCTGTCCCCATTTCCCCCTGAGCGGGTTCGTTTATCGGCTTTGGTAACCCTACCCGGTAAAGATAGCACTCTGTAGGGAGTTTTCCCGCCCGCTGGCTCCGGTCCAATGTGGATTTCTTTTGGGTCATCTATCCCAATTTCCGGTGCACGACAATTGCCCTCTGACCGACACCAGGCGTCGGATTTGTGCCAGCGACCCCTCCCCTGACGGTCCTCGAGGCTTTGTTGACGATCGGAACCTGTCTCTCTCTTCTTTTTTTCTCAGACCTTCTGCGGAGCTGAAGTGGGACCCTTTTGGTTGCAGCTTCATCGATGTCTTCTGGGGACGTCCCTTGTCTCCTCCAGCGGGAGCCAACCCTTTTTTTTTTCTTTCCTACGCTTTTTTTCGCCCCGACGTGACGGCTTCTTTTGCCCCGTGAAGGTGGCCCAACTGTGCGTGGTCGCGGCCGGTTTTTGTCCGGAAAAGTGTTCTTTCGTTTCTTATCCATTGTATAGGATGGATCTTGGAAGTCGACAAGAACTTCCTCTTCCTATGTTAATGGTTTCCCTTTCTTCTTCTGGCGGCTGTCTTAGGTTCGCGACGACTTGGTGTCCCCTGTCGCGACCCCCTTCATTCTCGATTTTATGACCGAATGCGGGAGCGTTCTTCCTTAAGTCTGACAAGTCCGGCCCCCCCCTGGGACGTCAGGGATGACTTTGACGCGGTCCCTTGAGGCTGACGTTCTGGCCGTCTTCAGTCCCTCCAAAGGAGTTGCTTCCATCGGGTTTTGGGGTTCAGGACTTCTTTCCGCGGTCCTCAGCCGGGGCGCTTGACAGTGGTGCCCCGCACAACGATGATATATCGTTTACTCCCCCCTTTTGTTCTAGACCTTCTTGTCTGTTTTGTGGGGAGAGTCTGGGCACCACCGAACCCTCCTCACTGATGCTATAAAAGCTGCCAGCAAGGAAGGTAAAATTCTGGCTCTTCCTTGTCTTTTCCTTGGATGGAGTCCAGCAAACAGACCTGCGTTTGACTCTTTTCGTGCGGAAGCTATTCACCTTTTTTTTCTAGTAGGGCGGGTTTTCCCTCAGTAAGAGTGTCGTCTTTTTCTCTGCTCGGTCCCGTCCACGAATGAGGTAATTCTCTCCTGGGTTTTCCCCCCAACGTAGTTCTAGGAAAGAAGGGTCCTCCCTACCCTGCAGCTCCTGATTCACCCCCCACCCATATCGGAGTTGATTGATTGTTAGCTTTTTCCCCGATCTATGTAGTAAGCCCCAGATCTCTAAAAGGGTACGGACTCCTCCCCCCCTCGGCCTCACCCTGAGGTCCCCCCCTTAACGGGAGAGTCGCAGGGTTTTTTTGAATTAACCTTGCGGGCTCTTCCTGGAAAAGACGCCGGTTTTCTCCCTCGTTGAGTATCTCACGTCCTCCAGAAGCGCTTAACTTTTTTCACGTTCCCCCCACCCGCGCGAGTCCCCCTTCATGATTACGCTGCTTCTTTCGTCCAAGAAAAGAAGGACGTTTTTCTTCAACTTCATTTTTCCGTCACCCGAATCTTTGCCTGACATTCTTGAATGTAGCGCCCCTGCCGTTTTTGACGGACGCAAATTTTTTTTCCGTTCCCTTCTTGCCTCTCCAAAGGGAACGATCAACCGTGGACCGTCCTTCCCCCCGATGGTTGTGACCGCCTCCCTATTTTCGGAAAGTTTTTCAAGCCCTGATTCTCGCAAAGACCCGGATATTAGTCTTCCGTCTTTCGCCACCCCTTAAGTTTCGTTCCCCAGGCGCCTAAGATCTTCTGGCATTCGGAGAGTTGGTTGTTCCCTTCTTTCGGCTTTTTCCCTCTATCCCGTGAGGATATTTTTCCGCCTTTGTTTTTTTCCTCCTTGAGTTTTAAGTCCTCGGGGCGCATTTTATTTCATCTCCCGTCAGATTTAACTTCTTTTTCTTTCCAGGGGTGGCGGAGCACCTCAATCGACTTTCTTTCCCTCCCGGTCCGACCCAGTGTTAGGTTAAAGGTCACCGGACGGTATGATTCTCTCTCTCTTTGTTTTTCTCTCTTTTTTTAAACAATCAGGATTCCTCAGTACAGGCTTTTTTTTTCTTTTCTTTATCGAGCCTTGTCCTGGCTGACGTTTTTTTTTTCCCCCCCTTTGGTCCCGAATTATATGGCACCGCACCGTCGTTGAGCCTCCCTCCCCCCTCACTTTAATTAGAGATCCTGGCTCCCATTTCAGCGTTGAAAGAGGCCAAGATCTTTTTTTCTCCCCTGTCTGCGAAATCCGGCTTTCTCTTTTTGTCCCCTCCCCTCCCGGCGTGAAGTGTCTGACCCGCGACCTCACCGCTGCCCGACAGGATTTTCCCGCGGATGGGCCTTTTTTTGTCGGCCTTCCCCTCCTGATTTCCCCGGTACCTACGTCCTTCTTCCCCCTTTTTTTCATGGCAGATGTTTATTCCGGCAGGCGGAAACGACATCTTTTCTGATCTTCCGGCGCCCCGCTCTTTCGGTTGGGGGGGGGTTGGTGTTTTTCTCGCTGTTTTCCCTAACTCCACACTTTTCGGAGGCGTTTTATTTGTTTCCCTTCACGGCCGTTGCCCTCGCCTTCGAGCTTATATATGAAGGCCCAAGGTTCCACCCCTCGCCTTTAGGACTTGCTGCTTGAAGTCCCAGGACATACGTGTTCCTTTCCTGCTTTAAGTCTTAGCAAAAACCTTTTTCCTCTCACGTAAAGTTTTTCCGAGTTTTCGTTCCCCTGTCCAGGAATCTCCCCCCTATGGTTTGGAGTTTAAGGCCCCCACTCTTTTTTCAAAGCGTTTAAGACTGAGTAAGACCTTTCGCTCAGCTTTCCCCCGTGGTTCCCGTACCGGATGTTGTTTAGGGCCTTGCTCCAGCTCCTTTTTCACTTGCTGCCCGCTCTTTTTTATTTGAGCATTCTTTTGGGGACCACTTTTCTACACAGGTAATCCCCCCCGTGGATCGAGCCCCCCTGTGCATTTCTCTTTGAATAATCCTCCGTTGTTGTTTTCGTCTAGCTTTCCAGGGACGCTCCGAGGCCTGTAGACCTTAGTTCCCTGTTGGATGCTGGTGGTCCCCTAGATAAGGATCAACCACCATTTTTTCAGAATGAATGCTCTTGCTGTTTTAGCACCAACACATCAGTTCTTGTCCTCGTCCGCGCCTTTTTTTTCTCAACGGGACCCCCCTTTCTGCCACCTCGTGGATTCCACGAGAGGGTAGCCGGCCTTTCCTGCCCTTCCCATGATTTTTTTTTTCTTGCCCTTTCCCCAGTGTCAGTCCTTTTTTCCTGGCATTGGAACAGCGGCACCGTTTTTTTATTTTTTGTGATGTCCCCGGGGCAAGAGTCCGGGTCGTCTCAAAGCCTCTCCCTCACTTTCTGTTGCTTTTTTTTTCTGAATGTTCAGCCGAATGCTGTCCCGATCAAAGGGGGCCGCCTCCCCTTGGCTTCAAGAGACGCTCCCTTTTGTCGTAGTAACAAGAAGAGTCCCCCCCCGCTCTCTTTCTTTTTCCTCAAGGCCACAGGCTAGCCTTCGTGCAGTTGGCAGCTTTTCAGTGGCCTTCCCACGCGAAAGGACGGCCTTTCCCCCGTGCGGAAGGAGTATTTCCTCACTTCCTTCTTGTCCTTATCTCAAACTAACCAGTTCCTATATTTCCATCCTGACGTCCTTCTCCCTTTTGGGTGTAGAACTGTATACCCCCCCACCTCCTCCCCTTTCGTTGTTGGCCTACCCAGTTTCTTTTCGACGACAGACCTTGAATTCCCTTCCTCTTTCCCCTTTCCAAGTATATGGACCGTCCGATGAGGCTACGAAGTAGGCTTTCTTTTTTATGATGATAAAGAAGGGAGCGTCCTATTCTTTCGCCCTCTTAGTGAGCAGACTTAAACTTTCCCGTCTCTATCCCACATTCTTGCTACCAAGGTTTCCGTCAGGCGAGAGACGATAGGACACCCCCCGCTCTCCTGCAACCCGAGATCTCCGAATGCGCCGTCTTTTTTTTTACCTGGACCCGAACCTTCGCAGATGACTTCCTTCTCTTTCTGTGTTTAGCCGCAAACCGTTCAACTACGGAGCGTTTAGCGCTTGATCCCTTTGTTCGTTTTATTTAGATCCCTTTTAACCTAGCAGATAGGACTTAAACCTTTGATTCTCCTTTTTTATTTTTTCTCTCCAGTTGTTTTCGCTAGGAAAAAGCCTCCGGGAGAATCCCCTCCCCCCGTCCAAGACTGCCCACCCTTCGTAGTTGATGATCTTCTGCTACCTCCTTGACTTTCTCCCCATGGCCTGTAAAGTTTATCAGCCTCCGGGTAGTGGATGCATCTCCTTCTTTCCAAGAAAACGGTCCGATCGCTTTCGGTTGTTTTTTTTTCCTTTAAGATGGGGCGTCCGGTCCCGGGGTGGAGCTTCCCGTAATCTTCGAACCTGCTCCTCCGGTCAAGAAAACCGTGTTTCCCCTATCGCTGACCAAAAGGAGGAGGATGTAACGTCCGCCTGCCCTACTTTCTCCGAAGGCGGATGGTTTCAGATCCCTGCATGCAGTTTTGCTCCATTGGCAGTGTCGCGTAACGTAAGCCTCTTATGCTGACGTTTTCAAACTCGCGAGGTTGGCCTCTGGCTTTGGACCGCGCTGCGGTACGTACGGGAGATATCAAGTGGGATTCCCCAGTTATACTTGTCCGAGCAGGCTGGAGCCCCCGCGTTTTTTCAGGTCCTCTAACGTGCTTTCTCGCCCGCCGGTTGACATCCGTGCGGGTTCGCGTTCTTCGGACGTTTAGAGTTTCGGGGGGTCCCACCAGCGTATTTCGCGATGGGAAAAGTTCTCCATTTTAAGGCGTTCCCATCCGCTCTTTTTTTCCTTGGCCTTCGGGTGGCCTGTGGTCGTTCTTCGCCGTCGTCCGCTTCCTGGGTGGCGACGCCGACACGACGGCTCGGGTACTACCGGACTTTTTTTGTCTTTTCCTCCTCTCTCTTGAAACGCGCAGTATTGAACACCTTCGGGCCTGGACAACAGATTGGCCGTCATTTTCCCGTAACGAGTAAGTGATCCGGATGGCTTGCGTCGCCCGGTTTTTTTTTTTTTTCCACTCCGACCACTTCGGCTTACAGCTCTCTGGGTTCCGGGCTGCTGTTCTTTTCTATCATTTCCTGCCTCTTTCTCTGAAGTTGGTGCCCCCGCACCACATTG
>Ga0179591_1348262_pt1 | contig 12351 bp, 13 predicted proteins | sample CZOMad2_1_08_16f_FD_182891 | JGI IMG/M metagenome (GOLD analysis project Ga0179591, IMG submission 182891) | Vadose zone soil fungal communities from Angelo Coast Range Reserve, California, USA - CZOMad2_1_08_16fungal (PacBio error correction) | ecosystem: Environmental > Terrestrial > Soil >... | reverse complement strand
CCTTTCCTCCCCCCGGAAATAGAGGGGGAAAAAAAGTTCCTCCTCCCCTTTTCTTTCTTTCCCGCGCTTGATATTTAGCCGTCCTCTGACGCCTTTTTTTTTTCTCCCCCCATCATCAACGGCGAGGGTGCGAACGGAGTGTCGCTCGTCCCTTCCGTCTCGAAGGAGGTCGGACAGGATAATAGCAACTTCCTTTCTCCTTTCCTTCCTTCTTTTCCTCCCTGCAGAAACATCGTCTTCGTCTACCCATTCTTTCTCGTCAACGGCCATCTCTTAAAACCAGTTCCTTTTTCCCGAATGTGTGCAGTCTTCCCTTTTTTCCCGTTGGGTGCTTACGAATCAATCTGTTGCGGGATGGGCGACCCTTTTTCCCCCCCCCCCCCGAAATAGGAGAGATTCCCCCCCTCCCTTTCTTCCCTCCCTCTCACTAACCGACTTTAGTCTGCTTTTCGTGGGCCCACCGATCTTTTTCTTTTTTTCGAACGAAACCTTTTTTCTTTTTAGGCTTTTTTTCCTTTCTTCTCCCCCCGCGAGGAGATCTTCACCTTGACGTTCCGCACCCAGGAAGAGGCTGTTCCCCCCTCAATACGGACTGGAAGAAGGTATCTTCCTTTCTTCCTCTCTTCTTCTGCAGATCGCCTTTAGTCCCTTTTCAACCAAGGTTCGATCCGGAAGTCGCGTTCGTTCTTCCCTTTTTTTTTTTTCGGAAGTCAAAGGAATGGAGTTTCTTCCCTCTTCCTCCCCCCGTTTCCCTCGTCGTCCGCCCCCAAGCTCATTTTTTTTCGTCGGAATCCGGCAGGACTCCTCGTTATCCGGACGCGCCTTTTCCTTTTTCCTTTTTCCCCTTTCGCGTCCAGCAAGGACGCCCTCCTCTCCCTTTTTTCCTTTCCCCCCCAAATGTCCGGCGCCACTTAAACCGTTTTCCATCGCCGAGAAGATGCTGGAGGGGCGCCGTTGCGATTTTCTTCCTTTGATTTTTCTCTTTGTGTACGCGGCTTCGAATGTTCTGGTACGCTTGCTGGGACCGACAAGATCGCTCCGTTTTTTCCTTCCTGACATAATTAAAAGGTCATTTTTCCCTCCCTCTTCTTTTTTCACCGGCCGACTCCTCACGTCGGCTTTTTTTTTGCGATTCGGCACGGGGCAACCACCGGCTTTTTTTTAGAAGAAAAGTGCAAGCGATAACCCGTTCTCTTTCTTTCTCCCCCCTTCTCCTCTTGCGGGGTGATAAACCTGCTCACCTTTGGTCGATCCCTTCCCGTTCAACGGGCTGGAACATGAAAGGCGTAGCCGACGGGTTGAGTTTTGACTTTTTTCCAACTTGAAGAGGTTAGAAGGAACGATGGAAGGATTCCTGTTCCCCCCCTTCCCCCCCTCCCCTTTTCCTTTCCCCTGAAGAACGGTCTGGCCCCTGGGATTTCTTTTTCGGGCGCAATCTTAAAGAGCAAGACGGTTGATGTTCCTTCTTTTTTTTTTCCTCTCCCGAGGGTGGTTTTTATTTCCTTCCCAAAAATTTACATGAGGAGTCCCGTTGCTTCTCCCTTTCTTCCATAAAGAGAAAGTCAGTTTTTCTCTTCCTTTTTTTTTTTTTTCTTTAAGAAGGTCCGGACTGGTCTGCGCGGAGTAACGGGGACGGTGAAGCTCTCTTCTCCTTTCTCGGTGTTAGTGTGATGGAGTTGGAGTTGTTAGAGTCATTCTTTTTCCCCCCCTTCCCTTTCTTCCCGCTGACATCCGGGCTCCACACATACTCCCGTTTCCTGGCGGTCAGCTTGCCGAAACACCTGCGGGAGGCGCATTTCCTCTCCCCTCCGAAAAAGAGAAAAGCGATGGGAAAGCAGCCTTTTCTTTCCCGTCCCCCTTTTTCCTCCTCTCCCAGGTAGAAGAGGAAATGTTCTTTGCGTCCCCCAGGCCGCTAACTGAAAGTTGATAGTGCTTCCCTTTTCCCCCTCAGGTAAATTCTTGGTAGAACCCTTTTGTCTTATTATTTCTTCCCCCCCCTCCCCCCCCACACAGGTCTTGCGCCCCAACTCCCCTTCCGAAGAGGTGCGCCGATTGGTTGTGCTGTCAGCTTGCCTCTTTTTCCTTTCTCCCTGAAGATGAGGGAATAGGAAGAAAGTAATAGTCATCTTTCCTTCTCACCTCCTTCCCTCTTCCTCCCAGCGACCCAGCTACCAGTAGGCTACGCGAGTCATGTCCCTCTTTCTTTCACGAAGAGAGACACTTCCTTTTTCTCCCTCCTCCTTTTTCAGCAGGTTATACCCCTTTTCCTTTTTTTTCTGTGGCGAGCACCTCGGGAGCGTGATCCTCTGTTCCTTTTCTTTGCCGAAGAAGAACACGAAGGTTCTCTTTTTCCCCTTTCCCTTCCCCCACGCTGATCACACTGTGCCCCGGCCGGTGCCACGATGGCCCCCCCCCCTTTTGGGAAGGAAAGGTCTTCCCTTTTTTCCTTTCCCCCTTTTTCGACGAGACGTTGTCTTTTTGTCGGAACAGAAAGAGTACCAGACCCAGGCCCGTCTCCCCCCCAATAGGAATACGACGCCGCCTTTCTTTTCCTTTCTCCCCTTCGACCAACCGTCTCCGTTCCGAGGATCTGACCCAAGGTTGTACTCCCTTTTTCATTTGAAGACTTCTTCCTCTCCCCCTTTTTCTTACCCCTTTTAGGTTTGAGGGCAGCGTGGCCACGAACTTTCGAGTAGCGAGAAGATTTTTTCCTTTTTTCCCTCTCTCTTTCCGCCCAGCCGATGTCTCTCTGTAGGGAGGGACTGACCCCACCACCCCCCCCCCCCCCCCAAAAAAACCCCCCCCCCCCCCCCCCCCAAACCCCACCCCCCCCCCCCCCCCCCCCCCCCACCCACACCCCCCCCCCCCCCCCCCCCCCCCCCCCACCACCCCCCCCTTTGTTAGTGGGCAAGGTACGCATCCCTTCTCCCTTCTCGACAGTAAACGGACTAATTGTAGCCTCCTCTTTTTTCCCTCCCCTTCCTCCCGTTTGTGGCCAGCCACGCTGCTCCTGTCAGCCTTTTTCTCTCGAGAAATTAGAGGTCCATCCTTTTTTTCCCTTCTGTTTTTTGTTCGCCTTCTCGACTGCGGAAACGTCAGCACCGACAGCAACGGTCGAAGCTCTTTCTTTTTCTTTTCATGGGAGACACACGGTGAAGATGTCTTTTCTTCCCCCCCCCTTCTTGCCGCAGCCCCGGTAGGGCCCCTTCGCACTCGGCGTTAACGACGTCGGTTGTCCTTTTTTTTCCTCTCCAATGGAGAGGAGGGATTTTATATCCTCCCCTTTTCCTTTTTCTTGTACGCGGTTCAAATCTCCCGCCATACGGCGATTGAGAAGTTTCTCCTCGAATAGAAACCATCCCTTTCCTTTTCGCAGAAGTGGACTTCTTGGACTTCTCTGACGGCCTGGTCGATCGAGGCGTCGTCCCGAAGGTACCTCTTTTTTCTTTTCCCCGAGCTACAGCGTTTCTCTTTTCTTTTTCCGCGAGCACTTCCGACGCCGTCGTTCTCTATGGCGAAGCAGTTTTTTCCCTCCTTTTCGGACTCGCTTTTGATTTTTCGAGTCTCGGCCTGATGAAGATCTCGTCGCCTCTTTTTTTCTTGGGTAGTCTCGGCACTTTTTTTCTCCTTTTTTTTTCCCTCGCGTTTGCGATTTCCCGTGTGTTGTTGCAGAGAGCTCTGTCCTTTTCCCCCCCCCGCGGCGGGAAACACCCCCTTTTTTTTTCCCCCTCCCCCTTTCTCCTTTCCCCCTGCTGACAGCGGCTTGCCTCTCGCTTCCTCTGCCCGCCGGGCGTCGTCAACATCATCACCCCGGGCGCTTTTTTTTTTTTTCTTTTTCCTGTCAAAACACCCTTTCCCTCTTTTTCCCCTTCCTCGACGGAGTCCTCCATCGAAAAGTTCCTTTTTTTACCAGGAAAGAGGCACTTACTTTTCTCCTTCGGCTCCCATCCTACGCCGCGATGACCAGGCCGTTCTCGGTCCTCACAAAGGGAATATGCTGCGCTTCTCCCTTCTTTTTCTTCTCCCCCTGTAGACTTCCTTGTTCCCGGATGGCGACGATCGGATTTCGCCTTCCTTTCCCTGACGAGATCAAATCAGAAATCCTTTTTCCTTCCCCAACTCACCGACTTTGAGAAGCCGATTTCCGCTGGTCCGCGCACGTTTTTTTTTTCCCCAGGGTTTCTGGTTAGAAACGCCCCCCTTTCTTTCACTTTTTCTTTTTCCTCCCCCCCCGCGTAGATCTTCGTGGACCGTGGGCTTTTGCTACGTGGTCTGAGAAGGCGAACAACCACGCCCTCCGTCCTTTTCTAAGGCTCGAGGATAATGCAGATAGAAGACCAGGGTTTCCTTCCCTCTTTTTTCCCCCCCCCCTTTCAACAAGTTCGAATCCCCTCTGTTCTTTTTTCGCGATGGGCTGGCCGTCACGGCCTGGAGTCTTCCTGCCCCCCCGTATCGAAGTAAGACACTACCCCCCTCTTTCCCCCTCCTATCGAATCCGGCCACTTCTCTGAAGCGAGGGGAACTTTTTTTTTCCTCGAGGCCAGAAAGAAGAAAGCGCCTCTTTTGTTTCTTTCCTTTTTTTCCCTCCCCTCCCCTTCGTGCAAAATGGGCCCTTTATACTCCCTATTCATCATCGATCGAAGAGATGCGTGGAGGTTTCTTTCCCCCCTCTATAGGATGAGAGGAGGAAGATTGTTTTTTCCCTGATCGACGCTGGGTCTGGTACGTCTCCTCCTATAGAGAGGTAAAAGGATAGGCTCACCCTTTTTTTTCCCTCACTTCCAAAAATGTCCCCCACCTAATCGTTCATAGCAATAGTGTCCCTCCTTCATAAATGAATAGGGATGGTAAGAGTTTTTTTTACCTCCTTTCCCCCTTCTTTGTTAGTCGAGGACTCACCGAGCTCATCAGATGCACAGCGATCCACTCCTCCTTCTTCCCTCCGAAATGAAGGGAGGGGTGATTCCCCCTCTTTCCCCTTCCCTTTCCTTTTCATCTTTCTCCCGCACGGCTGGGACTGAAAAGGAGTTAGCTACGTGGTGATCTTTTTTTCGCTGAAGGGACGACCCCCCCCCCCCCTTTCTTTTTTTCTCTCCTCTCATGGCGGCCGACCCGGAATTCATGACGGTCCCCTTTCTTTCCCCCAAGGGCATCTGACAAGCACCCCCACCCCCTTCCAGAGGGAAAAAAGAGTTGGAGTTTTTCATTCTCTCCTTTTTTTCAAGACCGTGTGGTTTGGCTTCTCCGGGCCCTCCTAATTGACCTGAGGAGTACAGTTGCATCCTCCCTCCTCCTTCTTTCCCCTCGGAAGGGGTGTGTTTCCTCCCCTTTTGTTCTTCTTTCTTTCCCTTTACTTAGACCTGTCCTTGTTTTTTTCAGCGGCGGTCCGCCGGCTTTCTCCTGCTCGTGTTCTTAGTGCTGGAGTTGGTTTCCTTTCCCCCCTTCCTTTCTTTTTTTTTTCTTCCAGCTGAAAGCCGGGCCATCTATATCTTTTTTAGAGAGATGTGGGCCCCGGGGTCAGCTTGCGAACACCTTGCCCCCTTTTCTTTCCCCGAAACAACGAAAACGAAAGCACGCCTCCCCCCTCTTTTTCCCTTCCTCCCGTACCAGCGCTCACTCACCTCCTCCCCCCGACCACCGCTCGAACAGGTCAGAAGTCCAGGACCTGCTTTTCTTTCTTACACAAAGGAAGATAAAATGAAGTGAATAGTTTTCCCTTCCCCCTTCCTCCCTCAGGTAAAGTCTTGGTCGACCCGAGGTCCACACGGTCTTGCCCCAAAGCCAATCCATTAACCCTCTTCTCTCCCCTATATTGGTTGTGATTGTAAGATGAAATTGGTGTCAGTCCCTTTCTCTCTTTTCCTCCTTTCTTTTTTGCCGGAGCGCCTCTCCTAGCAGCCGTTTTCGGCCGACAGAGACCTCAAGAGACGTCTCCCTTTTCTCAGGAGTGAGAAGAGAGAAAAGGCTTCCCTCCCCTCCCTTCCCCTTTTTTTCCCCCCTAGGTCAGGGTAGTATTTTTCTGCGAGAAACTAGGAAGAGTTTATCCTCTTTTCCTTTTTTTTTTTCTCCCACGACGGTGTTCGCCCTTGACCTTTTTTTGCCACCACGGAACAGCCCTCGGCCTTTTTTTTTTAGGCAGGTGACCACCCCTCATTTCCCCCTTTTTCTTTTTTTCTTTTCTTAGGGACCGTCCACCGGTTTGACGCTGCGCTATTTGTCGGCCAGCCCATCTGTCGATAGACGCGTAAACCTCTTCCCCTCCCTTCTTCCCTTTTTAACTCGCCCGGCCCTGCGATGGATAGAGGATGACCTCTTTTGCGAAGGAAATTTCTCCTTATTTGCTTTTTCCTCCCACCCCGAGTCGGCTTTTTGATTCTTTTCCCGCGTTTGTGGCAAGAAAGTTCCTTTTCCTTCGGTAGGTAATGACGGCCTTTTCAGGCAAGCTGAAGTGCTTCGTTCCGGCGAGACGGGGTGCTGTTCTCTTTTTTTTTTCTTTCCCCGTGACGCCGCACCTCACGCGAACGTCCCCTTCTTTTTCCCCTTCCCTCCTTTTCTCGAACTGTTGAATTGGTGTTCCCTTGTCGCGATCTGCAGGATACGCGAGCCCTTCTCGGGGCAGTCCCTTTTTTTTTTGTTTAGAAGAGAAAACGCGTCCCCGTTTTCCTTCCCTTTTTTTTCGCCTGATCTTCCTAGAGGGCTCCTGGTGTGTTTTTCGGGGCGAACCAGAAAAACTTGGCGGGCAGTTCCTCATTTCCCCCCCTCGGCGTAGCCGGACGTCGGTGAGTTCGCGGATCCGTTTCCCCATCTCCTTCTTCTCCTCCTTTCGTGTTTCTTGGTCGGCTTGGACCCGGCGCTTGAGCGAGGTGAAGCACCTTTGTCGTTTTTTCTTGAGAAAGAAGCAGCTCCTTTCCTTCCCTCTGCAGTGACTCCCGCCCCTGTGTCGTCGCGGCGTAGTGAAGACGATTGGTTCTTTTTCAGCGTGAGCCGATTGACGGTTCCCCCCTTCCTTCCTTCTCTTTTTTTTTAACTTTGCGATCTTGTAGACGCCGTGTGTTGCCGTCTCGGTGCTGATGTTGACGACGACCGGCGCAGCTCGGCTGCCTTCCTTTTCTTTTTTAGCGGGGTAGTATAGGCCGGATTGTCTCCCCCTCCCTTTCTTTTTTTTTCCTTTGGCGATCTTCAAGGCATCCTCGTTTCCTCTTTTTTTCGATGCCGGAAGATCGAACCGGCACTTGCTGCGTTCCCCCCTGCGGAAGAGAGACGGAAACAGATGCCCCTCTTTTTTCCTTCCTTTATCCCGCCGGGCGTCTACTCTCCCGTTTCCCCGACGGCGTGGCGCTCGTCAACCACCCCGGAGTCGACAATCTTTCTCCCCCACCTTTTTTTTTTTTTTTTTTTTGGGTTTGAGGAAGGATATAGCCAAGTCCCCTTCTTCTTTTTCCCTCCTCCTTTGGTGAGCTCGGCTGCCTCAGAACTTCCGACCAGGCCGTCGAGGGCATAGTCAACGGCATCTTTTTTCACCCCTTTTTTGCGCGGGCGCCGCAGCTGGTGTCTCTTTTCTCCTCTTTCCCTCACCCTCGCTCAAGCTACTGACGTTTTTCCCGCTCGACAAGAAACACCGACATCTTCCTCCCCGAGAAGTTGGGAGGATTCAGCGTGCCCCCCCCCCTCCTTTCTTTTTTCTCCCTCTGGTCAGCGCCGTGCTACTGAACACCTCTTTTTCACCGTGTCTCCAGGCAACCGATCGCCCGCTCCTCTCTCTTTTGCTGAAGTAGAAAACGGAAAGAGGCTTTCCTTTCCCTTCCGTCGCCGGGTCTTCAGAGCTTGTCTCCTGCAGATCGCCGACCAGCTTCGCGCAGGCTGTTTTTTTTCCCAAAGTTAGATAAGAAGTTCCCCTTTCCCCGGCGGCTACAAGTTTGGTTCCCCCTTTCCGGGGTGGTTTTCACGGCCTGGAGGCTTCCCTTCCTTCTCGAAGTCCTCCTCCCCTCCTTTTCCTTGTTTCCAGCGAAGCGCGGAGCCGTCTCCGAAGCGAAGGGGAAACTTCGTGGCCAAGCGGCCCTCGCTTCCCCCTTTCCTCGACTAGGTGGTAGAAGAAGCCTCCCCTCCCGTCCCTCCCTCCCCCTTTTTTCCCCGTGGTCAGATCTCATTTTCATTTCGGGCCGGGGCGAGTTCACCGATCTCGGCTGCTCGTTACTGTTTTTTCTTGCGATAGACCGCTAGGGTACTGGTACGTTCTGTTTCCTTTTTCCCCGGCTCGGCGAAACCGTTTTTCTCCCCCCCCCTGTCCGGCACAGAACCTCCTGTCCCCTTTTTCCTTTTGGACCCTTATCAGGGGTAAGCGTTTCCCTTCCCGAGTAGTAAAGGGACACCCACTTTCCTGGACTCTTGCCCGCGATCACGATAGCCGGACCCCCCGAACTGACGGGCTTTTTCCCCCCCCTCTCACCGGCTCAGGAGGCTCTCTCTCGTCGCACTCCGGACGTCAACGCGTGTTCTTTTTTTTTTCTACTCGCTGGAGGTACGATGCGGAAGACCCTCCTCTTTTTTATTCTTTTTTTTTTCTTTTCCCGCATCGCGCCGTCTTTGGTTGGCCCGTTCATCTGCCAAGAACAACCAAGATCGGTTCACTTTCCTTTCATGATTTGGAGGGGAGGGAAAGACCCTTTTTTTCTCCCTTTCCTCTTCTTATATCAGTTCTACCAGCATCCTGAGATTCGCGCATTCTGCCATCACGAGCACGGTCTGGTCCTTTTTTTTCCTGGGTGAGTTGAAGAAGGTCTGGACTTCCCCTCCCTTTCCTCTTTTTTTTTCCGTCGACGGGACGGTGCAGGGCGTCTGCTTGCGTGCTGCGTTGGAGTTGTTCGAGCAGTGCGCCCCCCTATTTTTTTTCCCCTGGCTAAAAATATCTCTCTTTTCATAATCCTTTTTTTTTTTTTTTTTCTTCTCCCTTTTTCGCTTGCCGAACACTGCCCTGTTGTTTTCCACGCCAGCACGAAGAACAGAGCACCCGGCTGGGGCCTCCCCTTTTCTCTTTCCCGCGAACACAAGAATAGAACAGGCTCCTTTTCCCCTTCTCCTCTTTACCGGTTCGTCAACCCCGGCCTATCTTAACGTGCTCTTCACCTTACTCTCAGGTAATTCTTTGGTCGAACTGATATTGATCTCCCCCACGGTATTGCAAAAAAGAACCACTCTCCTCCCCCTCTTTTCCTATTTTTCCTCTGTTGTGATTGTAAGATGGTCCCCCAGCCACACGCCTTGGGGTGAAAAGGAAAGTTCTTTTCTTCTCTCCCCTCCCTTTCCCCCCTTTTCCCCTCGCGGATCGAAGACCCCGGACAAGTGTTTCCCTCAGGCGACTCCCAGAGACGCAGCAAGCTCCCCCCGTGTTTCTTTTTTCCCTTAGTGAGAAGCGAGAAAAGGAGTTCTCCTCCTCTTTTCTCTTTTTCTCCCCCCCCCGCACGGCCCCCTTTCCCCTCGGGCGAGCGTTGATCGCGGGCCCCTTGGAAGAGAACGACCCCCCTCCTTACGATCGCCTTCACACAATTTTCCCAGCCCGAGCAGTGAGGAGTCCCCCTTTTTCTTTCGATGACGCAGTAGTAGGTTCCGGTTGACCGGCAACCGGGTTCGCCGAGCCTTTCTTTGTAGGACCCTCCCTTCCCCCCCCCCGGTCGATTTTTTTCCTTCGGAGCCGAGAGCCTTTTTTCCCTGGCGAAAATGAACAGCCTTCTCCCTGTTTTTCTTCTTTCCTTATGACCTTTTTTGCCGGCACATTTGCCGACGGCATTTCCTCGCGCGGAGAAAAGCTTCTCTTTTTTTTTTTCCCTCTAAGGCAGCGGTTGTGCAAACTTTTTAGACGAGGTAGTCCTGACGGATTCGCTGCGCGGGAATGTCTTTTTTTCTGTCTTGCGGAAGGGAAGGAGAAGGGGTTTTTTTCCCCCCTTCCCTTTTTAACCGCCGGTCCCCTTTTTTTTTTCCCCCTTTTTAGCCGCCGAACGTCGGACGTCGGCGAACCTTGTTGCCTTTTTTCTTAAGATGGTCGGGATATGAGGATCTCCCTCTTTCTCCTCCCCCCCTGGTGACAGGACGTAGTTTTTTGTCCCTTTCCGTGGTCGGAACGTCAGACACCGACCCCCATCCCCTCGCGGGCGATCAGGTGGGAGGGAGACCCGTTTTTTTTCCTACTTTTTTTCCCCTTTTTTTTTTCCCCCGCTTAGCATTCTGGCGCGTCCATTCCCGACGTCGGTGAGTTCGCGGATACGAGGCCAACTGACTTTTTCTTTTCGGTGTTATGGTAGAGCGGGTAGAAAATCTCTCTTTCTCTTTCTTCTTTTTTCTCCCCCGTCGGATGACCATCGCTTCGGGAGGCCCCCGAGCAGCCTTTTAAGAAGATGAAGTTGACATGCCTCTTTCTTTTCCCTTCTGGGCTTCCGCTCGCCGAGCTTCCAGAGTGAGCCGATTGCGGTGCCCCCTCCTTCTTCTAAGAATAAGTCACTCCCTTTTCTTCGCTTTTCTTTTTTTTTCCTCCTCCCCCCCCCGGTCGAAAAGCGGCACGGTCGGGCAGCCGGACTGCTGGCAGATATAGGCGAATTTCTTTTTTTAGTATAGAAAGGATTGAGAACGGACTTTTTTCCCCTTTTTTTTTTTCTCTTCTTTCCCTCTTTTCATACCCCTCCTTTGTTTTTTTTCACTCGCGGCGGGCAAAACCGTCGTGCTCAATCCTTCCCTCCCTCTAGCATAGTAGAAGAGGATATGGAAAGCCTCCTCTTCCTTTTTTTTCCCCCTGGCGCGGTCCCAGACTCCCTTCTTCGACAAGATAGGAATTCAACGGCTCGACGAGGTTTCGTATTTCCTTTTTCCATTCAAGAGGATAAGATGGAGATAGGAGGAAAGGTCTCCCCACCCTCTTACTCCTCCCTATCGACCAGGTCCTTGCATTTCCCAACCAGGGACACGTCTGCTGCGCTTTTTTGGGTGAAGGAGTAGGTAGCAGAAGATTTTCCCCTCTCCCCCCATCTCCGGGATTTTCGACTGAGGATGGTCTCCCCCCAGATAGAAAGACCACTTTCTTCTTCGATCAACTCCTGACATCTTTTCACACCGTCGGGAGACGACGAGGGCGACCCTCCGAGCTGAAGAAAAGGGTTTATGAGTTCTCCCCTCCCTTTTTCCCCTTTCACCTGGATCGCCTGATTTTTTTTTCCGTCCTACCCCGAAGAGGAGTTCTCTTCTCCTCAATAAGGAATGTAAGACTTTTTTTCTTCCCTCCTTTTTCCTCTGATCATGAAGATCGACGACCCTTTTCGAGACGCCCCCCCGTTAAACAAGTTCGATAAGAAGTCGCCGTTCACGTCCTTTTTCCCGATAGAGATTTTTTTCTTTCCTTTCCTCTCCCAACTACCCGCCCCTCTCCGTCCGCAAGTGCCTTTTCTTTGGGACTTAAATGAGCCCCTCTTCCCCCCTTCCCCCCCCCCTCTTCTCCGACGAGAGGGTCCTTCGTTTCACCTCGCGTCCCGCAAGGACGCCACAGTTCCCTTTTTTTTCAGAGAGAGAGAAGTCTTCCCCCTTTTTCTTCCCTTCTCCCCCCGTGTTAGTACTCCTCCTGGACAGCTGATGGAGGGGCGCCGTTTTCTTAGTAGGATGAGAGGATTCCTCTTCTTTCGATCGTCGCTGTTTCCTGGTCCACAAGATCGGTTCTAGGCGAAAAAGGTTTTTGTTCCACCTCCTTTCCTTCCCCGAACCGACCTTGTTTCGTTTTTTTTCCCCTCCTCATGATCGGGCTGGTAAGCGTGTTTTTCTTCTTGCAAGGGAAAAACCTCGTGGTCTTCTTTTTCTCCCCTTCCCCGCTGCGCTCAGCCCTACGACCTCGGGAGGGGTGCTTTTTTTTTTCTCTTTCGTCGGAGGGATAAAGAAGTGGTTTTTCTCCTTCCCTTTTTTCTCCCTCCCCGGCGTAGACGACGGGTTGCTTTTCGCCGGGGGCTGGGAGGCGCTTCTCTCGGGTTAGAAGGAAAGATGCCTCTTTTCCTTTCTTTTTCTCCGTCATTGGCCGGATGGCTCAGCAAGGGGCATTGAAAAGCAACAACCAAGATCGTCGCCCCCATTAAGGTCTCCCACTTTTTCTTCCTTTTGGGTCAAGGAAAGTGTGGTTTTTTTTGATTTTTCGACAAAGAAGAATTGACTGATGACCCTCGTCACGGTCAGGTAGAGGAAGGGGTGTCGCACTTTCCCTCTCTTTTTTTCTTTTACCTTCGACCTTTTTCCGGTGTCTTCTTCTGGGTCCGGCTGCTGCCAGTCGGTGTCGTGTTCTTCTGTTTTTTCTCCCCTTTCGACTACCGAAGGTGTTCGGAAAGCTGA
>Ga0179591_1302876_pt1 | contig 12353 bp, 12 predicted proteins | sample CZOMad2_1_08_16f_FD_182891 | JGI IMG/M metagenome (GOLD analysis project Ga0179591, IMG submission 182891) | Vadose zone soil fungal communities from Angelo Coast Range Reserve, California, USA - CZOMad2_1_08_16fungal (PacBio error correction) | ecosystem: Environmental > Terrestrial > Soil >... | reverse complement strand
TTTTCCCGGTCGGTGCCTTTCACAATCTTCTCACCCTTTGCAATCGCTGTCGTTTTTTTCAATTTTTTTCGTCTTCGACTTCCTAAGTGGCTTCCCGGAAGCTCTTTCCCTCCTTTTTTTGGCCCACTTTCCTTTTTTTTTGAATGTGTTTTCCAATCGACCCCCCCGTTTACTGCACAATGACCCGGCCTTTTTTCGCGTCTTCTCCCTGAACTCCCCTTGCTGCTGAGTAAACCTCGTAAGCTTTCCCCCCGCTGAATCACATGGTCCACTTGTGAATGTTTCCTCCAGACGTAAAGAAGTCATTTCTTTCCCACTTTTAATGTACTTTGCCTTCACAGGTCTCTAACGTTCTACCTTTGACTAGTGTAGTCCGACCGGTGTCTTGAATCGATGATATTTGCTCTTCCTCTATTGGCGCCTTTTTTTCCACTCGTGGTCATTCCATTTCCTCCTTTCTTCCCTTCCCCTGAGCGAGGCATTTCTTTTGCCCCTTGGCGAGGACGTTCAGTGATGTGTGATAGACGACATCGGTGAACAACTCTTGCATTGGCAGGTCCAGTTAATGTTCGTTCCTCCGGCTGGAACGGTTCTCCAAATGTTCCTCTCTTCTTGTGTTCATCTTAAGGTGGGCGTGATAGCCTTTACGTTCCTTTGTGCGGGCTGAGGCCCTTTGACTACCGAGTGATTCACCTGATCCCGTTAATTTCCAACCCTTCTTCTCATCTCCCCGTGTAGTCTCGGCCCTGGAAAGATACCAGCTTTTTGTCCCCGCAGGGCCCTCTTGACTTCTTTAATCATGAATAGTCTGTTTTCTCGTGAGATTTTTCCGCCCCCTTTCTCCTCACCCCTCTCTTCCCTTGACTATCCTGTGTTTCTCGCGACTATTTCCTTACATGTTCCAGATAATGATTAAAGCTTTTTCGGCTGTCCACCGGACGTATTTTCAGACTTCAGTGGACCGAGATAGGACCCCCAATCTTGGTGCTCTTCGTGACACTTCTTTTTTCAAATTCAAGGCCGTCCATGACCATTTGGGCCTTCCTAGATCGTTTTTTCTAACCTTGCATTTTTGGGCTAGACTCGGTTGCTCCTTTACATCTAGATTTGCACTTAGTCAAATTGTCGATTTTCATAGAGTCCGCTTGTTTTTGAATCTTTTTTTTATTTTACCCCCAATGGAACGTCAATTCCGACTCCTTAATTCCTTGGAGAGCATCCGACTCCCAATCCGATGGTCATGTGTTTAGGCCAGTTCTTCCCTTCCCCAGCTTAGAATGATCTCCCGTCCCATTTTTCTGTTGACCTTGCAGATTTTCCGCCACGTGCACTTAAAAGAGGAGCATCGGACGTCTTTTTTAGTTTTGTTTCTAGGCGTTCAGCACTCGTGCACTCTTTAGTCGCAACGTATATCAGACCAAACTCCGATTTTTTTCGGCTTTCGCCCCGGCCGTCTTAGCGAACGGGCGCTCCACGCTTCGAATCTTTTCAGATGTCATATGGACGTTATCCTTTTTGCTCCGCTAGTTACCTGCCGGCCCCTACGGCCAGCGCATTGAGCGAAAGTCCCTCTCTTCCGAGGGCACTTTCATGTAGGAATTGCCTTTTTTCTGAACAGCTGAGGTTTCGTGAGGTTATTTGATCTTTGGTCTACCCCCCCCCCCCTAACTGGTTTACCGTGGCTAACAGTCCCGTTAACCCTAAACAGATGGGCTTTTTCACTCCCGGCCTGCGAAGACCCTGAGTTGGGAACCTGTAATGCCAGGGATTTTGTAAGGACCTCTTTTTGTCCAGGCCTAGATCGTCCCCAGATACCCACTTTCCCCGATGTTCAAGCCTCCCCCCAAAAAAGTACGCATCCGGTCCGTTTCCCGCTTCTGCGCGTCTTTTAATTTTTGTACATTTCACCATACGGGCGTCCCGAAGTTGTTTCGCCCCACGCAACTCCTTTCCCCCTTGTCATAGATGTACCGATCCCCCCTTCACTTCGACGCAGTCGTTTTATATCTCTTCACAATTGACCCACCTCCCCTCCGGGTGACAGGTGTTTTTCGAGCTTTTTCGTAACTCTCCCATCGCAAATTTTATGCGCCCCCGCAGCCGTTCCAGCCCACCCTCCCTTGTTGTCGGATTCCAAATTCCATATTCCCGGTTTCTATCCCTGCCGCACTTGTTTTTTTCCGTCCTGTGTTTCAACCGAACCCTGATGAAAGCGCCCTCCCAATTCCCCCAAGATGCCCGGTCCTTCCCCCCCTATGATCCGTTGGTTTTCCCTTTTCCCCCTCAAGGTAAACAATCTACGCCTTCTCTCTTTCCTTCGCCTCTAAATTTTTTCGTTTTTCTCCGGCGAGGCCTTCCATGACATGGGAAGGCTCCTTTGCCGGGATTGAATAGCCAGAGTGTCCTTCTGCACCGGATCCATCACACCCCCCATGCTTCCTATGAGCCTCTAGAGCAGATGCTGTCATTCCGGCCCTCTTAGGCATTTTCCGTGGAGGGACCCCGGTGGTCTTGCTTTGTGTGAGGATTCTTTTTTCTGCTGGTTTTCGGAGTTGTCCTCTAAGAACCTTTGTCTTCACTGTGGTTCTACCCGTTCCTCTGGAGTCCGACCGAATTGCCCTCTCCTATAAGCTCCCTCAGCTCCGTTTTTGGCCCCTCCCAGAAGGTACCAGCCGTGGTCTTAAATCTTCCTTTGCATACTGCTCTTTGCAGGTTGTTTCTTAGTCCCTCGCGTTTTAGCCACAATTGGAGTCCCTCTTTAGAGGTGAGGGTAATCTGTCTTGCATTGCTTTAACTATGCTGGAATCGACAACCCTTTTCCTTTCACTGCCGGTTATCGACTCTTTTCATCCGGTTAGTGCGAGCTTTTAGTGGATGTGAAATTGAGCATGGTCATTTTCTCTCTGTATTGGTCCTAGTGGTAACTCAACCCCTTTTTCCTAGTTGTGAGCGCGCGCTTTGGATTCCCCTCCGTCCTATCTGACGCGCGATATTGCGCAGCAGGCACTATATCTCTTCCTCCTCCTCCCTTTGTTTTGATTCGAGTCCTTTTGATCTCGACGGCGGACCCTCTCCGGCGTCATTGACTCACGGCTCTTATGGTCAACAATTTCCCAGAGAGAATCCAAGCAGGTTTTTGGCAACTTTTACCCCCTGAGGCCTTTATTGACATCGTCGACTGTTCCCTGCTTATTCCATCGTCACCTCCACGACTTTTCTACAATCCGGGATTACAGGAAACTTCCTATTTGATCTTCCCGAGGTTGCCGACCTGCCAAGCTCTCATACTATCCTTTTCCGGCAGGGACTGATGTGGGGGAGCCTAGCGGATGTACCTTTAGAAACACTTCACACTCGTTCGAAATTAGAATTTGAAAGCTTACAGTATCACGGCTGGGCATTCTCTAGTCCCGTAACTTAGCAAAGGAGCGCTTCTATCCCCCGATTTTCAGCTTCGTCTTCCCGTCCTTCCGTGGTTTCAAAATAAGAGTTTAGATGTGTCTCCAACCTTTCTAAACCCGCCTCCGCGCAGAGTACAGATAAGCCCCCCACTACTCCACCGTCACCGGGTCCCTACGAAGGGTCAATTTCTCCTCTTGAGATTACTGGATGCCCCCCCCTCTTCTTCCCCCGTCATTATTGTTGTTGGCTTCTTTTTCTCGAACTATTTGATTTCCCTGGGGATGCGCGGATCCAGTTAGTGGTGTGTTCTCCTATCGCCTGGAGATATTTCCTAGGATTTTTGCTCCGACTCCCCCCGGGGCGCCCGGATAGTCTAAGTTGCCCCCCCTCTCAATGTTCAACCCTGACCCTCTCCTGGTCGGTCCTTTCCTCTTTGCACTAGGGCGCGTTGACCGTCATAAGGTCGGGGTTTTTTTTAACAGCCCTCCGGACTCCTTGTCTGCCTGGATCGTTCTTTTACAACACCCCTTTTTGCCTTGTTGCGGCGAGCCAATTGGTCTTTGTGGAATTCCATTCCCCTTGTTTTTACGCGATGTGAGTAGTTCGCTGCGACCGCCCGTCCGCGAACTGGAGAGTTTGAGTTTTTGTCGGAAATCGATTACTATCTATAGGCGACTCCGGTTCGCTTTATGGCTTAGTTCTTACTCCATTATTTTTTCTGAAGTTGAGTTTCCAACCCCTCAGCGACGTCCAGAGATGTGCCTTCGTTCCCTTTGAGCCCCTTGAATGAACTGGGACACGGTGAACCGGTATCGCGATGGATTTTTTGGGGGGATGGACTTTAAAAGCGTACCGGTTATCGAAATTTCCCTTTGGATTGTACCGGTCCCCCCATACCTTGTGTGCCCGTGTACTGCTTCTTTTCCTCAACTCATGACGCGGGCGTTGGCCGCCCCAGATTGAGTTGGTTGTCCAACACTGACTGACAATGTCTGTATTTGGTGCACTCGAGTTTGGATGACACCCCCGCTCCTGCTGTCCTCGACCTACAATCCGTTTACCCTTGAGGTCACGCGAGGTCTGGTCGTGCCGCCCAGAACGCTTTCCCTCTTGTGCGTTGAAGAAATAGTCGCACGATTTTATACCCCGGTTTAAAATTCCCGTTTGAGCCTTAGCTCTTTTTTTTTCGTCCTGCCAGTACACCTGCTTTCTTTCTGATTTACCTTTTGATGTGAAGACCTCTTTGTCTCTCTTAAAAGGAATGTGACCATCTTTCTTATCTTCACTTGAGTTTTGGTCGCGTTCATTTTGGACGCAGACAAGAGTGCCCAATTGAAACAAGTCTCTTCCCCTTCGCCGTTCCATGCTAGTTTTTCTCCATGCTCCAGCACCATACCCTTCCCTTCTTTTATGCTCAGCTGTCAAAAGCCCTTCCCGTCACGTCATCGGACTTCTTCCCGACTTACCAAAGCTCCCATCGAAAATTTTTTTCTCTTTTTTTACAGTCAGCCCTCCGTTTTTTATCCCGCCATCCACCGTGCTTTTAACGAGTCGACTTGCCCTCCATCCGGAAGGAGAGGTATTTTCTTGCAATCATTCCTCGCTCTCTCCTTAAAAGTTTTATTAGATCGTCCCTTCCTTTTCCCATCGGTTTGTGGGTAGAAAAGTCCGCGTTTTCCCCCCCCCCCCCCCTATGGCTGGAAGCTAGCCTCTCCCTTCGCCGGACGATTTTCCCTAGGGCCTTTTGAATCCCGCTTTTTGCCTCAATTCCCTTTACCGAAGATTTTTTCTCAGTGCCTTCTGTCTCCCTCAACCTGCAGCGATTGTGGTGTCGAGCTGTCGTTTTTGTCTTGCGTGAAGTTGATCGATGGTCTGCTTTCCTCCTTCGTCCCCTTGCGGCGCAAGACTTTTTTACGTTTAACTGCCTCCGCGCATCGCCGCTCTTGCTGCAGATTCCCTTGTGACCTGTTGGAAGCCCGCTGCACTCCTCACATTTCATTTTTTTTCCCCATTAGTTTCTCTGCATACGATTCAATTTCGTCCAACGACCCTTTCCGCTCTCATTTGCCAATCTTTTTTTTCGCCCGGTACCTTCATAGGTTGATTGAAGACGATTTTAGTGAGCACATCACGTGAGCTGCCCACCTCATTCCACCTTAAAGCCCCCTTGGTCCGCTTATTCATTCGACGTATTCTCCCTGTCTTCCTGTGCTACATCCCTAGTGGACGTAATGCCGTAGTTTTGCAAGGAGACATCTTTTCTTCTCTTCCCCCAGGCTTTTTTGAGAACATCATGGGAATTTCCCCGTTCCTAGGGGACTTGGTGTTTCCTTCACCCTGGGGCTGATTTCCCTTCCTAATCCTCTGCGAATGGTAATGGCTCAGCTAGGTCGAGACGGTAGATTCCGCAGAAAGGAAGAGTGTGAACTAGCCGCCCTATTTAGAAAAGACCCGGAGTGAGCGTAGGTTCTTCCCCCAAATTAGACCCCCCAGCTGACATTTAGCATGGAAGTTATGACCCCTACAGAATTCCACCATCTAATTCCCATTAAGAAGACGTTTTGTTTGAGAATGCTTTGTTTTGACGGGGTAGGTACCCCCAATAGCTATTTCTTTCCACCCTGAACTGTCGATTTGCCCGAGCGATAGTCCATTCAGACCGTCTTCTTGGTCGACGATCTTTAGGCGCCCCACGATTCTTGGCTACGGACATTTACCGAACGCTTTGAGATTTTCCACCCTTTCAGTTGTATTCCTGGCCTTTTCCCCAGCTCGTAGGACCCAAGACCGATTTCCCCGGATAAAATGGGTTACGCGTTTTGTTAATTGGGGACTTCATATCTAATTTATTTTTCGTTGCGGCCTTTGCCTTCCCCCCTATTTGAATGTTAGGAATTCATTTTTCTTTCCTTGCTCTTGACGGAAGGACCGCGTGCCCCCCCAGATCAGATTTGTTCCCAGGTAGAGAATAGGCTAGGTTTGTCCTCCACGTGAATGGCCTTCAGTGATCCATTCTAGTGGTCCCCTTTCCCCCACGAGTTGCTCTCGAATGCCCCTCTCTAGTATTGCCATTTCGTGCGGCCCTTTCTCTTGCCCTTTCTTGAGTGGATTTGCTAATAACAGACATCAGGTTAACAATGTCATTTTTTTTTTTGGGTGCGGCTTTCTTCTCTCTTTAGCTTATAACCCGGTTTTCTGCTGCGCCTAGGAGGCTTGTGCGATTTTTTTAGTCACCGGTCAAACGGTTCCTATTCCTTACGATGGCTGAACAACACATCCACTCTCATCCCCTGGATTCCAGAACTAAATGAGTCCGTGATCGCCCGGTCGTACTCCCCCCCCGAGTTCTTCCTGGTGACTCGGTCAGGGCCCATCTTAGTGCTTACGGCATTCGTCTTGAGTTCGAGTATTTGGATTTTGTAGTTCCCCGATCGTTGTCTTCGCCAGCTGGCTGGAGAGAAGTCTAGGTCAAATTCCCTATTTCGCGTGTTAGGCTCCCCCCGTCCCGATTAGACGCAATTTTCACGAGTCTTCCTGCGTTGATTTTTTTCGTGAGGGCCCACACGGTTTTTCCCCATTGACGTTCCCCCCCGCTTGCATCGTCGGTGGCCATAGCGAGGTGCTTTTTTTCCAGCAAAATTTTTATGGACCTTTTTTCGTTTGGGTTAGGTTACTGCTCGAAGAATGCCTCCCCCCCCATGTAGCCTTTCCTCGAGATCGCTTGGCGTGTAATCTTTCCCCCTGGCCGGACGAGTTAGAACGTTAATGGGCCATGTTAAGCCTCAGCACTCCGAATTGAAGCTCTTCGTTCAGTTTTAGAGACGAAATTGTGTACCCGGACGCAGGCCCCATGAGACCTCTTTTCCTTCTTCGTGGTTTGACAATTGCCAGTCTGATTCTCCCTCTGTGCCCCCCCAATGCACAATAAGGCCGGACTCTTGAGGTCCGTGAGCGGAGGAATGTCGCAGCTTTAGTCATCCCCCCCTAGACATTCGATTTGTAGGAGTTTATTCCTTCGGAGTTTTCAACGCCCCTCAAGGCGTTCCAAACGAGCGCAACTTTTTCGCAAAGACTTCAGTTTTTCTTCATCTTGATTTCGCCCGTCCCCTTCCCACGATCTAGCACTTCTGACCAGCCCGCCCTCCTTTCCCTGCTAGGACTGCTTGCAGACTTTTCGACCGGTGTCTTTCGAATCCCTCTTGGCGGACAAAATCTAATTGTCCCTTCGCCTTCATGGGTTTCCCTCCCTATTTGGGAGGGTCCCGCCCCCGATCCCCGTAATGAGGTTGCTGGAACCCTTCATGTTTTAAAGGCTTTTTTTTTCCCTTCCGCTTTTTTCCCCGTTTCCTCACCTCGTCTGTAAATTGATCCACCTGTCAGCGTTTCCTCCCCCTTATTACAACATGCGATCCCCTCCTGGTCCCGCTTTCTTGGGGTCCCCCCTTTTCCTTGAGCGCCTATTGTCCTCCTTTTTTCTCTCTATGAGGTTCGGACCCGTTCCTTCCCTTCAACGACTTTCACGTCCGAGCCAGCAAACGTGTAAATTTCTACTGATGTTTCGTCTCACTCTTCAATGACAAGATTTCCTCCACACCACAACCTCGTCAAGTGTCTGTTACGTGGCAGAGATGCCGAGACGCCCCCAGTCCCCCCTAGAAAAGCTTCTCTACGTTCCCCCACCTTCCGAATTTTAGTTGCTCTTTCTGCCCCCTCCCTCGTAGGTTTTCCCAGTCCCACAGCACCCCCCCCTTTGATTTCGGAGGGTTAACCAACCCCCCCTTCTGACCCAGTCACTTTTAACGCTCATTCCCCCGATTTGGACGGTCCGATTAGGTTTTCGGTCATTTTCTCCTCCTTTCCCTTACGGACTTTATTCACCGCCCGGCCTCTGCCGCACTCGTCCGACTTATCCATATTGCCTGCCCTTTCATTTAAAGGACCCTGCGTGGATGCGCAGCTCTTTTTTTTGAAATCAAAATTATTCTCCCCCCCGTTTCTCGTGACACGTCGGCCCCCCAAATACTTTTCATCATCGCAGCGATTTTATACCCAATTTCTTCCTCGAGCTCTTTTCCACCCTTTCGCGCCTTTTCCCGTCCTTTCCCCACGGTGCTGGGGATGAGTCTTTTAGCGGCTCCTTTTGCGTCACTTTTGCTAAACTCTTTGATCTCCCGTGTTTTGCCGCTGCGGGACTTTACTCCTCAGTGTCCAGACGAATATCCGAGTTTAGAAGCTCACGTTTCTGGACCCTTTGATTCCACGGAAACTCAGTTTCTTTTCCCCCCCTCTTTCCGTGCAGCTGGTCCTTAGCCTTCGTTCCTCAGTTGTTCATCCCCGGGGATCTCGAGCACTGACGCCCCTGTAGGATTTAATATGTATTGAATTCTGTCCCCCCGCATCGGCCATGGATTCTCACCAAGCGTCTGCCTTTGCCCCGGTTATTAGAGCATCCTTGAGTTCGTTATTTTTTTTCGGGAAGGCCCTAATTTGCCTTTTTTTCCATCTCTTGATGTATCTTTTGGGGTCCACATGACCCCTTCAGTTGTCTGATGCGCGTTGACTCCTAGCCTTCTATTCTCCAATTCTAGGATCCCCTGGCTCCTCCCCAGTTCACCTACTTTTTTCCCTTTTCCCTATCAGTTTGCTGTTGTTGTTGGGATCGAGCTTGCGCGAACTCGCCCGGCGGAAGGAATCTTTCCCCGGCGAGGGGCAACCCGACGGTGAATCCTCCCCCTCCAAGGTTTTGCAGGAGGTTTTTCTATTGACATTTCCTGCACTTGCTCCTCCCGGGCTCTTTTGCCTCGTTTTCCTTTGAAGCCCAACATGGGGGGGCGTCTGATCACGTCCCTTATTTTTTTTCTATCATTCCTCTGCCTTCCGCGAAGCCCCCCTCCCACGCCTCACGCTCGCCATGAGGAAGGTGAAGTCTCCTCTTTCTGAAGTGCCCCTGAACGCTTGAAATTTCCCCCTGCCCGGTATCCTTTACTTGACCCATTGCTTGGCTCTTGCTTCTGATTTTAACCTTCCAGTATACGATAGCTTGCGATGGCCGATTAGTCTTACTTAATTCCGCGGCCATCCTATAAGGCCCTCTCCCCATTTCTTCCCCGTTTCGCCGCGCGACGCTCCCTCAACAGACCTCCCAAGGTCCTGCCTTTAAAACTGTCTCTCCCCCGAGGTTTTATGATCGGCAACCTCCTGTGATCGCCTGCGTCATTATGGGTGCCGTTCTTCGCTGTTTTGGAGCCCACTGTTTAAATGGATTTTTCCTTTTGCTCGTCCGTAAGTCTCCCGTTCACCGCGATTCTTTACTATCGGGCTCTATCGACGACTCGCCCGGCGCGATTCTTAGGGCTAGGACGTCTTCACGTTCTTTCGACTCAAAGATTTCTTTTTCCTAAAGGCCATCGTCCATCGGTCGCTTTTAAGTTTTATCGGTTCGGGGCCCTACGTCACCCGACACTGTTTCCTGTGTTTTTAGAACCGATCTATGTTGTGTCCGTTTTTTTCAAACCTTCCCAGTTCGAGGATTGGTTGTTTAAATTCTTTCATAACCCTTTTCTCCATTTTTGGTCTTGTCTTTTAGAGGTCGCAGCCCGTTTGTTTGAGGTTTCAGGAACCTATGCCTCTCTGCGACGACCCCTTGCTTTTTCTCCCTTTGTTTTCGGCCGCCTGCTTCTTTGCTATACCGTTGCGTCACGAATATTTCGGGGCTCCTGCCTTCTTCCATATGGCTCGGACCTTTCCCCGATCAATTTTTCCCTTTTCCCGTCTCGGCTGTTGACTCGTTTGTTTTTCTCCGGATTCACACCCCTCGGACCGGTGTGCTCGCATCTGCTTTCCAATGCCCAGGTTGACAACACTTGTCTTTTCCCGTTCCCCGTTGACACTTGTAAGTTTCCGCCAACTTTTAGTCCGGGCGTTCCCCGCACCCCCGTATGTTTGTTTTCGTTGTCCCTTTTTCCGCTCGCTTGAACATGTTGGCTTTGGCTCTCCGACCCAACGCACCCCCACCCCCGCTCCCCTCCCCCCCCCCCTCCTCGCCCCTCCTCCTACCCCCAACCCCCCCCCCCCCTACTCCCTTAAACGCCCCCTCCCCCCCTTCCCCCCTCCCCCCCTTCCCTGTCACCGTACCCCCATCCCACCATTCCCCGGCCCCCCCCTCCCCTTTCCACCCCCCCACCCACCCCCATCCTATACCTGCTTCCCCCCTCTTCCCCATTCCCCCCCCTCCCACACACCCACCCCTCCAACCCCCCCTCCCCCCCCCCACACCCCCCCTCTCCCCCCCCCCCATCCAGCCGCCCATCCCCCCAACCCATTCTCTCTTCTTCCCCCAATCCCAACCCCCTCCTACCCCCCCATCCCGGAACCCTCGGGCTTTCCCTCCTTTAACCCCTCCTCGGTTGGTCCTCGCTTCTCAATTCGTGACTTCCTGAGAGAGGCATGGTCATGCTCCCGAACCTTCGTTGCAGATGTATTTCCCGTTGCGCTCCCAGGAGCCTCTTGAAGGTCCAAGTACCTGTCCCCTCCTGTTGGCATTTCTCGATTTCCGGCGGAAATCAGGCCCGTAAAATCCGTCCGCTCCTGTATCTGTTTTTCCGAACGCTGCGATCTGCCGGCCCCTGTCCCGTGACTATATAGCGTGATTTTTTTGTTTGTCGGTCCAAGCCTGGAGTAGCACTTTTATTTTGCATTTTTTCCCCCGTTTTTTTTCTTCCTCCCTCCGGTTCGGCTTTCTTTCTACGGTAGTGCAAACGTTTTTTACCTCCCGCCCCCCTTGCACATCTCCCCTTTTATTTTTTTTCGATGCTTTTTTTTATTCCCATGGATTTTCCGCGTCCCGTAAATCGGGTGTTTGACGCAGTCCGCCCCGCGACTCCGACCCTACTTTTTTTTATCCTTTTTTGTCGTCTCTCCTTTTCCCTTCCCCCCGCCGACCTCTCGCCATACACTTGCCACGACGTCTTCAGCCGCCGGAGCTTGTTTGATTGTGTGCAATTCCTGTCCTCTCTTCTAGCCTCCCCCCCCCCCCCCCCCCCCCCACCCGCTTTGATGGTCCTTGCTCGTTCCTTCTTCTACCTTTTTTGCGCTAACCTCTTGCCCTCGCTTGCATGGGCCAGTACGCGCAGTCCGAGTTTCTTCGCTATCCCGATTTTATGTAATCCTCCCTTTTGCAGCCCCCCTCACGCTCCCCTCGCGTGAACTCCCTGCCCGCTTCCTTATGATCACAAGTCCTGTTTCCGAGCCCGTGCCTCACCTTTTTTTTCGACTCCGTGAGGACTTGGCGTATTGGTTTCCCACGCCGTTTCAGTCCTTAGCCCCGGTGCCTTTCTCTTTCCCCCTCCCCCAGCGACGCGTGCTTTTCATTTTAGTCTTCCCTTGTGATGACCGCGGAATTACTCCCTCGGTCACCTCTGACATCTCATTCATGTCTTAAATCGCGTGTTGTCATCGCCTCTCAGTCCCTTTCCATAGCTACCTTCTTTTTTACACGTTCCGCCCCCGCTCATTGGCATTTCCTCGAGACACACTCTTTCTTGACCTATCTGGTCCATTCCAAGTGAGCCTTCCACCATTCTCTACCCCCCTATCGGATCGACGCTTCATTCTTCAACGCCCTCTCTTTCTACAGTTCATTCAATCGTGTTCCGTTGCTTGCAAGACGAAGTTATTCCCAGTCCGGCGTGGCTTCCACCCTCCCGTCCCCCCAATGGTCTTCGCTTTCCTCTTTTTTTTTCCTGGCTTTGCTCCTCGTGTGCTTTGACTTTTTCCATTTAATTAGTGGATCCCGGGTCCCTTGGCTTCCGATCGTTTTCTGTTATTCCCCCCCTGAGCCGTCCCTTTTTTTCCTTCCGCCCTCTCGCTCAAGACGGTTGCTGCAGGTCGCCCATATCACCCTTAACCTCTCCTTTTTTTTTACTCGCATATTTTTACCGGACGCACGCAAA
>Ga0179591_1362322_pt1 | contig 12354 bp, 6 predicted proteins | sample CZOMad2_1_08_16f_FD_182891 | JGI IMG/M metagenome (GOLD analysis project Ga0179591, IMG submission 182891) | Vadose zone soil fungal communities from Angelo Coast Range Reserve, California, USA - CZOMad2_1_08_16fungal (PacBio error correction) | ecosystem: Environmental > Terrestrial > Soil >... | reverse complement strand
AAGAGAAAGGGGATGCCAGATTCCTCTGCGTCTTCTGTAAGACGCGCAATTTTTAGGGGTATTTCCCTTCTCGAAGTCTCGGAAGCTTCCAATGACATTTTTCTGCACGACGGATTCTCATGCTTTCATTTCCTGCTGTAGAGTGCATCATGTTTAACAACGTCCCTGTTACCTCCCCGAACCAATGCGGCCTCCGAGCCGCATGTACTATACCCCTGGAGAATTGTTCTTACTTTCTAATGACCAATTTTTATCTTCTACTGATATTCTCTGCTCGCATGTCGTCGTTCTCCGTGTCCCTCCCTTTCGTGTTCCTTGTAGGATGACCATTAGCTGTACTACCCTTCCCTCTCGCAGTCCCTTCATCGTTTTCCTTAGCGTGTAGACGTGGTACGCTTACTGAACGCTCATGGTCAAAACGAAGCTCCCTTTTGTGCTTTTCTGCTTTGTGAACTCATTCTGTGGGACTTGCTTATTTGCCCTCTCTTTAGCTTTATTTCGTAGGGGATGCCTGGGGAAGTCTCCCTTTGCAGCAGTCTAAACGCGAGGTGACAGCACATGTCGCGTTAGAGGGGCAAGGATTCCCCCTACTAGATAAGTGGTAAATCTTAGCTTTTTGTATCAACCTTCCCCGCCTGTGGAGGGTGGGGAATAGCCAGGGCGCCCAGCCTCCTGACACGTCCCACTCCTTTTGCCCGTTTGGTCGAAATTGTGTGAACGCTCCGTCGTGTTTATCGTCCCTCCTGTACTTCCTAAATATTACCGTAATCAGTGCGTCACTGTTCGAACGCTTTCGGAGTCCTAGATACCGCCCACCCCCCAAACTCGGTATTCCAGGAAACACTTAAGAGTGTCGCCTCTTCCTACTGTCTAGGACTGGCTCTTACCATCTTGCTCGTGATTCCTTGCTCACCCACCTTCTTGCCCATGGCGTACTGTTTTGATTGCGAGCGACCCACCCCCCTTCCCCTCCCTTTTCGGCTTTAGTGACCACTTCGTGAGCCTCGCACCCCGTTACGCCCGTCCACGGATGAGGTAGCGTTGACTGACGGAACGCTAGTCCACCGCCGTCCACCCTCCTTTTTCAACTCTTCTGGCCTTGTGGTTTTAATTTGTCACCGGAGAGTCCCTTCGTCCCTCCCCCCCTATAATGCAGTCCTGTAGTCTGTTCTGTGCTTTACTTTGGCTCTGCTACTGTGACCCGCCAATAACGTTTCCCAATGACCGTACTAATCGTAACCTACTACTGCTGTTGATTTCGCCCGTGGTTTTTCACCTGAGTGATGTAGCCTTATATAACTTCTCCTCGGACGCAACTTCCTGGTTGGTCATCCGCGCCCCTCTCTGTATCATTGACGCGTGCGCGCTTGTCCTCTGCAGTATCACGTCTCCGCACTGAGAGCCTTTGGCCGGTACTGTAATGTTGTGAGTGCAGCGGTTGATGGCGGGTGTCCGACTGCAATTCTCTTTTGGTATCCTTTGGTCTTTCTTGTCCGACTTCTCGTAAAAAGTGGTCTACGAGCAACTTATTTTGTTAACTCCTCGCTTGGTGACAATTAAAGAACCTATTCTCGTCCCACGCCACCCCCTTCCTTTTTCCCTCAGCCTCACACCGGCTAGACACCTTGCTCTATTTTTGATTTCCTTGTCTCTTGTTTTTATTATAAAAGTTTATTCCTTTTTTTCTACTTGCAAGATCTAGCCGTTACTAGATGAAACCCCAATCTCCCTACCTTCCGCATGCGCATTAACTTAATATTTTTAGAATTATCTCTTTCCTCATTCTGTCATCCCGTACCTTGCTTTCTGTTTCTTGGGCATGTGTAGCCCTGCGTTGGCGGCTCTAGATTATGGATCGGTCGGATGCCGTCGGTCTAAACTTTTCTTTACCTCCTCTCTACCTACCATTTGAGTATCGATGCAGCCTTCGCTTTGTATACGGATTCTCTCTCTCCCCTATCCCTTCCTCCCTCGCTTTTGGTATTGTCTTTTTTGTATCATAGGCTAGTGTCGAGTCAGGACCAAAGCGATAAGAGAGGGACCTATGTGATCATCTGAAAGAAGGCGAGTAAGACGAATCGAAGGTCCCGACCTTTCCCTTTTTGTGTCACCAGTCCCTGAAGACTTGATAACAAAGACCCCCGAGTGCAAGCCCTACCATGTCTTTTAGGTGTGGCAATGAAAACCGACGAAAGGTGGAGTTCATTAATGTAGTGAGTCAAACGGATAGAACACAAAGTTATCCCGAGGGAAGAATTAGTCAAAAAACCCACTTTCGCTGGTTGATAGGAAAAGAGAGGGCCGAACGACATCTTCCTACCTTTCCTTCACTCCCTACCTTGATAGGCACACTATAGATGAGGGAGGGTTACCTGTTCATCGTAGTCCCTACGTGCAGAGTGTGTGCTTTTTCTTAATTGGATTAGGTTCTGCTTCAACTTCCGCCCTTGGGGATCAAATAGGAGACGATCACGATCGCAGCTCACTAGACTAAGGATCCACCAGAACATAGAGGGAGGACACAAATAGGGTCACGTGGACCATTATTTGAACTCATTTTTATGCGTGATGATGACCCGCCTCAAGCGCTTCGCTTTCTTTTTGTCGAGCCTCTTTTTTGTGTAGCGTGGCCTTCTTACTTGGTGATCTCTTCCTCTTTTTGTGATCTTCTTATGGCACGCATCTCTCTTTTTCACTTTCCGAGTCCTCTCTGTCTTGTGTGTGTCGGCTTGTGTTGTTATGTGCCTTCTTTTTTGGGTTGTGCTTTTCCATTATTGCTTGTTTTTTTGTTTTGACGTTCACTATCGTCCCGGTGTATGCTGTGTTACACTTTAGACCTCATGTTCGATTGTTTCCCGCCCTCAATACCTCCCGCGGTAGAGTGTTGTCCCTGATTTCCCCCTTCCTCTTGAGCTCCTTGTCTTGCATTTAAAGAGCGTCCTCTGTTTTTTTCGATATGCAAACAAGGTATACAGCCACGACCATTACAACGCTTTTTTAGCTACCCGCCTTTTGGTTTACTGATACGGTCTGCCTTTAGTTTTTTTAACTTGTATTTTTTGTCCTCTTTTCTGTATTGATTCAAAACTTTCCTAGAGGCCTTTCTTGTTATTCTTCTCTTTTAACGCACCACTTTAAAGTTTCAGATTCTAAGCGTGTATCCACTTAGAATAGTCCTATGTTTACTTATTTCGCGGAGACCCCTCTTCCTTGAGTTCGTGCGTTCGTCTTTGCTCTCCCTCTTGCGACTTTTCGTCCTGTATGTCTTGAGGTCCGCGGCCACCCCGTTGATTATTATTCCTTCGTCTATGTCAAGTATTCGCCCGTACCTTTTCTCTGATGAGGCACTTTCTACTCCCACTTTCTACGGTCGTCTCTAATTTTGCTTAACACTCTCGGGAGACATAAACTATTTTATATGCGTGTTTAACTGTAGATGTTTTGCAGTTATCTGCTTTTTGACTATGAACCGTCCGAGATGACCCACCCCTTTTCGTTCCTTCTACTTGGCTTCTTTGCTGCACGTTCCTTCTTGTTCCCTGCTCCCTCCCCGGACGTTCACTTTAAATTCTCGCCGCCGACCGGCCCAAACTAAGAATATCTCCTGCTCAGCGTCTATTCAGGAGGGATCCCTCCCATTATCCTCCCAGTTCGTCCTCCCAACCATTTAAACTTCTGCCCCCTCTTCCCCTGTTTGTTCATAGACCCTATCTCTTTCTAGTTTAGCCTTATGGTTATAGTGGCCGGAGGAAAATAACCTAAGCTGGAGTTCTAGTTTTTACTGTTCTCTGTTCGGAGACCTCTTTTCTTCCCCCCTTTTCTCTGAGTTTTGTTAATTCTCTCATAATAACTTTTGTATCCTCTTCTCTAACGGATCTATTCATACAAGTTTGGGAGTTCGGCGGATCTCCGCTCTCCTCCTGTTAGTCCCTTCGATGAATCCGATTCTCTGCATCCCCCTTCCCCCCCTAACTCTCTTCCTCCCCTTTACCCCTAACCTTTCCGTCCCGTCGTTAACTTCTTTTTCTTAGCCTCTATAACTCTCTCCTTCTCCTTCTAACTCAATACATTATCTGCTCTATTCTTTTGCCCCTCTGAGAGTACGGCAATTCTTTAGTCCTGGATTACCTAATTCTGCATTCTACTCCTTCTCTCTCCTGAGATTATATTTTTATGTGGCTCTGCCGTAGATGTTCTTCCCCCCCGTGCCTCCTGTCGACTGAAATTTTTTAACTGCGGAGATGTGTGGTTTCCCTTATTTTTTATACCTTATTCCCGCCTGAGAATTTTCCCGTATTGCGTGAGATTTCATACTCTTCTCGTTGGAACCGGTTTGGATCTTGACGACTCGCACTTTTATACTACTCTGTCTCGTAGCTTTACTATACACCACACTATCGTTGCCCTCTTCCCTTTTGAAAGACCCCTTCTTAAGCCTTTTAAATTCTCTGCTATTCTTTATTCCTTAATCTTGTTTTTCGCCCTTCCCATTAGTATTAGCACTGAGAGGGGGAATGTATATCGTTGTTGCCGTCTGTAAGAACTCACCTTCGGTTAGAGTGGTATAACTTTTTTTTCTCTGGGGGAGGTTACCTTATCTTTTGTCCGTCCTTTTTCCTTTTCTTCTCGCGCCTTTGAAGTTTTGTACATTTTGCCCCTTTGTGCAGTTCACTATATGCCTTTCCTATTCTACTCAACAAGTATCTTGGGTACCAATCGGGATAACGTCTTTTCTGCTGTGACCCGAGCATTATCTCACGTTGTTTAGCTTTGGCAATTCATCGGTATCTTCTCTTGCTCCCTCCCTTCGACCACGTCCCTTATTTTCACGGGCCCATTCATTCTGCCTGTCTTATGTGTCCTTCCTTTTGCCCAGCCCCATCCTTGACACCGTATTCCCTGGTTTCACCAATCCGTTTATTCTGTGTGAGATCGGTTTTTATTCACCCGTTGCCGGCAGCGCTCGTTCTCGCTAGATTAACATCCCTGTGGTGGGCCTGTCTCTCCCTCTGCGCAGCCCATTGTACCCGACTTCGATGTGAGCTTGAAGGTCCTACCACTTTTGCCTGGGAGGCTCTGTTCGGTTGCCTTTAACTAGTTTCAGGTGCCGCATATTTGCTCCCCTCCTGTTCTCTTGTACTCGGCGGCGGTCTAGCCGGCCTAGCAGAGAGAATCTACACGGAGGCTGGAGAGCTTGCTTTCATCCTACTGTCCTGTGGGTGTTTCTTCCCTTTCTGCAGTCCGTCGATTCTTTAATATCTCTAGTCGACTACAATGCGCTGTCGTCCATAATCTCCTGTACCGGCACAAATAGCCCCTCTTTTTTTTTAGTACTATGTCTACCCGTGATAGACGTTCCGGAGCTATCTACCCGTGGACCGACCCCGATACAGCCCCCCGCTTTGCTTCAGTGAGGCCACTTAACCTAGCATCATTAGTAACGTTTACACCTTTGTGCCTGCATTACAGGACGCGTTCCTCTGTTCCTCCTCTACTCAGCGCCCTACCATTTTGGTATATGGCAACTACCTTTGTCCCGACCGATTTCCTCGTCATGAAGCCATTCGCGCTTCGACTTTTCGATTTTTGAATCCACTCCTCATGTCATTATTTATCTAGTGCCCTCACTCTTGCTCTACCCCGCCTTCTATAATATTGCGCCCCTTCCTATGCATTCTGGGGCTATCTCCATGACCACCCTCCCCCCCCACTTAACGCTTTCTTCTCTTCCCTGGCAATTCTTACCAGCTGCACGTCAGGGCCGTCGATATAGCCCCGGCCGGACTACATGCTTCCGTTCCTGCGCGAGTCAATGTCTTTCCCTCTCTTGTCCTCCCTTTTTCTCTCCAACTTTTTTCTTTCTCTCCGTACTGATTATGTTTATAATTTTACATCTAGTCAATGTTGACCAGTATACACAGCACATTCTTCATATTTTTTTTTTTCTCCCTGGTAGATTCTCTGCAGTTCTATCGGCTACCTCGCTATGCTCGTTTTCTCACCCCCTCCGATTAGTGCCCCTTATATTTTCAAGTCACTACATTAAACCAACTCGTTCTCTCCTCTGCTGCACATTGCCATTATGCTCAATCGTGTGTAAGTGAGCCCTCTATAGATCTGCCTGATCTGTTAGCCTCTGACAGAGGGTTGTTGCTACCTCCTCTCTACATGAGTTTAACCCGTTTTATCATTGTCTACCCCGGGGACAGCCCCCCTTGTTCACATTTACTGCACCACTCACCTTCCTCTGCAGTTAGACCTAATATTTTTTACCCTACAAGTCGCCTCACCCGAGAACCCCTGCTTTTCCCAACGCGATTCGATCTACCGTTTCAATACCCATTACGCACTTTACTCCTTTTAGAGCATTCCCCCTCATCCGGACTACGGCGTCCCTCCCGTTCTGCCTTCCCTGTCTTTGAATGAGTTTCATTCGAGATATCCAGCTTTACAGAGACCTGGTTCCTCCGTTTCTTGAAAGAGTATCCACTCCTACTTCCCTGCTCCTACTCTTGCGACGTTCTAACTCATCGTCCTCAAGTTTCTAGTAATTTCTGTCTTATCCCGTGTCTAGAAGGTTTTGCACCTACCATAATTGCCTTTCCGACTTCGTTCCCCCACCATTCGTCATAAAATTTTTCCTTTGTGAGAACAACTTCTCCGTGATCATTACCCCCCACCAGACAGTCTGTTCAGTGCCTTTCCACCTCGTCCGGCACGCTTGCTGTTGCTGGGCTTGGGTCTGCCCCTTCCACTGCTCCACGTAAACTCTATTATTCATTTACCCAACCTCCTATACACGTCTTATCTTTGCTCCATTAAGGAGACACTGTCCGTGCCTCGATAACCCCACCGCCATTCCCGGATCAATTCTTTGGGCGCCGTTGAGGATTAGATTGTAGGCGGATTGATTTTCTCGCATCTCCTAACCGCTATCCTTTTTACGTTTCCTCTCCCTGCCTCTAACCCATTCCGTTTCTTGTGTTTCCCCGCGGAATTCGCTGTTTATTATTTCTCCCGTGTGACTCCTCGTTATGATAACAAAGCTGACAGGGACTTAAGCCGGACCCCATTCTTTGTGCCCCTTCCACCACACCACTGACTTCAAGTTTTTTTCTCCTCCCTCCGTCCCTCACCCCCACCGACCTATATGATGTGAAGCCTACTTGATTTCTTGTTCACTTTAGTGTCCTCTTCACTTTCTTAACGCGTTACTAAGTGCAACTACACCCTCTCTCCATGGCTCTTATCCAGCTGCTACCGCCCGTTTTGTCTCCTTGAAGTTCCCACAAAGAGAATCAGTCCCCCCGCTACGTTTCCTAGATCGCCTTTTTTCCTCCCTTTCTTTATGTTGCTTCTTCCAGTTCACTTTCCCTACAGTAGATCCTGTCTCTCACACCTAGTCCGAGCTTTGAAATTTGATAAGTTATTCTTTCTCCGTCCCTCTAAACGCCTAAGCGTTGTTGCTTTTTTTCTTGAGACGCCTGTTTTATACCCCCCTCTCGGTCTACAGACGACTTCATGTGATGCTGGTTCCGGCTCTGTCTCTCCTGTGCGATATGTTCCCCTCACTCGCGAGTCGTTGTGTAAACTCAACGACGCGAATCCTTTAGCCCAAAAATACCCCCCAACATTCTTTTCTATGCACTGCCTTTGATTCCCCCATACCACGGTCCAACACGTTCCCGCTTGTTACATAAGTATGATCCTTTATTTTTTCTAGTGTGATAGAACTAAGATTTTGCTCTTGCACCTGCCTCTTAGAGACAGCCGCCTCCTCCTGTTTCCCCCCGTTCAACAGAGAACTTTCCCCCCTCGCTTTTAAGAATATTATATTCCCATAAGCCCTATTGTGTTTTTAGAATAATTTACCTCCGGCTCGGACCTCAGTTACCCTTACCCAGATCATTTCAGTCACGTCCATCCATTGCCGTATCTTATACCGCCGGATTTCTCTGTTACCACAGCGAAAATAATCAGATGAAGTTCCCCTCAAGGTTACGCCTTCGTGTTGTCCGCTCAACTAAGTGGATACAGTCAAGGGATGAGATAATCCTACTAATCGAGAAGTTTTTATACCGCTAACTGCTACTCTATCCTTTCTGTTCTGACCCCCTGGCTACATCACTACGGACCTGTTGTTGGAGCACGTTCGACCATCTTATGTTTTCCTGTAACTAAGGTGCTAACTTCGCCCAGCTTCGCCTTGCATCAGCGTGGCTGTTCATTGGTACTAAGCCGGTGGTCCGGCTTCCTCTTGCGTGGTGTGCAGGATAGGACGGTTCTCCACCTCTCCCTTTTTCTTTCTCCCTTGGCGTTCACGTCGTCTGGCTCCTTTTCTTTTATCCGTACAAAAATCCTTGTACATCGATATGGAACTCACCTCCCCAGCTACAGTATTGCAGCATAACTTTTTAGTCTAGTAGTCAGACCCGTGGCACTATCCCGTAAGGGCTCTCACCTCTCTTTCTAAAGCGTGTGTGTCTCTCGATGCGATTATACTCCGACTGCCCCGTTTTTCCCAGGTTTTTCATACTCTATTGTGCGTACGCAGGAGAAATAATCTTTCTAGTGAGCTAGCGCCGTATTGATAGAGGTAGCCGTCATCCTCATTTCGTTATCTAGTTGTTTCGCTATCACGTGGTCTATACCTTACCTTGTCCGTCCCAGTGCAGCGCTGGCCTCTCCGAACTTGTCTCACTCTATATTGTGTTTGTATTGTTCTAGGTCAGTCTTATCGGACTCTTATTTTTCCTCTCGATGCTAAGGTCGTGTTGTAACCCTCGATAAAGCTCCGACTGATTTTATGTGACCCCACCCCTCATCCGTAGCGAAGTTTTTGTCTCCAGATTTTTGCCGCCGAAGAGATTTTTCCCTCATGCAAGGGATGAAGAGCACTGGACTTTTTCTTGTACTTGAAACCCGATGCGACCCTCTTCGTCAATCCTCCCCCCTTACTGACCCTCCGTTTCCCCTATAATCACGCCGTGCACCCCGACCGCGCCCCGCCTTTGTGGCGAGGGTATGTAACGTCGACAAATTCGATGCCTTTCATATTCCCCAAATGCTTAGCTGGCGTTTGCCCAGACTGTCCTTCATAACAGAGAAGTCCCGCATTAACTGCTGCCCGTGAGTGGACCTGAGTTTCCTTTCTGCCTTGCTAATTTGCAAACGGGCGGATTCGGGTTGACAAAAATCATTTTTCCCTTTCTCCTCCGACGATAAGTATATCTCCAACAGATCGTGACACGTACCCCGATCTTCCCCAGTGGCTCTAATGCAAGCTTCTGTATGTTCCCCAGTTTGTCTAGATCATCTTGCGATTCTAAATGAGCCGCTACCGACGAAACTTAGCGTCCTACTACTGCTTTCGTCGCTTTCCTACCCGGACTGATTCGTCCTTCGAACCTGCGGATCTGTGCTTTCTCTTTCTTATACCCGAGGGCGATATTTAAGAGAGCCGCTGCTTTCTCCCGTTCTCCTCTGTATTATTTTTCTGTCGACCCACGACTCTTTCCGTCCGTTCCTATCAGCTCCGTAGTTATCCCTTTTTCAGGCGAGACCGCCCCTACAGAGCGACCACTTTTCTTAGGTTGATTACCCCTCTTCTCTCTGTCCTGGATTGAATTACCCCTCCTCCTCCGTTACCACACTCTATCCAACCGTCGCAGTCTTGTTTCGAAGAGATCCCTGTGGTATACCCACCTTCTGTTTAAGCGCCCTTGGCGAACGTTCACATCCCTGTTTCCACTGCCTTATCAGGACCGTCAGAGGTTAGTCACAACCTATTGGCGGTTTCCCTGCAGCTATTAGTTTTCTCCCCAAGGCCGCATTGTTGTAGTGAGAGAGGCGACCCCCTTTCCCTCGTGCGACCCAGCTCTAAAGATTCCATTTATTTTTCCCTCCAACACTCTACTTGACGAGATGCCACGGTATAGGTGGATTTACCAACGCGATAAGTTCCCTTCTGATCCCCCTTAGTATAACGTTCCCCGTTCTATTGTCTTGACAATTAAAAATAGGTGGCGGACTGCTTCTTTGATGCCTTCTCCCCCTTCCCCACTTGCGGAGAATTCTTCAAAGAAATTTTGCCTATTTTCACTTTTATCAACCATAGATCGGTACCCTGTCCCTTTTTTCTAGAATGTTAAAAGAGGACCCTGTTTTTCTCTTAATCCCCGCTATTGCTTAGATCGTGCCTCGTTTTGGGTTCGCTGGAAGGCCCTCAATCCCTTCGTACCTTGCCAAAGCTTGCCTGTATCCCCTTTTCTAGAGCTTCTTCCACCTCAGAAAATTCGGCTACAGACCTTGTTTCTAATCGATATCCCCAAAGCTTACTGTTCACTTCCTTTTGCGTTCTTCTCCCCTTCTCTGCTCCGCATTCTGTGGTCCCTCCCCACTTTTCCTGTCCTACACCCCAGCTCCGTTGCCACCCCAGGACCCGATTACCCTCACCACTCAGGTCTCTACGATAGGCACCAAACTCCCAACGTCGCAGATCCCTCTATACGGCTCTACCAGTATTTCCCCTTTTCTCCTTCCCACCGCGCCGAGACGTCTTTAATCCCGGCTTTCCTTGCCTGAAAGTACTCGTAACCTTTAATGATCTTCACTAGTTTATTTAACACCGGACCTGCGAAGTAGAGAAGCTTTTTTTTTGAATAAAGCCCGCGCCTATTATATACTTTCCTCAGTCCAGATTGACCTAATTCCCCTTCTTATGTTACTTCTACCGGTGATCGGAACTCTTCATTTAAAGAGCCTCTTCTTCACTCATTTCTCCGACGCACTTGAGAGCTATAAGTTCCTTGCAGAGCAACCGTTCCCTCTTCTCTTCTCCAAGACACTCACCGTTTTTGAGACCGCTCCCGCATCCTGCTGCCTCTCTAAAGCCTAGACCTTATATAAAGCCCGTGACCAAATTACAGAAAGTAATATATACCTCTCCTTACAACATCTGCAGAGATATCCTTCTCGTAAATAATCCCCTACTTTCTAGAAGTTAAAAAAAGAACTTTATTCTAAAGTTTTTGAACCAACCCCTCCTCAGTTATCAACTCCTCCGATGACGTTACCCAGCTCCCTGATCTCTCCCCTCCGATCCTCCGTGGTGGGGGGAGATCGGCTCGGAGAGGTTGTTCCCGGTCTGGAGGGATTACTTGGATTGCTCTGCCTAGACAGGGGCGTAGCTTTTGTACTTTTTTTCTGCCGATAGAATTCTTGTTTCCTTTTCCTCGGTCCTTCTAGAAAGGACCCTCTTTTATTCATTTCCCCTAACTTTTAGGTGGGGACAACTTATGTATATTATATCTGTCGCTTCTCCCATACAATTCTTCGTAGCTTATATCACTTCGCTTCAAACTTCCCGTTCTTTCAGCCTTTGCTAAACTCTTCCGTCGAATTGTTAAGTCTTGACTCTTTTTTAACTTCTCTTATTAACCCTTTTGTAGTTAATTCTCTGTGGTTGCTCTTTAGCTTTATTAATTTCCTTCCGTCAAATACCTTATGTCCTCTTTTTCTTCCTTTCTCTGTCCCGAATATGACTTATCGGCCTTTCCCTCTTCCTTATTCCCCTCTGCAGTTGGTTATTCTCTTGGATAACTTCTCCTTGCAGCTTTGTTACTTCTCCTGTCGTTTAGATAACTGTATTTTTCCCTTTCTTTCGCCTCGAAACTTCTCTGCCCGCTTTTTTTAGCCGGAGCTAACGTATCGCATTTTTTTAACTTTCTTTTTTCGCCTTTAAGCTCTGCCCAGCCCCCCCCCAGGGCTTTCTTCCCTGTAGAAGATTTTGGAACTTAGGCTTGAAATCTCTGTGATTTCAATTCCTGAGAAGTATCTCAACTTCCTCTGTATTGCTTGTATGGAACTTCTCTGTTACTTAATCTACAGGCTCTTTTTTCTAAGGTCGTCGCTTGTTCCCTTCTTAGAGTATAAATTTCTGAGGTTGCTGTATGACCATACTTTTTCGATTTTCACTTTCTGTTCGTGCCGTTTTCGATTGAGAGGGATTCCCTTTCTCTTTCTCGTAATAACAGAGCTACTCCCTTTTCTGAGATATAACTGGCTGGAATCCAATTTTTCTATAACGTTCTTTCTTTGTTACCCAGGAATTTATCCCTTTTTTTTTCTTGTTGACCGGCCTCCTTTTTCTCAGTATCTAACCTTCGGCAGCTGTGCATTGCATCCTGTCCTCGCTGCTGTACGCTACTCTCTCCTGCGCCTACAGGCTAGATGTTACTCGTCATTCTCCCCGGAGAACGTAGTACTCCCGAGCCGCTTGTGTCACTTATGAGCCTTGTACTTCTCATATTCCCTTGCCCCGGCTGCTATGAGATCCAAGTGAGGCTGTGCGGT
>Ga0179591_1351264_pt1 | contig 12354 bp, 14 predicted proteins | sample CZOMad2_1_08_16f_FD_182891 | JGI IMG/M metagenome (GOLD analysis project Ga0179591, IMG submission 182891) | Vadose zone soil fungal communities from Angelo Coast Range Reserve, California, USA - CZOMad2_1_08_16fungal (PacBio error correction) | ecosystem: Environmental > Terrestrial > Soil >... | reverse complement strand
TATCAACTTTTAGCGACCCGGTTCTCGTTTCGGAGCAGGAGTATTACGCGCACCCCCTTTCAATGATGTACTTTTCGATTCTCACTATATCTTTGCTCCTGGCACCACATAGTACATCGAGTGCCAGTTCGCCCAAACTTGAATGTTCAGGACGCATCTCAATTCAGTTGTCGGCGCTTTTCTGTTCGAGTCTTTTTTTTTTCTCAACCCCGTTTTCCTTCTCCTGTTTTTCACGGAATACCATGATAACCATCACTCTTCGATGCATTTTTTTCCCATATATTACACCATCATTTCTCTTTTCCTCCCTTTGCCAAAGTTTATGTCGGACCGTCCCCAACGGGGCATACTTTTCCGGCGTCAAGGTCCACCCTCCTTGCCCTTGTTTTCCCTCCATCTCTTAGGGTTTAATATGCCCCTTGGCCACTATATCCCCTGTTTTTTCACTTCCCCCGCTTTCCCCTCAATATCGCAAAGTCCACCTTCGGCGGGCGTTCAGATGTGCCCACCAGATCTTCCCTCTCTTTCATCCCTCTTTTTTTTTTTTTGATCAGATCTGGTGGGAACTCTATTCCTATTTCCCTCCTTCACCTCCTCGTTGCTTTTCTCTATTTTTTCTTCATCCGATGACCCGAACTGTGATCCGTGGCGCCGCTTTTTTTTCCAAAAACCAGACTTGCCTTTTGGTCGATTTACTTCACCCCTAATTCCTGTTTGTCTTGCCTTTTCCTTTCCTATCCGTCCCCTTCCTTCCCGCCATCGCCCCCCCAATTGGCCAACATAAGAGCATGCTTTTGTGCACTTCTCAGGCGAATGTTTTAAACAATGCCCCCCTTATGGGTTTGTCTCTGTCCTTTCCCTTTCAACCATGAGCCGTCCTTTCCCTTCCGGGGTTTTACCTCGGAAACCACAAAAAAAAGCCCCCTCCTCTAGGCGAGCCGACAACCTTATTGCAGATGTTCTTCAAAGAATAGGTGGTCTCCCCCCTGCGGACTTTGCTTCTCCTACTTTCCCTAGGTGTGAAAGGGATACCATCTACCTCCCCCCTATGTCTCCTATAACGACTCTAGCTCGATTGGACTAACCAGCTGTTCTCTTAGGTAAGTTTCCGGTGGTGAATTTCCTTTTTCCCTCTCTTTTGCCTTTTTCACCGTGAATCTCTTCTCTGCCATCTTCAAAGGTTAGCTCGGCACCCCGGATCCGGCCATATCTGCCCGAAAGGTTGGGCTGAGCAGCAAGATGTTTATTTTGATATTCTTCCCTGAAGCAACCACCTTTATGTCCTTTCTTTCAATTCTTTTATAACCTTCCGCGGTATGATGAGTAAAGGCATGGTTCTCTCATCGAGAACTCGGTGTCCTGTTTCCTCAGTTCCCCTTTCTTTCGTCTAGACCTGTTCCCTCCTTTGCCCCGCCCCCATTCTGCTCCATTTAGCAATGGCGTACCCCCCCCTACTACGTTTGCCCCTCCCCTTCCAGCAGAAAGTTCCCTTTGCCTTTGTTCTTTCTTTTTCTTCTTTGAACCTTTAGCGCGGCACTGACCCCAGGCAGCGCCAATCCCCATGCCCAAATCCCGACCTTTCCACTGTACTCTCTCTTTTCCAAAGCGGATGTTCGGCTGCCCTTTAAAACAAGCCCCCCCCGTGCTGGGATATTCGGTTCGACTCGCCCCCTCATCCTTTAGGAGCCTTCCGCCGTTTGCCTCGCTCTTCCTCTTGGTCCTCTTGTCCCTTTTATAAGTCCCGCGTACTTATCACGGAGGGGAAAATTAAAGTTCGGGATATGAACTCTTTTATCCAATCACTTGTGATGCTGAGGAGGTTGCGCGTTTTCAGCTTCGATTCCCCTCTCCCACTTCTCGGGATGTATCCCTCCCACTTCATAGTCGTTTTGGGCTCTGGATCGGCTCCTCATGGCACGTATTGTGGCTATCTTCCTTTCACAAACACTATACACTATATCTGGCATCGGCCACAGCCTCCTTTCTCTTTTCCCTCCTCACCTCCTTAGTCACCCCCCAAATTGTACCCCTCTACGAGGGACCCGATCCGCTTCGCAATGAGTTTCTCGTTCGATTTCCGCAAGGAGTAAATGAACATCCGGCGGTTTTTAGTTGACTACCCTCGGATGACCCCTCGGACGGATTCCCTCTCCCCCTCAACACCCATGAGAGAACGCTCACCTTTCCTTCCCGGTTTCCGTCCTCACAAGGTATTCTTGGCCCTTCCAATCCGTTTCGGATTTCCTGTTGCCTCCGGTGAAGCTAAAAGTTAGTTTCTCGTTTATCCCCTTTCATCCGTTTCTTGTCCCTTGCCCAGTAACCGCCAGTTACCCACAGAAGCGCTGCCCGAGCCGTGTTTAATTCGACCAACAAAGAGCAAGAAGATTGGAGCAGCCTTTTTTCCCCTCACTTCGTTTCGAACTTACGGAACAGTTCCCCACACCACTCACTTGCGGGAAGGGGGTTCCCTGTTCTTGGTCCTCAGCAGGATCGATCGATTCAATTTTGGTCCAAGGGAACTCTTAGATGCTCAGGCCTCCCTGCTTGTGTCTCCCTCCCCCCCCCCTCCAGCTGCATGTCCGCAGTATTTATTCCCTCCCTTTCATTTTTTCCCAGGCTACGGTAGGGAATAGCAGTTACCTGCCGATGCCTTCGCCAAACGTGCATATCATGAGTTTTGTTCCGTTGATATCCACTGTTGCAGCCTCCTACTGCGCTTAGTTATTCTCCCCCTCCGCACCTTGGCTCGTTTGTTTTTTCTTCCTCTTGAAATATTAAGTTCCTCTTTGTGCCGTCCGTGCCCAATGGTGGTTACATTGTCCTTTGGAGTTTAGCAACCGCCATAGACCACCCCCATTTGGCCCTTTACCCTAGAGCTTTTTTTCCGTCTTCTTGTCCCCCCGAAATCTTTTTTTACCCTGTGCTCGGGCCAGTGCTCGATTGTCAAAACCTTTTTTAACTTTGGCCTGGGGACCTGGCCCCTTTTTTTTTTTTTTTTTTGGTGTTTTTCGTTTTTTTTTTTTTTTTTTTTTTTTTTTTTTTTTTTTTTTTTTTTTTGTTGTTTTTTTTCGTCGCGCCGTCAACCCAAGCTGGCGGTTCCGGTCCTCTTCTCCTCCCCGTCATGAGAGCACCTCATTTCTTTCCTACGTACACTCTTTTTGAAACCTCCGAGCTCGTGAGACTGCCATTTGGTACTATCTTTTTTCTGTCTTCCGGCTTTCTTTCCCACTTTTGTCTCTCTGTTTTTCTGTCTTTCACTTTCCCCCCCAGGTACGAGGTGCCCCATAGTATCCACGGCACACCCGCCTCCCCTTTCCGTCACACTATTCCTTCTGCCACCGTGATCACGCTCTGAACATCGGATGAAGGAACCCCCCCAACCCTAACACCATTTTCTTCCCTCCCGAGCAGCTACAGCCGATGTTCCCCCGTTGTTTTTCTAGACCGTCTCCGCTCAATTGTTTTCGTTCTGGCCTGCCTTTTTGCTAGAAAACCCTTGCAGACCCCGCCTTAACTCCCCTCTTATTTCGGTTTTCCCTACGTATCTTTGAGAGGAAGATTCTTTTCCCAAATCCACCGCTCTTTTTCCCTCCCTTTTTTTTTGTTTTTATATTTGAGATTTCCATCCGACATCCTCCTATTCTGAGTCACCCGAACTTTTTCCCCTGTAGGTATCGGCGATTTTCCTTTTTCTCGTTAGTCAGACGTCCCCCCCTGACGCGCCTTTCAGAGAATATCCCACTTTTAAAACAGTTCCTTGCTCTGCGCCTTGATTTTTCTCTAGTCCGGTGTTCTTTTTGTTTCCCTTTTTTCTCCTAGATTTGAAACTCTCCGCCTCTCACTATTTTACGGTAATGACCTTTTCCCGTTGATGTGAAGTCGTTGAGACGATGTTTCCTTTCTTTGGGAACTCCCGAGCCCGACCTCTCTCCACAGGTTTTGTTCCCTGTCCGTGAATAAACACTGCATTTGTTTAGACGGTTACTGCGCCGCCTTCTTTTTTTTCCCCAGGAAACTTCGTTTCGTAGCCAAGGTTGTCCTCACCTTATGTTTTCGCGCAACTGTAAAAACCCCGCTTCTTTTATCGGCTTGGACCTGAGTCCCCGTCCCCCTTCCTAAGTAGCGTTTCCAATCGTCGTCTTTCTACAAATCGCAGCCTCCAAACAGCTCTGCCCTTTGCTTCCTCTTTCCCACAATCCCGATGAGTGACCCACTGCTTTTCTTTCTTCCCCTGCTCACCCAATCCAACATACCAGCCTCTTTCTTTGGCCCCCTCTTTTCCATTGGAGTTTTTCCTTTCCCAGTAAAGACACTAGTTTCTTTTGATCGATCTTCTGATTTCGGACAATGTGGTTTATTTTTATCGATCCCCTCCTTGTATATTCACGATGGCAGGCCTAGCCCTCTTTACTGAAGATCCGACCTTTGAAGGTGACCTTAACCTCTGACTTCAATAGGTCATGTCCGTCATGATTTTTGCGACCCTGCGAATCGGCTGATGAGCAGTGTCATAATGCTCCGAGATTCCCCCTAATCCCGCTCGTTCCATCTCCCCCGCCCCCCTGCGCGCCCTAAGCCCGCAGGGTTTGTTTGAATTGGCTTCATGTGTCTCCCCCGCCTCGTTTTTCTGTCCAACGCTTTAAGAGTCTTCTTGTTTGAGCTTTCCTAAGTGATTCAGGCGCTTCTGTGGTTGTTTTGCATTTAGTTTTCCCCAGTATAAATCCCGTCTTTTTCCCTTTCTTGAACGACCTTCAAACTTTTTTCTCCTCACTTATGTCCGCCAATAAAGTCATCTCCTAGAATTATATAGAGAGCCTTGGAGACTCTCGGCTTCCATTGAGCGTTTCTCGGCATTGGTTTCGTGCGAGCTGTCATTCACCTGAAGCTTTCATTCCGATATACGTCGATTACTCTTGCCAAAACGAAGGATGTTCATTTTATTCCCTTTCGCTATCTATTCGAACTCGTGACTCCCTGTGATGTCTAACAGCGAGTCAATTTAATTTTCTTTTCCCTTTTTTGTCCTTTTTTTTCTCTACATTTCTTAGAGCCACAATCTCCTTGCTCCGCTTACCTTATGCGAGTCAGACCCCTATTTTTTTTGAAAAGGAATCTCCTACTTGCATCCATGATTACTTACTTTTCTCGTCTTCTCCCCCCCCCTATTCCTCCCTGAATATTCTGTTTACTCTAATATGATTCGGTTGAATTTTGCAAATTTTACGCCCGCCATCCCCTTCTAGGGCTCACTTGCACAACTTCTTTTTTACATCTGACTAATTAATTTTTCCCCTCTTTCCCTTTCTCCACATATTGTCCCCACCAAGATTTCCTAAACTTGAGCGATTAGGACGAAGGCTCCCACGGCGTCCCCGTACATTCCCTTCTTCTGGCCAGTTCTTTGAATCTGTACCATACATATGCGCATCCTGGTGCTTGTTATTAAACTCATTAAACCTCATTTTTTGGCACCCCCTGCTCGCGTGGAATTTCCCTTCTCTTTTCTTACCTTTTTCTTTTGGGTCCCGCTCTTCTAAGCCCTTGACATGAAATAGAAAGCTCCCCCCTCATGTCTTCGTGGTTTAGCTTCCCCAAAAAGGTCCCGGCCACCAAGTCTTTCTCCCCCTCTGAAGGACCCGAATTTTCCCCCGGCCTCGGTTACTCTCGTCTCCCCTTTGTCTTAGGGTCCCCCGACTTACCACTTGCCCCTCTAAGTACATTCCCCTTTCCTTCAGCACTCCCGCATTTGTTCAGCAACTTAGCCCCCCCCTAGTATCTTTCTCTGTCCGATGCCGGGGCCGAAAGATACTCCCCCACCCCTTCCCCTAATTTTTGCGATCCAGCCCAATTAGTCCGCATTCCGTTAAGTTAAGTTTCCGACGTTTTCTTTTCGATTTTCATATCCCTCTTCCCCCTTTTTTTTAACTTCAAAATTCCCTTGTCCACTAGTTAGAAGACAACCTTGCAATTATATCCGGTCGGTTTTTTTTTCATATTTCGTATTCGACCAACTGAAGACCTTTGCTTCTAATTTCTATTCTACTCTATTTCCGCTTGACGTGAACAACTCTGTGCCTCTTTTTTTTCCTCACGTGCACAAAGGGGTTTAAACTAATAGATGCATGAAGCATCTCATTAAGTGTTCCTTCTCTCCTCTCTTTCTTACGATTCCTGTTTTTCCTCACCACGTGTAAGCGCATTTTTTTTCAGGATCCACCCGTCGAGAGATGATTTTTCAGTTCCCTCCTGTTTGCACCCTTTCCTCTATTTTCCTTTTTCCCAAGATTGCGCTTGGCTTCCCCACGGCCTCGGCCTCGTTTCCAGGAGTAAATCAATCACACTCCTTCCCTGTAGATAGTCCAGAGGCAGCGTCTTTTCATAGGCTCCCCTTTTCACGGCATTACAGGTACCATCGGTTAAAAATCTTTCCCCCCTTTTTTATCGCCAATAACGCCACATTCCGGATTATGTCTTATTCTCTCTCTCTTTGAACCCACTTTTATCTTTTTGTTGTTTTCGCTATTTTCCAACTAACTATACGACCGCCCGCGTCAGTTCCCGTTTTCCAGGAGCAATTTTCCCCCCCCTTATCTCGAACTTTTATCCTTTTCGCCTTCTTTCCCTTCAAAAAAGCCGATGCCTGATTTTTCTCTTTACCAATGGCCGGTCATTGGACGCCTTTTGCTCCTTTTTTCCAGCCAGTAAGTTTTCCCCATCGAATACTTTGATTTCCAAAAGAGAAAGCCTTTGTCCCCCCGTCGTTCCCTTGTCCCGCAAGCTGTTGGGTGATGTTTTCTCTTTTACTTCTTAACCACATTCTTTCCTTTAGCCTACAGAAATTCCGGAATACGTAGCGCGACGGAACGACTGCTGTACTGCCCGTAACGTACCGGGGGTTTCTCCCGCGACATTTCACTTCTATAATTCCTAGATTGGTTCACTTTCTCACCTCTACATCTTTGCGCTCGAGGACTCAACTTCCTCTCCTTTGTCCGTAATACGCCGTCCTATTATTCAGCGGTAAACGTTTAGTGGGCGAACTTTTTTTCCCCCCGCTGAGAGAATTTTGTCCAGGTTCCTTCCTTTCCTATTGACTTGCCTAACCTCGGTCACTTACTTGACCCTCCTTCTCCCTTGCATTGATATGTAGCGCAAGAATGGGTTTCGTTGGGGTATCATATGAAATGTCCCACATTTTCATTCTGCTCCTATGTTCAACCTTTCTTATCCCCCGGGCTTGCTTTTCAGTAAGGCCAGTTATCGATCGAGCCGTGGTGTCCTGCTTTTTCCTGGACTTCCCATTGCTTGTTCCATTACCGCCCCGAGTTTACCAGACGGTCCTATTGATGAGCATTCCTTTGGTTACTAACGCCTGGTTTTGGACGGTCCCCCTTTCGCCCTTTCATCTTGGTAGGTTGCGAGATTCATGTTGCCCTCTCCAAAGGATACGAGCACTTACTGACCCTCTTCCCATAACATGAAGACCGACTTTTACCTGTAATCTGCGTTGCCCCCCGCACATGTTTTTTGAACTGGTCCAAATCCCCACCGTGTTTATCTTTATTTAATTCTCAAATGAATTTTCACTCGATCCTGGCCTCTCTACAGTCTCCCGCTAAGGTAGCCTCGCCCTACGATCTTTTACTTTTTGTGGCGCATTTCCTTTCCAGTAGCCTCTTTTTCACTTGAGCTGGAACCTCCTTCATTTCTGTACCCCCCTTTGGTAATGTGATACCCCCTTTCTCTAGTGGTCTCTTATTTTTGATCGAATCCAACTCAGCCTCCTTTATAGTCCGCCGTCAGATTCGGGTGCGGACTCTGGGGCATTCGTTTTCCATAAGGAGATTTTTGGCACGTATTGCTGTCCTTTCTTTCCTTTCCAACCCTCATCGGTGGTTTCCTACTCGCTATTTTTTTGTCAGAGAATTCGCTTTTTGCCCGCGAAATCCCCTTTCTTTCCCACCCTTTCACCATGTTTCCTAGGAGATGCTCGAGTTTGCTCCCCCTTCCCCCTCTCTGACGTTCTCCTTCTCATCTCATCCAACCGTTCACGCAGGTGTATTTTAAATTCAGGCTTACTATGTCCATCGCGGCTCTCCGGTTTTTCTCTTCGCGAGCACACCATGCTCTAAGCTAAGGGACCCCCCTAATATTTCCTTACAGCGAAGCCTATTTCCGCCCTGCTACTCCTTCAACCTGTTTATTGTTTATGGACCATTTTTCCGTCGACCCTTTCCCCTTCGATAAGCTCCCATTCTCGTATGTTCCTTCCTTCAAAAGACCCCCAACCTTGTCTCCCACAAGACTGAAAATCTGTTATCAAGATGCACCCCCTAGTTCACGAAGAATTGGGAGACCAGTTTTTCAAGAATTGTGGAGCACTAGGACCCTTCCCCCAAAAACAACCAGTCATTCACATCTTCTGTTCTTCTTTTCTTCTCTGTTGCCCTACTCCTGAAGATCGGCTTCACCTGGTTATTTACGAGTACTCTCTCATCCTGCGGCTCACCTCTTTTTTTTTTGTCTGAGATCCCCCCCCCCGTCGCTGAACTGAAGTCCTGAGAGTTGTCCCCGGCTTGGTTCTGCTTTCGGACTTTGCGTTATGGACTATCTTCCTGCAACCATTCTTATCAGGATTTCCCTGCCCCGCCACTGTGGTTCATCCTCCGACCGCGCCCCCTGGCGTTTTTCTCTGCTGAACGGGCTCTGGCATTTAATTTTACTGAACTTATTTTGGGGAAGAGTGGAGCGCCGTTCCCAATCTTTTGATTTTGAGTCGTCCCCCCCCCCTCCATTAAGTTCCCCTTTGTACCTTTCCTACTACGGTTTGGCGATCTCAGTTCACTGTTTTTTTCAAAAGTTGAGCGTTCCGTTTGACGTGCGCGATTTTTAACCCGCCCCCCTTAGTTAAGGCGATGCCGGCCCCCCCCCCCCCCCCCCCTTTTTTTTCTCACCACTCCAAATGGCCCGGAAAAGCTGGCGGGCCGGCTTTTTTTTTCCCACGCAGGAAGGTTCCCAGGCACATACGGGCTTTCTCCGGGTCCAGAATTCCTTTTACACTGATGTGAGCCGGGCCCTACTTTCGCCCCCCTACGTTGATATTGATGTCTTCAACAAAACCGTCTGGTTCTGGCGTTCTCACGGCTTGCATTTCCCCTTCCCCTTTCCTGACATAAAGTCCTCAGTTCCCCTCTTCCCCTAGCGTCGAGTCCCTCGTCCCTGAATGAGAAAACAGCCCACTTCACCCATGGTGCCGCATCCTCCGTCCTCGCAGTGCTCACCTCTGTGCGTTCTTTCACTCTTCCCCTCCCACTCCTCAAGGCTCTCTGTTGTGGCTCCCGCCGGCGTGAAAACGTTGCGTCCCCCTCCGTACAAAGGATCGTCGAGTTTTACTCTCAGCTGAGCTCTTCTTTCCCTTTCTTCCCACTTCTATTTCCTACTCCTCCGTTGTGGTTTTTCTCTATTTTTATCTTTGAATCTTCCTCGCAGTAACCCTTTCCGACTCAGCTGTTGCCGGTATAGGGGAGTCGGCATTTTTCGGTTTTTTTTGCCTTGACACCAGTTCCCCGCTTTCAGACTTTCGATTCCTTTTAAAGCCACGTTCACTGGTTCTTTCTTTCGGCCCGAGCCATTTTGTTCTGGTACCATTTTTTCTTTTGACCCCTTAGAACGTACGGTCTCCAGGTCCTTTACCCCTTTTTTCGAGTCGTCTGTCGTGTTACCGCTTTCGCTCCTGGAAGATGAGCCCTACTGAGCCACCCGGTTTTCCCTCCGATCAAGCATACACGCCGTTTTTTTTTCCCTAGGGTCCCTTCCGCTCATTTTTCCCGTAGTTTGCCTTCCTCCTTCTCTCGCCTTCCCTGTGGCTGCTTCGGCTATTTTTTTTCTTCAAAAAGTCAAAACCGTAACCCTCCGATTTTTTTTCGGGACGTGTGTCCCGGAACGACTTCGTTTCCACTCCTCCTTTTCCCCCCCTTAAAAAAGAAGACTCCCTTTTTTTTTAACCCCACATCATTCTTGCCTTCTCTCTCCCCCAACCAGATTCGCGATGATTTTTCAAATGCTTTTCTCCTCTTGTTTAGAACTCAATTCCAAACTGGTCACCTCTCTTCCGGCGTTCGATCCCCTTTTCGCTTTCCATAGAAAGTAAATGACAGCTCCCTTTTCTCTTAATTTGCCCCCTCCCTTCCTTTCGGGGTCGTGTGCGTTATTTCCCGGCAGTCACATCAACATTTTTCATTCGACTTAGTTACCTGACTTACTGCTGATTCGCGACGGCGAAGGGACACTCCCTCTTCCTCCCCCGTATCCGTCACTTGATTTCGTCTCGGTGACCACACCGAATGATGATGCGGCGCCCTCTGTAATTTTCCCTTGCGCATTGAGCGACACGATTCCGTTCGCTCCCAAGCCCCCCTGCTCTCATCCTTCCCTCATATGGTTCTTCTTGGTGTTGTTTTAAACCTGGTTGGAGCAGCCTTTAACAGGTAATTCTTTTTGAACCTATTTTTGTTTTCCGGAGATTTCTTCCGGCTTCTGTGTTGATTGTTTCTTTTTTCTTTTTTGTCCCCATAAGTCCCTTCCTCTTCAATTTCACACTCTACCTTCGACTTATTCTGTCCTCCCGGAAATAGCTCAACGTGATTCTCGCCTTCGACCCCTTTATTAGATGCCGTCTCCCCTGCGCGGTCATTCGCTTTTCTTCCTTGTGAGTGAGATTTTTTTTTACTTTTTTTTTTTGAACCCGTTAACTTCCCTTCGATTTTTTAAGCCCTATTCCTTCAACGAGGAGGTCTTTGAACTTCCGCGTTTCTAGCCTTCTACCATCGGGATTCCAGGCCTGGCTCAGCTCTTTATTCCCTTTCATGTCTTTACCTTTTTATTCATGTTCTTTTTTTTTAGATCCCCCTGTTTCTTCTCCTCGACGTGGACCAGTAGAGAAGTGCTATCCCTCCCCCCCGCTGAGTTAAACGTTTTTCAGATCTACTTGTTCTACTGCCTTAGTTATCATTACCGGGAACCCACCCAGAGTCCGCACCCATCCTTCTTTCTTTTTCCTCAATGCGAGATTCTTTTGTCTTCTTATCTATTGAATGCGCACCAACGGGCTCACTTTCCCCCCTTCATTTTTTACCTATGCCCGACTTTCTTCAATCTTTCCCCCACGGATTTCCCTTACATTTACACCCCCCCCCATCTACCACGCGTCGTCCTTCTCTTGGCTTAAAGTTAAACTTCGCCCTTTTTTTCATACGGCCCTGGAGTCAATGCTAATCTTTACATATTGCATGACCTGGTGCTGTTTCCCCCGCTTTTCCCAACCCTATCTAATTCCCCCTCTCCAGTGGCCATCACTTAGATGTCTTACTTTTCTGGAGCTGTCGAGCTTCTTCCTCTTCGAGTTGCCACTTGCCCTTTTTCTTTGAATTCCTACCACGCTGGTTCCCCTGCATTCCCGTGGAAGCCCCCCCCAACCTTGGGCCATTGGATGTAAAAGCCCCCTTATGCTCACCATGAGCCCTCCTCCGTAGTGGTAACCTAGGTCAAGTATTTTCGAGCCCTTCTTTGACAAGGTTAAAAAAAATCCTTGGCTCGTCGCGTAATTTTTCCATCTGCCCTCAGAACTCCGGAAGGGTTTTTCCTCCAAATTTATCCCGTAGGCTGGTTTCTTTCCTCTTCCCTTTTCACTAGAACCCACCCCTCCCCTACCATTATTTGCACTACATTAATACGGGGCCCTTCCCCTCTGTCCGCCTTCTTTGAGAGAGCCCACCTTTTTTCTATGTCCCATTCTTTTCCCCTCTCCTAATCGTTCGTGCTCCTTTTCGCCCACAAAAGTAAGGTTCGGCATAATAGCGGCTGTTCTTATAACCCCCTCTTTTGACCATGATGTCTCTTTCGAGTCTGATGTCGCTTTCCTCCGGCCCAACAGGAAATAATCTCCGGTTCAATGTAGTACAATGATGTGCATGCCTCATCTTTTTTTTCAATCTGGACCGGCCCTTTTGTATTAGTATTTTTTCCCTTCTTTCTTTCCCCCAACGGCCATTTCTTCCCCTTCAGGTTTTTTAGGACCTTCCCAGATACCCCTCCCCCAATTCCATTTTTTTTTCCCTTTCCCGGATTAACACAATCATTGTCTTTTAGTTTTTTTCCCACGTTCTTTTTATCTCGCCGATATGCATAGGCCCTTGCTTTCCCCCTAATACAAGCAATTGTAGGCCTTAACATGTTTTTTTGTTCTAGGCTCCCTTCCTTCCCTTGTCTCATCTATTTCCCTTCCTTGACAATTCGATACTTTTCAATCTTTTTTTCCCATCCCCGCCCCCGCTTCTTCGTTGCCCAAACCCCGTA
>Ga0179591_1270076_pt1 | contig 12354 bp, 8 predicted proteins | sample CZOMad2_1_08_16f_FD_182891 | JGI IMG/M metagenome (GOLD analysis project Ga0179591, IMG submission 182891) | Vadose zone soil fungal communities from Angelo Coast Range Reserve, California, USA - CZOMad2_1_08_16fungal (PacBio error correction) | ecosystem: Environmental > Terrestrial > Soil >... | reverse complement strand
ACATTATAGTCTTTCTTCTGAGAATTCGAAGGTCTCTCTATCATTTCGTTTAACTTCACTTTTTTATTATTTTCTTTTCTTTCTGGGTCTCTCGTTTTCTATCCTACAGTTCGCCTCTTTTCCGACGTTCTTCCAAAAAGGGCATCCTCTCTGCTCACATCCTATCTCCCCCCTATGAAGCTACGCCCCCTTTCAATTTAGCTCTAGAAGTTGAACGCCTCGCTTCCAGGAGAGCCTTGCACTATTGTTTCTGGATCCACTTCTATAACGGGGAGTTGCAACTCTGGTTTTGCCGCCCGTGACCTTTTTTCAGACTCAGAAATTGGGATCCAGTGGAGGCCGCTGCTTCACCGCCGGCGTAGACCCTGATCAAACCATTTCGCCTACTTTCTTATCCCCAATTCTCCCCTTTCCCTCACGGTCCCATTCTGGTCGACCGATTCGCGGAGAGTTGTCCTGTCACGCCGCAGTTTTTTCACGCAGAAAATTTTAAGGAGCCTTCAAATAGGCCGCTGACAAGGTCGTTCCTTTCCCCTTTGCATCCCCTCTTGATAGCCCTGCGTTCCAAGGAGCCCTCCCGAAGGCAAAGAAATGAGTACCAGTTCCTCCCCCTCTTTACACCTCCCCCCGGAGCACCTGTCGTTTTCCCTCTCCCAAGAGGACCTAACACCTCATACGAGACGGCCATCTTCTCGTACTATCACTACGGCGGAATAATTAATTCTGTTTTCGGACGACGAAGCGGTCGCCGGAGTTGTCCCGAGGAATGGATCTGGATTTGACTACGTATTTTCCTAAGTGTATTGAATCCCTCCTCCGTTGCACGAGAAAAGGGCTTATCTTCTTTACCCTCTACTTTTTTTTTTGTTTTTCGACTGATAGACACTCTTGCCTACCGTTTAAGGTGCTGAGAAGGACCTCCCCCACATCGTACTCGTCTCACTCCTGATCCACTTTACTTCTCCTTTTTCTAGAGATTTAAAAAGCACGCCGTGAACCGCCCTACGTCGTCCTAAACCAGCCCGCCTTCACTCCTTCCCCCCTTTCCCTGCCGAACTACTTGAATGGTAGGGGATAGTAGATTGACTTTATAGGTCATCCGTGTTTTTCGTTTTTACTAGCTCAACTCTCTAGGTCTTTGATTCCTGCTTGTTACCTATAATCTTTATCCTTTTCCGAAAGACTTTTCTAGAGATCATAGGAAGTACCCTGACACTAACTTTACCTCGCCCTCGTCCTATTATCTCTTAGTATTATCGTAACTTCGCGGGAGTTCCTTGAACCCTCCTGATCCTTTCCCCCTCGCTTCCCCCTCCCCTCCCTACTGGCCGGGCGGCACGTATTTCCTCGTTTTTGCTCCGCCCCTTCGCCTTTAGCTGATCTATCTATAGCGTGAGTGCCCTTTCTCTTCGACTCTCCTAACTTTTCATAGAAATCCCCCTTCACGCTGGCATGAAACACCATCGTTTTTGCTCGTTAGCCTTTCCCGCTATGGTGAGGGAGCAGTGCGCTTCCTCCCCCACCCCCTTGATTGACTTCTGGCGTGACATAGATCTAGAAGAGGGCAGAAAGTATAGGAGCCCCGGTTGCTGGCCCGGTCCTCGTCTTCCGTCATCGTACGCTAGAGAGACCTGCCGTTTTTCTTGCATCGAGGAACCCTCCCCTCCCCCGAAATTTTTATAGAAACAGTCAGGCTCCTCTCGGCGCCCCTTTTCTCTATCCAGGGTTTTCTCTTATTTACTGTCCGGACCCTCTCGATCCTTATCGCCTCACCTTTATGACAGCTGCATACCAAGGTCAAGAAAAATTCCCTCGCATTGTTTTCTGCGTCTCCCAGGCCAGCACAGTCATCTTGCAGGAAAGCTGCTTGGTCTGCACTCCCTCGGGTTCCGCCTGCGACCCCCTTGGACGCAGTATCAAACGCCGATATACGGACCGCTGGGCGCGGCTCTTAGTCGGTTAGGTTACTACAATCAGATCCCTCGGCTGCCAGATCCCCCTTTAAGCTAATAACCAACTTTCAACGAGTGTGACTTCTCGAGTAATTCTGCATCTCCTTTTAATTCAGTATTAGAAGAAGTGTAGGCTTCCTTGCCCCCCCCACCGACTCGAGCTCCCTTTCACCTCGATAATTAGGAAGATTGACAGTTTGCCCGCACGTTAGTGACTTCCTCCCTCCCTTGTTTCACGAATGTCCTTGCTCCTTCCCAGTCCGCTGATTTCGGAGCCACTCGTCCGCGAAGTGATTTTGAGTAGTGTTAAATTAACCTAATCCACCCAGACCTCGAGCGCGGTCGCTCTCAGTTCCTCCCTTTTTGAGGAATCTTCCTGAGCTCGGCACCGAGCTCGTTGCGGGTGAATAGGGTCACCCTCTCAGCACGAGTGCAGATAGGTTCTTCCCCTGCCCTAGGTTTCGAGGAAGTTGGACATTTTCGTGATACGGTCGTTGTGAAGCGTCAGTTCCTCATAGACGAGCGAGCGATGCTCTCTTGGCAAGTTGAATCGCGGTCGTAAATCAGAGTTCTCGATTTAATGACGGTCGGGAATTCTCAGGTCTCTAGTCCTCGGTATGATTCGAACGAGTCTCACCGCGTCCTTTGGTACCCGTAATTCTAGATTGGAGGCCTTAAGGAATAGCCTCGCGTATTCTGATCCGCCGGGGCTTTTCGCAGGTACCACCTAGCCTCGACTCCATCCGACGTGATCAAGATCTCATGCCCTCGTAATGTCTGTTTGCTCCACCCTGTGTACCGTGCCACCGCAAGTGAGTTTTCAAAGGGTCAGCACTTTTACTTTCTGCGGACTGACAACATTGCCCTTTCCTTTGAACGACTACCCTCATCTCTATGACCTGAAGCACCCGATGGTGCTGTTAGGGCTCCTCCACGCTTTTCTCTTTATCGTTGAGGGAGAATGCTTTTTTCTTTTAGCCCCGCTAGTGAAACACCCTTTTGTTCCTACCCCCACGCTTGCTAGCGGCCCGCCGCAGAGAGATCTGTGCTGCCTTTGACCCAATCGTTTGCAAAGCCCCTTATCGCACGATCCCGCAGTCTAGGCCCGGCCAGTTTTGCCTTGCCCGACAGCTCCGCCGCGCCCTCCTCCCCGCCCTCCTACAACCAGTCCCCTCTGAATATCGTGCTCCCCGGCTCCGCCTTCGCCAGCTTCGCTCTAGCCCATTTTTTCTGTTTAGTCGTGCCCTCTTCGTCGTGGTAGATGATTGAGCAATACCCTACAAACCCCCCGATCTCCTCTTCCCTTGCAAAGACCGGCATCTATGACCCCGGTCAGCTCCCCGCTAGTCGGTCAGGTTCCGCTCTACGTTCTTGCTGATTTTTTTTTCTTTGTTGCTTCTCTTTCCATATTGGTCAGTCTCCGACCCTCCCCGCTTTTGAAGCCTCCGCTTTCGTGTTTTCCCTTTTCATTAGGATAGTAGAACCTCTACGGAAATTTTCTGCTCGCTTGGGTTTTAGAAGCTGACCAAAAGTCTCTCCCTTTCCATTTTTGTGTACCTTAGGTACCCAGGAGGGAGTGCTTCTTGATCCTCTCTCCCTATGTACATTAGAGAAGGTCAGCCCGACCTAGATATTCCTGTCGCAGATTTCTCCTTTATCCATTTCTTTGGGAAAATTATGGTTTCGCGTTTCTCTTTTTTCCTTTCAAGGCATTGAGATTTATTTGTATTACCTCTGAAGCCTTAGAAGACCTCTCCCTGCCTCCTTTTTGGCGGGTCCATTTGTGTCAATCACCCCCCCCCCCCCCCCTTCGTTCGCGGCTGGACGTTAGAGTGGACAAGTCCAAGATTGTTCACTCGGATAGCAAGATATCGTAGAGATAGAGTATATACTCAACCACGGTCTTCGGTGATCCACGGCGTCCGTCCCTCACATACTCTTAACCAGTTATGTAAAAGGATCACCGTTGTCGGTCTATGACGACTCCTTTTTTGTTTTCCGGTAGAATAAATTTTAAGAAGCGAAGGTTTCTCTCGTCTTTTTTTCTTCTCCTTACTCCCACCTGACCCTAAGAGAGCAGAATTTCTCGAGTCCCCCCTCCCCCAGGCGCGCTCCCGATTTCAAAACCCCTCTGGTACTCCCCGCCTCTGGGGGGCGCAATTTACGGCTAGAAGCTCGTGAGGTCCGCCTCCCCCTGCTCCATTCACGAGATCCCTGTATTTTCTCACCTCACCTTGAATGCCATACATTTTCCCTCTTCGTAGCGTGAGCGATCTCCAGGTATGTGAGCGCTCCATAGCGAGCCTCCCGTAGCAACTCGCTGCTATTTCATTCCACGCAAAGACGTTCCCTATAGGGGGGCTCGCCTGCATCGTGCCCATCTTCACCGCGTTTTTTTTGTCCGGTGTATCCGCGTGGAGAACAACCGTGGATGGCGTGGTCCGACCTCTCTCCTACTTTTTTGGGTTTGAGACGCTCTTTCCCCCCGCCCAGATTGCAGTTCTGTTTTTTTTCTAAACGCTCTCCCCGCCCCCCGTACCCCCCCAAAATCTATGGCATACAGCTGAGCCTCTTCACTCCACTTTTCCTTTGCTTAAGTCTTTGAAGACCATCTTGAATACAGAGAACAGATGGTTCCTCGCGAAACCACATTTATTTTCGAAACCTCCTTTTTTTTAGATACTACCGTAGGGCCTGTCAGATTGCCAAAGTGTCCTTGAAAACATGGATTTCCAGTGTCGTCCCAGTTATTTAGCGTTAAAGAAGCGTAAATAATGACCTATGCCGGGGCGCCCCCCGAGGTCATTCCCTCTTAGTAAAATCATGTATCGGCGCGGCGGCCTTTGTCATTTCCCTCGCACGAGTTGATGATCTCTCTTTTTTCCGTAGAGGTGAAGTTAGTGTAAGTAACACCCGACCGCGGCGTCCTCGATTCTTCTTCTCTTCTCCGTTTCGTTGCAACGCAAAAAACGTTCGTTCTCTGATTTATACCTTGGTCTCCTCGGTGTCGTTTTTGTCATCAACTTGTGCCCCAGATTCCTTTCGGGGCAGTCCTGATAGATGATTACTCCTCCGGTTTGAAACCCCATTTTCCCCTCTAGCCCAGTTGCTAGACCCCTAGGCGAGGTTTCTCGCCTGTCCCCTCCCCCCTCTCAGGCCGTAAGCTCCCGTCAACTCTTCGCGAGTCGTCCCGCCACCTCCCCCGCCAATCCTTGGGCTCTGCCCGTGTTCGGCGATATCCTTCGTAGAGTATCCCTCTTTCTCGACTCCCTCCACAGCCCCCCGTCTTTAGCTTGACCCCCCCCTCCCTTCACCCCGATTATGATAAGAGTACCTATTCTCTAGGGTCGTTGCCCCTTGTATAGCCATAGTAAACCGGGCATCTCGCTCTTATCATACCTCCTATGTCTTCCCCTCCTTTTCTGTTACAATAGATGGTTACACCTTGTACCTTCTCCCTATCGTTTCTTGTTACCAAACGAGCAAAACATCCTCTTTCAAGAAAGTACATTTGATATGATAAGGTTGACATTTCCCACTTAATCTAGGTTTTGTTCAGAATCTCGGCGACGCCATCCACTTGACACCAAGTCACCCATAGTACCCCAGCGTTCACATAGAGAACGTATTTGAAGAGCCTCGCCAGAATGTCGTGATCCGCACTGTTCGCTTTTACACTTCCGATTCCATCAATGGTTTTTCTCTACCTTCCTTTTTTAGAGAGCGACATTCATCAAAGCTGTCCCTCCTTAATAAACCGTGGTCTCCTCATTTCTCGAGTCTGAAATAAGGGTCCCGTCTGACCCCGATATATTTTTCTACTCTGATTCTAGAGTGCATGCTAGGCCTTTTTCTCAGCCGTTATTTCTTCTTTTATTTGCACGGAAAGTCCCTCTGTCCCGAGTCTCCTCCCCTTGGCTAGTACTATAATGTCCTGTAGTATTAGGAGCAGTTTCTCCGAAATCCTTTTGCCTAACTTCCCGGGAAGATCGAAGCGTGGTTGACACCTACAATTGATTATCTGAATACAGAGAAAGAACCTTATTTTTTTGTCGCCCTACAGAGGCCGACCTCAAGAGTTGAAGGCGCCATCCCTACTAATCATTCCTTTTTTCGTTCTCTATCCCGAGACTTTCTCAAGCTGAAGAGAAGGATGGTCCTTATTTTGTCTACGCCTTCTTAGACCGCCGTGTCTGGCACAGGTGTTTTGAATGGAAAAGTTTGCTAACTCCTTTATAGCCTGATTCCCCTGTGAGTCTATTAAGTCTCTGTGATGTCCTCCTGGACATCTCCGTAACCCCTGGTCTTCCCTGGGCACGGCTCCTCCCACTGGGCCCTGACTTCGAGACTATTCAAGGTAAAACTTGCTCTCTATAAGAACGACTCCTTCCCTTCGTGCCTGAAGATAATTCAGGACTACTTATTGTGGACGCGATTCCGCCCCTTTTTCCATTTTCCCTTAAGACATGATAGAAGCTTCTTCTGTCATTCTGTTATAAAGTAAAAGGTTTTCCTATTTTTTTCTCGGCTCTACTGCCGCCAGTTCGGTAGCAAACCTATTGAGTATCCTGTTGTGACCTCCGATGGGAACCATCAGACAAGACCGATCCCCATCCAACGACGAGCTTCCCCTAGATATGAAAGTGGACGAGTGCCGATCGTATTCGGTATAGTGAGCTGGAAGTGGCTCACCTTCCGCCCCACAATTCTGAGTAAGATTGAGTCACAAGCTTTAATTGTCTACCATTCCACGGATGTTCTCCATGTCGTATCCAGATCACGAAGTTCGGGCTATGCCCGCGACGACTTGGTCTCCTCCTTTCGATGATTCTGTTGGCCGCGAACTAGAACTCTCCCTGTAGCTAGATAGAAGACTGATGGTGCCTGCTTCCTAGCGACGACTCTGTCCCTAATGAGTGCCTCACCTGTGCAGATTATATAGGGCTCCTTGTTTCTCCCTATTCGTCCTTCAGGACATACACAGGAAGCCTTCGTCGTATCGCTCTGTGATATGGCCTTCCTCTTCTTTACGAAGAGCAGGATCGTCAACCATCTCTTCCCTCCTAAACGCGCCCTTCAGGACTGAAAGAACCCACCCCCTCAGTTTATTATTCTTTTTACTCGTCAGTCCTTCAGATGGGGTGTGGAAGAAGCTCTTCTACCATTATCCGCTCTCGTCGTTTTTTGAATTTATCGATTCCCTACCGCATCCCTCTAAGGAGAGTAGGAGCGCTTGCGATTCTCCACCTTTCGTCGCTTCCTGTTACGTTATCCCAAGCCCAAAACTTTTCTCCTCTTAGATAACTTCTCTTCTTGCCTCCTCAGACGACAACAAGGGTCACGCGCTCTCCCTCGTCTCCATCGTTTTGAAGCGCAGTTTCCCGGGGTTGGAGGGAGCCCCGGCTTCCCCTCTCCAGCCTCAGGGCTACACGGCCCACGTGTTTCCGCCTATTCTTTCCTTTCCTTTCCCGAAGAGCCCGGGAGTGTTACACCTGCCCGTTCTTATGCTCCATTTCGTACCTCCCCCCCCCAACCTATATTTTTCCCGTCTGCCGGTGCTTGCGGATGAGTGAAGCCCCCGGCGATTTATGTTCGTGCATTTGCTCTTCTCCCCACTGTATCCAATCCGTTCACCTAGATCAAGGGTTCCCTACTACATTTTTTCGTGACTAGGTTCACTGTTGGCATTTATCGCTTTCCTCCGATTCTCTCTTCCCCCCTTCTTCGCAGGCGAAGAATAGACGTGGGCCTCGCCCTCAAGTCCCCCCCCTGTAGTCCCCTTTTGGCGGCTCGCGCTCACGTCCTGATCAAACGGACCCGAGACGGCATCTTCTGCTGCTCTTAGAAAGGAAAAGGAAAGATTAGTCTTGGGAACTGGGACCCGAATTTCCTTTCCGTCATTTCTACGAGACGCGGTTTTCTCGTTCACGGCTTGGTCGATATCAGTGTTTATTTGGCGGACCCTTTTGGTATTACGAATTTTAGCGGTGCTGAGAGTTGGGCCCCCCAATTGAAAGTTTCCTCCTTCCTCGTTGTTGTTTCTGGATAATCTGCCCATTTTTCCTTTTGAGCCTTTACTCTCCCCCCCTCAGCTCCACCTTGAGACCAATAAGCCCTTTATTGCGCCGTTTTTGTTCTCTCTGAGCCCCCCTCAGTAAAGAGAACAGATAGTTTCGTACAACCCCTCCCCCCTGTCACTCCTTTTCTGGTGAATGCTTCAGGGCTCTTCTTAACTCCCCTTGATTTCCGTCTCTTGTTGTATTTTCACTTTCTCCTAGCCGCCCCGCCTTTTCCTTCTTGGCTGATCGCGGAATGCTTTAAGAGCTCTCGCGCCGGCCGGCGATCCTGTGAGAGCCTTTCATCGTAGACTTCCTATTCCACTCGCTTCCCCTTTTTTTTGAGTCCCTTCTCCTAGCTCCCGGTCGTTCTCATCTCGTTGACCCTTGATTTTTTTTTTTCGTCATTAACCCCGAGAAGTCGGTGATAAAGATATGCACGTGCCCCCCGCCGTGAATTCCGATAACCGGGGGTCCCCGCCCAAGGCCCTTTGTAGAGACTGTTGTTTTATCTCTTAGACTTTCGTTTACATCCTCCCCTGAAGGTGCGTCTGAGACGGGATTTCCGAACCTTCTCTTCTGCACCCCAAGAGTTGGACTCTTTTAGTTTCTGATCTGATGTCTTTTAGCCTTTTACCCTTACCCACACCTTTCTTACGAATAGTAAGACCTGCGTCCTTCCAGGCAGATCCCTCGGTTCCTTTTCGTCCTTAGTATAGGAAGCCCGGTTCCAGGCTCTCTTTGGTCGCTGCTCGGGCGCAAAGCGCTATGAGTGAGATTCAAACACTCCTTTCTTTTTGCCTTCTCGCTTGCCCTAGAGATACATGGCCCGGACCCCTCTCTCTCAAATATGTCGCTCTCTTCCCTTCTCTCCTCTCGTGAGGACCTTTCTCCTCGGTCCATACCTTCACCCCCCCTCCCCCTTGGTGCTTTTCGAAACAGCTCCAGAGCTGCTGGATGCGTCCGCCGTGTTTGCTCTTCCTTTCCGAAAGCACAGAGCGACTTTGGTCCGAGACCAGTTCACCGAGATAGCGAAGTTGCATCATTTTTTCTTGCCTATTACCTAAATAGCCCTATTCTAGCAGCTTCACCACTGTAAGATCTTCATCCTCCCCCTTTGTTTATTCGAGTTCATTTGCCTCTAGAAAAATTATAGTTTGTTCCCGCCTTCAAGTTAGGACTGAAAAGACTATATTATCCCTCGGACCCATTAGATAAAAAGTCGTTCACTGATCGAAGATGTCCTCCCTGATATTCCCTATATCATCCTTCAGGTTTCGACTTGAACCAGCAGAGATTTATTTATCCTATCTTTACATCCGCTTTCTTTAGTCGTGAGAACCCAAGAAGACAGGGGCAATTATTTCCCTCGAGCTCGGAGAGAGGGCCTCCTTTCGCCATCAGGTCAGTTCCTAAACGGCTTGAGCGTTGCATTCTTGAGTAACATTCGCAAGATGCCCTTCTCGCCGATAAGTCGTGGACTTCCCTGAGCCCATCTGCAAGGGTTGTGTTTTGTTGTGACGAGACTTCACCGGCAAGATTTAGGCGCGCTTGGCGGACTGGAGAGGGCCCGGGGCATAGTCGGTCCTAAAGAACTGGCGCTAGTGAACAGGACGGCATCGTCCAAGTAAGTAGGGAGATCGCTTCGGTCTGAGAGAGTTCCTTGTCGGTACCCTATCCTACTCAGACGTATCCTCCTTTCTTCTTACCGCAGGCGATATACTCTTGGATAAAGTTGCTTTCAGGGGCAGGAACTACCTACCCAGGATCCCTCGACCTTCAGCTCTCGGGAGAAGTGTCTTATCGCCCGTTTCCCCTTGACGAAATGGTCCAACGGCGATATCGACTCGCCGGCAGGAGCCCCGCATCCTGTGTTAAGTTACGAGGCAGCTTCTAATCAAGAGTGATAGAAGAACCTTGTCTTCATGCGTCTGGTTATTTAGGGCTGGCGACTTTACAGATGGAGTGTGTCCATTAGAGGAGGGGTACAACCGAGTATTGGGCGGTGTCTCTTTTTACCTGAGTGCCCAATTCCGCTTCTTCATTTCAAACTAGTCCGCTAGACGCAGCTTCGCGCGCCAAAGCTGGAAACGGCCGTGCCCTATAAGCTAGTACCATCCTTTCCATCGAAGAGCATAATCCCCGGCAGGACTCCGATGAGGACCTACGAATTCGACCTCCAGCAACCTCCTCAAGCCCGATCGACACTTTAAAATATTTCGCTAATCTCTCTGGTAATATACCGAGTATCTTTCAGTCTTTTGAAAACGGAGATGACCCCCGTAGTTCTTCGTCCGGGATTCGTAATCTTCTTTGTCCCGCTATCATACTGATCTCCCTCCCCACCAGCGACCTCGATTTGAACCACTGCGCCCCCTTATCGACATCTTAGCACTTATTCTTCCCTTCCGGTCGAAGTAGGTTCCTGTAGAGGTCGCTGTTTGAGTATCCCTTCTGTGTCCCTCTCCATGTCACCATAGGTTTAATCACTCTGCTCTGGTTGGGTACCTTCATTATATTAGTATTGATACCGAGCAGAACGGTATTTATTAGGTTTTTGATGTTCTAACTCTCCACTAGGGGCCATAACCGCCGGTTTGGACCCTGCGATGAGGTCAAATCGAATGACATACCGCTAGCAGGCTACTAGAGAATAACCAATTTTCTACTAGTTACAACTACCTCTACCATCGTTTGATATCCGTTTCTTTCTCCCTCTTAGCTTTACATCTTTTTTCTTCGGAAGTTCTGTTGCGCTATTCTTTTGTATCTTAGAGTTTTTGCTTCGCTTGAGTCCTATCCCCGCTGGAGAAGTGAAGACCCTGAGCCGAAACTCTTTCCTTTTTTTGAGTAGTAGGAGCCTCTTCATTATGTACCTCTTTCTGACGCCCGCGATGAGTCCCATCTCTCGCCGTGGGTCAGAGATCTAGTCCTGAGAGAAGTCCCCGGTCGGTATAGACTCATCGCCGTCGGTCCCGCACCTCCAAGGTATTATCCCAGCTCCCCAGGCTGACAGTCTATTTTCTCGACGAGTGGTTTGAGCCCATTTCTATTCCCTCACCTCCTCTTCTACTACCTCTTAGTGGGAACCGGCCGAAACTAACCTCCCTTCCCGTCCTCTCAGTCGGCGTCTCTTTTCCCCCGCACACATTTCTCATTGAGCCGCGTCCAGTTTACTCGCATTCGGGGGGGCGCCCATTCCGCGCCCCCCGGTTTCCTTTTTTCTCGGGGTTTTGTCTCATCCGGCCTTCACCCTTCCTACCCTTTCAACTCCCTCCCCCTTTGTCGCAAAGAACTGTTTTTTCCATTCCATCACCTCTATAGGATAGACAGTCCCGTCCTTGATCCCTTCCCTTTTCGGATAACCCTGAGAGTTCCTATGCAACTTTCAGTGCTGCCTCTTCGAACGCCCAGATTTGCTTAAGAGCGCATTCTGACACCAAATATGTAAGCGTTTTTTGTAAGGGTATTTGCTCTCTTTTAAAACACCCCGATTGGAGGTTTCCCCTCTCTCATTTTCATCCCATAAGTGTTTTTATCGGAGATCCCTCCCCCCAGCTTCCTTTCTTTGGTTGGTGTTCACCTCTACCTCCCGGAACCAAACATGATCCTATTTGTCCACTATGCGAGAGTTAATACATAGTTCGTTCCTTATGCAATCCTTTCCTTTTATATACCAGTATCACTCGAGAAGTCAGACTGATCCACTAGTAATTTTCCTATTTTCTCTTCTGACCTAGCTTATTTTCTTTACTTTCATCATTGTTAGTGTCGAAAGTCTGAGGCCTCTTCTTGTACGGTTTCTTCTCCCCCCTTTCTTCTCTGCAGGAAATGGAATGCTACTTTTGACCCCCCAGTTATCTTTGGTAGTAAAGATTTGGTCATTTTCCGGCCCGTCCCGTTGAGGTATCAGATTAAATGATGATCTTTTTTCGCGGTGTCCTTTTTCTTTGCATTGACGGCTTTACCCCCTACTCGAGAACGATTTTCTTCTCAGATAAATGCTCATCCCCACCACCAGTCTTCTCTATATACCAGTGTTTAGAAGTTCCTGAAACATTAAGTACTGTGCGGGCTTCCTGATAGTACTTATCCGTCCCGCTTCTCCGGAAGGTCACTTCCCTCTTAAGTCCCCAGCACTCCGGAGGTCCAGCCGCGGCCATATTAACGTTCCCTAAAAGAACTCCCGTCCCACTCAGAAAGAGATGCATTCCTCCTTCCCGACCATCTCCTCCCCGAGCCGGATAGTAGTTTCATGTACTTTTACTTAACTCTCTTTAGGCAACTCTTCCGACGATTTTACACGTCATAACCTATCGTTAAAACCATCCTCACCTGACCCTATG
>Ga0179591_1273362_pt1 | contig 12355 bp, 18 predicted proteins | sample CZOMad2_1_08_16f_FD_182891 | JGI IMG/M metagenome (GOLD analysis project Ga0179591, IMG submission 182891) | Vadose zone soil fungal communities from Angelo Coast Range Reserve, California, USA - CZOMad2_1_08_16fungal (PacBio error correction) | ecosystem: Environmental > Terrestrial > Soil >... | reverse complement strand
TATCGCCGACCTTTCTTCTAATAGTGATATTCATTGCTTCTCCCACAGCCAGCCGCCTGTGCCCAACAGATCCCCCCCCCCCCCTTGCTCAGTCGACCACTACGAGCTTATTTTCCCCCCTTCCGTTTCCCTCAATCCTCTTTTGCTAGCGCTTTTCTTCGCCGCTTGAATGAATCCGTTTCTCTCAACGAACTAAACCCCCCTCTTATCCCCTCTCACATTGTGTTCTTTGCTGCCCCCCCATCAAATCACCCTTTCTCCTGAAAGGTTTTAGCCCGACGGCATGAGACTTTTGACATGACATCCTTTCCGTTTTTTTTTCCAAAGAGGTCGGGTTTCGCTCACTTCATCGTCGACCTTCGTAGTTTTACGTCCAAGTACTCCCCCCGAGGTGCTGGCATGCTTCGCAAGCAGTTGTTGTGTTCCTCATATCCTTATGCCTTAATACCGCGGCTTCTATGTGTTCTCTGTCCCCTCGTTGCGTTTTCGAACCTAGATTGCACTACAGGCCTTTTTAAGATAGCTCGCTTTGCTTCCAGCCTTTTTTGACCCAAACCCTCCGTCCCAATTACAGACAACTCGGGAAATATCTCTCCTCCACTTGTGACCCGTCCTTTCCTTTTTTTCACTCTTTTCGCTCCCTTGATGCAAACCCGTTTTCATGCTCCGTTCAAATCTCTTTAACCGTCCACCCATCCCCCCCCGATGTTAGAGAGCTTCCTCTTTTCAGTTTGTCTTCCTTCTTCTTCCTTGAGCTTTTCTTTCTTTCTTCACTCGAGTCCGCAGTAATGTTTAAAGATCTTTCCCCCTCCCCCTTTGCATCTGCATTTCCGCAAGACTGTTTACTTCCCTGCTCTTTCCTCTTCTTTTTTTGTTTTTTTGCAGGTCCTTCCCCTTAACGAAGATTCTCTGCAAGTTCAAATAACTCCCCCTTCTTTTTTCCTTATCATATGGCCTCCCAGTTTTTTTTTTGAGATCCTTCAAATGTTTCAACTCTCGTTTTGTTCTCTTTGCATCCCCGCTGGCAACTTGGCCCGCCGTCATTTTTAGTTTCCCCATCGCTCCTCCTACCCTAATTCCCCCGTCATTTCCTATCTTAGCGCCGCTCTCATTTGCCCCCCTTTCGCCGTATATTTCCACGTGTGCCCGTCTCAAAGTACCTTCCGGCATCAAAACATTTGTCGCGTCCCCCTTCCTGCACCCGCCCCCCCCCGTCAGTATTCCTCAACTCTGGATCGTAAGAAGTTCCCTGCGCAACTTTTTTCATGTATTTTTCTTCCCCAGCCCCCCTCCGTTTGTCCGCCGTCCAGTCTGCTTGTCGCGCCTGTATCTGCCCAAGCTTTCTCGTCCGTCTACTCCTACATTTCCCTCGGAGTGTTCGCCGAGCGTCGGATGAAGGTGCCTCTCCACGACCTCTTTGGCAAATTTGCGTCTTTCCCGCCCCCCCCTTCGTATTCAGGCACAACTAACGTTTGTTGCTTCGCAGCTTCTCCCTTCTTTCCGCCAAATTCCGTGCTTTAACGTCGTCCTCCTCTTTCTGTGCTGACGCCCTTTTCCGCTTCTCATATCCCCCTTCCCTTACGCATGTTGCCTCATCCCAGGGCTGGGATCTTTTTTAATGGCCCGTCTTCTTTCACCCCTTTGCTCCCTTTTTCCTGACTTTGGGGGAGTAGTCCTTCGAGACCGGTCATCAGCATGGCCCGGTTACGCCCTTGGGCTTTGTCCTTTGCAAATCGTGCACGCCTTTCCAGCCCTGCCCCCCGTCCGGTGGCGTGTTACTTCTTCCCCCGTCATGCCCGTATCCTTCTTCACTAGTTTGAGTCGTACGCGACGTCTTGCCTCCCTTTTAGGGGCAGCGATCTTATCTATTGTTTTTCTTAATCCCCTTGCCCCGTTGCCTTGCCCAAGATCCCCAGCTTCCTGGTGTTTGATCGTTGCCGCGGCAAGCTTCGGCGACCAGACGGAACGCTCCTGCTTATCTCTGGGACGGTAGTTCCAGTTGTACCTCTCTACGATCGCAGAGCCGGTTTGCTTCTTCCGCGCACGCTTTTTCCTTCTGAGATGAATTCCCTCGGTCCCCCCCATAATCCCTCTTTCTTCTAGCTTTAGGACGCGTATGCGGACACTCCTCCACTTCCGCGGTTTCCCTTCGGTTTATCCTCTCTCGACCACGTTCTCTTCACGATCCCCCCTCCCGACATCACTGCCTGGCCACTTACCTTCCCATACCTACGAAGTCCCGGCTTTCGTGCGTTTATGGTCGGCTCCTTCCTCAGAACCTGCCAGATGCGCCGCTTTCTACAATGACCCCTCGTCCTCCATTCACGCGCAATGTTCCCCAATGGAAAGACTTTTCCCGAACTCCCCCTTCAGAAGTTTTTCTTTTCCTTCTTCTGTAGGGTCAGCCGCTAGGAGTCCCGAGCGCTTTAGAAATTGACTTCCCTTCCACTGAGGCCATTGACTCTTCCCCATGCGTTTCTTGCTTTCTTTCCTTCCCAAGAGATCTCCACACGTTTTATACGCCGGTTTCATAAGCGTTCCGGACTTGCCGTTGTTTTTGTTGTTTTCTTTGGTGGGTGGTTGTTTCTTTATTTGCTGGCCTTCGTTTTCGGCCCGATCCGCGCTGGACCTCTTTCATTTAGGAAGAGTTGCGTTTTCCAGCTCCCCCTCTTGCTGAGAACCCGTTTACTTGACCTAAAGTTTTTCTCGCCTTTTATACTTCGCGGTTTTTGTGCCAGCGGCCTCTTCTCACAGTCAACCGGACCTCGCTTCCCTCCTCATGTTGCTTGATGCCTTTCTTAGGGAGCGGAGGTGTCACATACACTCTGCTGTTCCTTTTCCTTTTGCCGTCGGCCTTCCCAGTCTCCCCCCCCACACCGCTCTGCGTTTGCACATGAGTTGGAAAGCGGCCCTACTATTAGAAAAGGGTGACTCTTTCGCTTTCACCCCCTTTTTGTCGTTGTTCTTTTTTTCCCTTTTAGACGTTGTTGTTTTGTGAATGATCCTTCCCCCCAGCATCTCAATTAGCTTCCCCCGACGCTGAAGAAGGCGGGCTGCCTGCGGTCCTTTCCTAAGCTGCGTATTAGAGTAAAGCCTCGACTAGTCAAAGATATTTAGATTAGGTATTGAGGTTTGTTTCCTTCATCCAGACGGAAGATTCTTTCCCCTTCTCTTTTCCTCGTTGTTTGTTTCTGAGAGAATATTCCCCTTTCGTCTCCTCCCACTCAATACTCGTCGGACCCTTTGATGATCGTTCAGCGTCCACTTCGCAGCTTTCCTCACTACATATGGCTCTCAGGAGCACAGGGATAAATTATTAAAAGGGCTTCTCCCTACTTTGAAATTCTTGTGCCTCTCATCAACTCCAGCCCTCTCGCACCCTGCAACTCTTTAGGTTCCCGTTTTTTGAATTTTGAGTCACCTCCTTTTCAGTCCCTCTCTAGTTTTCCCCCGCTGCCAACTTCCCTTTCTGGATTGACTTTTTGCTTCCCCTATATCGCAATGCAATGCGGACCGCCTTTATTTTTCACCCCCCCTTGCTCCATCGTTCTTTTCTCGAGCATATCTCCTCCTTTTCGTGAGCCTGTAGTGGTACCCTTGTTTTTCGTCCCAGCTTTTCCGATTCACCCTTTCCTTCTCCCCTCTCGAACCACGTTCTTGATACTGTTCTAGGAACAATTTTTTTTGCCAAGCGGTACTGCTGCCCACCAGGAATGATTCAAGTCTTTCGTTCCCCTAGCTGTGGCGTGAATGGTTCGACCCCACTCCCCTCTGGACCAGGCGCGCTTAGTACCTCCTTCTGATCTTACCTTTGGGTGCTCCCCGTTTTTTCGCACTTATCCGCCCTGCGAGCCTTCGCCCCCATGTTTGCCTTGGCTGAATAACATTTCAAAGAGAGGCCTTTCCACTTTCTTTTCGTATTTCACTCGAGCGCCCCCTGCCGCAGCATACGGCTGCGTTTTATGTTGGTAGCTTTCTGGAAACCGTGCGTCGTGCTCTCTGGCATGTGTGAGGGCGGCGAATCGGGAGCCTTTCTTAGCTTGCCCAGCGCCCTGCTTTAAATTTTCTTTCCGTCTTGATAATGTTCCCTTGCCCTGCCGGGATATAGCTTCTCTCAAATTGTTCGTCGAAGAAATACGCCGCCTTGGCCGCATACCTTTTTTCCCCGCTTTCCCCGCCAACTCCCGTATGCTCGTAATTCACTTACCATTCGATTCAGGGTCCCCGGATATTTCTGCTATCCCCCCCAATGTCGTTTCGATAATTCCCCGCTTATTTTTCTTTTTTTTTCTTTTTCCCCACCTTTTGGACGGAAGATCCCAGATACCTGCGATTTGTTTTTTCCGCCACCCCTGTCTTGACCGCGTTTTTTTTTCACAAACTCCATTCCCTTGCACTTTTCTTTCTTTCCCGGTGCGTCCCCCTTCTACTCCCATTTTGCTAGTCAACCCGATTCCGCACGTAGCGTCCCCTCCCAGCACTTCTGTTTTTGAATACTTCGCTATCTCCCATCCCTTTCCGGGAAGGCGCAGTCCGCCAACCGCCTGTTGTGACTCTTCTGCGCCCTGTGTTTCCCTCTGTGCCATTGACCCGTTTCCTTTACCGCGCTCTTTTTCAGCGCATGCTTTGCCCGACGTCCCCCGGAAAGTAAAGAGCTGCAATTCTTTCTACTTGGCCATTCCGTCCCTATTTCTCTAGTCTTTCTCCGGATGCAAGACCCCTTTTGCTCCCACCAGTCGGTCTGACTTTCTTTGTCTCTTAATGCTTCCTGATCGAAATTGCTGTCTTGGAATCGCTTGCGCCTCCTCTCCGCAAAACTATTTTCCCCCCGATGTTTGCGTCGTTTGGTCTCCAGCGTTTCCCGCCTTTGCCCTCCTGAATTTCCCGGCGAGGCCTTTTCGAGGTGCCTTCCCCCCGCCCATTGTTCTGGCGTTTTTACCCGGGCGAACCTCTTTGCTGACCTGCGCGACAGCCCCGTCCTTGATGGGACAATTGCTGGCTTGCGTCCTCGAACCTCGCAAACCGTTTGCGCCGCTCGTCACCCCTTCGGTTCCCCATCGATTTTCGTCCACTCATTTTTTGAAGGGTTGGCAGGTTTTTTGGTGGCTATTCACAGATTTTGAGATCGTCTGGATGCGCGCTTGACTGCTTGTTTTCCCCCCCGTCCTTGGCACCCGAACTACGTGGCGCAACTTATTCTTCTGGTCTGCGGCGCGCCCCGCCGGAATGCTCTTCTCCGTTCCTATTTCAGCTTGCGCGATCGTGTTTGAACCTCATCCGCTTGGACCACGTTTGCCAGCTTTCTTCCCCTCCAGCCGATATTTTTTTGTCATTGGAATTGAAATTCCCCCCACCCCTCTTCTGCCATATATTGTTTCTCCCCAAATCTTTTTTGCGTTCTGGTTGGTTCACCCCGCCCGGCGGATGTTTTCCTGTGACTGCCTGACACTCCCCCACTTTTTGCGAACGCAAGTCTTCCCCCTGTGGCGGTTTTGAAGACACTGGCCAATTGGGACTTTGACTGTACCCAAACTGACTTTCTTCCTCTTTTGCGACCAGATCCACGACCCCTCTCCCTGCCGATCTGACCAATGGAATAAAGTGACGCCTTTCCTGATTCCGATTCGAAACCACGTTACTAAATGTCACGGTTCAGACTGATCTTTGCATGGTTACCGTTTGGTTCTTGCAATTTTCAAGCCCTAATTTCCGACGTTTACGTTCCCCCCCAACAAGGGTATGACTGATCTTCCCTAGGTCTTCAGGCGGTAAGGGAGTTTTTTTTTTCCCCCCAGACAATATTCTCTATGAACCCATCAAGAGTTTCTCTCCGCCCAAACGGTTCTCGCTTCCGGATTGCCTTTTCTCTTCCTTCCCAGGTTAGTTGCCCTTTTCATTCTTAGGAGGGCTGCCCACAGCACTGACGGCTCAACTCTCCTCTTCTTTCGTCTTCTCACTCCGTTTCTCATTTGAATCCCCCCGTCCCCTAAACAACGTTGAAAAAACCCTTTCCCGCCCAAGGGTGCGACCCCCAAAAATTCGTCTCTTTTCACTTCCCCCCCCTCCCGCGACGTCGTTGCTTTGGCGCCAGCCGTTCGTTCACAATTTATGCCGTTTATATCCTCGTGCGTTAGTTGTTGTCGACTCAAGTCAGACTTCGCAGAGAGCTCGCAAACTACATGAGTCTGTATGCTTTGTCTCTGGGTCGCAGAAGCTTTCCTGGACGTATCCATTGTCTCTTGGGTGCTATCATTTTGTTCACTTCGTTGGCTGGGGCCGACCCATGAATACCCCAAATCCGTTTCTGCGCTCTCTCTCTTTCCTTCGTTTGGTTGTTTATTCTTTCTCGCCGAAAACTGTTCCCATCTTTTTACTAATTCGCGCCGCCACTTTTGCATTTTTGACCACTTGGATAAGCACCCCCCCCCCCCCTTTGATACGCGACCTTAAGAGACGTCATGCGACCCCCCTCTCTCAAGACCATTTGTGCGTTACCTGCTACAGCTCTTTTCCCCGTGCCACCGCCCACAACAGCGTTATCCCACGCATAACTGTGACGACCATGCTCTTGCCAATCCCCCCCCACATCTCGCTGAAATTTGGTCCCCGCCGCATGAATTTTTTTTCCGCTGGTTTTATTTTTCCCGTTGAGGGTTTAATATTTACCTTTCCCGAAATTCGCTTCAGTACCGCCCGCACTTTCTTTCCTTTGCCGGCTGGGCCCAATATGGGACGTTTGCCAGATTTCCCTGTGAAATTCAACCTACCTCCGTTCTTTCCCGATGTATAGGCCCTTTTTCCGTTTGTTTCCCAGTATTTGTTGCAGTATTCCGTTGTGTTTATATCGACTCGTTTTTCTTTTTTCCCCACAGGCGCCAAAAAGACAGTACCCTCCTGAAAAATCCTTGGCCGACTCGTGCCCTACTTTCCCTGTCGTTACTTCTTCGTGTCGTGAATTTTTCCACGGTCTTCAAACGTTTTTCCCTGCTCCTGAACTACTTTTCTGACACGGGACATTCTCATTCCGACTATTTAATCCTCTTTCGATGTTCTTCTGGGTCTATCTGCATTTTGAGTCCCTTTTCGTTCTCATCCCATTTATCCCCCTCTCTCAGCCTCCATGTTTAAGATCTGTTAAAAATGGTGTTTTTCGAATTTTCCTCCTTTCTCGTTTTCTCATATGCGTTTTTTTTTTTGCGGGCACTACGGCCAACCTCACTTGAGCTGCCCCCCGACCCATTACGTTTCCCTACGCCTTTCCTATGGCATAATGTGGCTACAACTTTCACTTAACTTCAACCCCCCTAGGGCTGGTTGTACCATCCCTATGGAAAATTGGGTGTCCCTGGGAGTTTTTCCACATCGATTCCGTTCTTTTGTTGGTGACCCTCCGGAAGCGCTCTTTTCCCGTCTTTTGTCTCAGAATCTTTTTGCCCCCTTCGTGATTCTTTCCCCAGTGTTTTCCCGGCAAGGATTCAATGCACGCTTTCTCCGCGCGTTTTTCACATTTCTTCCCCCCCCTGGCATCACATGCACTCCAATTCCCTCCCCCTATTTCGAGACCGCAGTTTATGCTCCTGCCCCTTTTCTTCTCTCCTTGTTCGCCCAGACCTTTTTTTCCGCCGTACCTTTTTCTTTTCTGCAGATCAGCACAATGTTTTCTTCCGCCGTACATCCCCAACCCTTTCCGACTCTCCCTCTCTGTCCTCCTTCTTTCAAATGTCCCGCTTCTTACGCCAACTTGACAGCTTCGTGGTCGGTACCAAATTTCAACGTTGCCTTCGTCAGTTCTCCCCATTATCCCTTCCCGCCATCCGCTAGCTCCAATAACTCCACTATGTGCTGGCGCAGCACCTTTCCGCTCACCGGCTAATCACCCCATTCACTAACCTCCTCGTTCTTAGTCTTCACCTTTCAGAGTTAGAACCCATTCGCTATGTACCTACCCCTTGTCGTCTTTCATCGCAGGCTTTGAGTCATGAAGCTCCCTTTGTACGTTCCCTTTGTCCCCCTCTTTCACTCCCCTTGCGCCGTCAAGAACCCCCCAGTGCGGTGGCGCTTTTCTGCATCTTCGTTCCCAGGAGCCCGTTAGTCTTAACGCGGTGACTTCTTCGCCATGCTTCCCTTGTTTGGGGATTTGCTCCCTCTCCTTTGGTTTATTTCGACGGGATGACCCCCAAGAGCCCAATTTTTCAGGCCGGGAGTTTGGATACGCCCGTCCCTCCCGTAGTTCTCCAAGCTTGCCCTCCGAATTGCTTAGGGAGGCTGCAAGTGTCTTTTCTAGAGGACTGACGAGAACCCGCAGGGATCGACCATCGTCCCTTTTGTAGTCCTCCGCCCCTATTTCCGGAGTCCTTAAGTTCTGTATTTTTATATGCGGTAGAGCGTTTTTCTTTAAGAATCCCACCGTATTTCCCCTTTCCCAGGCGATCCCGCCAATTTTGTTTATGCCCCCGACTACGCATCCGGCACTACCTCCCCCCCCCCAGACTTTCCCCTTCTTCTTACCCTCTTATTCGGCGTCGTACCCGACACCATTTCCGCATTGATGTTTTTTCTCCCATGCCCCCCCTTTTCTCTTAAAATTAACGACTCCTTTTTTCCTGAAAGCCTCCCTCTACAGCACATCCCCCTGCAGCCGCTGCTTTTCGCTTTTTTGTAGTTTGTTTTCTATTTATTTAGATTTTTTGAGGCAGTGTTTTTGTCTTGCACCCTCTCTCTTCACACATTCCCCATGAAGGAGATTCATTCGGGCGGATAGTGGAGCATTAACCGGAGTTTTTCAACACGCTTCGCTCCTCCCCGGATGTCTCGAGATTTCCCCGCCGGCTTCTTTTTGTCGGTTCTTCTGCTCCTCTACTCGCTTAAACAGGTACTTTGCCCGGCGTGTCCGATCCTGCTGCGCTGAACCACCGTTTTGATATTTTATTGGTTTTTCTCTCCTCGGGCTAAGGCTTCTCACTGCCATCGGTTCCACCTCCCCCGCCCACGCTGCAGCGATTTGGTCGTCTCTTCCGTCCCAGCTAAAAGACTGGGCGCTGCAGGTTGCAATCCAGAGTTTGCTTTCGTTCTCTGCTGCGCTATCCTTCGCAAAAGATTCCAGCTTTCTCTTCCCCCCCTGAAGTTGTCCTCTTAATGATTTTAGTCGAAACTTTTCGCTTTTTCCCCGGCCTTGCGCGCGTTTATCTTTCTTGTCATGTGCTTGTCGTTTGACTGTTAACCAAGCAATGGAGTTCCGCTTGCGAGCTTCTATGAGCCCGGGTTTCGTTTCCTATTCTTTTAGCGGCTGCACCTTCCCTCATTAGAGGACTTCGCCGATTACGGTCACATTTCTTCGCGATGTTGAAGGTTTTTTTTCTGCGCCTCAACTTGAAGGGATCCTCTTTCCGTTTTTTTTTTTTGCTGTTCTCTCGCCTTTCTTACAACCCAGGTAAATAACCGCCGCAAATACTGGTCCTCGTATCTCGATTACGCTGACCTCGCGTTTTCCGTATCAATGAGTCTCGTTCTCATATGATTACAGCGTTTCGATGACCAGTGTTGCAGGATTTTAGTAAAATACAGCAAAATTCCTCCCCTAACTTTCTCCGAGTTTCACCAGGGAAGTAACCCGCTCTTGATAACGTTGAGTTCCACGAGTTTCCCCTTCATTTGGCAGTTAGGCGCTCTTTTTCTTACATAGCTTCAGAAAATCTGAACCGAACCCACTTCTGGGAGTTAACTTTCGGCCCAGTTGTATTCAATTCCGCTTCTTTATCGCTGTCTGCGTCGTTTTTCCTGGTTTCGTTCAGATGGATGCCCCCCCTTCGACCCTGATAGACCCCGAGGCTGAACGTTATCATCGCGTCCCTCAGGAAACGTTTTGTTTTATCTCCTTTGTTGGTGAACGGGACTGCTCCCCCAGAGTTCCAGCGGACTTTGCTCGCGTCAGAGTCAAAATAAGCCCCCCTATTTTTCCTTTTCCCGCTATTACCTTTCTAGTGGAGATCTCCTGTAGGTAAGGAAATCTATCTCCCCGTGCCCTTGCCCAGTTCAGGTATGCGTCCCCCCCCTTAATCTTATGGAATCCTTCCTGAAACTGAGAAGCCAGCCTAAGTTCGTTATGTTTTTTTGATATTCTTGGCATCCCCCGCGCGTTTTTTTTTTTCCTTTTTTTTATTCTGCTTATCATCTGGCTCTCTTCTTGCTTTTCCGTTTCGAAATTAGTCCGAGCCCGGCCGCTCTTCTTCTTCTGAGTATGTCCTGTCCAGGTTTGGGATTGCTTTTCCCTTCATCGAAACCTTTGTCTCTCCGATACCTCTTAGCCGCAAGTATTAGTTGTGTCCGCTCATCTTCCGACTGAGACCTATGCCAGCCCTAGTTCCCTGTTTGTTCCTTTTTCCTTCCGCGACCACACGTTGAAGATAGGCATCACCTTCTCGAGCGTCTCGAGTAGTTCTTTCACAAAATTTTCCGAAGGCCCTTGAGATCCGCTCTCCCCCCGCTTTCTTTGAGGCCTATTTCCTCGTTTCCAAACTCTTCCCCCCTCCCGGGAATGGCTTTTTGTCTTTTTCCCCTTCCGGCTTCGAACTTGATTACATTGTGTATTACCAACCCTCCTTTTTGATTCCGCTTCCTAAGCCCCTCGTTGAATCTCCTCTCTCTCTTCATTACTCTCATAGCCCCCCCGCCTGGTTTTCTATTTTTCCCGTGGCCTTTGATGTGTCAACGTTTCCCCCGTTCCACTCTCAGCTTCCATGATATGTTCTTTTCTATTTGCTGCGACGCAAAACATTTCATTCCCCCTCGCATGAGTTTCTCTCTTACACTCAAGCCCTTTATTATATTTTCCTTCTTTTTGCTTATTGCCTGACTGATCCTCTCACCCTGTGATTGGGCCTCCGATTCTATCCCCCGGTTTGCCTTTTAATGTGCTCCGTGCTTCGCTTTTGTCACCATTTTTTCCTCCCCATTTTTTCCTGTTTTTTTCCTTTGAAGTTCAGAGTCAGACCTGCCTTGACTCTTCGGGCCCTTTCGGCCCTTTCTTCAGCCCACACGATGTTAGGATGGCGTTATAAGCGGTTTAATTTAGACCCCCAAGATGTGATTTTTTCCTCGACTATTGCCGGCGGACCATTTCTTTCTGCCTTGACTTTCCTTCCTGACAAATCGCGCCCTGCGAATTTAGCCCTTGCGTTTCTTCGATATTTTAGGATCAATTTCGACTTTTTACGTGTTGGCCCGTTTTCTTTTCCTGGTACATCTTTGATCTTCCGTCCCTTCGCGCTTGTGTCCCTTTCCTTGATGATGGACCCCCCTTATGTCATAAAGCCCAGGCGACAAGAGGCGCCTTCGTTTAAAGGGAAGGAGTGCCCCTTCCTTTTTTTTACCTTTCCCGTTCTTTGCCCCCCCCACCCCTACGCTTTCCAGTTGCCAGCAGTTTTTCTTTCCATCAAGGGTTGTTTTCCCTTGGGCATTGAGTTTCCCTCCCCCCAACGAAGTGTTACATATGATGCCTTTCCCCCCAATACGCTTGAGATTGACTTTTGAGCCCTCCCCTTCTTTTTCTTTTCCTTCGCCTGCAAAGACCCACCCATCTCCAAGTATTTGAAGGCCCAGGTGTTTCTTACTGACACACGGCCTTTTGAACGTTGAAACAGTCGGTGCGCGCCCCATAGAACGCCCGCACCTCCATGTCTTTGAAGAGACCCCTCCGCACTAGAAGCTGCGAGCCCGTCAACATTTTCTTAGTTCCCCCCGTCCCTCCAGTGGATTTCTCTTCACCCGTTGCCGGTTCACGCCTTTGCCGGTAAGGGGGTGCTTTCCCAAGGTGAAGGCCGTCGCTTTCTTCCGGATTTGGCAAGTGCTGTTTTTTCCCTTGATTGGCCCGTTACCATATTCGATAGAACACTCACTTCCTGGGCAAATGGCCCCCCGGGTGCGACCTGCACCCCCGCGCCTCCCCTGAGTCCACAGACCATTCTTTTAAGGTCCCGCTGCTTCCCTGTTCATCCTGAGGAGCTTGCCACGCCATGAAGGCTAAAAGGCGAAGAGTCGCCCTTTTTCTTTAGAAATTCCTCTTCCCTCCCTTACCCCAGAAGCCAAACGGCCCAGGGTGCGCACCCCAATCGCTCGTTCCTTTCGTCCCCCTTTCATTTCGGTTCCAGCATCGTGTTAGTAAATTTTCTTCTTTTTGTCTTCCGGAGTTAGTTTCCTTTTCGACGGAAAGTAATGCGTTCCCCCCACGCCCTTTCTTTTTTGACTGTCTTATTTGCTTTTTTTGGTCGCATGAATCTTTAGTTTTCGGAAGTAGTGTTTGGTTTTATTGGTGGGCCTCTTTTTTTTTCGGGACCTTCCTTCCCTTCCTTCAGTAGAC
>Ga0179591_1371101_pt1 | contig 12357 bp, 11 predicted proteins | sample CZOMad2_1_08_16f_FD_182891 | JGI IMG/M metagenome (GOLD analysis project Ga0179591, IMG submission 182891) | Vadose zone soil fungal communities from Angelo Coast Range Reserve, California, USA - CZOMad2_1_08_16fungal (PacBio error correction) | ecosystem: Environmental > Terrestrial > Soil >... | reverse complement strand
GGTTCTGAGTAGGTCCCCCCTCTCCTTTCAGTCACCGGTGTTTTCGCAATGATGGTCCCCCTCCACCAGACTCTCATGTCTGCCGGGACTGAGTTTCGGAAGGAGGGCCCGACGAAAGCCTGACTTCTTGGATCTTCGATAGACACCTTTCTCTTTTGCCACCCCTAGTAGCCCTCTTTCTTCCCCCCCCTCTGAGGTTAATGGTATTCTTTTGTTCCTCCTCTTTCGCTTCGTGAAGTCTCCATCGGTTCGGGATACGGCCCCTCCCTAAGGTAGGTCCTTCCCCCCCTCCCCCCGCCTTTCTATCTTCTGCTGACGCGTACGGTACCCTAGGAAACGACGCCAGTTCGTGGACGACCTTGGTGAGCTGGGGATGCGCACCCGTGCGCGCGTGGATCCTTTAGAGCGGACCTTTATCCTCAACTTTCAGACTCGACCTTTCGGCTCTGAGGGCCAGGTTCTGAGGGTGGCCCCAGGTAAAGTCGAGGGGTTAGCGCCCGCTCTCATTTCACCGGGGCTCCCTGAGTTACCCCTGTTATGTGTTGAGGTTCTGCTGCCCCTCGACATGGCGTCTACTTGAAGCCCCCACCCTCGTGAGGACATGCGGATTAGATGTGAGATTCCCTGTTCGGTTTTTTTTTGTCGTCGGCCAGCATTTGGACCCGCTCCCCTCGTCGGAATCGATGATCGGACCCTACCCGCGAGATCGTGCGTTTTTTCCAGTTATCACCTCCCCCCTTTTTCAGAAATCTTTTTTCGTGGACTTTTTTTAGCGAGTTCCTACTGTCTCCCCCCCCCCCATACCGATCCTCTTATTCCGCTTCCATCTCTGATTTTTAATATTGGTCCGGAATTGTTCCCGCCTTCCTCGGCAAATAATGTCGTTTTTGGTGGTGGTCACTGGAGTTGATCTTCTTTGATACGGCGAATGAGCCTTGCGCACGCAAGCTCGACGCAATTGCCTTGATTGGGACGTTTAGATCCATCTTAATCTCCTGGAGGGTCGTCCTCCCTCCTCATCGGCACGGACGGACCTCTTCGGAAAAGGGTTCTGTTTTTGATCGACAAGGTTTCTGTTAACATACCTTCTTTTTCAATATTCGCTCAGGGTTTCTGGGGCCGGCTCCCGAGATGCGCGTATTACTCAAATCGATGGTATGGACCTTCGTTTCTTTTATTTTTGTCCTTTAAAGGATTGTGGTGGTGCGGCCGCTCTCTTCCATCCCCAGCGAGCGGGAAAGTTCGCCGTCCGCGCCTGCCATCCCTAAAGTTTTCCGCGTTTGGACGTGGAGTTGACTCCTTTTTTTTAAGGGAAGTTGTTGTTGGAGAGGTGAGGTGTTTTGATTTTTCCCATGAAATTTTGTTGTCTTCCTTCCCTCCCTCCTCGCCGCTCTTCAGAATGAGTGCCGACCCCCCCCCTTCCCGCTACGAGCTGCCTAACTTGTCAGTTCTCTCCCTCTGAGGAGGACCCGCCTCCAGAGTCGGTTCATCACTTCGAGCGAATCATTGGGAACGAGCCCCTTTTACCCTTACTTTTCCCCCTTCTCTCGCGACTCCATCTCTTATTTTTACCATATTTTTTTGGGTGGAGATTTTCGGCGAGTATTCTGCTTTCTCGGGTCCCGCCATTTATTCGAAGGTGGATGTCCTTCACATATTTTCCAGGCGATGCGGTCCGCCGTCCTCCCCCCCCTCGAGAGTTTCGACCGCAGTCAGCACCTGATCGCGATGTAGGTTGCAGAGGTCCCCGGAGACGGCGAGGTTTTTGGGAGAGATTCTCCTTCCTCTTTTTCTACGAGAGACCCGCCCCCTTTAAACCATCTTCCCCCCCTGACTGCCAAATCCTTGGCCACTCTTTTCTAGAACTTACCCCCCATCTGCGGTCAAAATTTTAGATGACCCCCTTCGCTCTTTCTCCTTGGTTCAGCAACGACGACCTTTTTCCCCCTAGTCTTTTAAGAACGATGAGGGCTTTCCCCAGGGCGTGTGGACTTCTTCACGGCGAAACTTAAGGCAACCTACACCTATCTTCCTCTTACCTCTCCAATTGATTTATCATTGACTGTCTTCTTGTCAGTGTGGATAGAAAACGCTGGCTTTTTTCCCTACTCCCACCAGCTCGGGTCGATTAAAGGATGTAGATACCCTTCCCCCAATAAGAGGCGACCTTTGAGTGCGAGAGTTGTTCGCCCTGGTCAACTACCTCTCCCAGAGTATACCAATCGCGTGCCGTTTTTCCCAATTTTTTTCCCCCCCCCCCTTAGACTGTTTCCACTCGCGCTGCTGCCCTTTCCCTCCTTTGTAGATGAAGAGAGTACTGCTTCCGTCCACGGCCAGATCCCAAACGGATAATGTTTAGTTTAGCCCATTTTAACGCAGAACTCCTTTGCCGGTACGCCCCCCGTCTCAGAGTCTCTTCGTATTCCATCGACGCCCTTCCATTGGCTCGGTTCCCGATGTCTACAAGCTTTTCCTGTTTTTTAGACGTCGAGACTCGGGTCGGAGCCTTTCCTCCCCAGACATTGTCTGCACAGCAGCCGTATTTTTTTCTTACGCCGCAGCCCCCCCAAATTATTGGCTTCCGGAAAATATTACAACCTCAAGCAGTCACCTCTGAGTCACTCATTGTCCGACACTAAAAACCTTTTCCCTTTAGGATCAGTCGTCATTAGCCAAAAGAACATCCCCCACCTACCGACTCCCGTAGGAACCTCGGCGTCACATGACGAGAATCATTCCCCTCTGATCTTTCGACCACGCCGCAGACACTGGACCTCTCCCTTGAGGAACATTCAATCCACCTCCTTTAACCCGCCCCTCCCTCGTCTTCCCCTTCTCCTTCCCATGAAACCCTCCTCTTTGTTGCCAGCGGATGATCTTACTCCCTTTCCCTTTTTTTGACAATCCAGATAGACCCCCCGTCCCCTCTATTTCCCTTTATTAGCCCATTCCCCACTTCGATCACGTCCCCCTTGACGACCAAGCCCTGCTTTCCCTCTCTCCATCAAGCGGAACCACTCTCCGTTTTTGAGCTTTTTCTTGCCCGAACCTTCGCCCTTTTCCCTCTCCCCCTCCTCCGTTGCTACGCCCTTGATTTCTCCCTCGGCTCTTCCGTGAGGTTCGCCGGGATCCAGCTTGCTCATTGTCCCTGCACGTGGAATGGCTCGAAGTATTTTATGTTCCGGAGAGACCGAAAGATTCTTTAGCGGCCTAGGAACAGTTCTATGACAAGTCTTCGCAGCCAAGCGCGCGGCACGGTTCTGGGTAGGGGGTTAATGGTCGGATCTTGGTCTTCCTCTTTAGAGCTAGTTCATCGCTTCCCTTCCCGGATCGGATGGTGTGTCCGTCTGGCGGACATTATTTGATGGCGAGTAGTCTTTCTCGCGAATCCTGTATTCCTTTGGATCCGAAAGGCCATGGGGGCGATGTTTTTTTTGGCTTGACCGAGAGCGCTTTTTCGCTTCCGTCATTTTCGGCAAACAATTTCGAAGTTGAAGTTTCGGTGTTGGATGGGTTGATTCGCCGGGCATAACCCAGAGAGGGTTAGACATGAGTCCCCTACTCTTTCAGCTCTTTTTATCCCCTTTTTTTCGTGTGAGGACTTTTCCCTCCCCGTCAATTTCTTCTTCATGCAATGACTTGTCGTCAATTTCCCTTTAGACAACTGCAGTTTCTTCGGATCGAATTTCCGAAGAATCCTACTACCGGAGAGACTCGGACTTCTAAAGCGTTCCTTTCTCTTTTTAAGCACCTCCGCCTTGAGACATTGTTATTACGACTCCCTGACCCGAAAGGGATTTTCTCCAGCTCTTATTAGTCCTTGGTCCTGGACATGAGAATTCGACTGTACAGCAGGCCTCTTCTTACCCGATACAGGGTCGTTTCTTTCATGATTGATTTTTCTTCTTCTCCTTGAGACGTCTAGTCCCAGCATTTCTGCCACCTTCTTTGGCGAAGGTTGGCTTGGTTCTTTTTTCCCCTTCCCTGTTTGTTAGCGCTTTTTCTCCTCCGCCTTCTGACGGATTCTCCCTCGCCCGGCTCCAGGCGTCTCCTTTTGAGCAGCTTTTACTCAAGACCTTCTTTTTTGAAGATAAATCGCGAGATGCGAATCAATTGGATGTTCTGCGGTCCCTCACAGGAGACGGGGTAGGAGGGCACTGCCTTCTTGAAGTCGTGCCCCTCTCTGGACTCTATTTTTTCTCCCTCCCTCTTAGTCGCGATATCCCTGTCATATCCATGTCTCCTGCCTTGAGTGATTTTGGACCGGCAGTTGCATGGTCCTTTTCTAGGGGCAGGTTGAAGGGTTTCCCCCTTTTTTGAAGAAATTAGTGCCGATATCTGCTCACTTGTCCCGCCAGGAAGAGTAGCCCCTTACCCAGAGCCTCAACCTGCTCTGAGCCAAGCTCGTCACTAGACAGCAGACCGTCTTCTTCTCCCCTGTCTTAGTAGCGAAGCGACGACGCTTCAAGGGTTCTTTTCCCCACTGGACCTCCTAAGCATGTATGGGACACAAAATCGCTCGCCTTGCATCTCTATTTTCATCAGTTGTTGTTGTGTCTTCAGATGTCCTCTATGCTGAGAAGGTCTTGATTCGGTGGCTCGTTTCGATATGTTTCGACTTCCCCCTTTTCAGCGCCGCTACGAGGCTCTCTCCTGATCAGTAGCCATTTTTTGACGAGCTTGCGCCTTGCCATCTGCTTGCGCCCCTGAGCTTTATCTTGTCAGTTTAGTCACGAAGAGGTATCGGCTGGCGATTATTCTCCTAGATCGAGCACCAAGTGGCATTTTTCCCCTTACCCTTCCCCCTCCGGACCATCCAAACATGCCCTGGCTAGCGAAGTAAAGGCCTCCCTCCTTGCGTTCCCCTTTTTAACGTGCGTTCGTTTGAGCCCATCGCGTCCCTGCTGGCACCCACCGATTCAGAGGTCTCAGCGTTCGGATTAGATAAAGGACTCTCCCTGACTCTTACGAAATTATAATAATATGAATCCTTTCCCGCCCTGAAGGGCCGGAAGAACCCCTTTTTATTTTATGCCCTGCAATCCGATTCTTCTTTCGACGAAATCACCTCGAAGGGTTCCTCACTACATTATGTCTTCCCATCACCCCGATTATGCCTCACTTTTTCCCTTCTGATCGAAGTTTCCCGAATTAACCCATTCCCTAATGCCCCTTCTCTTTACGAGGTCGCCTGCCAGCGGAGACACGTTCTTTCCTGAACTCGCTCCGGAGCCCTCGGATCCGGTTCGAGTGCTTTTGAAACAGGAGTCTCCATCTATTGATTAAAATTAAGGTCGGGGAGGTTGCTTCCCTTAGCAAAGCAGTCGCGGCGGTTCTCTCGTCCCCCTCTAGTAGTAGTAGTCCCCAAATAATCAGAGTTTCCGAGCTCCGAATGCTAAACGGCACGAGGGTGTCTCTTTTTTTAGGACGCATCAGTTTTTGAGCAAGTCTATGACCAAAAGTTTTTTGCAGAGAGCTTAAAGGTGCTCTGAATGGTCGGGGCCCTTCTTATGACTAACAATTGGCACCCTTCCCAACAAACACCAACCTAGCAGGACGCCGAGAAAGGCTCCATTTTGCTATCCAACTTCTTTCGTAAGTCGAGCACTTACCCTTTCGCCCACCCCTAAGCTCCCACATCGCACGTTCCCCCCGTTCTGAGAGATCGAACGTACTCCCTCAGACGCTGACCTGTTCCCCCCCCTCTACCAAGAATGCTTCATTTTCTTTTGAACAGCTTCACGACCCCCCGATCCTTAACCCCGTCTCTCCCCCACACTCTTCTTCGGCTTGCCGTGCTTCGCTTGCGGTTTCGGACATCTCACGGTCCCATCTCAGTTCGTCCAACTTCCCTTCGTTCCTGCACTCCAGACCCGATACAGTAAATGTCAGCAAATGAGCACGTCCTTTCTCCAGGGCCGTCCCTCCCCACTTCTTCTTTGAGGGACTCGCCCTCTATCCGTTTGTTAGCGTGTCCCTATTTTTCCACTAGATAGTTTAATTCTTTTCCTTTTTCAGCCTCCTTGATGTTTCAGGGAACCGAAGATCATGGTCGGTTCCCGTTCCCTCTGTTGGAGTGGGCGAATCCGTTCCAGGTTTTTTTGTTTTTTTTTTCCCCGTCCCGAAAGAACGCCGGAGAATCGTTCTCCGGTGTGGCCCTTTTACCCCTCTTTCTGCTAAAGCTCGTCTGAAACTTGGTTGTTGCTTTGTTAAGGAATAGTTCTTTAAGTCTCCCTGATCGGATTCCTCCTCCTTCTCTTCGGGTTTCTGTGGGCCATCTATAGAGTCTGAAGGCCCGGTTCTTCTCGCGACGGTCGCTGATCGATGTTGAGATGATGGAATGCGTTGGCGTGACGGAAAGAATTTGCGCTCGACTCTTTCTCCCTCAGGGAATTGATCGGCACAGAGCCGGGGCCCCTGAGCTTGTCTTCTATGTGGGGCCATGGTATGGTTCCTTGCAAGTCCAAGAGAGAGGGCCTGCTCCTTCCCCGCACCGCGTGCTCTTTTGTCGTGATTTCTTTTCTCCTTCCCCTTGAGCACAGGGTAGTTTCTTTCACAACATCTTCCTTTTGTTATGATCCCCTCTTTTTTCTTGCAAGAATTCCCCCAGAAGCGTCTCTTGCTCTCTCTCGGACCTGGCCGCGACGATCGTGCATTCCTTTACCTTTATCGTTTTGATATTTGATTGGCTCGTGACATTCTTCACCCTGAGTTTCAGCTAACCTGCCTTAGTCTTTTTGATTAAGCATTCCCCAAAGTTCCCTGCATTTCTCTCCCCTTTCCTTTCAGAGTATGCCCAGGTCCTGGTGATGAACTGTGATTCTTTCTCATGGAAGAGAAGCCTCCCGCTCTGAATGAAGCTGTGGGCTGGGTTCCTTGGAAAATGGGCGGTTTTCCGCACATTTCTTTTTTGCTTCTCTCAAGAGAACAGGATTCCTCCCATGAGTTCTCGTCCGTCCCCCGGAGGCATAACATCCTGACACTATCCTCCCTTTTCTGGTCTGGCCTCGCGCTATCTCTTGTTCCTTTTTGAGCGCATGGTGATCAAGGTTCACTAAGTCGGCGGTCTTTGAAGATCGTGGCATCCTGCGGTTCCTCCTCTGTACGTACCCCGCGGAGCTCAGCGTATCTCGTTTTTTTCATCAAAAGTTCTGTAGACAAGTGACTTGTCCTTTTCCCCCCGCCTATGTCTGCCGGGAAGTTGGGTACTTGACAGGTTTACGGGTTTTTCCTTTCTGATATCTCCCTCGGTCTCGCACTTCTCCTTATCAGGCCCGCTGAACTACCTGACCCGACCGGCGGCTCTCCTTTCTTCGCAAGATCGCTCAACGGAACTTCCTCTCCCATTTTTAAGGACCCCCCTGGTCGGTCCCTCGCTTGCCTTCTATTTTTGACTGGATATATAGCCCTGAAGACATGGTCTGGACTCTTGGGCACCAGAACTTCGCTATGTCGTAAACATCTCCTTCCCAATTGGTGTGGAGACGTTAAGGTCGTCGGGAACTCTTTCTTTAAAGATGGATCGTTCTTCGATCTTTTTCGAACGGCAATCCATGGGACAGAGCTTCCCCCTTGTCTTGCCCGCTTCCTAGCTACGCTCGCTTTTCCTCTTGAGCAGATCGTTGCGCGGCTAGCTTTAGCGTTTAGTTACGCAGCGGGCCCGCCCCGGCGAGGTTCGTATTTCCTTAGGCGAAGTACGAGCGAGGACGAGCCCTTTTCCCCCAAAAAAACTGTATTACTGGCCCCTTGACCTTCTGACACGCCCTTACGTTTCCTTCCGCTTCCCGTCTTTCCCCCCTTAGCTGAGCTGCGTCCTTTTTTTGATCATTATCCGCAGAGGAACGCTTTTGTACCACTATTACGGCAACCTGCTCCTTTCTCCTTTGATCCCGCCCCCTGGAATACGAGGAATAACTTTAGCTTTTTGACCGAAACTATTTTGTCACCCTTCAACTCTACCCTTTGACTGCTCCATGGCCTTTTCAGTCCGGATAGTCCTCCCGCTTTCTTTCACAATAACCTTACTGGCCCCATTACTTCTCCTTCTAAGTAAACTAGCTCTCACGTCTTCCTTCTCCTTGGCGCGTCTTGAACTTACCTCATTTGATCCTCCAGTTCATTCCTCAAGGACATTTTTGCTTGGCCCCCCCCGGCGAGACATAGAGTCCAACACTCTCGCTGGAAGCTACTCCTCAAGAGGTGTCGAATTGACTTTTTTCTGTACCTATTCCGGAGTTCCGGACTCTTTAAGATACCTAAATGTTTTCGTAATTTCCCCTCCCCCCGATTGTAGGGAAGGGAGCCTCTCGGCGCCAGCCCTGTTTGTTAGTTCCTTCCGCTTTACCCTTCCTGCTAGAGAATTTAGACCCCAGGCCTTCGTTTTTTCCTCGAAGTAGAACAGAATTCAGGTGGGGATGGAGACAGTGTCACACAGAAATTGATCAAGAGAATGACAGGGTTTCTAATTCCTGTGCGCCTTTCCCATAACACTCATATCTACGCCCTCTCACCACGCCAATAAAGCTCTGCGTTTTCCCCTTGTTGACTATACCTTACTTTCGCTCCGGATAATTCTTAGTCCTTCAAGACCCTCCCCTCATCCTCCCCTCCCCCGATAAGTCGAAGGCGAGATAGACGTTCAGAGTTGTTCCGATCTCCTTTACTTATTTCGCTTACTTTCCCCCCCCTCCTGATGCATACTTAAGAATCCTCCCCCTAGTACCATTAACCGGCAAACTTGAACCATCCTTCTCTTCCTCCCATTGTTTTCCTCCTCCTCGCTCTTATTCGATGGGTTTCCAGAATGAAGACTCTCACTAGTACATGGGTCTATGCATTTTATTCCTTGCTTCGAGTTCCCCTGAATTTTCCGACATTCTTGGATCCACTTTTCTGTACCCTTCGTATGATCTGGCAACCCCGAGCAGGTTATGCGCATTAACTCCTCCACTCTCCATTTTAACCACGTTGAGGAGATGGGATCGGGTCCCCTCCCGCTTTTCCCCTGCTCTTTTTAGAAGGATTCCTCTACGCCGGGATCCTCCTTTTGGCAAAGTGAATTATCTGAAGTCTTTGACTGTGGTTACCGGGACCGCGCCTTTCCCCTCCATGGAATTTGGCCTTCTTTTGAACCTTTATGATGTCGAACCCCGCGATCCGCGAGCTGGCAATTTTGGTAGGATTAGGCTTAGTGAGCGTTTTTCAGTTCCCCTCTTTCTGAGTTAGTGTGAAGGTTTCGACCGGTCCTCGGGGAGCACCCTTTTTTTTCCGCTTGCTCCCGAGGTGTTCCTTCCACATCCCTCTTCTCTCTTACGGTCCCCCCTCCTCCTACGACGTGTGAGCGATTGTGAGGGTTGTGGTTTTTTTTTTTTTCCTCTTGGTTTGCTCTGGATGACTTTCCAGAACCTGCACCCTTATCCTTCCCCCTTTTTCCCTGGGAAAACCCGGGCGCCGGGCCGCGTTTGTCCGGAGAGTTCTTGAACCATTGGTTTCTCTTTGGGACCCAGTCAAAGACCTTCTTAGCACTGTTCCAGTATATCAAACATGCGCTGTGCCAATTTTTCCTTGGTCTTTTGCGTTCCTCCATTTTTTCTCCTCCCAGATATTTGGAGTCTACGTCGCCGCCACCCTGACTATGAGCAGATTTCCTTCTGCGTTGTAGGTCCGAATGGTGCTACGCGTTGTCGTTCTCTCTCCTCCGGTCCTCTACAGAGAATCGTGCGTTTGCCCGAACGACCAAACTACCTTTCTTCCTTTTCTCTTTGATTGTCGTCGTGTTCTCATCTCTGAACTGTTGTTCCATTAGTACACTTCGAGGTTATTCCCCGATTCGCGCGAAGGGTGTCCCCCCTTTCTGACATTTTCTCCTGTCGCAGGGTGTCTTCGCGGGAAATGATCCCTTTCTTTTCGAGGTTTCTTTGGGCTACGGCGAGACAGGAGCCTTTTCCCCCTTTCTTTTTACGGACATCTTGAGTGATCCGAGGGACCGGGTCTCTTCCCCTATGGAAGCAGGTGGGTTGTTTGTTAACCTTCCCCTTTTTTTCCCTCCTCATCCTCCCAGACTGTCAAAGGTGTCTCGTTCAATTTTGGAGCGTAAACTTCCTCCTAGTTGCAATATTCCCTAGGTTCGGGGGCCGAGCGTTAATGCTCCTTGTATACTGCACTCTCTTTGGCTTTTTGAAGATGGCCTTCACTTCTCTTCCTGCGGGTGGGACTGAAGTCAGTTCCCCTATCTTCCCCCGGCTGACCTCGCTTCTTTCGCTACCCGCGGAGCCTCCAGTCCTTTTTTTGTCAAATTGTAGCCAGCAGTCGACTGGACAGTTCGCTGATGGGTCTGTGAATTCTTCTCTTTCATTTTTTCCTTTTTTTTGTAATGTGTCTTTCCCCCTTGTCCTCTCGTAGTTTCTTCCTGCTTTCCCATCTCCGACATACCTCGCCACCAGTCCGCTGCTGGACGCCCCTGAAACGTACTAGCTAAGTGCATAGATAAATCTTCTTCTCCCTGTCAACTCTCCCCCCCTAGCTGCTAGAGCTGTAGGCCTCCGCAGTCCTTTCTTTCGCCTCGCGGGCCGTTATGGGCATGTATCTCCGACCCTCCATCGAAGAACGGGCTCCGCCAAGCAGCCCCCACTTCTCCTTTCCCTTTTGTTAAAATCTTTCTTCTCCTCTACCTCAGTTTTTTTTTTTTGTTTTCTCTCGATAACGGCGAGGAAAGAGGCCGGTATTTTATATTGCCCCCAACTTTCACCCTGATTCTGGTTTTCCATGAAATAGCCTTTGACCTCTCTTATACATGGTCCGTTAGGGCTCCTGGACGATCTTGCCCCGCCAGCGGTTCTGTGAGAGGGCTCAGTGGTCTGCTTCGGCCCCTACCTGAGATTTAGTTTTTAAGTTTACTCCGCGTTCCGTGAGACCTTGATTCTTGCAGCGAGATTTTCAGCATATGTCCTACCTCCTCTCCTTCTTGACACTATGGATTTCACCAGTCCCCCTTCAACCTGCACTTACCCCCGGAACCAGGTCCCTTCCTTTTCCAAAAGAAATACGAAGTCAACTCCCTCAAGGGCTCCAACTTTTTCCTTTTCCCCGGAGCTTTTAGATCTTCTGGATCCGCGGTTTTCGTCTCCTTAAAGAGAAATTTCTTCTATGGGTCACGCTGCTTTTTCCGGCATCCCCCTCCTCCCCCTGAGGCCAGTTACGGACTTCCTCCAGCGAGTGTTTTTCTATCTTTCTGAGATTAAAGAACCTCGAATCCAGGAACTGATGTTTTATCCAGCTCAAAAGTGAGGCGATCCGTCCCTTGCGGTCTCTTCGTCCTACGTATCTTTTCTACGAACCCCACCGGAGTCGATCAGGATTGTCGTCCCTGTCCCCCCAGCGATCAATTGAGAACTTTTGTCGGGCTATTAGCCGCTAAAGAGAGATCAACTCATTCATCACGAGACCTTTATAAGGGTCCAGCTTTCCGCTGGACACGTCGATCAGAATGTCAAGAGGCCCTCGATTTTCCTCTTAATCCCCCTTTCCTTCGGTACAGAACTCCTCCCCTCTTTTTCCCCGACCTTGTAGAGAAGTTTAAGTCACGAAGGATATTAATATCCAGGACAGTTTCGTGGATTTTCTTACGTCCCCCCTCCAAGATTTCTGCCTGTCCGAGTTTTATATTCCTGATTGATTTTTCCTCCCGCAAATTATTCAGAAGATTTGACTCCATTGGATCTCTATCTTGCATGTCTCCACGTCTGGTCTCCTTTAGGTCCTCAGTTCTTACTCAGGTTGGTATCGATTATGAACCTACGACCCCTCTGTGTAACGCGAGGAGCCCCTTTTATTGTAATATTTGCAGGACAACTCTATATGGGGTTGGATCTCCCGTGGCCCCCGGACTCCGACGCTTTTTTAGCCCTTTTTGGATCCACTCCCCCTTTCCTGATCCTAGAGAACTTGCTGCCCAAGCCAAACAATACCCATCAGGTCCGCTCCTTTTGTTGCGAGATATCCCCGGACTTCCTCGAAGCTGATAGATTCCCCTCTCCCCCCTGATCTTCCTTCTGAGGACGCCTCCGAGGAGACGCATGCACTTCAATCCCTCGTACCTTAAGTAACTCCCCATGCCCTCCTCTTCCTCCCTTGGTCTTTATCGCTCTGTTTTGCCCCTAGGTTTTTTCCCACAGCTTGAACGTTCCAGATTTCTATTCATCGTTACCTTTAGATTCCTGTCCCCTTGACCACATCCCTCCCCCTTTCCCGTTTTGAGACCCTCGCCACGTCTCTTGAGCCCGTTACTTCACATTCTTTCACCAAGAGCGTGCGAGCGAAATAGCCCCTCTCAGTTTCCCCATCTTTGTCGAGAGAGAT
>Ga0179591_1330993_pt1 | contig 12357 bp, 11 predicted proteins | sample CZOMad2_1_08_16f_FD_182891 | JGI IMG/M metagenome (GOLD analysis project Ga0179591, IMG submission 182891) | Vadose zone soil fungal communities from Angelo Coast Range Reserve, California, USA - CZOMad2_1_08_16fungal (PacBio error correction) | ecosystem: Environmental > Terrestrial > Soil >... | reverse complement strand
GCCACTCCTAACAAAAGAGCTTTGAGCGACCTAACTCGACAGACTTCCTACATAGAGTCCCTACTCTAGAAGAGCTTTCCAGCCTCAAACCGCTCCCTAAAAAAAGCTCCTACGCCTCGCGAGAATGCAAGCAGCTCCAGAGAAGAGCAGCTAAGAGCCTTTTTTTTTTTGAAGAAGCTCTGAAGAGAAGAAGAAACTGTCGCTCCACTGAGCTCCCGTATCACTCTCCGGCTCTCCGAACGAAGAAGACTTTTTACGCATCGCCTCTTCCTAGCCTCTAGTCTAAGCCCCTCGACTTAGAACACGAGACAGCCTCGTCCAGCATTTAGACCTCGAGCAGTCACACCCTTGTGAAGTCTAGAAAGAGAGAACTTACCCTGCGACATCTAAGCCTCGCCGATCTCAGAAGAGCTTCGACAGATGAGTCGCCGCAGCTCCCCTTCACCACGCGCCCTCCACGCAGCGCAGTCCCATAGCGTCCGAGTAGTCATTAAAAGAGAGACTTCTTTGAAACCGACGCCTTGCAATGATTCTCTAGAAGAAGCAGCCCGCAACATAAGAAAATGTGCTCATTGCTGCGCTGCGTTTCGAAAGACGAAGTCCGTATAGTTAGAACGTTCAGTAGAAGATCTCTAAGAAAAGCCCGCCAAGACCCTCAAGCAGAGTCAAGAAAGAATGGAAAATTTATGACCCCTCGGACTCTCAGCTCCCCCAGAGAACACCCACTTTAGACAGTCTCAGCTCTTAACTACCCGCAAATAGTATTATTTGAAGCGATCCCTCTAGCAAACCCAGAAGAATAACCACCAGTCCAGCGCTTTCAAACCCCGGAAGTCTTGGAAACTCCCTTCTTTTTCTTTGAAGCTCAGCCTTCTTCCTCATCAGAGCACTAGACGCTGCCTCTCTAAGCAGCAGCCTTCACCAAAAGCAATGTCCTAAGCCCTGCTTTATAGAACGACATTTTGGAGATTCATTTGCCTTCAGACCTCATGAATACTTTTTGCCATCAGTCTCAGGCTCACACATAAAGCTCGCCACACAGCAATAGAAGGGTCTTGTAGCCGCTTCAGCTATCAAACCGCCTCTAGAGACATAGTTTTTTTTTAGAAGACGCTAATACCTCCCAAGACACACTTCCTCAAAAGAATGAGAACGCCATTCTCCCTCCCTCGTCACCTACTTCTTGCAGCGGCGACCCCCTTTAAGAAGAAAGACGTACAGTTGACCCTCCCCCCTATGACGCGATCCCTCCAAGCAGGACTTTCAATCGACCGTCAGACTTTTTCCTAGACGTCCTTACGGATAGAGCTTATCGCTTTTTGAGAGAGACGCCCTTTTTTTTCAGACTTCCCAGTCTTAGCCTTTCTCCCAGACTGTCCGACCTGCGACGCCAACCTTTTCGGAGCGGCCCCCATAAATCTAACTTCCCGCACTGAGAATTTCACCCTCCCAGAGACCACGACTTCGAAACTAAAGCCTTCAGAAAACCAGTCAGCCGAAGCCTTTCCAGGGGACGCAGTGCTAACCGAGCCGAAAAGACCCTGCTCCGGAAGAACTTCCAGCAGACATCCTAAGACGTAGCCACCCTTTTTTCCGAGAGATGAGGACCTCAGTTAGCCAAGAAGACTAGAGCTCCGAGAGCCCTTACGACGAGCGTAAGCTCCTAAAAGCACTTTAGAGAAAGCTGCTCTCCAGCTAACCCTTCGAACGTTTTGAACGCCAACGATAGAATGGACATTATTTTGCCAAGTAGGACCAATAAGAGACTGGATGAAGCTCAAGACAAAGAGCCTGACCCCACACGACTGCTCCCCTTTCCCAGAGAGCCGAAGCCGAGATGCCCCCCTAACCTAGAACCTTCCCCACAAAGAATAGCTATAGAGGAACCCGCGAAGACAATAGTACTTCAAGCAAGAAGAAGCGTCTTCCCCTCCAGAGTACCGAGCCCCAGTGACGAGTTCCCTAAAGACGTGCCCCAGAAGCCTCGCCTTCTAGACAAAAGTTGAGCAGAAAGAGCCACGACGCCCCACAGACCCTAGCTCAAGATCCAATATCAACGCTCTCAAAGAGAGGTAAAAAGGGCCCCACCCAAGACCTTAGAGACACGTTTTTTTTCAGAGAAAACTCTCCCTGAGCCCTACGAAACCTCAAGACTCTTTTTAAGCGAGAAGACCCTCTCAGACCAACCTGTCTACAAGAGTCCTAAGAGTCTGCAGTCCAAATTAGCTCCAGATTACGCTCTTCAGAAGAAGAAAGAGACCCTTTTCTTTTTTCCCGCCACGCTAGTCCCGAGACAGCGAGGCTTCCCAGCAAAGCGGAAGCAGCACTACCCAGACTCGCATCGAGAAGCCGCCCCCCTAAGAACCCTGCCAAGAAAAGAAACGTTTGCCGAAACCAAAGTAGCCCCAGCGAAAAGCCTTTGGCTATCCCCCCAGGAGAATCCGAAGAAGATAGCCTCATTCAGCAGCAAGTCAAGAAGTCCTTCCAAAAAATAATATTTTTATGAGTTGTAGCTCCTTCGATACCCCAGTTCCTTAAACTGTGGAGATCCCTTGACAGAGACTCTTGCGAGAAGAATCCAGAAGAGTCGCTCGCCGACTCCTCAGAAGACAATACTTTCAGAAACCGTCTCCCATGAAGATTGCCCCTTCACACGGAAAGTATCTCTAGAGATAAAGACAGCTCCCCTTTCCCAGCAGAGTATTTTTTCACTAACTGTCCCCCAAGACGCACATTTGATAGCTCAGAGTAGTTTCTCACACACTCCTTAGCAAAAGCCGCCGGCCTCAATCTTCCTCAAAGAGCAAGCTCAGTCAGTCTCTCAAAAAGAGCCCCCTAGCGTCGAAGCCCTCAGAGACAAGCCGAAGATACGAGAGTACGCTTAACCAACGATACTTATGCCGGGAAGTCTGCTCTACGCCAGAAAGCTTGAGTCGCATCCTCAGGAAGAGCTATCCGTTCAGAGAAATCATAGCTGACCATCGATTTCTGAAACGGAAGCATCCTCAGACGGAACCCCGACCGTATTTTCGACCCTGACCTAAGCTCGTGCCTTAGAGAAGCTCTCCAACTCACCTTTTCGACTCTAAACAGCAAGCCTAAGAAAAGATAATCGACAGCTAGCTTCGCGTCTGCCCTTAGCAGAGACTACAAGAAGACGACTAAGCACGAGCTCAGTTAAAGCCGGAGACCCTTTTCCTCAGCTGGATTAGAGGCTAGCCAAGAGTCCTTTTTCGACAGTCACAGCACGCAGCGTTTCCCCGCCGAGAAGAGACGACTCGCCGGGAGCTCTCTCCGAGAAGAAGCCATCCTCCTGAAGAAAGGCGTCAAACACATTTAGCGCCCAAGTCTACAGCGAAAAGGAGAGAACGAATTTTTCTCCTGATAGAATCGACTTACTTACACGCGCAAGAATCATTTCAAAGACCCTACGGCGACAGCCTATAAGTTCTCCTCTCCGCTGTGACAACCTCATTAGAACGATTTTTTTTCTGGGAAAGCAGACTCCATTTTGGAGTGGTTCTACAACACTCTAGCTGCAGTGCCCGAAGCCAGAGACTTGCAAAACCCTTTTAGCAACGGCGTCACTCCCCTCCGATAGAGCCAGGCTGCAACGAACCATTTCTTTTTCAGGACCCTACGTTTCTTTTTAGAAGTCCACCTGCTCTGGCGCAGAGAGACTGACGCTAGTTTGTCTCGATGCCCGGTCCCCCCAGGAGCCCTGTTAGAAGACGGTATTTTTTTTTTTCAAAAGCTACAACCCTAAGAACACCGCGTTTCAAGAGCCACCGACGAAGAAAAGCAAAATCCAACCTTTTCCCATAGATCACGAGCCTACACAACGCCGAAGTGACAGAACCTAAGAACGAGATCTCTAGAAGAGGAGCAGAACTAGCAGACTACTTTTCAGAGAAGAACGCCCTCGAACAGCAACGATGCCTACTAGTGGGGTTCCCTTATTCTAGAAAGATCCGACAGAAGCATGCTTTAAGACAAGGAGAGTCCCCCTGAAACGCGATGAACTCCGAAGATCAGCGCATGAGGCTGCACCGCTACCCATGACCCTCCCTAGGAAGATGCCTCACAGACGTAGAGCCCCTTAGAAAGCGATCGAGTTCTTGACAGAGGACCCTTCTCTACTGGACATTCATCATCAGAACCCGCCTCTCCTGAAAGAAGCACTTTCCGAACAAGTATAGACTCAGCTCCTCCCTTTGTATTACGAATGCAGACCAGTTACAACCGCCCCCCAGAAAGAGGCTGACATAAAGAGACTCTCGTTCACCCCTCGCCAGAGGCCCCCGACGAAAGACCTAGACCCTCTCTCCCACCCGCGCCCCTCAGGAAAAGACCGAAGAAGAAATTTTACCCTTACAGACCACCTTAACGCTCCTTTGCCGCCGCGAAAAAGCGCAAGAAGCTTCCCTCTCCGAAGAGAAGCCTTTTTTCCGGAGGACCCTCTTACGAAGATGCCGAGCAGAGACGCCTACCTCAGGCGAGCAAGGAAAAGACCACTCTCTAGAGAAAAGACACATCCGCACAGAGAAACTGACCTCGAAAGCTCTAACCTTGCTTCCAACTCCTTTCGGGCTGCTTCCCAGTTGACGAACGCCATCCTCTCCAGCCAAAGCAAGCCTTGCCCTGAAAAAGCCTAAGCAGAAAGACCTTCCGAAAGTAGCACTCTGCGGAAAGAAGGCACTTTCTCAGAGCAAGACCTCCAGATTAGAGAATCTGTGACTCCTCCCGAAAGAATGAAATCTTCCAAGAAGGCATCCTTCGTCCAGTAAGATTGCACAGAAAAGCGCCTGACCGACACCTTTCCAGAACTCCAGAAATCACTGGACTTCAAAATCAAAGAAGTTCTAAACCTGTAGAGTCTTTCTATGAAAGGCTTCATTAAAGAAGACAAGAAAAAGAACTTCCGCAAGGAAAGTTTTCCAAACCCCGAGAGCTAAGTGCACTACCTCCCTTTCAAGAGGTCGAGCAACTGCTTTAGAAGACCGCCTTCTCTCAAGCTCGAGTTTTTGCTCGACCCCACCCCAGACTCACCCGTTTTCCCAAAATACACACATCCCTCCGCACGTAGCAAACCTACAGAAGTACAGCTGATCCTTCTTAGATCAGCTTGAGAAGCCCTGAAAGTCTCATCAAAAAAGAACTGAGCATCTTTTTGACAGCGTGACCCTTTAGAAATAAAGCACTTCTTGCTTATCTATAGCAGCATTCCCCTTGCAGAAGAAGCCCCTCTAAGATAAGCAGAAGCAGTTTCACGACGTAAGGCCACCGAAGCCCTCTCCCCGGCCCGCCTTTTAGAAAAGAAACCTCGAAACAAAGACTGTCCAGTCCCTCTCCAGCACAGCCTATCAGAGAAGTCCCCCTTCACTCTTAGTCTGAGGAACTAGTGAAAGAGCATAAAGCCCTTACAAGAGAGAGTAACCCAATGAACAGAGAAGAGCGACAGATTTGCAACATTTCCACAGAAAGCTCGACTTTTCTCTTACGCTTCTTATCAGCCGTCTCCCTCGACTCGCAGAAAAAAGAAAGAGCCATCCTAGACAGAAACTGTTGCGACCCGACATCTTTTTAGCCAGTCGATCGCAGTCAGATACCGTCTGAGCAGATCTTCCAAGAAAGAACTTTTTCTCAGAAGAGCTGACATTCCAGGCTCTCCATTAAATGCAAAGAGACATCTCTCTCAAGAAAGCGTCCCCGCCCCAACCCCCCCTTAGATGCAACACTGATACACTAGACGAACGAAGACGAGAGCTCCCCGAGAAGCTCGGAGACTACCCTCAGAACCACCGCAAGGTTCGAGCCGCTCCCGCGAGGCTTATTTCTTTGGCACTTGATTTGAATCTTTGCTCCATGAAGCCCCTAGACATCTAAAGGACGTCGGCGGGGCATCTTTGTCTCATAATCTCTGATTGGCCCCTTCCCCGCCCACTTACGCAGAAGACTCTCAAAGAGAAAGCCCCCTCCAGTTCTCCTCCAAACAGCCGAGAACCCAGAGAGCACCCCCCTAGAAGAGACTGCTACTCACTGAAGACCTGCCCTCCACAAGCCTCCTAGAGCAGCTCTGACCGCGAGAAGGCCGTCAGAGACCCACGATCGCTAGTAGAGGACTCTCAGAGAGAGCCCGACTAAGCAAGTATAGAAAGCCACTTCTCGAAACGCTGCAGACACTCCAGAAAGAGAAGCTTTTTTTTTTCTTTGAGTATCACAGACCTAAGACGACCCTTTTTCCGCACAAGCAAGAACCACCCGAGAAATTTTAACCTCTATCAGCCTCCTTCAAAAAGAAGCTCCTTTCGCAAGAGATAGACTTCCCCAGACTAACGCCCAGGAAAATCATCAGTCTAACCCGAGACAGCTTTACTTCCCGTTTGACCGCTCTCAAAGAGAATCTCCTGAAGAAAACTATCCGCAGTCTAAGAAAGACGTTTTTTTTCCCCATCTTGAGCTCTAACTCTGAAAAAAAGTCTTCCACAAGAACTTTTTCAAAAATTTTTGCGCCCGGATCCGCAGCACTAATCTTCAGCAAGAAGCTTCTCAGTCAGAGAACTCGAAGACCTGCAAGCCTGCTATTGCTCCATCTAGGCAGACCTAGCAAAGCTAGAAGAAGAACCCAGTTTCGGAGCGCCTCCCCAGCTCTGACTTTCCTCAGACACAAACATATAAGAGAAGGCAAGACCTAGTTCTCTTCTGCGACGACTCTAGTCCAGCTACTCTCCCCCAGAACGCAGTGACATATGTTAAGCAGCCTTTTAGACCAAGCCGAGAGAGATCTGTTCAATAATAGACAGTCCTCGTTAAAACTTACCAGCGAAAAGAAAGAACCCTCTCAAGAAACTGCGGCAGAAAAACTTTTTTTTTGTCCGAACACTTCTACCCTCATAGGAAAAAAGCAGTTAGAAGCAAACAACCTCGACCACGTATTCCATCCTCAAGATTTCGCAGTAGACCCTCTAGCCGAACCTTACTCCTTTTTTGTCCGCAAGACGTCCTACGAAGAAGCACGCCTACAGAAGAACCCCCTTAAGCCATTCCCCGTCTGCACCTCCCCACTGAGCACTCTCCTCCGATAGCATTTGCTTCAACATTAAGTTTATCGCCCATTGACAGAAGACAAACTCTCCACTGAGCCTTTGCCGATGCAAAGCTCAACTCAGTTTAGAGCTTTTTCCTGCACATTGAACTCTCGAGGCTTTTTACTCCGGAAGCTCTCTACTTCTTTAAAGCAGACCCCACCTAGCCGGATTTCAAGTTGCTCTACCCTCTCTCGTTTTTAAGAAGACTCTTCTATAAACCTTACGGAGACGTCCCCTCCCAGAGAGTAGACTCCTTCGAGCATACTGCAAGATTCTCACGGCCCTTCCACGTCCCGAAGACCTCTTAAGAAGAGAGTCCTCCACTGCTCCAACGTTTCGCGAAGCAGAACCTAAGAGCCTGTAAAAGAGACTACCTCCTATAAAATGAAGATTCCTAACAGAAGATCAAGCCAAAAATGTTTACTATACTCCACACCGACCTCCTATTTTTAAGCGCTTTTCTCCTTTAAAACGCAGCACCTAGCAAGTTTTCCAGAAGGAAAGACCTAAGAGAAGCGCAGAAGGCACGAACAGTTTTTCGTATGAATTTAGTCGAGCAAACTTTATTAAGGCTCTTTTGGTTCTGACGACAGTTCTCCGCTCAATTCTTCCTCCAACAAGAGACAGAAGAGTCTCAGCGAGCCGACTATGAGAGACTCCTCCCAGATCATCAATGCTCCGCCTTCTTTAAAGAGGCTCCTTAAAAGACTCCAAAAGGCGTTCCTCACTCCGAAGAACGCTCTCCTGAAAGCCTTCCCTCGTGAACTGAACCCCTACTTGAGATCTCAAGCCAAGCAACCCTCCACCAGAGACGCCTCACATAGATTCCTAAAGCATCCCTAATGCTAAATCTCAGAGCAAAGTCGACAGAGAAAAACATCTTCTCAATCTCCTCAGACTATCCTCTACGAAAGATACAAGCCTCAGAAAGGGCCTCCTGCCCTGACTACCCCGAGAAATAAAGAATCCCTTTAACTCAAGCAACTTGATCTCAGCGCTGCACTACTCAAGCGAAGTTGACCTCCTCTGAGACTCAGTTTTAGGCACGTCTCCGTCTCTGTCTCCAGAAGCCCATCAAAGCACTCTTCTTTTACTAACTCCTCCCGGACGCAGAAACGCCGGTCGAGATGCCTCCCAGAAGACAAACCGATTTTTGGGTAAGCTCCACAGAGACGAGCCTGCATTGAGAGACCCACGCCTTCACGCCTCCCTAGAATTTCCTGTAAAGAGAACTAAGAACCTAGTCGATAGACAGCTGTAGCACAGTAGCAGCGAGCGTAGCTCTCGCCAAGAAGAAGAACGCTTTGTAAAAGTTCCGATAAATCGCGAATACTCAGTCTCTCCAAGAACGACGCCTAGGACAAAAGCTATCAGATTACGTGAACTCTCCGATACCCTCTCTTCAGAGAATACTTTAAGATCCTGTGTCCTTGAAAGACCTGATCAAAAACCCAGCAAACAACCCTCCCCGCCCACAATCCGAACTCCATGCCAACACCCATCTCTAAAGACCGGCCAACAGAGAGCCGACCAAGCCGTCCGAACTAGAAGATCTGAAGTTAGAAGCTCGTCAAGTACCTCCTTAGCTCAAGTTTCGAGGACGAACTCTCCACTCCAGGATCCCACCTTCATGTGACGCAGCCTAGTTTTTCTGCCCCAGCCGATGTGCCGGCAGCTCAGAAAGAGCTGCAAAGAAACTACGCACTTCCCAGGAGTGACCAATCCAGAAAAAACAGGCCTCAAAGCTCCTCACGCAATGACACGATTAGTCACGAAGCCAGTCAAAGAAGCTTCTTCCGTTCGACAAAATCACCGTTTTTTTACCCCGGTACCAGTAGCGGCCCCCTCGCAAAAATGAAACCTTGATAGTCTCAAGTAGCCCTCCGACCTATGCTACAAAAGCAACTCTCAGAGCTTTTCAGACCCACCCCTTAGTAGACTTTCATAGAAGAGCTCTGCAAGAACCAAGGAAAAACCCTGCTGATCCAGTAACCCCCCCTGTCCTCGAACCTTCTGAAAAACTCCTCTGAGAAGTATCTTTCTCGAATACGTCAATTACTAAAAGACTATGTACTAAAAGGACCCTCATGAAGATCCCTGCAGAGGCCGACTGACCCCCTGCCCTCAAAAGAGCCTCGAGACTCAGCAAGACTACTGACTCCCTTTTTACCCGTCAGTCTCCAGAGAGAACCCCCTGCTCTTAGACAAGTACTGACCGGTCGAGCTCCACGCCCAACTCACCACGAAACCATCAGCGCAAAGCTTTTCCAAGAAATAGAAGCCCAACCAGCCCTCCCCAACAACCTCCAAGCCTTCACCTCTGGAAATGTGTCTCCCATTTCCCAACGGTCTCCTCTGAAAAGACTCGCCCGAGCCGAAGCACCCCAGTTCCCACTATAAAATCGAAGAGCGCTTTGAGAAGTACGCCTCGCGTTCAGAAGCCCCACGTGAGCCTTTCTTAACGCCTCCATGCAAAACTAGCTTTTTTGAAAGACCCTCTTAGGTATTTCTCGCCCGCAAACTCGCGACGTTTGCCTCTGAAGAACAAGCTTCAACGAGTTTATGACGACTACTACCCGCATACGCCAAGGCACGAGAAGAGCAAGTGCCGCAGAGTTTTCGATCAGTTCACGAGGTCCATGCGAAGAGACATTCGAACGAAGACTTTCATGAGCCCCGCCCTGAAGAAGAGAAAGCAGAATCTCATAGAATAGTCCCCCTTTTCCACGCAGGCTACAGTCCTCCGTCGAGAAGAAGACACCTGGCCTCCAGAGCAGACTGCGTACTCGCTCGACGACTGACTTTGTTTTTCTCAGCAGAAACTCCGGTCTCCTCGCCCAATTGAGACGTGACCCGGACGCCTTTAGTAGACTACTCCACTAGACCCCGAGCCGCAAGAAACAGTTTAGCCCACGATCGACAAGAAAGAAGTCAGCGAGACCATTAGAGAGCGATGTAACATTCTCACCAGAGACTCCCTCCCACTCCAGATCGATACGAAGCCAGGAAGCTTCTAGGAAACTCCAACCGTGACAACGACTCGGGCTGAGCAAGACCGTCCCAAGCCAGCGACCCTAGTTTGAAGAGCAGACTCCTGCCTCTTTCCAGAACATCAAGACCAGTCAAGTAGTAAGCGACAGTCCCATCCTCTTCTGCAAGCCCCCCTCTCCCGTAGACGGCTTATTCAACAGCTCCTGTAGTCACGACGCTCTGCAGACAAGCAATCAAGTCTCCTTTCGACATCCGAACTAGGCTTCCGAAGTGAGTCCTTCCTATGAACCTCGAAACCCCAAACTCCGAGAAGCATAGCATCGACACTGAGAATGAATAAGAGATGCGCTGCCCGAGACTACCCATTCCTCAGTGGATCAGCCAGTCGAAAGACCGTACGTCAGAAAGGACTGCTGACCAGCTTCAAGATCAGACATTCCTGAAGACAGTGGAGAAGGATCCCCTGAGGATTAGAAGTCGAGCAATGCTTTCCTAAGACAGACCCACCAGAGCCAGATGAGATTCTCCTTTCCCCCTCACACACTGCCTTAGAAGATCCCCGAAGCGACCCCTGCCTAGTGTGTCTCTTTGCACTCCGCCACAGCTTTTTCGTTCTCCCCGCAATCCAGCAAGAAGATGACTCAAGACCCTTTAAGACGAAGATCCCTAAGCAGAAGACTCGTCTGAAAACAGTCTTTTGACGGCTCACAGCAGAACGACTCGCAGAGAAGCACCGCAAAAGAGGATCCTATGTCAGAGCCGAGTAGCCATAGCCATCTTCCACCGAACGAAAGACTCAGCGAGCAGCAGCCTCACGCCTGAAGATCTCAGCCGAAGTAGCCGACCGCAAACAGCATCCCGAAAAGACTAAGAGCGAACTTGTCTGAACTCCCCTCATTCCCCCTTAATACAGCCTTTCACAACGTACGCGACGTAGAACAAACCTTTTGAGAAAAGAGACAGAATCAGACGTCAGTTGGAAATGTCCCCGTGATAACATTCCCTCCGCATGATAGTCCAAACTGAGAACGTTCAACTCGAGCAGTCCTGAAGCCAAAGATCTACGACAGTCACTACGAAAAGAGACACTTCCTCCCAAAGTGGAAAGTCTCTTAGCGAGATTGACTCAGTCCTTGACTGTTTTGTCACGCCCCCCATGTCAACAAATTTTAAGCAAGTCCCGAAGCCTTCAACTCTGGCCAGTGAGACTCTCTCCCAGTCCGATAGAGCTAGAAAGAGCGTCAGCCCCCCTATGAGAACCCCACAGAAGCTAGAATTAAGATGACCAGCCAGCAGCGACTGCCAGACTCCTAAGCAGAAGACATTCCGAGTTTTTAATAGCTAAAGGAAATCCCGCAGTTTATTCCGAAGCGTAGAGACTGACGCATAACTTCTCCTACTAGAAAGGGCTCAGACAGGAGAGCTATCGTCTATTAGCCCAGACTACTCCTCCTGTCAAAGGTGGCCTCCACACAAACATTTAGTCCAAAGGAGTTCTCACCCTAATACCTTGAGAAGTCAGTTCTCTTCCCTAGAAAGCGAGAACGCTAGCTCCAAGAATTCTGCGACGTCATGAAAGCCAATCTCCAAGAAGGGAGCCTGTCAAGAGTTAAGCATAAGCCGATACCCGTCCGCAGACCGAACTCTTATAGCCTAAGCTTCCCCACTCACAGAACTACAAGTCGGCGCCTAGTCAAAGAGAGCCTACTATAGACGCTCAGATAACCCCTGCTCCTTTGCCACAGAGAACTAGTAGAAGAAATGAGCGCCACAAAGACAGAACTTCAGAAGTTGAAGCTACCTTCAAAAGAAGGAGATCCACATTAGTGGTGAGAGGCAATAGAGCTCTACAGGACTAACCAGAACTCGAAAGGTCGATCCGAGACCAGCCCCATAACCGTTACCCCGAAGCAGCTCCAGTCGCTAGCCAAGAAAACTGTAGTTAGAAGACCAACATTCGAAGCAACCCGCGACCCTTAGGCGCGTTCCACGTCCGCCCCCCTGCTCTGCCGCCTCGCCTCGTTTCAGGCCCCCGGGCGTCTCTTCTTCGCTGCCTGTTTCGCCGAAGCCGCGACGTTGTTTTTTCCCTTGCCGCCCTTCGCCAAGAACCGCTAGAAAGAACAGTCGAACAAGACAAGTAGAAGTTTTTTTTAATCTGATATTTCTAGACTCAAGAGCAAGTTCGAAACACCAAAGCCCCCCCCCACCCCCCCCCCTAAGCCGACAGAAGCTAATCAGCAGGCCAAGGACATCGCAAGAAGAAGTCTATGACCTGTTT
>Ga0179591_1264675_pt1 | contig 12357 bp, 8 predicted proteins | sample CZOMad2_1_08_16f_FD_182891 | JGI IMG/M metagenome (GOLD analysis project Ga0179591, IMG submission 182891) | Vadose zone soil fungal communities from Angelo Coast Range Reserve, California, USA - CZOMad2_1_08_16fungal (PacBio error correction) | ecosystem: Environmental > Terrestrial > Soil >... | reverse complement strand
CTCCTCCCTCCGAGAAAGACTACCCTGGTGGTAGTAGGTTACAGACAGTGGGCGTAGTTCCTATTTCCCCCACGGTTTCCCCCCCTTGCTAACGCATCTGTAGCTTCCCAACATCGTCTCGGTTGACGGAAGGGTACTCCCCAGAGAAAGACGCATATTCCGGTCTGGTACTGGCCTAAATATGTTTGAAGAGTTGGCTGACACACGTGTAGAGACATCTCTTCGATCCCTACGGATTTCCTCTCCTCGTGGTTTGCCGTATTTCCTTTTCCGAGCATTTCGAAAACCCTGTAGTTTGCCGACATAGATGGGCTGAAGAGCGTGTCAAGGATCAGCGTCTCTGTTTGAGAGAGTCGTCGCTGTGGTTTTCACCCTCGTGGCGGTTCGCGGCAAAGAGGCGACTGCTAGCCGTTAGTTTGTTTCGCCCTTAAATAAGTACTCACCCTTCGCTTGTTCGAACATGTTTGAGGGGCACGTAACTCCCCGCACGCAGAGCTAGTCTCCATGTACTTATCCCCCCTGGAGCCGTGATAACTTCTTACCTAGAGTGCAGCCGGGTGAACTGAAGTCGTCTATCCCCAGAGAAATTTTACCTCTGCCCCCTAGTCCTTCTTTTCCCCTGGGATTGGATGTAGACGTAGGCGTAGAGAGTTTAACCTAAGTATTCCTTATTGGTTACGACGTACGATCGCTACCCCCCATTTTTATGTGCAGTCCCTTTCCTTTCACGTAATACTTTTTTTTCCTGTTGCTTCTGCCCCCCCAAAAGGAGAGACCAATCCGTTTCTCGGGATGCTTCTTGTCTTCCAGGAATAGCCGTCCGGAGGACTGGTACTCCCGAACGCTCAGACGCCTTTTTTTTTGGTCTGGGTGATCGTAGTCCCTCCCCCGAGATCGGGCCCGGCGTTGCCAATGTCAACGGTTCTGGGCTCGCCTCCGTTCTAAGGACTATGAAGATAACGAGGTCTTGTTGCGTGCTTTTGAGATTCCCCCCTCGCTTTTCTGAGCCCGAAAGTTAGAATTTCGTGAGGACTATGTGAGCATCTTTTTAGTCCTTCGAAAGCCTTTGCCCTCTGGTGTTCTCACTGGGTCCAGTGATTTCCCCGTTTTTCCCTCCCAAATAGTCCGACACTCCAAAATCCCAAAAAATATGACCCAAATCTCTTTTAAACAAGGTTTTTTCCCTGGGGTTGTACCCCCCGCCCAAAGCGAGGTCCCGGTGGAGTGGTCTTGGCTGATGTTCATCTCCTCCATTAGCCCCCCAGCGATAATACCTTTCAATAGGATATGACTTTTCAGAATAGTGGACGTATTGAGAGAAGGACTGCTCTCCCCTCTCTTCGCGAACCCGGACCTACAGTGCTCGACCCCCTAAGCGTTTACGGTGATTTTTCTCAGCATGGAAAAACTCCTCTAGGCCCTGATTTAGATCTCCTGGTGTCTGTCTGACCCAAGAGAGCCCCAACGCTCCTTTCAGTGCATTGCAAGACAGCTTTTACCCTGCCATCTCATATTAGGCCGCCTTCGTAAAGTGCTTGTGATTCAGCTGCGATTAGGAGAACTTGTGTTTTCCTCGATTTTGTCCGTTGGCCAGGTTTAGCTCTCCTGTGATCGAGTATACGAGACTTCTACACCGGTTCTACTTCTGTAAAAGCATCTTACTTCCCCCAGGTGGTTCCGTTCTTAGGCACTGCTATCCCCCCCCCCTGCGTCTAACTTTATCTTCCCTTTTGGTGCTCCCCCGACACCTCCGCACGCTTTTCGATGATCGAGAACGCCGTTTCTCGGTAGAGCGACCTGAATGGTGTTATCTCCCTTATAAAAGAGTGCCCCCCTTTTCTTCTTCCCCCTTCTTTTTTTTAGAGAGTTCGAGGTCTGTGTGGCGATCACCAAATTCCGGCGCCGTCGCTTCCCTATTGCCAAAGGAGTGATCGATCCTCAGGTAGGCGGTTTTTGGTCCGGACCCCCTAGTTCCCTAATCGGTGTGGTTGATCGAGTCCTTTTTTCTTCCCGGCACCCCGTGCCGACATTGAGGTGCCGAAAAGCTAGGAACTTCGACGGCTCCCCCCTGAGATTAGTTGGCGAGTTAGCTCCTGGCCGAATTTACCCGCGTCTCGCGAACAGCACTGTCGAAGAAATTTGAGCATGCTTCGAAGACCACGTTTCCCTCCCCTCCCCTCCCGCGTCGGCATTTTGTGAAAGGAACGTTCTAGTCGTCCTGCAAGAGTGTCTCTTGGTGTTCTGATGCTTTTTAGAAAGCATCCCCTGGCCCCCCCGATCGAAACGTCCCCGACTCGATTTTGTTTTCCCCTTTACAAAAGTCAAAGTGAGCGGCCATGTAGATCACAGTCGCAGGGGCGAGCCCGCGCTCTCTGATGAATTAAGGCTCCCACCCCGTCCGTAATTTTGATCCAGACTTCGCTTTCGTAGCGAGGGGCCCCGATGGCGCGACCCCTTAAAGACCGGCTAAAAATTTTTTCTTTGGGCAGTGGTGTCCCCCCCCCTTCACATGTTGACACCTATTCTTAATTGTGGTGAATTTTTTCAAGATCGTGGTTGCGGGAAACCCTGGGCCCACTCACGTACCCCCACGGAGCTGTCCTCTGGAGGAACCCCGATAGGTCAAGGTTTTTAGCAGATGGAAAATAAAGGACGCACGCCTTAATAGAAGTATTAGGCTCATCTTAGGTCCTCAGCAAAACAACTCCAAGTACTCTGTGATTCCCCGTCGCAGTCCTAGTCGCCTTTCTCCCTTAAGATGCCCCATCCCTCCCCGGCTGGACCCCCCGATCCCAGCGCCCGAGAGTCGGCCATGAGCAGAAAGTCAACCCGTCCCCTTCCCCCTATGTCCCTCATTTATTATTTTTCTTCTTACATTTTCTTTTACGCGCATTCTTGCCAGTGACCTGCACGGTGAGCGCAAGGACCCCATAGTGGCCCTATCCCCCCAGGAGAAAAAGACGTTTTCCAGTCGTCGCGCCCGCCCCTACAAACCGGCACGGGGGTCCCCCCCACTGATCAAGAGTTTTCTCGAGCGCGGATGTCTTTCTAGGATGATGGGAACGATCTGCAGTTCCCCCCTTGTTCTTGCCCTTATTTTCATACCTTTTTAATGGTCGGAAATCCTTCTTCTGGACGTTTAAGTTGCACACCTCCCTCCATGGCAGAAAAGTAATCTTAGTAATGAGAGCAGGGCTCAAAAACTTCAACGGCGATTCAGCGATACGCTTTTCTTCCAATCGACCGCCCCCCCCCCTAATTCACCTTTTATCTCTTAAAAAAGTTGATTTTCTCATGGCCACCCCTCAGGCAACGATGCGAAGAGAGGTCGGACCCTAAGGGTTGTGCGCCCCTCAGGAGTGATAGCCCCCCTATTCCCTCCTTTTTTCCTCCCCTGGGGTCAATTTTTTCGCTAGTGTTGTCATTCTCATGCTCCCCAACACGTGGTGATGCACAGGCCCCTGAAAGGAAGCGCCCTTGAGGTAAGTCTTTGTTACCAGGCACTTTAGCAGCCCTCGATTTACCGAGCAATTCGGTTTAATCCCTGGTTTACGTCCCCCCTGGTACGAGGTTTTTTCACGAGCGACACTACCACTACGCGTCGAGGAACGATTCCCCCACCTTCTTTCCTTTCTAGGATCCTCTTCCCCATAATAATCGTTTTTAGCTAATTAGTCAATCCCCTCTGTGTTTGGGTCGTTCGTTTCTCGCCGTAGGGGGTTGTAGCCTAGGTTGAAGGCCTTTCCAAACAGTGTGATCACTTTTTTTTATCTTGTTCTCCCAAAATAGTTTGAGTTGGAAGAACTTTTTCACGAACCTAATGATCAGCGGAGATGCCGCTAATGGTCACCACCCCTTGTCTCAGCCGCATTTTTCCAACCCCCTTCCTCCCTGCTTAGCCCGAGGTATTGTCCCGCGGTTATAAGTAGCTCAGATTGTTGGCAGAAGCTCCTGAGCAACCCTTCCTTTATCGGGGAATGCCGTGAGCATTCTTGTCCTCTCTGGACCCTTCCTCTCACTTCTCTACGATTTTTTTGAATAGAACTTATGGCAACCGGGGATGTGCGGTTTCGCGGTCCATCCGAGAGCGTCCTTTTTTGACTTTTTGTTTCAGTCTCTCCTACGCAACTGAGCACTGTAGTACCTGGCGCGGGGCCCGCCCCACGTCGACGCCGGATTTTTGACAAATGTCCCTGAAACCCTGGCCCGGTGTCTCCCCGTCGTTTCCGCTCGTCACCCTTGTGACCTTTATTCGTCTCCATCCCGTCCCGTACGCCGCGATCGATCTCTCTTCTTGTGCATCCCCTTCATTCTTTCTGAAAGTAGGTGTTTACTCTTTATAAAGACGTACCCTTGGTCTCTTCAGATAACCTCTTTTATTTCGCCGTTTTCCCGTCGGTGAATGTCATGGACGTTTTTCTTTGCGTCGGACCAACCTCCGAAGAAGACCAATCCTCCATGATAGGGCTGCTTCTTATGAAAGGGAATCTTCCCCCGCGTTTTCCCCGCCTCTTATAGCGGCCACGACTTGGCGAGGGGATAGCTTAACTCAAGAGATAGGGATTCCAGCTCCATTTGGCGGCCCCCGCGACCTCTTCGTCCTTCTTGTGTATTTCTATAACTCTTGTATTGTCGGTATTTTTGTGGAGTCTTTTTTTTTTTTTTTTTTTTTGTCCGCCTTATGCTTTGACGCTCTTGATTCGGCCGCGGTCTGATGAGCCTTCTCGTAATTGACCGATAGTTGTCACGCCTCGGTGCCTACAGGGGGTACCCGTCTCCACCCCCCCTTTTTTCAATCCATTACAAAACTTCTCCACCTCTAGTGTAACAGTCCCCCGTGTTGTGACACACCCGCCCCCAAGGCGGAGACCGAGGACAGTCGGGGGAGATTGTTCTCCAAATAGCCCCCCCCCCTCGTAAAGTTCACGTTCTTGATAGACAGTCGGGTGGCGCCCGAAAGTATTCGATTCGCGTCTCTCCCAGGAGTGATAGAACCATTTCGCTGCCAGGTTCCTTTCTGAAGTTAAAACCTCTCCCTCCTTCACGATCGCTGTAGCTCTGCGGCCGGGATATGTAAGCTCTCTCCCACCCCTCTCCCTCCAGGACTTCCTCCCCCCTCTATTCCCCCGCGGTTTCTAAAGTAACTTGACGGCTCTGAGCTTAACTTAGTAGACCTCGACGGTGAGTTAGAGAGTATGGCCTCCCGTAATTAGGGCCCTTCTTCTCTTCGACTTGCGAGATCTCTCCCCCAGAGACCCAGTTTACCTCCGTTAGGTACCCGAATCTCCCCTCACAGGTTGGTGAGGTGCCGTTCATCGTCTTCCTTCACAAAGGACAGAGTACCGCTACCGCCTTATTTCCCCCCCCCTGCCCCCGCTGGCGCGACGGTGGCCCGCCTTTTAGTCACGGGCGTCTTGAGCCTTACTTGTGGGATCGAACCCCTTCACAGCGCGCCATCCCACTCTCTCAGAATAATCGTTGTTGTTTTTTAATATATTTCTCCTCTCCCCGTTGGCGATCACCCACCCCCTTTCTTCGCGTCGCCTCGCCCCTTTCCAAACTTTTTTCATGCCCGGCTTCCGGTGTCGTTCCTTCTCCGACCGCTCCTGTAGCGGTACCGTTTTTTGGGGGCGTTGTATTATCCCTCGAAGATGAAAGGCACCCAGTGAAGAAGTATATTAGAAAGAGAGAACCTAGAATTTCCTGGCCCTTAGAGCCGGCCTTCTATCCGACGGTGTCCGTAAGTACCTGCGCCATCTCTAAGCACACGCTGTAGAACGAAGTTGCAAGCGCTAACTGAAGAAAGTTCCCGCCCCGTCCCTCTCTTTGAAGTAAACGTTCTAGTTCCAACTTATTATCTTGTTTTGATCTTTCTTAGCCCGACTAAATTTCAAGATAGAAGTCCTAGGCCGATTTCGAGGTGTGTTCCCAGAGGAAACTACAACCCCTCTTCCTTTAGTCGATCACTAGGCCGTTCTAGAACCCGTTTTCAATCGAGTACTTACGGCGCTTTTGGACGTGCGAGTCGGAACGTCTGCCGATTGACGTAGTTCGTAGTCTTTCTATTTCTTCTCCCCATCGCCCCCCCAGACCCTCTCTCTGTTTTTTCCACCCTGGAACAACTGTTTACACATAGATGGACAGATGGGTGGGAGATGTGAGGTAGGCCAGCTAGCTCCTTGTTCCCGGGAATTAACTGGACCACCCGTGGCAATTCCCTTTTCCCCCTCTGCTAAGCATTCCTCTCGTCCCAGCTTTTTCCGCTTCCTCTCCTTTCTTCTTTGCTCGGATTCGGCATCGCAACCTAGAACAAACAGGACCTACAGCGCAAGTACACCTGGCAGAATACTCGGTCCCCCTCTCCATAGAAAGTGAAGCTTCCTCCGATATTCTGGCTATCCCCCTACCCCGCTTCGGCCCCTCGCTCCTGAGGCTCAACTGCCATCTCGGACCGGCGATTGTCAGCAGTCAGCATCTCAAGTCCTTCCTTTCTTTTTTTTTCCGGACGCCCGTTCGGGACATGTTACCCCCTACTCATTACCCATCAACAGTTTCGATCGATCCGGACCCTCCTTTCACCGTCGTCGTATACCTTGACAACTACGTCCGAATCCGGAAAGGGGATGCACAATCCCAGAGGAGATAGAGTCCTAAGACTCCCTTTTTCCCGATGCGGCAACCCCCTTTCTGCCTGTGTTGCTCGAGTCCTCTTTTACACCGCATTATGTTTCTCGTACATGACGACGAACTAGGTGCTTAACGTTTACGTGCCCTCTAAATGGCCTTTCAATATTTTTTCCCTTTTGCTACCCAATAATCTTCTCCAGTCGCTAATCCCTGAAGAGACCTTACTTTCCACTAAAGTCTTCTTCGACGATACCAAGGGTATAGATATCCTGGCTTAACTATTCTGCATTTTTTCGGTATTCCCCCTCCTTCACAGTTTTTTTTTTTTGCATACCAAACCGCGGAGATCTTCCTTCTGACGAGTCCTCCCGAGGGGATAGCCGGACGTCTTGATCTACCTTTATTCCTAACCCTTTCCACTTGCCTCCTGAATGAGAAGAGGGCCTTTAGTAGGTAGGACAAGGCAGGTAAAGAATTTTGAGATGTTCGCCTAAGTCCGACTACTTACCCTTTTCTCAACGGTCATTTCAGAGGAACCAGACTGAAACGGACCGAACTTCCTTGCGACAAGTACGACCTCTTTTCTCGGATCCTCTTCCATTCCCTCACCTCCTTTTTTTTTTGTCTATTCCTTGAGAAAGCCTACCGGTGGTGGTCTTCTACTCGACAAGTACTGGCCTGTGTCTCGGTTTTCCTCTTTTGAAATTTTTTTCTAACGCTTCGTACTCGTTCTTTCACACCTGATGAGTTGACGTCCTTTCAAGAACGTCCTTTTTCAACTCACTTTGTGCCGTTTCTTTCCTGGCATCACACGTTGTTTGAGGCAGACGGGCTACCCGGCGCGCCTTGCGAAAATACGAGGTCGGTCTCCCCCTGCTCAAAGTTGTTTTGGCGCGAATCCTTTCCATTGACCCGCGGTCTCAGACTCGATGCGCCCTGCAGAGAGTTGCCTCAGCGATCCATTTTGATCCCTTCTGAGAAGCGTTTAGGTCCCGTCGGTCGTGCGGCAGAACTCGAGGCGCCCTGCTCGAAGTTGATGGTGGTAGACATGATCGAAGTACGTCCGAGTAATTGTCCCTTCCTGGATCGGGTCCCCCCGTCGGACTCCCGCCTTTTAGTTCTGTCGACCATGTCCGTTGAAAAAATTTAACCGTGTGAGCACTGTAGTAATAGAGCGCCAGGAACTCCTGCGACATCTTCCATTCACCCCCCCCAGACGAGCCAGCTCTATGTCCTTTCGTTGATGGCATCCCCTTGCCTTTTTTAGAAGGTGTAGCGCGGTTGATAAAGACGCCCCCTTTCTTCTCCCCGTCCATAGACACGTGGTCGTGAGTCCGTGTCGTCGGTGCAGGTCATTGGGGCCGGGTTTCACCGCCCCCAGGAAGAAGTACCCTTCTTGGATTCTTTTTGCTGACGCTTCCTTTCGTAGGCCTGGCGTTCGCCCCCTTTCAGGAGGCGGACGACGCGGGGAGCTTTTCCGTCTTCAATCTGAGTCTCCCTGGCTTCACGGTCGGATGATCGACCGATGTTTTTGTAGCTTTTGTAATTTCCGATCCGAGGGTCCTCTTTTTTATAGTGAGTGTTTTTTTTGTCGTCTGCAGACCGATGCTCCCGACCCCGATGACGGTCGCCGTTATGTCTCTCTCACCAACCTGCTGGACCGCTCTCGGTGGCCGCGGGCCGATCCGGGGGTACAGTGGAGCCTTTGGCCAGCCCCTTAGCTGAAGACTCAAATTTCCCCCCCCCCAATTTGCCTCATCCTCTTCCCCCCCCCTGTCCTTTGTTTTTCCACCCTGCCCCAAGGCGAGTTCCCCGGTGGAGGAGTAGGGGCAGATGTTAGAAGACATCAAAGGGCTAACCCTCCCCCCGTAAATAGGATATGATCACCTTCCTCTCGTTGGCGCCGTTCGTATCGTACGTCTCGTCTAGAACTTCTAGAAGTGATCTAGCCGAGTGTCACGGGGACTTTTTGCGACTTTTCAATTGGAACAACCGGCCCCTTCCGAGTTTTATGACGTCTTTCGATGTTTTGGAGAAAGGCCACAAAAGCTCATATATGCAGGCGTAGGTCACCCACGCCACCCCCGGTCTTCTGGTCGACTCTTTTTTTAGAGGGCAACTTCGTCTGACATAGAAGTTGTCTCAGCGAGTCATGGACGTTCCCCCTTTCTTGACCTCGTTGATTCGCATTGCTCAGAAGTCTCGAGACACGTTCTTACGGTTAATAGCTTCACCTACTCTGTTTGGTGCCGCTGAGGGAATGTGCTATCCCACGGCCCGTTGCCTAAATGACGATTTCGGTCGGCCTACCTCCCCCCCTTCCGGACGAAATGCTGGCGATGATCTTCTGCCCTGCCTTTAGCCATTTTTTCTGAGAGACGAGTCCCTTTCTTTGGATCGTTCCCCCCCCCCCCCCCTTCCCCCCCCTTAATCCATATATTTGTTTTTTTCTATAGGATGGAGACCCCTTCTCGTTGGGCGCTCCACCAGTCCCTTGCGCGTCGACTCACCCTTTTTGAAAAAGGCGTGCTCGATCTCGCTTTTTAGGAGGTGTCGGGTTCTTCCCCGAACCGCGGAATTCTCCCCTTCCTCGGGTCTTTTGATGCCCGCCACCCACTGCGAATTTATCATTCTTTGGAACGACGCTATTAACCGTGTCTTCCTTTGATGGAGATTCGAGCAATCTGAGAGACGCCGGGCGAAGTTCCTCAATATAGCGTTCCCCCCAGTCGAGGTCTGGCTAGTTCCCTTCCCTCCCCCTCCGCACGGAAGCCTCTTGGATCTTCTGGGTCATGGGACTACCCCGAGCGTCGGCCACGAGAGAGTTTTGTTGCCGTAGCCAGTCCAACGGAAGAAAGATCAGTACCTTTTAGGAGGGCTCCCCCTTCTTTCGCGGCAAAAGTTTTTAGAGGCGTTCTAATCGAGTTAGCCATCTCGAATCCGCTTGACTTCCGTTTACCCGACGTCGATCCCCTTTGAAAGAATGATCGATGAAGATTCTCGAGGGGCGCTTTTTTTTGAGTCGAACCTCCCTGCCCCCCCCAACATTATCCTGTTTCATGGTGGGCACCCACCGGTTTCCCCTTTTCCACTAGCTTGGTCGTCTGGGTGGGAAGTTGAGTCCGATAGCTAGTTTGGCGGTCCTGGAAACTAATTTCCCCCCCGCGACCTTCCCCCCCTCTGATCGGTCAACTAACTCGTTTTTCCTTCATCGGCGCGACTCTGTCTTGGCTAATCCGCTTGCGGCATGCCACAGAAAGAGAAACCAAAGGACTGGATAGGCACAAGCCTCCATTCCTCATAACCTTTTAGTCCCCCCCCTACCCGATTCCCTACCCTAGCTTACGACTATCCCCTTTCCACGCCTGCTTGGACGAGCCTCATGAGCTCCACGTCCTTGCTCCTTCCCCCCAGTTCAGCCAGCCCCCGTACATTCGATGTCTCCTGTTTTTTCCGACGCCAGGCACTGCCCTGCACCGGACGAGCACGGGATCCCCACATAGTGGAGCTCTATCCTTCCCCCAAGAAGGGACCTTTATTCCTTGATCCGCGCGACCCTCGTCGACCCTCCCCGGCAAGGTATGCACCCCAAAGATTGCGATAGAGCGCTTCGGTAAGTCTCTGATGTATGGCCAGATTCGTCGTCTTTGGTATCCTTTCCTACGTGCTCCTCAATCCCCTTGTTTCTCGTACCTGAGTCGCTCAAACTTTTTCTCTTCGAAGTGTAGTGCCCGCTCAATGACGAAAGTATCTTTCCATTAGATCCTTTTTCCACCCCACCAACTTCGGGTCTTCGCGTCTGCCTCTACGCCAAGTCGTTCCTCCGCAGACTTCTCTCCTCAACCAGGGGATCGATGACTGGCAACGCCTTAATCACCTTCTTTTTGTCTCTCCCCGACCCCATTTCGGACATTGCGAAGAGAGGTAGTCACGACGGGTTGACGCCTGGCCATCGGATGATCGCAAACCCCAGGAGATTAGATTTCTCGAGTAAGACTCCTTTGGCTCCGCCTGCTCTTGTCGCGAGTGTTTACGTCTAGATAAAACAAATGGTGATGACCAGGAGGAAAGGCATTCCGAGGGAGGTTCTCCAGTCTTGTCGGAAACGCCCAACAAACCACCCAAACTTCAGATGTGGGAGACCTAGAGAAGACCTTGGATCAAACCTTAAGGACGAGTTCCGTGAGCGAACCCCCCAGAACTTAAGTACCCGAAGTAACCACAACTTGAGGATTGCTAGGATATCTTTTGTATACTAATCGTTTTTTGGAGAGAGTCCAGAGCCAATACAATCTTCTTTTCTTTCTTTTAGATTCTGGTCCTCCCCTCCGTTTAATCCTATTCCTTCGTGAAAAAGTTTTGAAAGGAGTAGTAGCGTAGGTCTGGCCTCGATGATAGTTTTCCCTTGCTTGGGTTTCACAGGAAATGATTAAGAAAGAGGACAGATATGTCTTGACTTAAAAAAAGTTGTTGGATTCCTAGTTCTCCCTCTCCAGTAGAAAGTCGCCTCGAAACTTCTCGTAGTACTCGGATAGCTCCAAGAGTGTTTTTTGAGGCAACGCTCAACTTGCCGCAACCCGTATCGTTTCCTAACCTCGGTTCTCCTTCCCCCCCCGAGTCGTTTTTTCCAGTTATCCCCTGATACCTGGTTTGTCTCTTCCGATCTCTCAGAGTTGTCTTGCACGTTTGGATGGTTGAGGAGAAAACGCGGAGAGCCTTCTCAGTTGACGTTGGTCTGAAATGATCCCCAAGTCTACCCCTTCTCGAGTAATGTAGTTATTGATTGGAGCTGTGCACGTACCCCTTCCGATAAGAGTTTTCTTCTCCTGTAATGAGAACCCCTAAGGCGGTGAGAAGTACTCATCTTTCATAAAGTGTTCTTCACGGCCGCACATAGTCTACCCCAAGAGACAGGCCAAGCACGAGAGATCGACGAGTGATTTGCCCAATTGAAGGGGCTGAGAAGTTATTGTTTTTCTTTGATAAGCCTCAGTCCCCGCCTGGGATCGATCCACAGATTGGATGGATTCAGTGCCGCGTTCTTGCAGTACTGCCGGCAGCGTGCTCTGACTCCCCAGAGCCCCCCAGACCCCTGCCCTTTCTCTCATGATTCCCTTCGAGTTTAGTAGGCTTTTCCGTCGAGCGCCGGCCACTGAGGGGGCGCGGGGATTCTTACGGAGATAGGGCGCGGAAGCGTACTTGGGAGCCCTGACTCCAGACTGCGTTGAATGAGTCTTTTTGGTTATATAGTTGGAGATTCTTTTCTATCTATGCAAGACCCCTTCCGGCGATGACGGCGGATCATGAGCCAGAGCTCGTATTGACCGCTCAGAGGTGAAGCTTCGGAAGTCGCAGGTATTTTTTCCCCTTTGGCCCCCGTGCCCGCACTAGATAGATGCCACCTCAAATTCCCAACCCTAAATATAGTGTCATTGCCGGTGTTCCCCCCTGCACAAGGAGAGGCTTCCCCTTCTGGATTCCTTGGTCCTCTCCAATCGCCCACGATGATGATGACCTCGGTCATAGGATTCAAGTTAAGCAATTTTATTCGGGTGGAGCATTGAATAGATTCGATCTGAAGGAGAAACCGTCCTCGTCTTTCTATCCCTCTCTCCCGGTCCCCTGTTCCCGAGAAGCGGAAACACTGCGCCATAAGAACCTGTCTTTTGTAGTATCTGTCGGAAGGGATTGTCTGTCTAAAAGAGGATACACGCTAACTTCCTTCGTTCC
>Ga0179591_1301241_pt1 | contig 12358 bp, 10 predicted proteins | sample CZOMad2_1_08_16f_FD_182891 | JGI IMG/M metagenome (GOLD analysis project Ga0179591, IMG submission 182891) | Vadose zone soil fungal communities from Angelo Coast Range Reserve, California, USA - CZOMad2_1_08_16fungal (PacBio error correction) | ecosystem: Environmental > Terrestrial > Soil >... | reverse complement strand
TTCGCAGACGTTGATCTGTCTCGATGTCTCCCTTTTCCATTTCCATCCCTTCCTTCTTTTTTCCTCAGTACCAAAAGTACCCTGGACCTATTGGCCCGCGTTTCCAGGCATCAGCGTGCATTCTGAATTTCTGGAACCTGATGGAGTTTTTTTCTTTCTTATGTTCTCTGTATACATGGGTTTCTTGTAGTTCTTTCTTTCTCCCTCTCCAACCTTCCTTGTAGTAGGACGTAAAAATGGGATCCCCGTGACACTTAGTTCAGCTTTTTCCCCTATGGGTCCTTCCCCCTTCCTCCCGTTTTTAGAGAGTAAATATACTTAATAGTCGTTGACTGGGCCCATATCATCTCGACAAAAGCAAGATAAAAGGTCAAACCTCCCCCCTGCCTTCCCTCTTTCCTTTTATACACAGCGGTAGGCCCTTAACACTGCAAAAGATACGGTACGAAGAGCTCCTGGCAAAGAAGCGCGACCCTACTGTCGGTCGTCCTTTTACCTTCCTAAAAGAGGTTCCCCTCTTTTTCGAAAGGGCCCAATCAAACCCCCCGACTTTAATCTTCACCCCTTCCCTCCAAGGCCCGCCACCCAGTCCCCCCCCCTCTCCCCCTTCTCCCCTGTTCTCTCGTTCCCCTCACTCCTTAAACACCTTCCACCTATCTTCCCCTCCACACCCACTCTTGTGTCACGCCCCCTTACCCCATCCCCTAACCTATGTCTTCTCCCCTCCACATCCCCCCCGACACGCTCTTACACTCTCACCCACCATCCAACTCCCCCTTCCTTGTCTCCTGCCCTTACTACACCATCACCCCCCCTTGATGCTCTTTCCCTCCAACACCTCTCAGCTCCCGGTTCCCCCCTCTTCTCCCCCCCCTGCTCTTCCATTCCCCCTCTCCACTCTACCACCTTCCTTCCTGCTTCGTCCCCCTGCCCCCCCCCGCACCACCCTCTTCCGGATTCCCCATCCCGTCACGAGCACAACCAATCGTCTGACGTTTCCTTCCAGCCACCATCCAGTGTAAACCACACCTCCACCCTTGCCTCCCCCAACCCATCCATCGACGGCAGCATCAGACCGAGATCTTCTCTCTGACCACGGCCACCACCCACACTAACCTCCTGCAAGTCACTTTCATCTTCCTTATTCTCACCCCCCTGTCTCCAACCCTCTTCACACCCCTCACCCACCACTACCCCATCTCTCCCCCCCCCCTTAAACAACACTCGTGATCACACCTCTCCTGTCACTCAACCACCTTTACCCCCGGCGTTTCTCTCCCGCTTTCCGGCTTGAGGCCCTTCCGATCGTCACCCCCCCCCCCCCCTCCTCTTCTTTACCTTACCTCCCCTCACCACCCGTGCGTACAAATCCCTTTTCACTGTCCTGTTTGGTCTGCTGGCTTCTTAAAAGTACGCGAACAACCCTCTAAAATGCATCAATCTACAAAGTCTTACCATCGACCGTGCGCCTCTTGAAATATGACCCCTTTTTTAAATGGCCCACCTTCACGATCCCCCCTCTTGGGGAACTGTTCGAGGTGTCCATAACGATCAGGATCCCTTCGCCAAGCTGCTACCCCCCCTTTTCCTTTTGCCACTGGATGAGGGGAACAGTTTTTCTTCTCAAATCTCCCCTCCAGTTTTACTTTTCTTCTAAAGCTGCGCAGAAACTGGACCCACATCGTGATACGCTTAGCACGCTTTCTTCCACCCAGTTTTCGCTTTTCCTCCCCATTTTACCCGGATCTCCGAGAATGCCCAGATCTTTGAGGTCATCTTACGTTCCGACGCAGCAATTATGGGAGCTGGCGTGAATCTCCCCAGGCCCCTGGAGTTTCACTTTCCTCTTCCCGGTGTGTATTACAGTAACGGGTTCGCGCGAGAAGGATAATCTTGGATCGTAACGCCATGGCTGACCCCTGTTTTCCTTTATTGCTCTCCCTTTTTTTGGTCCTGACTGGTCGACCCGTTTGTTGTCGAAGGCTGAACCGCCAGCGTATCCCATTGGGGGTGGGGTTGGCCTTGGGTTACCAAGGGCACAACCTCCCCCTTCGCTCTGTTCCCCTTTCCTCTCGTAAACCTTTGTTCAGTGCTCTATCCTGCAATCCTCCCTTTGGGAAGCTTTTAGTCCAGAGACCCGACGTCAGACAGATTACTTTCCACCAGATGATGTTCCCTTTTTCCTCCCCTCTCGAGTGGCCATCTCCGCTTGCCAACTCCCCTCATGTTGGAGCCGGTTTAGCGGGGACCTTTCCCATGTTTTTTCTTTAGGGAACTTTCCCCTCTATTACCTGAGTCACGCCTTCTTAATAAATACGTAAGGGCAAGATTGCCGTACGGTTCCCCAGCCGACTTTACCCGGTCAACCATCAAAAAGCCTACAGTTTCCCACTTACATCCCAGGACCCCTACATTAAAGCTCATTTACCCAGGTCAAGTCCACGATCCGCACCCCCGGCCCTTATATTCGTCCTGCACGTACGATAAGGGACCGAAATCGGTCGAGTCAAGTGGTTACCTTCCCCCTTATTTATCTCTTAATTTTCCGGGTAATAATAGTTCGAGCGGTTGTCTTTTATTGGGTCGGTATTATCGTCGGGCAGGCCCTGGACCTTCTTACGCTCGACACCCTTCTGGCCTGACTGGCCTTGGAAAACCCTGTTGCCCCCCTTTTTTTTTCCTTTATCTTGCGTTTCTAGCCAATACCAACAATTGAATACCTGATTGAACGCCGGGTTTCTAAACTTGAAGAAAGACAGGATGAAGAGATCCCCACCTCCCGCACTTTTTCGTGTACCGTAGGCCAATTGTCTGACTACGCCCGACAGATGCAAGGTATGGGGGAGTTTCTTTTGCTTCTGACGTCCTTTCTTCCTTTTCCTACATTCAATAATGATAGAGATGGTGTACACCTTACGTGGCGGGGGGGGTTTTTTTTTTTGGGGGGGGCCGGTCAATAGTCCCTTACTCTATTTTCTTCTCCTTGTTCCTTCTTATTCTTCACCATCAAGGTCAAAGTTACCACTGGAATGTCTTCCGAAGTTCTCCAGCAGGGAACCCTTGCAGGGAAGCTTCACCGTGGTTCCAAGGCTTTACTTTTTTTTTGCGGATTCTACCCCCCCCCTTTCCAATTTTTTTTTTTTTCCCTTTTCCCTTTGGGGTTTTTCGCGGTTTGGTCCCCTACCGCAACTGAACCGTCTCTGACATGGGGCCGGCTGCTTCGACCAGTTCTGGTTCCTTTTCAACTTCCCGTTTAACACTGGACAGGCTTGCACACGTGGATTTTTCCATTTGACCACAAACGTTTTGAGCACCTATCTTGTCTTCCACTAAGTGTTTTTTTTTTTCTTTCTTCAAAAGCTTTTTTTTTGGTAAGATGGTCTAACGGCACCAGCGTGCTTTTACGTCAGGCTTTCTCTTGCGTCGCTTTCTCTGTCTTCGGGGAGCCTCTCTCACTTCCCCACTTCTTTTCTCTTTAAACTCCCCCCCCCCTTGAGTTGCCCCGCGGAACAACACTAATAACGCCCTGATGAACCACCCAGCAATGTTCCAGCGTATACCTACTAGTGTCTCCCTATCGACTTCAACCCTCTATCCTTGTGTTGTTGCTCGCTCTTCTTTTCCTCTTCCTGTCTCCCTTTCTGTTTTTAGCCCCGTATTGAAGGGTGGGACGAAGAGTGAGTGTTTAAGAGGGGTGCCCCTTCCGAATTGTAGTAGTAGTATTCCCTCCCCTTGGGTCAGCTCCCCAATTTCCCCTGCTAAGCCCCGGTTTTAGCACTCCCTCCTCTTTCACGCTCCCTCGATGGCCTCTCTCCTCTGAACTACGTACCGGGTAATGACTAGCCCGGAACGCCACCACTCGTACTTCGAGTTTGGTCGCCCCACTCTGTTTTGATCCACCTTTCTGGAATTTCCCTCCGTGGCTACTTTTCGGAGTTTTTCCAAGATGCCCTAAGGGGGAATCCACGAATCTCGAGTCCCCAGGTCCCCCCCCTATTGGACGGATTTGCTTTCTCTTATTGACCTCCTTTCCCAACCTTTTGTTTCTCCGTTGTGTTGTTCCTCTCAGAAGAACCCTCTTCCCTCTTTCAACCCCTTCCTTTGAAGTTCGCACGCTCTGGTTACAGGAGGATAAATTCGAGGCTTACCCTTGCCCCCTTTGTTTCCCCCCTTTCTTGCCGATTTTCCCTCCCCCTCCTGATCAGTAGACGGTCGACAACGTAGTGAGTTGTGTCCACCGCGCTCGGTCACGTTGCGAAATTGCCTTTTTTTTCATAGAATCAGAGCCCTTCCCCTTTTTTTCCCTTGTTCTGTATTTTCTGGGCTGCTTGGAAGTTGCAGTGTATTCCCACGAACCGTGCGTTTCTTGTCTTTTCTGGAGTTGCCTCCTGACTGGAGGAGGTGTAGCCCGCTAGCAACACCTTCTTTGTATTGGATTTTCTAATAGATACACTCTCCGAACTTCCACTTTCCCAGGTAGTGGTCCCGTTTCCCCCTTCGGACCGGGCTTTTTCGAGAAGAATCGGTGCCTTTTCCCCACTTCTGCACCGAGTCTACCTTTCCCCCTATAATGATCATCAACTCCTCGGATGACCCTTACAGTGCTCTCCGGAATGAAACACCCTGACCTGACGGGCGATTGGCCATTCCCGGCTGCTACCCTTCCTTTTTCCTTTGAGGATTTCCTGGCCTGATTTTTCTAGGAACCAGGGGGGGTAGTTTAGTAAGGGACGGCCTCGTAGGGTCCTGCTCTCCCCTTGGACCCAGGTTTCCAGTTTCTCCCTTGTTGGGGCTTCATCCGGGACCCCCCCCTTAGGCGGGGAATTGAATCCGGCCTCGAAGAGCTTGTTTTCCGGTCCAGTTCACCCACCCCCTCATTTTTGCTTTCAATTCAGCTTTATGATAACATGAAGGTAACGGTCACTCGGAGATGACCCGCTCCACCCCCTTGAACATATCATTCCAAAGCATTGAGGTTTTGCCCCCCCGCGTTCCCTTTTATTTTCCTCCTGTATGGTAGTTTTCCCCCCTTTACAAGAGCCCCCATTTCAGGAGTTTCGTGATTAGCGGACCTACGCGAAGGTCCTTTTCACTCGATTGGGATAAACTTCTCCCCCGTGTGCTTTTGCTCATGGTTTTTTCTTCAGTTGATTGAGAAGAGTCTTTGGAAGCCTTTGCGCCTAGACACGACAATGGAGTTTTTAGGCACCGTCTCTCCTCGCTTTACTTTCCCCCTTTGCCCGCAGGAACATGGCGTAGTCTTAAAAGAGGATCTTCCCTCCGCGTGGCGTCTTACTTAACCTTGTATATCGCCAATTGACTCCTTTTAATACCTTGGGGCCCATTTTCCAATTACGAGACCCACCAAGGAGGCGGCTCCCCCACTTTTACTGAGATGATAAAGCGGCAGGGTGTACCCCCTTTTCCTTTCCCCCCGCTTTCCTCGACCAGCCCATTGGTAACATCCTCTGGTAGACTAGATCCACTAGTGGCGGGAGTCCCCTCTTTTCCGCTTTAAACTCCTCTAGTTTTGAACCCTCTTCAGTTTATGCAAGGACTCTTTCCCCCGCCGTTCATAAGGAAGATTAGAAGAGTGGCTACCCCCTTAGATAGCTATTCCCCAGTGCCCTTTGATTGCCCTTTCCTTGGAATTTCTCCCCCTAGGGCTGAAGCAGGTTCCTCCTTCATAAACTTTACGTTAGCTTTCATCTTCTAAGGTTCGAGATGCATGAGTCTGCAGACCCTTTTTTTGCACAGTTCCTAGAAGTTTCAGAGGAACCTTCAGCCTTTTGAGAAGCATCGGTAGGGCTCAACCACATGGACCAGGTTTTTTGAGTTCCCTTGATTTTGATCGTCTTTCGCGATGATCTCCCCCCAAAGACCGACTTTTAAGGAGGACGCACTGGAAGGTCCGAGTGTCAGGTCTTTTTTTTGTAACCATCGAATCTTCCTTCCATCAATCCCCTTTCTTTAAGTTCTCCCCCCTTTTTGCCTTCTTCGCTTACGGATCTGAACTGGCATTCCCTCCAAGGGAAAGATGTGTATTATGAGGAGCAGCTGGGCTTTCCGTTTGTATGTCTCCTTTTTAGCGGGCCCTTTTTTCCGACCCGTCTGTAACTTTCCCCCTTCCACAGAACGAAGGTTCAGATAGGTCTGGTACCCTCTAATGTGACAGATATCCGAGACGCCCTCAATTTCCATTCCTCTGAGGTGTCTGCCTCCCCAGTGTCCCCCCCCCCTGATCCCAATTCCCTTCTCTTGTTTTTTTTAATCCGCCCTCCCTAACACTGCACCGAGCGTAGAACCTGCATCCTCACAGCATGCCATTAAATCATTGTTGTCTCTTGACTGACCTCAGAGGCATGAATTGCACCACATTCTGTCATCTACTTTTTTTCTTTGTCGACTCACAGAAAGGGCGGGCTGTAACCTTCCCTTTTCTCTTAGAATCCATGAAAGAGCATATCTGTATAGTTGGACGGACCCAATCCCCTATTTTATTTTCCCCATATTTTTCGCAGATTTGGTGTCTTTTGCCCGCCCTTGATCTTTCTTTCTCTTCTTCTTTTTATCGAAATTAGGTAAATAACTCCCCTGTAGTTCGTCGAGAACCCTCCCCCATTACCCTTCACCCCCCTTCTGAACAGTATGGTATCCCCTTCTCCCCCATCGTTGAATGTTTTACCTGATTTTATTGATGTTCTGGTTATCCTTCTGTCTGTCCGGTTGGGTCTTAGCCCGAGCATCTCCTTACAGGGCTCTGAATGTGCTATTTCCAATGTGCAACATTTCTAAGGAGTTTGGCCTGATCGATCCCCCTCTCCTTTTCCCCTCTCTACTTTTATTCCCGTGTTGCATTTCAACATACCCCAGACTAACCACCAATCCCCCGACTATTCCCCGGAACCACTAAAACGCCATTTCGCTCCAGTCCCCCAACGACTAGGGGTTGAGAACGCAAAAGGCCCCAGTCACGTGGACGTATTTTCCCTTCAAGAATCGCTAAGGTCCCGTCCCACTGAGGGGCTTCTCAATTCCTCCTACCCAGTTTATCGAGGGTACCGACCTTTACACTCCTTAAAACTCCCGGCCTGTTCCCCTGCTTGGCTTGGTGTCCCCCCCTATGATGATCTCCTAATGAAAAGCCGATGGATATTCGAGCTCTTCCTCCTTTCTCCTCAACCCAGGATCTCTCTCCCCCTCCAGGAGTTAGCCGTCAATCCCGGCTCCGTCTGGTCAAGATGGTCTTCTTCACGCTCAGAAGAGGAAGCCCAAAAATCACAAATAGTAACGCAGACTCTCCTCGGGAGCTTTCCCTTCTCCCCCTATGGTGGTAAAAGGCCCAAGGCCTACAATCTTCTTTCGGACTGTCTATGGGAGATAGTCCCCTCCAGGAAGCCCCACTTCAAATTATGCTTTGCCAAATGTTCCTTCTCTTAGTGGCCCTTGGAGTGATTATTGTTATAAATCTTCGTGTAAACTATTCTGCTTCCAGTTTTCTCCCCTGAAACCATATTGGGGCTTTTTGTTCCCCTTTCTTTTATTCTTGTGATCCCCCCCGGTGAAAGGCACCCTTGGAGAGTGAACTCCTTCGGTCTCTTCGCTTTCCACTTCCTTGACGCCCGAGCAATTCCTTCGTTGTAATCTGTTTAAGTCCTTTTAATATTTAGCCAAGTGTCCGATGCATTTGGTGGATTTCTTCACTCCCCACACCAGTGCGCGGTAGATTCTCCTTTTTAATTCCTACCCATTTGGATATCCCCCCTTTGTGATACCTTGGTCCCCATTTGGTTCTTTTTTTTATATGGTGCTGTCTCGATTTTTTCTTGTTAGCACCCCCTTTTTTAAAGAACCGAAGGAGCAGAAAAGGAGGGCCCCCTTGATACCCCCCTGATTCCCTTTCCCACTCCTAACGATTTAAATTCCCACTCTTTTCGTCATTTCTCTATCAAGGAAGTAAACGGACTGGGAGTAACTTCCCCCGGCCGGTTTCCTCGGATTCTTTTCCCTCCCTCAAACGGTGCATATTGCGTTGGTAGGCCTTTTCCTTGGGTAAGATTTTTCCCATTAATAATGTTGAGAAGAGTCTCCCATCGCGGGACTTTTCACCCTCCCCTCGGCGGTTGGTCCCCTCTCTCCACAGTCAATGTCAGTAGCGTCCCTTGACCCACGTTTCCTTGGAAGGGCCGTCAGTCACAAGAAGTCCGGCCGTTTTCCACCCCCTCTACCACAGACGCATGTCAAACCTAATGTCCCCTACCGTGCAACCGCAAGGAATATAACCTGGTCCCCTAATTTCTACTTTAATCTTTATTTCCTACATATCCGGCCCCTGTACGTATATCTGTTTTTTACTAATTTATGTCGGTCGGCTTCCTATATACATGGCCGCGGATTTTTAGGTTCAGTTATGTGTAGTTTCTTATTATTGGTATGAGCCTATTCGCCTCTTATTTCTTCTTTTCCTTTTTTCTCGTTTTGCTTTCTTCCGAAGGGTAGGAAATGTAAAGTCCTCTCAACTCAACTCCACTCTTGTCCCGAATTTTCCCTTTGTACCTCCCTGGTGGCCCAGGTGGTGAAGCGATTGCCCTCTACACCAGCCCCTTCTCCCGGCTTCCCTTTTTTTACTCCTGACGCAGTCTGCAGTCTGACCCGTGAAATACACTCACAAGAACTTTTCGTGCAAAGTAAAGCCAGACTAAAAGGAAGGTAAATACTCTTCGTCGTTTGTTATCCTGGAGGCTCTTTCTACGAAGGCATACTCGGCACGCTGAGTCAGTATCTCGGTTTTCTTCACATAAGTGGAGGGGCCACGGATAGATCGTTCCACTAGTTTTCTTTTTCTCCTCTTGCTTCCCTTTTTTCCCGCCCGCAACGAACTTTTTCAAGGCACGACGTGTGAATGTTCACCCGCCAATGGACATGCTTTTCCCTTCCCCTTCTTTCTCTGGAATAGGATGGCTTAGGGATTTCCCAAGTCTCGCAAAATTCTTCCTTTTAACGGGGCGGCGTCTTGGTTATACACTCAATAATTCATTTTTCCTCTCGATCTGCTTCTTGACCCTTTACGTGTGCCGGATGTCAGGAAGAATAAATCCCCATGTTTCGACAATGCCTTTCTTCCACTGTGGATCCTAAACGTCCCACCATGAGTCAAAACCTCGGCGTTAATCCTTGTGTCTTTCCGTTGATCCGGCATTACCGGTTACGTTCCATATTAGTATAATCGACACGCGGAACAGTCTGTTTCCTTGCTTAGTTCCCTCTTTTTCTGACTGGACTTGCTGGAACTTAGGCACATCTTGGCTGTAACGACTAATTACAATTCGGCCTTTTCCAATCTTAAACCTTAAGATCGTGCAAACTCCCTGAAGATTCTCCCGCTTACACTTTTCCTCCCTCCCCCTCTTCACATTCTCTCTCTCTCTCTTTATTTTTGCAGTTCAGTTCGACCCCTGTTTTTCTGTATTTCTTTTTTGCCTGCTGGGTTGCCCTAGGTTGGGTTCCGTGGGGTTTTGTTTGCGTGACGGGAAGAATTGTAGTCTTTTAGAATCCACTCCTTTTTGATGTCCAGCGCAGTACTCCACGTTAAGCCCCTCGGTGCTGACTCCCTCCTGCTCTCTTCTTCCTGTGCTTTAGCAGACACCCTTGAAGTAAAGGGTAAGCGACGTTAAAGCCCCCCTTAGTAGCCTCCTCCCATGAGGGTGGCTGAGATACCCAGGCCGGACCTTCCCGTGGTCGAACCCCTTAGCTTGCGGTTGAAGAAGGAAACTACCTGGGTAAGGAAGTCCGTTAGAGGCAGGACTCTCTGTACCCTTTGTTGCTCGTCCCCAACTTCGTTTAAAATCGGTAGAATTTTTGCCGAGCCGTGCTTTCGAAGCCTCACGCCCGAGTATTCCCAAACGGGGTGACGCAGGAACCCCTTTTTTCGGCGGTATCCACTTCGAGGCCCTTTGAAATGCCCGGCTTATCCCGGCCTCAATTCCTAACCTTGACCCCGCTATGAGTAAATTTACGCAAGAAAGTCTGATGGTCCCCTCTTTCTCGTCGCGTACAGTGCCTTCTGCCTGGTAGCTGTAAACCGTCTCAAAGCCCCCGCCAGGCGCCCCTCGTTTGAAGAGGATGCGGGGGGGACGATTGCCTGTCTATCGGCACCGCATTCGTTTCTGTATCCGGGTATATCCGGACGGTGGAGGAATTTGAGAACCCCCCTTCCTTTCCCGGTCTTGGAGGTTTAAGTCGACACTTCACGAACGTAAAAACCTTTCCCTTTCTATAAGGTCCCATTCGTACAGTTGTCCGTGCTTCCCGCTCTCGCCGGGAGAGGTGTTGCCTCTATAGAATCCGACAAAGCCCCTCCACCGGCTCACCGTAAGGTGCCAGGACCGTTTCCTTTCTGAAGAACCCGGAGAATAGGAGAGTTCTTCCCCCGTCGTTCGGGCCCGGCTTAAGGCTTTGTGCGGTATAGAGGGAAGTTTTTGATCCTTGATAGACTGAAGGGGTTTGGATTTACGGGCCTTTGCGTGTGTTTGTTGATCGTTGTGCCCTTTTCGTCTTTCCTCTTTTTCCATGGGGCCTTCAGGGTACCGTTTCGTTTTTCCCCGGTGCATTAAGACGGCTTGCGATCAGGTTTTCCACGGTAGTTTCCCTCTCCCCAAAAATAACGATGTGGATGAATAAGATATGTTCTACCCGGATAATGAAGGAACCTTTCCACGGATCTGCATGAAGAAGGCCACTTTTACCCTCCCCTTAACAGAAGGGTGGGACCCCTCCATACCTGGTGAATTCTTACTCGCGCGAGCCGTGTTTACTGGGATAGTTCCCCCCATTTTAGTGCCCTTGCTCCGAACAGATCCGGAACGCCTTTCCCGGTCACTGAGCTAGCAAGGGTGATGAACAGGCCATCGGTTTCTTGTAGCCAGGTTTCCCTTTGGGAGGCAGACGGGGAACTCCGTGGGCGCCTCGCCAAGACCACAGGCTCGAGCGCTTCCCCTTCCCCGCACGCCGTATATAAGCATATACGGGAAAGGCGAAGCGTCTCTCACCCTTCGCTTTCTACCCCTCTAGATCTGACGGCGTTTTCTCCTCCAACCCCTTGATCATCGGCACTAGAAGCCCCCTGATTAATAATTGAGGTCACATTCTAGGAAATCCCTCCAAGAATGTTCTCTGAGTCATAGATTAACGTACTAGCCCCGTCCTTCTTTCCGGCTCACCTTGAACCTTCCAACGAGGTGAAAATAAGGACCCCATCACGGTTTCCATCCCGCAAGAGGATGAGCCGATCCTGTTTTCGGTTGCTTCCATCTTTGATGAATCCTCTTTTTAACCGATGAGACCAAAAGCTGTCAGAATAGACGCAACATCTAATATAAATCCCCTTTCATTTTTCCGATATTATTCCCCACTGGGCCTTTCAGAGCTCTATGCACCACTGCCATTTCATCCACAGGATTGATAGAAGGAGTTGAAACTCTTGCTGCCGCCCGCGTTCTACTTATCACCGTCATTCCTCCTTCCCTAGGCTTTTAAGAAGTTGATCGTTTTTAGCGCCTCCTTCGGAATTTTGAAGTTAACTTAAACAGATTCCCAGTCCTCTCCGGTATGTGGCTGGTCAAGAGAGCTGTCTTATTCTGCAGCAGTAGTGACCCCCCTTTTTTTTCTTCCAAGGCAGCAATAGATTGAATAAGAGGAGTTCCTCCTCCCTCTTCCTCGCGCTGTCACCCACCCTCAAGAGGTACGGAGGAAGCCCGGGCCGGTTCCCTGAGTGTCCTGGTTAAAAGCGGGAGATTTACTTCTTTATTCACCTCTCACGCCAGGATCCTTCCCTGTAGGGATGCCAGCGTCGGCTATGCTTACCGTATCTTAGGGACGGGTAATCCCCCTTGACTCCTTCTTTTTTTTGGATGTTTTAGGATTGACCGGCGAGTCTGTGCCCCAGTTCCGGGTGTGCTTGACACCGAGTTAGGGATTGGGGTCCTCCGATGTCTAGGTAACTTCCCTTGACAGATTACCTTTTATCATAACGCGAAGGTCCTTCTCGGAGCTCCGAATCACTCTCGCGAAGTTTTTCTCCCTATACCCTTGTTAACTCCTTCTCCCCCTTCCCGTCTCTTTTCATGCGACCGACCACCCCTACCCGACAGACCCTGTAATAATATCTTTAGAACAGAATCTCCCAGACTGTCCCTGGACATTCCCCGCGGTTAGAACTTTCATCTCTCCTTGGAAACTCTTTTCACCCCCGTAGGTCCAGTGTAATTGGGGGGTGTTTACGACTCCGGGCAGGGATATTTACGCGAGTAGCATCCCCCGCCAGCTCCCAGATTGCTCGCTGGTTTTTTTTTTGAAAACT
>Ga0179591_1293351_pt1 | contig 12358 bp, 14 predicted proteins | sample CZOMad2_1_08_16f_FD_182891 | JGI IMG/M metagenome (GOLD analysis project Ga0179591, IMG submission 182891) | Vadose zone soil fungal communities from Angelo Coast Range Reserve, California, USA - CZOMad2_1_08_16fungal (PacBio error correction) | ecosystem: Environmental > Terrestrial > Soil >... | reverse complement strand
CTCCCTTACAAGCTTTCGTCTTCCTGACTTTAGGATGTAGTCCTAGTAGCCCACAAAGCATTTCTATCCTCACCGGGAACCATTTCGTATGATCCTTTAATTCTTTCCTCCCCCCCCAAAAAGAATTTCCTTGATTTTTTCTACCAAATAGGTAAGAACCCACTTTATCTTCCCCTGTCATGGCGTTGGAACTTCCCGTGAGCTTTCTCGATCACAAACACGGGTCCTAACCCTCGTCCCCCACCTACAAGACACAATTGCTGTTTTTGTTTTTGACAGTTTTCAAGGGCCCTTTAATTGATGGTACTTTTTTGTTTGATTTTTCTTAGCCTGCTCCACGACTGCCACCTGCCCGATCCCTTTGTGCTCTCTCCATCCCCCCCTTGTTCCCTGTACACCTTCCTACACGAACTGATGCATTTCGCCCGATTCTCACGCCCGTATTAGACATCGTCCTGACTTCTTATAGGTGACCCCCCCCCCCCCCCTTTTCCCCAAGGGACCTCCCATATGCAGGTCAATTAGCCTTCCCGGATGGGTATCTTTGTGGGTATGGGTTCTCTTTCATCAAATCTGGCTCACCCCCTCTTCTTTTAGATTCTGGGAGGTATTTGATGGCACCCTCGACAGTCCATACCCATGGCGTCAAGAACGAGCCTGTAGCGTGGTCAGTGACGACGTCACGTGAACAAACGCATCCTTGCCTTCTCTCTTAAACAGTTTATGTCCCACGAAGTTCAAGATCTCGGGGACATGGAGTCAATAACACCCCAACGACTTTCCTACCTTTCGCTACGACCGACACCACCCCTGCAGGGAAACCGCTAAAAAGCTGCCCCCGTCTTTTTCCCAGAATGAGAGAGGACGAAACACAACAGTTGACAGAAAAGGTTTACGGCAAAACAACCCTGAATCAAGTTTCAAGCAAACGTCTGTAGGGACCAATTTTTGGCTCTACGAACCAAATTATGGAGGCACCCACCTTTGCGATGGCTGAGCGTTTTTTTTACGAATGACGCCAGCACAGACGTGCTTGACCCTCTAACTTTTCTAGGATCCAGGGTATGGACCAAAGAGTATTTGGTGGCCTCTTGATCCTTCTGTTTTCTCGAACGTTGAGCGAGAAGTAGATGAGGAGCCTCCATCGATCGGCCGGGTGATGGGTGAGATAGTGATCTTGGTACTAAAACGCTGATGTTGGATAGTGGGGGATTGGCACTTTTTCTTTCAAGTATTAATGGAGGAATAACCGCATGAGATTTCACACACAGATACTGGATCCCCGTGAATTGGTTTAACTTGTATTCTCATACCTTGATGATAGGGCTTCGCCTTTGCCCTCTTCTTACCTTTTCACATATTTGTTGTTTTTCAGACACACACCTCGTTCCGAGGATTTTTCACCCCCTCGTTTGTGACAACTGATTTAGAAATGACACTTACCCCTACGCCCGTACTGCCTCCTTCTGACAGCAGAGCTTTTAAGATATACCCCTCCAGCTCCCCAGCAAGTTAATGAGGTTTCCCGCACACCAAAAGCTCGAAAGGGTAAGCACTAACCCCCACCCCCACCAAACATGTCTGTCCACTTCACCTCCCATTTTCCTCCTCGCAACATGACTCGGTCTTTTTATCCGGTACATCGTGTTTCCTTACCCCTTTTTAAGATTTTTTGAAGCTTTTGCCCAACAATACCCGGTCAAGTCACACTTTCCGGTCCAACCCTACCCCCCTTCGTTTTTCTTTTTCCTTGTTTATATTGTCCAACTCACCAGTCTTTTCGCTCGCTCAGATGGGTTGCACACGCATTTGTACCTGTCGCATCCGCTTCTTTATTGTTTTTAGAAGATGTTTCTTTTTACCCCCCCCAATTTATTGTTTTGCTTATGCCTATGGTTTTTCTGCGGTACTCCCCTCTGGTCCTTCCTCTCGGTTCTCGCCTTCTTCATGATCACCCTTACCCTGGTACGAGATGTGAACAACCTGTTGTTTTTCCCCCCCCCAATCCTCGCAAGTAGGCCTCCCTGCCCCCTCCCCTTATATATATCTTCCTCCTGTTCTGTATCGACAAATGATGCAGACTGATGGAGTTGCGAACCCCAGATTACCACTTCCTTGTTTTTGCTCCTTCTTCTTCTGACTTCGACCGTACCCTCTTCCCTTTCCTTCGCTGCTGAGTTCAGGTCCCCCTCTCTTCTCCTTTCTTATGACACGCCAGAATTACTTGATGTCAGAGGCATGTAATGATTTTTCTACTCTCCCTTACTCACAGATTGTTTGAACCGCCCACTAAGAACACGTTAAACCCCTAAGTCGGTTCCTGACCCTCTACTCCCCCTGAACCCTTTCTTCTTTCGTTTTACGTCATCCCTTTCCTCGTCACAGTTACATTGGATCGACCCCTACTTATCAGCAGCGACTGGCATACAACAGATCAAACGCTCAGGAAAGATGCAGCTCAATCCCCCCATTTCGGAAGTTCAGAAAGTTAGAAGCCTTTCTCTTTCTCCTGGCGGGTTTCCTCCTCGAGGTCTTTTTTGTTTTCTAGGTTGTTGTTTCCTCAGTTGTGATTTCCCCCAGTTCTGGTTGTGGTCCCGGATGTCTGTCTCGCAGTTTCTTTCTCTATCGTCCCACTGGGTTGCATATCCTGGTTCTCCTGAATTCAATCCGCTCTCCTTTCCACTTTTCAGGTCCCCGGTTACATCAGCATTCGTTCAATCCCCACCCAGTGTCCTCAGCGGGAAAAGAGCCACTTTTTCAAACTTGAGCCCTTACGCTTACTCCTCCCAAAAACTCAATCTTTCCGTTAAATATTTCCGACTAAACACTTTTTATCTTACGGCAATTTTGTGATCGTTTTTCTCTTGCGCTACATACACCCCCCCTCGGCTACCCTCGACTAACGATTATACCAAACTGGGTCTTGAGTGCTTTGTTTTAAGTATTTTACTCTGTGGTCTCCGACCCTATATCAAAGCAACCCATATTTTAGCCATTTCCAACCCTAAGTGAGAAAAGAGCATAGTGTTACCGAGTTTACCCCCAGTTAGTTTTTGGCCCCCTTCCCCCTATAAAGGTCATTTTATTCCTTCCTTTTTTGTTGAATTTTACTCGTTATTTCACAGTCGCCAACACCCCCCGCCCCTCTCCCCCCGATCTGCGGTGTCTTCTGCGTCATCGGAGGGCTTCACTGGCATTGCAATAATTCGCTTTGCATTGGATACGGTCGGATCCTTTTTTTTCGCTCCAGTAAAACCGGACCATCAAGCCTCTCAAATATCCTCTTCTTCGTATGGATCAGAGGGCGTCTCGCCTCTTTGGGTGCTGTAGCTCCCCAGAGACTGACCAAAGGTCGTACATACGTGAGTCAATCAACTGCTTATCTTCATGCAAATGTTGTGGCCCGCCCCGATTCTTTTTGGCAGATCGTGAGCGGAAGCGGCCCGGTGGTGATTTGTGCGCCCTTATTCCCTTTCAGATCTTTCCCTGGAGTACACTTGTCTAGTGCCCGCGAGTGATTGAGGGCACGGACCATGCGGTCCTAATTCTTCCCTTTCTTCGTTTAGGCTTTCCCGTTGTAGGATCCACCACTTAGTTTTTGCATTTCCTTCCATCCCTGCGGACCAACTACATCTCTTTCCCCTACCGAGCGCGTTTGACCCCCCTTGCAAAAACGACGAATCTCAACACAGACCCCCGTCGCTGCAGCCCCCCTGCCGTCATCCGTTTTCTTTTTTGTTTTGTGTTCCTTTTCTTTTTGTTTTTGTACATTTTCTCCTTCCCTGGGTCCTTGCAGTGGGACCGCCTCCTTTTTTTTCTGCTCATTTCTTTTTATGCCCAGTTATTCTATGATAATGATTACGTCGGATCCCTTGCAACTGGCGATCCGTTCCCCCCCAACTAAAGAGATGTACTTTTCCTCCTGCCGCCTCTTAGGTTTTATATCCTTGGTCTTACAGTCAATCTTGTTTAGTTGTTACTCTCTCCCACCTCATTACCTTTCCCTTTCCCCATCCCAATCCTCTTTTGATTGTTTCAGAAGAAGCTGAGCTGGAATGCTAGCTCGTGTCTGCAGTTGCGTGTTTGGCCATCATTGTACGGGATCTCCCATGTGCGCCTCCCCGCTCTTTCAGAGCCTCTTTTTCGCCACATCCTTTGGCGCGTTTCTCGTGCCTCTTCCCTCCCCAGACCGGGTTTAATTTTTTCAAATCTCTCTAAGAGGCGTTTCCAATTAGTTTGCGAGCCCCTCCTGGGCGCGAGACGCTTGCACCTTTCTGCCCACACACCCCCGCCCCGACGCGCGCTCACACGCACCACCCCCCCACAAGAGACAACACCCGGACCCATTACAATTTCCAAACAATCCTGCAAAACTTGACGGCTCCCTCACCTCTCTGAGTGAGTCTGGACCGGTAACAAGAAACTCAGGCGCCCCACCCAGACTTTAATTTGGATTTTCAGGTTAAAATCCAATTATGCCCGTCACCAATTGCTGAGCACCCCACTTGCTTAGTCAATATTTTGGATGCTTTTAGTGTGTTCCCCCCCACAATTCCTTTCCCCAGAAATATTTTATTTTGGACCTCCTTCTTGATTCGTTAATTGATTTGTGTTTTCGATTCCTTATTTAAAAATTAGTTCACGTTTAGACCCACGGCACAGTCTTAGATAAGCAGCAGTCGTTTCCTGACGGGATTCAGTGTGCAACATTGTTGGGGTCATGATCTTTTGTCACACGGACCGGGCTTTTCTCTATTGAGTGAAGGGGACTTATCTTCCTGCGTCTGCTTCCCCGGGATAGTGCGGAGTTTTTTTAGCGGCTTATTTCCCATTCCGTGTATTTTCCCGCCTCGCTTCTTTTGCTTTTCCGAAATTTGGCAGTCTGCCTCCAAGACGCTTCCATAGTAACGAGCATATTAGGTATTCTTCCCCCCCCTTTCTGCCCCGCTTTCACTGTTCGGTTACACTCTCAGACTTTATTATAACAGATTCTATGTCCCGTGACGCCCATCCACGACCCTCGAGAAACCCAAAGGATCGTGATACAATCTTATGCCCCGTGATGTCACCGTGACGTCGAGACCCTCGAAGAACTTCTTCTTCTTTTTTGACAAAAGAGGAGTCGTCACCCCATTTGGCCAATAATCTCATTTCCCAATGATCAGTATCCCTTAGGTACCCTCCCCCCCCCCCTAGTGCTATATACCGCTGCGACTTGGACCCCTCTCAGCCAAAATCACCACCCTTTTTGCCCCCTGACCCCCGGTCCGTGATGAAACGAAATTGTGGCCAGTCGGAGCGACCGGTTGATGGACATGATCACTTTCAAGTGGTGTTTTCCCCTCGTCTGGTGGAGGGTGGTTCTACATTTCTTCGGTTTCTCCTTCGGTTTGGTCCTTGGTTTTTCTTCAATGAAGCGTTTGTGTGATCTACTCTCCACGCGTCCTTTACATCAAACCGTCAGATCAATGACCCCCTCCTCGTGTAACTTACTTCTGAATCCGTGTCCATGCTCTTTATGCTTATCCTATGGTACACTCTATTCTCGTGACTCAACCCTCCCCTTGATATAAAAGAATATTGTCGCCGGACGGATTGTCACCCCGCCACCCCCCTAACCCCCCAATTAACCATCGCTTCTTTACCTGACGGGAAATCTTTCCGTACCCCTGGCCCAACCGGTCTCTCTTATTTCGTCTATTACTTCCTGAGCCAAAGGTAGACCTTCCCCTTGTCTTTCATTCCCCCACCACCCGGAGCTTGCCAAGCAACCACATGGATCTTGTCTTCTGTTGTCGAGCTGCCCCTCAGACCCTCCGGCATCCCATGTGGCCAGTACTTTACCGATAAAGGTCTTTCGTGTTGCGCGTTTTTGCCCGTCGTGGTCTTTTGGAACCCTGTGGACCGGAAGCCCATGCCGGTCCCTAGCCCGACGTATCATGTGTTTTATAAAAGAAACATTTTCACCTTTATTCTTTTGCGTGCCATTCAGAACCTCCATAGTGCATTTCCACATGTTTCCTCAGTTCTTTGGCTTTTTACTTCGTGTATCAACTTCCAAATTCTTTTCAGCTCTTTCCGCGCTGGATATCCTCTCCTTTTTTCCTCCCTTTCACCCCCCCCACACCCAACCCCCCCCCCCCCCCCCCCCACTGGTGTTGTGTTAGTGAATTATAACCATGCCTCGTCCACATCTCCGCGACAGAAGAATTCGTTTTCAGGTCTTTTCTTCCGTCGCCCCAAGAACAAGCGCCAACCGTCTCTAACTTCTTAACAGTGACCGGCGTATGGTAATATCCGCAACCTTCAGGTTGCCCTTTATTTCTTTTCTTACAATTCCTTCGTATACCCAACTCACATGTGGACTGAATCCGCGTCTTTCGATTCCCCAAATAGGGACGCCACAGACGAACCAAGCCATTCTTGATTTCTATACCTTTCATGGCTTCCCTGGAATGCATGTCAGGTGCTTCTGATCGGTCAACGCCCTCCCATTCCTCCCCATGCTATTTAATTTCTGGGTTTCAAATACAGTCCCCACCAGAACTATGCCCCCTTACGATACCTTTGCTATACCACCGGTATGACGCTCAACGCAAATTTGAGGCCCCCTTTTGGGCGGGTTTTGAAAACTTCTTGCAGGGTACATCGCTCTTCCGTCATGGGTAATTGTGGTTTTGGTGACTTACTGTGGTGCCCTCCCTCCCGGCCCCCATTATTTGAGAGCCGCGGCTGCTTCCCACAGCAAAGTCGAGTCCCAGACATGGCGGAGCCCAGAACCCCCATTTAAACGCGTGGGGTTTCCGCCGTACGTACCCCGCCTCCTCGTGCATTTTGACATTTATTTAACTCCTTCCCTCTCTGGGTAAATGCTCCGAAACACAGCTCCTTTCCGTTTGACTTTTCATATTACCATCAGGCAGTGTTACCCTTTGACCCTTTGCGGCCTTCTGAGCGATTTATAACACATCCAGCATTCTGTTTGGTCCTTTCACCCCCCCCCATTGCTTCCTTTTCCAACCTTCCTCCGTTGATGGCAATTATAGTTCTTTCGACGGGACCATCCCATTTTTGAGTGCATCCCAACTTTTTGATGCTGTTTTCCCCAGGCCGTGTATATAAATCCCCCTTGGTGAGGACGTTTAGCGGCCTTCACCAGGTTTGCTGAGAATCCAAAGCGGATGATGGTGGTGTGAATCGACGAATTTGTTTTTGCAAGGAGCTTTCTCTCTGTCCGAGTAGGATCCGGCTACGTTCTAGTAGGATTGATAAACTTTTCATTTTGTTGAGCTGTTTACAATTTTAAATCTGGTAACCAAGGAAAATATTCGAGATGTTACCACACCCCTTCAAGTTTTTTACCTCCTTTGGAATTTTGGTCCAACTTGTAGAATTAAATCCCATTTGCCCTCTACTGTACAATGGTTACACCTCCCCCTCCACCGACCTCCATCTTCCTATTTCTGTTGAAAACTCAGTTCAAAATCTTTCCTTGATCCTTCTCCTAGCAAAGAAAGCCGATTTACACGGCCCAAGAGCAGATCCAGGAGGAGTCCGATATCCTTCCCGATCCCAGCATATGTGAACAGTCCTTTTATACACGGCCAGTCACCCCCCCCACACCCCAATGTAGTACCTTGACCATCCAATCCACTTTTTTTTTCCCACCACTCACTTATCTTTACCCAGGCTGTCGGGGTCTGTCACTTCCCGTAAGGTGGCCGATGATCAGACCCAACCTTCAAGAATATAAAGACCCCCGAGTTGGTTGGTCCAATATTGTTGTTCTTCGTAAAACCAGACACCACTCATCTCCGCTCCCCAATGGTTTTGCATCGTTTTGTTGACCTCAACGACAGGTAGCTTTTTGTTCCACAGGTGAAACCATTTTTTTGATTTTACTTGGTTCTATCAGGGACCTTATTCTTGGTCTGAATGAGCCCCGAAGTATCGGTACCTGACCCGTGGTTTATTTCCGTTCATTTTAGGCACATGTTTTCCGCAACACCCCCATTTCATATCCTGCTAGTCGTCATTGTCCAGTTTCTTTTATCGTTATCAGTGTTCTAATGGTTCCCCCCCACTATGAAGTCGATGCTCACTTTGTATCTTTTCCGTTCGAATCAGCTGCGATACGACATGGCTTGATGCTGTCTCTGAATCTCGTCCACTTCTTACCGCTTTTTATCAGTTCTGCCAGAATCTTCTTCTTGCGTATTTCTGACCACCCCAGAATCGTCCTTTGAGACAGTAATTCTGGCTGGGAACTCTTTCGAGGTAATCAACCGTTGACTTTTTGACCACTAGACGTCGCACGCGGCCGCCCAGATCCTCACTTCGTTTTTGGGATCTCCATTCTGTCAAGTTCCCCCGGCTTCCGACCGCCTCTTCATCAGCCCCCGGGACCCCAAACAGAAAAAGATACCGGGGCATTACATTTTTCCCTCCCCGTCACAGGGAGAAAAGTAGCCGACAACGCGTGTTTGCCTTGTTCTTCAGTTCTTTGGTTTTTGTCTTCTTTGCTTAAGCCCCCCCAGTTTATAAGCGTCGTTGCGTTCCTCGGTAGTCTTGTTCTATTAATGTATTGAACTTTATGCCGGCATTTTAAACTTCTACAAGTGTGTCCTATCACCGTGGCAATCCATCACTCATTACCATAGGTTCCGTTTTCCTGCACTTTCGTTGTCCATCTACCACTGAGTGTAAGAGCAATGTGAAGAGATCTGTACGCTCAATTACGTCTTTCCGCCGCCCCGATCCACCCCCCGCCCAGTTGAGGGTAAACTTTGTAATAGCTTGATCCTCCTCCCCAGTTTTCATGTAGTCTGTGGGACCTTTGGGTCGGTGGTTCGAGTAATCCCCAATTGTATCGCCGATTCTGATAAGCCCGAAGCGAGCACCAAGCTCTTTTGAGTGGTGCGCAGGGATTTGTTTCTCCAATGAATCTTCCGAGAACTTCTCATCGTCATTTCTAATCTCGATAATTGCTCCAAAACCCGAAGCTTCCCGGTTTGCAGCATTTTTTTTAGAGTTACCCCACCCCAGGTCTGTGTGTTTCGACTTCCCCTCTTCATTCTTTCTGTCTCATCTTTTGTAGATTTATTTATGGACCTCGGTTATTCCCAGTACAAACCCCCCATCCATGGTTGTTTTCCAAACATGGTACAACCAGCTGCTGGCGTATTCTGTGTCTATCCTTAGGCCTGACATTCCTTCCTCTTCCTTCTTTGTAGATTCTGATGATATTCCGTTAGGAAGGCCCTAGATCCCTGACCATCTGCACACATCCAAGCCATCCTCCCTCGTGTCTCCAGTATTTTAGTTTGAGTGAGGCCCTCTCTGACTAGTGGGTTGATTTGCCTTTCCGAGACCAATACCCCCAGCCCCTCGGACACTGGTACAACCTTTTCTTAATGGCTCCAGTTTCAGTCCGATTTCTTTTGACATTTTCGGTTGGAAGCGTCCGGGGCTTTTGGCCACGAGTAGTTGCTCTCATTGCGTGATCCCCCCCAGGTTAGATTGCCCTTTTTTTGATTTGTGACCCTCTCTTAATAATGAGGCATTCGAGGATGAGTCGTTCTCCCCGAGCGTTATCCATGCACTTTAGCCCTTAGTGATTTTTATTCAAGTCAAACGGCTGTTACCACAAACCCAATCCCGCGTCCGCAACCCCGGCGTGCAACTGATGCCACACACCCGAACTTTCATATCCCCCACATACCCCTTTCCTGATGAGACCCTCCCACTCACTTGATTCCAATGTCGCTCGACTTTTGTCTTTTTCTTTTTTTTTCTATAGTTACCTTGAGTCGTTCCCCTATTTTTTTCAAGTGATCCTGCATATTTAAGTTTCCCCCCGATCCTTAACTGTACGACCCCTGACCGATCAAACCGAGTTGGTTTCGGTTTCGATTGGGCCTAGGTTGAGTCTTGTTTTTTTTTTTTTTGCCCTTTTATTTTTCACAGTCAATCGTTGGTTATTCCCTATATCCCAAATCATTACCTCACTCGCAAAAAATCACGTCCGCTGGTCTGTTCCTGTAACCCCCCGGGCAATATTTAGACTGTAGGCTGTCGAACTGGCCACGCTTAAGGCGGGCCAATTTTTCCTTTTCGGCTGAGCTTTCCATACCCGGCTGCCATACCTACTTTTGCATATGCCCCTCTGCTTTGTCCCCCCCCTCCCCAAAATGTTTAGGTCTGCCATCATTTCCATTAAAGTCACGTATATCCCCCCTCGCGTACCCATTTAAGCAGCCGCCTCCCTTTTCCTGATTGCTGAAACGCCCCACCATTTTGTGTAATACAGATCTTTTTTTAACCCCCCCCCCCCCTTGTCCGGGATATGCATTATTCGGCTCGCACTTTCTTTAGATCCTTACATTTTTCAGGTACAGCACCTTCAGCCCACCCATTTTTAATCGCCCCCATTTTATCCTGTCCCATCTCTCCCATTATTCCCTTCCCCACATGGTGATGCCACGACGCTTTCGCAACATCCTTTGGTGAGTCCATTAATTTATCAAATTAAATCCCCCCCCCAACTTGTCTCTTTCTTCTTACTTAGTTGCTTGGAGCTCCCTTTTCTTTTCCCAAAGGAAGGTAGAACAACTCCAGTGTTCCTTCCGAAAGTCGGCAGTTTGCCCTCTCCAGTTATTTGATGCACGGTGCCTCCCATTTTGTGTTTGTTGAGTTCTGACCTTGTAGTCTCTTCTACACCCCCCCGAATTTGTCTATTGATGCATCTGAGGACGTTCCCGTCGTCCCCCCTTTCAGAATTTTTTATTTAAGAGTCGGTAGGGGTTTTTTCTTCAGCGCCTTTTTCCCTTTTCAATTACTGTCCGAGATGAGTTTTTCCCCGGTTTGATAGCAATATTGTCAAAGGGAGTCACCCTGAGAGGTTTAAAATGAGCGGCTCTTCAGTCTGAAGAGTAGGTATTACCAGGTTTTTGACCCCCCCAATCCCCCCCAGATGTACACTTTTTGGTGGTAACATCTCATATAATGACTTTTCACGTTACCCATGACTGAACAGCCCGCCCAACTTCTCCCCCAAAATTTTGATCTTTTACAATATCCCAACCTGATATACTGAGTTTGTCACCCGGGCCTCTTCCGCCAAGAGGACGTACCCTTCTTCCTGATTCCTGAAAACCGATGATCCCTTTCTCCGATTTGTCGTTTCTCCACCACCCTGGGACCCTTAGAGTCTTCCGGTCCAATAACGTTCTTCTATAAAGGGAAGTTTCATGCGGAACAACGCCAGCAACGACCTCAAAATTGTGATTGCCCCCGACCTTCGTAAGGTCCGTCGACTGCCCGCGGAATGTGCCCCCCCCGCGGAACGTTTTTCCAGTTCTCCCCGTTTTTTTGGGTGTTTCCTTGCCTTTCAAATTGCTTAACTGGGGTCTGTTCCTCAAGAGATATGTTTCCTTCCTTTTCCCCCCCTCTTTTTTATGCTTTTTTGGGTTTTTTTGTGTTTTTGTTTTTTTTGTTTGCCCCCCTTATTGATGTTTTAATTTCTCTCCAGGAATGTTTGTGTGACTGTGACACCTCGGTTCCTGGCTTTCCTTTTTTCCCCCACCTTTTTTCCTGATCCCTTGCACTTATGCGTGTGTTGCGCGATGTAATCCCCCTCCCTTGTCCTTTTTGTTGCTTACAGCCCTTGACCCTTAGTGGTAAACTTTCCTACCCTTTCTTCCGTTGTTCCCCCCATAAACGTCCACTTGCTTCGAGATGTTTTGCCCGAGTTTTTTTGGCCCCCCCTTTATGCCCCACTCCCCCCCCCTATACCTTGCTTGCTGGATCAATGGAAGGCATGTTCCGGTCCCCCTGGCCCACATGTCCTCTGTCCCATGACCTCTTCTCCCCTTTCTTTTTCCATCCACCCGGTATATCCCTAAAAGGGTCTTATTTAGGTTCGAACAACCTGATGTTTTCCTTCAACATGGATCTGTTCCTGGATTCTTGTTTCCTTGGCCCGGTACCCTCGCTCCCCTCCCCAGCAAAATGACCATTGTTATTTTCCATGGTAAGGCCTATGAACATCCCAGTCTAAATCAAAGAATTTGGTTCTGTTCCCCTTTGTGGCTCCGGTTGAGTCACCGACTTGTTCTCCTTTAAAGCCTCTTCTTTCACCCCTACGAGGTCACTGCCCTTTGCCTCTCCTTTACGCTAAATTGTCTACCAAACCTAACCGGCCCCCCTTCCCTTCGCTTTTCCTTCTTCCCCTTTTACGCACCTCATACCTGCATGTCCCACATGTCTTAGTATTCTCTCGTTGGGATTGTTGTCGCTTTAATTGCTAGTCCACTCAACCTTCCGAAATTCTCTAGGAAGCTCTTTTCTTCGGATAGTT
>Ga0179591_1279880_pt1 | contig 12358 bp, 17 predicted proteins | sample CZOMad2_1_08_16f_FD_182891 | JGI IMG/M metagenome (GOLD analysis project Ga0179591, IMG submission 182891) | Vadose zone soil fungal communities from Angelo Coast Range Reserve, California, USA - CZOMad2_1_08_16fungal (PacBio error correction) | ecosystem: Environmental > Terrestrial > Soil >... | reverse complement strand
GGGTAGAAGACCTTTAACCTCTTCTATCTCCATTTCTCTGGATGTATCCTGATCCTTTCTAAAGGAACGCTTCGCGTCCCCAGTACCACACTGGTTTTCGATGTCCGCTCCTCCGACCTGACCGGTGCATCCACTCTCGTTTGTAATCCGTTGTGACATGACTCCCGGTCAGTCGATCTTCTCGTACCTCCCCCCCGGTTCCCCCTTGTGCCTTCCTGAACCGGGTGCCCCAATATCGTAGAGTTCTTGGGTCCCGCGTTGGCGATCGACCGTTCGTTTTTTTTCAGCGCTCTTCTTCTCAGTATGTCGTTCCTCCGTCCGGTGTATGACAAGAGCTCTCCCCGGTTAGTGAAGATTTCCTTTGTCTTTCTTCAGCTCTCCCCTTCACCGACCCCGAGCCCTCCATCTCATAATTCTCTACCACAGTAGCCAGGTGTATCCCTTCTTCTAAGCCCTTGTTCTTTCCTCTACCCGCAGCCATTTGTGTGTGTTGGTGTGTTCCCGTATTTCTTGTCTGTTCTTGCTCGACATGACTCGTCTGACTCCCTTTCTTCCTGCCTCGTCCGCGCGAATTCTCTATTCCTTTAGGTGTCTCTTTTTCGACTTATTTCCCCCCTTGTATCGAGTCCCCTTGTGTCACTCTCCAAATGCGTCCCTGCGTGGCTTCAGATCCCTTTCTTCTTAGTCCCCTCGCCCGTGTGCAATTTGTCGACGCGGCCCGTTCGTGGTCTTCTGTCCAACTCCCTGCGCGAGTTTCCTTTCTATGACCGATTGTCTTCCTTCGATATGAGTGTGAAGCAGCAATTAGGACCCTTTGTCACCTCTTATTGATGTGTCATATTTTCTCGCCAGAATCACGGTCGAAAAGTGCTTTGCTCATCGCTCACGAGTCACGCGCATATGTTAATTGTTTTTTTTTTTAGAGCCTCTAGTCCTGACAGTTTTCGGTCCCTATGCTAACTCCTTGTTACTGGTACGTAAGCTTTTCCAGAGTCAGGATCTTTCTTTCATCGAGGTTCTTCCCATGTCCTCCCCCCCCCCCCCCCCTTTTATCCCCTCTACGATTGAGGGGTTCGTCTCGCTCTTTGCTTTGCTGCCCAACATTCACGGCGGCCCCATGAATACCCCTTTCCTCCTTGCCCCCTCTCACCTGAGATTCCCCCCCCCCCCCCCCCCCCCCCCCCCCCTCGGGAGAAGACCTTAGCGCGGTCACCCCGACTTTCTTGCCAAATCGTGTTCCTTGCGAGCCCCACCGACTACGCCGCCTCGCGCCCCCGCACACCTGAAGTTGTTTTTTTTCCTCCCTGTCTCCAGAGTCGACCGCCTTTCATCCAGGAGCGACATGATGAGTTGTAAAGCCCCTCTCATACCCCTTTCCGTGATAATCTTCACGAGTCTAGCCGTGGGTGTCCCAGTTGAGGACGACACCCCCCTCTGTTCTAGTTCTTTCTTACACAGGCAAGACTCACCGCGAATCGGGGTTACGAGAGCAGCCCAAGCCACGCCGAATAGAAGAGTAGTTCTTCTTCACATACTTAGTCCCCCCCTGCCAGCTCTCTCATCCATTCTGACCTTGTCGCAGTTTAAGTCCTTGACCCCACCAGAAAGTAGATTAGGCCCGACCTTATACCCGAAGTTTTTTTCAACTTGAACCCCCCTTTCTTAAGACCGCGGTCTTTGATACCACTCCGGTGTACCATTCGACTGAGGTGTTGGCTCTTGCAACTCCCTCTAGGGAATGGTCCCGTAATCGCCTGGGCGCGATTTCCTCGCCAAGATCTCCTCCCTTTTCATTCCCTGAGCTTCGTCATCTTTATGCCCGACAAGACTTCATTGCTGCGCCTGCGTCCCAGAACATCATGACTAGAAGTTCGAGCCCTTTTAAAGCGTAGTAGGATTTCGCAGATGGAGATATAGGTGCATTACCTGCATTTACCTCGTCCCGTTTCAACCACACCTCGTGGACTAGGCTCCAGCGTAAGGCCACTTGTGTAGAAACCCCTTAATTTCTGATTCATCTTACTGGGACCGTGCCCGGCCAATGTCAGACTATTTGCGACGTAGACCACTCTTTACCCTTTTTACCATCACCCTGCACGATGCTGATTATTACACGGTGATCACTGCCGAACGGTATTGCGTCCCCTACTCGTACCTCTTGCTCGAAAAGCCATACCCGAAGTGTTATTCCAAACCCCCTTCCTCCATGTAAACCACATGTGCTGGACCGAAGAATTTCCGTCTTCTCTTCCAGTTACGCGTCTACGCCCCGCCTCAAGAAGGTGCCGTTCACTGAAGTGGAGGGGTGGAAGTTTCCCGCCTTGATCACACCAAACCTCTGAAACAAACGTGCCCATTACTTCCACGCCCCTGTTCTTCCCGAAACCTCTGAGCTTTCCTTAAGGCATTAATCCCATTGAAGACCGCTCACCTTTCTTTTTCTCCCCTTCCCTGCCAAGAAGGACTTCTCTTCGATAATGAACTTAAATCCAGTCCAACTTAATGGTTTACCCTGAAATCCGACATCAGGGCCCCTTGACTGTTTTGCAGGGCCTTGACGTAGCTCAGTTTCTTTCCAACTCCATAATTTGATCATCGACTTAAGTATTTCGTACTGAGCACATGGCGTCACTGCGTACCGCCCTGAACGTTTTTTACGCTCTGCACCCTTTCTCCTACGGGTAACGTGTTTATTTTTTTGCCCCTGCTAAGCTTGCTTCTTTTCTTTTCACAAGATCCCCATTCCCCTTCAATCGTCCTTTCCTGTGAACATCCTTTTGCTGGCTCGGTTTTCCATCTATTCGACTCTCGCTTTTCCCTAGATTCCATCTACGCTCCCTTTGGTTTCCATTGTCCTTGACTTGGGTGATCTTTCAGTGGCGCCCCCAATTTTCGAACCTCGGACTCTCGTCGGCGCATATCCACTGGTAGGCACCTCGGGTGTCGCCACCACGTAATTCCGTTGATCGGCCCATTGCAACGCAGGATGTTTGTAAATTTTTAGGCAATGAATTCTCAGGTACTCCGCCCCGTGCCGCTCGAGTGTACAAGCGGCCCCACTTCGGTAACAGTTTTTGTCACTGATTTCTTAGCTTCACTTTCCCTGATGACTTCCACCCACCAGGCGCAATACCTTCTTCCTCCTTTTTTAACGAGTCTAAGCGTTTTTTTCGGGCTCTTTCCTACTTTCCGAGCACCCAGATCTCCTCCTCGCCGCTGACCGAGACGCCCCAACTGATCTCGGCCTTTTCCCCCCCGTCCTTTTTCGGGGTTGTATTAAAGTTCACCCGGCCTGTCAGTCGCCCATCCTTGAATTTTGACAGCCTTCTGGCCTGCCTCCACGCAGTCTTCCACGGAGCGCACCTCCGAAGCTGAAATACTGCAGTCTTTGCTGTGATTATTTCACCCTTCCCATGACCTGGACGTTTTATGTAAGCAAGAAGGAACTCTTCTGCCAGTGCAATCCGAGACTTTGATTGCTAGCCCTCCATTCCATTCCATTCCTTTTAGACGAAGAGTCAGCCGTTTTATGGGCTCCCGACCAACAGTTGTCTTTGACATTCAGCGCTGACCCCCTAGCACTCTATGAGCAGAGATTTGCCCCAAAAGTAGAGGAGGGCTTTCGGCCCCGGAGTTCGCACAGGACTTCCAGAATAGGTACGAGGTGAGACGCTCCATCTCGCCCCGGCAAGCTACGAGTAGGGAGTTCGCAAGACAAAGGAATACTGAGAGCGTATCCCCCAACTGTCGTAACCCGGGAATCATCCGGACCCGACTTTTGATGAAGTACTCGGTTCAGAGCTTTTTTTAATCCACTAATTTGTTGTTGGTAATATACTTATCTACAACGACTTCTCCGCCATTCCCCCTTGCTCGCGATTTCTAGCTGGACACCTAACCACAATTTTTCAGGGTACGTGCAGGTTTACCTAGGCGACCACCAGTATATTATGGATTAGGCGGGCGATTCACACCAGCTCAGTGTTGTCGCGGAGCTTCACTGACAAGGACATCCAATTGAGGTTTTGGTTGGTTTTGTTCCAGATAGGCCATCCGATGAGTCCTTGATGAGATTCAAGTCTCCCACTCCTCCTCGTAGTGGTCAGATACATCAACGAGGAAAGAGCGCCGTTAGAATCATTGGCACCGGGGCATGACCATTCTCCCCAATGCCCTCTTTAGAGGTCTTTTCCTTAGTGTCTATTAAGTGGAGACAGTGTGTCTGGATGGTCGAATAACTGTCCGAAAGTTCCCCCTTAATTGTATTTTTCTTCTGGCCCTGATGAGGTTTCCTCTCGGGCAGGACTTCGTCCCTTTTCTTGACCTGCATCTTTCTGATAATGCAAAAAGGTAAGGTGGGCTCCGGTCCGGGCCAGATTCGATTCTCGACGCTCACCCGGAATTTAAACACCCCCATGCATCCACAATTGTTGGTGATGTCTCCGAGTAGGGTAGTTTATGTGTGAATTCTCGTTTCCTGTCGTCCCCCCCGACGTTCCCTTTCCCATATGCGGTCGCCCGCTTGCTCGTAGGGATCTTCCCCATCTTAATCTGGATAGCCGCCCTACCTGCGGTTTCTCGCGTAGGCCTTCTTGAAATGCGTGCGACGCTAATAATTACCCATCCCTATACATTCCTTGATCGTTGGGAGAAGCCGATTCATAATCTTTTGTTTTATAAAGGTTCGGTAAAGTCTTTGTTTTTAAACTATCTGCAGGTTCATTTTGATTTGACGTTGAGTAAAATTCTCCGAAGAAGTGCTTTGAGAGAGTTCCCAGCAGCCGTTTTTATTGGAGAGCGCTCCGATCGTCTCTCAAATTGTCGGAGTCTCCAGGATTCCTAATCTTGCATTGTGCCAATCGACCCCCCGGCCGCTCGGAACTTCGCGCCTATACTATGTCTTCATCTTTCCCATGCTCATCCCTACCGAACCAAAAGCATTCCAATTGGTTCTTTTCAAAGATTCCTATGTTCCTATAGATGTTGACTGCCCGTCTTAGGCCGTTCCTTTTTTTCCCCCAGAACACAAACGGTCATTGATTTATGCATCCCCTGTTTTTCCCGTTGTTAGCGTCCCCCCCTCCCTATTTTCGAGTAGTCCATGCGGTAGTTGTACACATTAGTTCTTTTTTCTGAGACACTTTCCCCTCCCGTTGTTTCTAGGGCCCGCGGTTCCTGTCCCACTGGTTCTTCGCGAGCAGGCGGGAATTCGTTTTTGAATAACTGTACCATAGAGCCCGAAGTTGTGCTTCCTGGTGTTCTCGGTCCCCCACCGCAGTCCCTGCCAAATTTTTTATCGACGGAATGCCTCTGCTTGCTTTTCTGAATGATTATGCTCCCGGTGCGTCCTTTACTCCTGCCTTTGGGCATCATCCAATTGGGTTTAACGCGCCTGTTTACACCAGAAAGGGAGTAAGCAGTACCAATCCTTTTCTAGCATATGTTAGTGCTACGGAAGATTACCAAAGTCTTGGGCCAGGCATATCCAGTAGTCCCTGGTGGCTTTTTAAAAGAAAATGAAGGATAGGTGTCTTTCTGGACGCCATTTTGTGAGACAAAGTCGCCTTTTCCGGTCCTGTTTCACAGGGATTTCTTATGAGCATCGAGCCCGTTCTTTTCCCCGCAGCATTGCGCTTTGAGATTGGCGGGTTTGTGTCCCCAGTGCACTGTCTTCACACGTCCAGTCTCCTATTCCCGGACCCCGGCTCGACACGGCTAGGTCATGTCTAGGGTTTCCCGAGGTTCGGTACTTCCGGCCTTTGAATCCCAGAGGTAAACATCTCCCGCCCCCGCGTAAGAAGACAACCGGCCCGTTGCCCTTCCTCGGTCTTTTCTGGAGTTTTTCTTCAGTCCGCAGCTTCCCTTCCTTGTCTAGGATCTTAGGGCCGCGGGCAGGTTCTGTTTAGTGCAGATGGGTAAAAATTTCCGGGAGCTCCCTCTGGACCAGTCCATGAATTTAAGCGTAAAGTCCCCGGCAGCTTCCTCGATGTTGATGACAATGGTCCCCTTCCTTCCCACAAGTCTCACGGCGGATCGTTCGGAACTCTGCTGCCGGTTTTTTGAGGATTCCGTGTTTACTTCCTTCTTAATTGTTCGCGTTTCACGACTTTTCTTTTCGAAGTCTAGGATGAACGCCAGCGCAGTTCGAATTAGGTTCCTGTCATTCCTTTCCTCGCGAGTTATTTTTGATTTTTTCCTTACCCCACAGATCCTTCCCTGGTGATTTGATCTCGCAGAAACAGCGAATAAGTCCATGCTCCAAGACTTTTTTTTCGCCCCAGTTGTCTACTCGTATTTTCTTCAGATTCCATGTTTCTTTTACGAGAAGTGGTTAACCTCCGGCTGGCCTTGGATGTGAGCCCCGGCGCTGAGGTATTGAAAGCTTAGAGGGTCTTTCGCTCTTCCCCCTCTTCTGAGCTCAACTCGTTCCGTCGTCCTGTTCGGGTCTCCCCACCAGCTTGTTAGTTGGACCCTAAAGATGCTAGACTTTGTCTTATCCCCTTCCCCCCCTATGTTTGTATCCCGTATGCGTGATTTTCCGGGCAATTTTTTGTAGTTTTAAAGTAACATGACTAAGATAGTTCGCGTCCTTTTCAACCCTGCCTTCAGTCTTTTCTGTAACTAGTCAATCGGCACTTCCGTCCTTCTTGCATGTTACGGTCAGACGCAACAATCCCTAATCTTTAGCCCACGTTATGAGAATCATGACACCCCCTTTTCGATATATTTTTCCTCTTGTTGTTTGATATTAGAGATCCTTCGGCCGACTTCATGATTGATCCTAAACTTTTTCTGCGAACCGGTACCGATCGGCAGTCGTGTCCTGCTTGAACTGAACGGTTTCTTCACCTTCGTAAGTCAAGTTCTTCTCCGCCCGCTGGTCTCACTTGTGAGGTGTGAACCAAACCCCTGAAAAGCTTTTTCTTCGAATTTGCCGTTCCACCAACCGTTCTCGGATTCCCTCTACTACTCGGAGAGGGCCCGATTCCTTTGAAGACCTTCTGTTTCAGGTTCCACGCACTACGAAATCCCAGGATAACTTTTTCCAACTACTAAGTGCGCCTCTCAGCTGCCGATCTTGCGCGCCCTGAGGACGCGACAGAGCGTTCGACCCTTCAAAAAAATTTTGAACCATTACGAGAGTTTCCCCTTAGAAGCACCTTTTTTCCCTCTCTGATGCACCGATTGAACTACGACTCCGTGTACTAAGGGGTGTTTTCACTATTCATGGCGTCTCTCTCGTTTTTACGCCAGACCCCACTGATGTAGCTATCTGCCTCCGAAGAGATGATTAATCGTTCGTTTCTCACGGAGCCACCTTTCGTCCTCCCTTTTCGTTCTCTAATCCCCACGGCAGACAAGCGCGCAGTAGCCAACGTCGTTGACCCAAACCCCCGCTAGGTCGATCTCTGGACAAACTTTCGGCCATTCTAAGGTGGCAAGAGTTCACTCTATTCTAGATTCCCTCCTCTTGGAGTACCACGCAGTGAGGCACTGCCCTCTTGATCCGTGGTCGGTTCGTCGCCCTACTTTCCGGCCTTGGTTCCCGGTGCCCCGAGATCCCGATCGCTTTGTCGACCGCTCATCAATACCCTCCTTTGACAGAAAATATCAGGTTTTCTCCCCTGAAGTTGGCTCTACCGGGGGCCCGAAAAGACGTGAGCTGGGCGGGCCCCCCCGGCCGTGATTCGTCGGACGTTCAAGAGTTACCTTCCAACCCTTACCCTTGGCTCGTTCCCACTCCCGGGTAAACATCGCGTACTCCGTTGCCCGGATTCAGCTTTCGCTGCCCTGAATTCCTTTCTTCAGACGTGTATTGGGACACTCATTGCCCCCGCCCCCTTCAATAATACCCCGACCTTCTCCCTGCTGCATTAGACCCGCCTTCTCTATGCCTTTTCTGTGTATTGAAGATGTGAAAAGAATTTCTGACCTCTTCTCCCTATTTCCTCGGGGCTCCGAATCACTACGCGCGACATCTGTCGTTTAAATCAGAGATCTTCCTTTTTTTTCTTGCCTCTGAAACTGGGCATTAGATAGATTCGCCTTAGAGGACCGTAGTTTCTACCCCCCCCCCCGAAAGGTTCGGGTGTGGCACTTATTTATAGTAATGCTTATGTCCCAACGTTTTTTGTCCCCGTCCCTGACCTAACCTCCCCTAGCCTATCTCGCAGAAGCCCCAGAAGCCCTTCTCAATACCAGTATTTGCCAAGCGCTAACGGATGTGGACTTTGAAACTTTCTAGATATTTCCCCCCTCTTCCCATGTATGACATGTGCCTCCCTTCCTGTAAGGACGCAATAGGCGCGAAGGGAAAGGAAATTCTATTTTTTTCTTTTTGTGACCCCCCCGTCCCTACGCTTTGGATCTCCCCTCCAAATGGATCAGGGGTTCCGACCCATGGTCCAGGAATAGACTTTTTTTCAGTTCTGGTCTTGCCCACCAATTTGACCCCCGCCCCCCCTCTCTCCTCCCAGTTTTTGCTTCAGGTTGTCAAGATTTTTTGTCCGAAAACGACGGGCCCCCCAATTCGACCCCTTTCTCCCTCGTCCATAGTTCCCATCTTTTTTTATGTCTCTGGACTTTTTCATTCTATAAGGAAGCTTGCGTTTAATAGTTTCTCCTTTTGTGGAAACGCTTCTTTTTTCAGTGCCCGGACTCCTACCTTTTTTTCTCCTAGTCTTGATCCTCCTCTCCCTGCTCCTTTCGCCCAACCCGTTCTCCTCACCTGCCCGCCTGCGCGCTATCCTGAACCGATTTCCAACATTGGGCTTGAGGCCATCAGGTGGTTTACTAGAATTTTTTTTTCGATCAGTTGCTTCTCCCTTTCCCCCTGGCCTCTTACACGTTGAGAACACACGGTGTCGCCCCTCTCCTTTCCTTGTGATCGTCTAGTGAGAATATTCTGGAGATTTCTACTCTTTCTCCCCCCCCCACCCCCCCCCTTCTTCCTGTGTTATCTCCGCTCGGCCTCCGCATTTGTGTGTTCTTCGCGACCTGGCCTCGAATCCCAAGATTATCTCTTCAAAGTCTCTTCCCCCCAACCCCGTTGTCCTTCCCCTCTGGTTTTTTTCTGGGTGTTTTTTCACTCGCCTACCTGTCGTTCCCAGATGAATATGTATCAGACTGGTAAAGCCCCTCCACTTCATCGGTTCTTTCGCTTCAATCGGATAACTTCCTTCTTTGGGTCCTTGATCACTTGCCCTGGGATCATTCCCCCTTCTAATGCCCTCCTGTTCCCTCCCCCTCTAGCCAGTTGTTCACTAACAATATTGAACTCCCAATACGGTCGCCGACCTCCGTTATGCGACCGTACATCCCCCCCTCTTAGGGGTTTCATTCCGCCCCTCTCCAGACTATCCTTCCACCGTCTTCGCGGGTTCGTGTACTTCGTCCTTCTCTCAAAAGATATGGCCTATCCCCGAGAGTCAGCACAGTTTTGCTTCTAGGATCAATTTTTCCTAAAATAGCCCATTTCAATTTCCCTGCTTAAGGATGGCCTAACTCAGTCCTTTTTTCATAATCATACGGTTTTTGTTACTAAATAACTTTTGGACCTTGCCGGTTATCCTCTTGTGGAGCTCATTCTTAATTTCTTCCTGGGTTCTAAAGCTAGTCCGACTGCCCCTGTACTCTTTCTAGGACTAGCTTGTCCTAGCTCGACATTCTGCCTAGCCGCCTGAAAGTTCTTCCATGTGTCCCTGAGACTTCTTGAGCATTCAGTATTTCCAGGGCCAACTGTCCGGGTTCTGCGGGGAAACTCCCCCCTATACATCTGTCGCGTCTCGATCGGATGGTCGCACTTGGACTTATGTTTCGTTTCGTTTAGGGGTACAAGCTTTACTTCCTCCCCCTTCTTCTATTCTCCTCTTCTCCCGTTGAATTCTTATTCCGTTTTAATCCAAAATGTCATGGATAATTTCCTCTGCGGTGCCCCTCAGTCTACTCTGATTATTTTCTGGCCTCTTTTCTTCCATATGCCCCAACGTGATTTTTGGGAAATGATTTCCTTTCTTTATCCTTTCCTCCCCAATCACCAAATTCCTTCCGAGATGAATCATGGTCTCTTCTCCTGTATGTTCAGCTTATTTGGGTTCTTGACCTTCGTTCGTTCTATCCCGTCCACAGCCGCTCCTTTAGAGTTCCCCCCCCTCTCTTCTCCCCAATAATTCCTCCTTGCTGATCCTCCGCGATTCTTTTCTTTTCCTGCGTGACAACTGCCCCTTTTTTCTGTGCCCGTTATTCTTTTTCCTTTCCCCTTTAGGCCTTGAGTGCTGTGGTTTTCCACGGACAGCTCTTCTCCCCCTGCGTCCGCGGCCGTCCCTCTGGCCTTTCGAAGTTTGGTCAACGCTCCTGCGGTTTTTTTCTTAAGCTCTCCTTTCCACCTAACTCTATAATCTGTTCTTCTGTAGATACCCCTCACCGCGTTCTCCCCTCCCAGCAATCTTTGTGATCCCGTCTCTCTCTATTGGTGACCCTTTTTTCTCATGAGTTCTAGAAGGGCACCACTTCCCCGGAGGACCCCCCTTTCCCATCTCCTAGCTCTTTCTTACTCTTAATAACTTTCCATTCGTGCCTCCTATGGCCAAACCTATCACCAATTTCGGTAACCCCAGCTTTCTTTTTCCCTTCCTCCCACTCAAAGCTTTTTTTTTTAGCTTTTTTTTTCCTAGTCAGGTTTTTTACCCTCATGGGAGTATTATCTTGAGAATAATTTTTCTTGCTACGGGTCGATAGCCTTCTCCCTTACCCCTTACCTTTTTGATAACTTATCCTTTATTTGAGATTTCAAATTTCCCTTTTCCCCATACCCAGCTCCTGTACTTTCCCCCTGGGGTTTAGGCAGGAGCAGTCCTCGTCTTTTTAATGTCATCCTTTACTCGGAGTGTCGTCTACCCCCTTAGTTTTACTGACATTTCTTCCCCCCCCCATAATGTTTTCTTGCTCATCCCTTCCTGCTAGTCGGATGGTCTCATCATATCCCCTTTTTCTGTGGGTCCTTATCTTGCTTTCCCTTTGGATACAGGAGAATCCCACAACCCTACTGCCCGGAAATTACGATTTGCCGGCGGTACTGGTCGCTTTCCCCTCCTTTTTCTCCCTACTGGCGTGAGCGCCTAAACCTTATTCCCCCAAATCGCAGTTCAACCTCAAAAGTTCGAGTCTCGACTTCGGTCATTGCTTTCTCATCAAGAATAAGTTCCCCAGCCCTGTTGCAATGGCATTCCCTCTTCCTTCAACTCTCTATCTACGGTTTTTTTGTCAGCTTTGACCCTCTGTCTGCGCTTTGGGCCATTTTCCTTTTAAAGTTACCTCTTCCGCCCGATGACCCCCATTCACATTTCCGTTCTGTGCCACTTCGGACTACCCTTATTCTCTTTCTGCGAGGTTTTTTCCCAGGAGAAGTTAGGTTTAGGTGTTCAGTCCCGCCACTTTTTTTCCCCGTCAATGAAGAATCTCCTTCGTTTCAAAGTTCTTTCTCACTTTCTTAGATTAAGACTTCTCTCCTTCAGAAGTTCTCCCCTCATCCGATAGGGAAGGATCCGTGCTTTCATTGGTTTTTTCTTCTTGGTTGCTCGCAAGGCGGACATGAATAGCTCTCTTCTTCATTCTCCCTCTCCCCCAAGGCATACTTTCTCTCCCTTCTACAATGTTGCACGATTTTTTTCGACCTCTTCGCTTCCATTCCCTCCCGGTAAGTTTCCACCTTCTATACTTCTTCTCAGAGTGGATTCTGGTTCACAGACTTTTCTCTCTGCTTTTCTCTCGAGAGTTAATGATTCTCCCCCTTCCTCACGTTCTACTCTTCCCCCCCTAGCTTCCGACTCCTTCTTATAACTTCACCACGATTTCTTGATGTCTTCCAGTCTCTACTCCCCTCTACGAAGTCAGAAGGAGCCCGCTGTCAGTCGTAATTCTTTTCTTCCTGAGATCCTTTCAATTTTAGGAGTGCCCATCGTCCCGGTTAAACCACCGCCTTTTCATGAGGAGACCTATGTCAACTCTTTTTTTCGCGTAGCTGGGAGAGCTATACTTCCCCCCTTGCTATCTCGATTAGTAAGGAAGTCTAATTCGTCCCCCCCTCTTTGTTTTCGCTCCTTAGTGGGTAACCATCATCTCTGACGTTCTCTCGATTCGGCTTCCGTAGTACTGTTTACTCCTTCCTCTTCCTTGCCTTTGTACTTCTCTTCTTTCTTGTGACCCACTTCCTGCTGAGGAAATGATCCTTCGCTCTCCTTCACATTTTTCCGCCTTTCCCTTTTTCACCATGCTTTGCAGAGGAATATTTTCTTCTTTCCTGAGTATCCTCACCTTCTCCCGGAGTTCTCCTCCTTAACTAACCAGGTAAAGCCTCTTA
>Ga0179591_1372973_pt1 | contig 12359 bp, 10 predicted proteins | sample CZOMad2_1_08_16f_FD_182891 | JGI IMG/M metagenome (GOLD analysis project Ga0179591, IMG submission 182891) | Vadose zone soil fungal communities from Angelo Coast Range Reserve, California, USA - CZOMad2_1_08_16fungal (PacBio error correction) | ecosystem: Environmental > Terrestrial > Soil >... | reverse complement strand
GTTGTTGTTTGAGCAGAGATCGAGCAAGTTCCGTAGGCGCCGTCGGCTATTTCTTCAACAGGCGGCTGACCGCGCGACCAGCGGCTCGGGGCGCGAAGCTCGGCTCGTTCAAGTCACCGTATTGCGAGGGAGTCGGCCCCCGGCAAAGTTGGCTCTATTTCTTTCCAAGTGGGGAATAAAGGAAAAGGCTATGTCAATTTCAGGGCTATTGGGGAGTTCGTGCGCAGAACGCGCCGAGGGATGGAATCTCTGTTGAGGCTATGTGCGTTTTGCCCGTTCTGGTCCTTGCGCCAAGTGACTCCGACATGATTTCATCTCAGCAGGAGTGGCGCAGGCACCCTTTTACGCGAAGCATCGCGAGGCGGTCGTCTGGAGCTGTTCGCCGCGCTGATGAGCGCTCGCAGTCGGCGGTTGTGCCGAACGCGATCAATTAAACCGCCGATCTCTGGCATGTTTCACTGGGCCAGGGATAACCTGTAATCAGACCAGCATCCAGCGCCTACAAGATCCGCGGAGAAATATGCGCATCCTGGCCATTCTCCGGAACGGGCCGGCACTTCGCGCGGCCCGCATTCTGCCTACGGCGTTCCTCGAAATGCTCCGCGATACCGAGGCCGCTCAGCAGCTCCGAATGGCGCATCGCTTCCGCATTGCTCGTGATGAGCGTCGACATCATCTACCCGCGTCTTCCACGAGAGCGGCAGCTTCACCGCGCTTGCCTATGGCCTCTACGATGACAAACTGTTCGACGAATACGAGCAAGCGCTTTTTGAAGCGCAATGCTGCACAAGGCGAATATGATCGCCGAGATCTTAAACCCGATGAAACTGGGAGAGTTCGTTTCGCTCTCTTCACCGGTGGGCCGATCGGAGGCTGAAGCGGCGAAGATCTACGACGGAGATCCTAGTTCGATTTTTGTTTTTCGAGGCGCGACTAGATTCGACAGACTTGCAAAACAGACCCGGGCCCGCTGATCGCGAGTCGAATGGCAGACCGATCTCGCCCGCCGGATCGCGCGTGACTCGTTCAACCAGAGCCCTTACGTTTCAACGTGATCTGTTCTGATCTCGGTCCATTCTGCTCTCGCGCGCGCGGCGCTCTTCGTCCCGGTGCCCGCTCGTAGTTATCGCCGAATCACGATCACAACCTACGCGGTAACGGTCACTACGCCCCGATGCCGCGTGGGCGCGTTGTCACAGGACCCCCCTCCTCCCCTCCTTTGACCCTACCGATCCCCAATCTCGCCCACCGTCCACTCACCCCGTGACATCCACCTTCTACTCCCTCCACACCTTTTCCCCTCCCCCTTCCCCTCTCCCCCCACCCCTCCTCGACACCCTCCCCTCTCCCTCCCCTACCCCCCACCCCCCTCACCGTTCCTCCCTCCCCACCTCACCCACCCTAATCCCCCTCCCTCATTTACTCACATAATGAAATCTCGCTTGATTACACTTCACTGCTATGGCGAACATGTCGACAGTTTCTCCCGTGCAAATAACTTTATTTTCGTGGTGATTCTGTTGTGACTTTATTTATGCATGTCATTGCTATGTCAAAGCTCGTTTGTCTTATAGCTTGCGGCTCTTTTGAATATTGTATTCGAGCTTAGACGTTGACTCTAGAAGTCTAAAACTCCGCTCACATCTCGATCTAGTACGCATCCGTTTGTCAATCTAATGTCAATGGAGTTCTACCGGCTGTTTTGGCTGTGTAGCCTCGCCGAACCCTTGAGTCCCTCATCCTCATTTTGTGTCGCAGCCGTCATGATTGTCTCTCCTTCCCCCCCCCTGTCCCATTGCCAACTTCGAATATATTCACTGCTACGTTCTTACAGTAACGAATGTCTATTGGTTCTCCTAGCTCTTGTGCCTTCTAACTGACTCAGAGCGGGTTTATTGTCACTGGTTTCTGACTCCTGTTATCTTCTCTACCCTGTAAAGTTCTAGGCTATAACCGTTGTGATCTGCAGTATCTTCCCTTTGTCCGGGCAACTGTGTTCAGGTTATCGGCCCTTCCGTTTGTTTATGCCCAGCCCCCCCCGAAGCTCTCATAGTCCCCGAGCGCCATACCGAAATGGTGCGTGTCAGTACGAGGCACAGGAGGGATGCAGGACGGAGTAGCTGATTCTTCGCCCGGAAAGACAAAGGGTGCGATTACTTCCAGGAAGGGCGGGGATGGATCAGGAGCATGCAGTGCACCCTTTTACGTAGTGGCATGCGAGCGCTTGGTGCGGGAATGTTGGGGTGGTACATACATATACGGTGTCGGCTAATAGGAACTGCGAAAAAGGTTCCGTGCCGAGTCGTGGCAGTCTTTCTGACGAATTTGGCGGCTTCCTTTCATTCAGCTCTGATTTTGTCACATCTATCTTTAAGTATTCTATTGTTAATTTCGCCTCATGTGTGTGCAGACATTATCATTGGTGAAGTCGCTATATTGGCAATAATGTCTTTATCATGTACACTCAATCTGAGATTAGACTTACTGCGGAATAAAAATTGCCACATGATTTACGAGCTGAGAGTAAAGTTCGACTTCTGACCGTACTGTGAGAGGAACTGTTTCTGCACCTGTCTACATTTTCCCAGATACTTGTCCGTCCACCACTGTTGCAGTCGTTGGATTGGACATTCGAGATATCATGGATATTTTCTCTTCTACCTTTGGTGGCAGCGTTCTGAACAGTCTTCCTTGCTGCTTAGGTACCCTAGGCGATTGGATCATGTTGTTTACTAGTTGCTAGAGTCGCAATGTCCTACTAACGCTAGATGTTTGCCACAGCAGCCATTCAGGCCAATTGCATGACTTATCACCTGCTTATTTACCCTCGTTCATCGTGTTTCGATTATTGGCACTCGCTGATTAATCTTAACGCCTTATGTAGTGAAACAGTCAATTTCTTGAAGTCTCTACCTGCCGGCTTAGTCCCGGATTTGTTATTTGTCATCCAATGATCAAATCTGTTATCAGCCACGAGTTTACGATTTTACTTAGTTTTGTGTTTACATTGGATCATGTGTCGCGTCTCTTTTTTCTGTACACTTTGAGAATTAATACTGTCATTGACAAGTGCTACCGATTGTACTTTTTGGATCACTCTGGGATTATGAGTGCTCGTGCCCTGCAGTCTTATGCATGAATTCTATCTTGTTCCTACACTCATGATTTACGTTGCCTGATCAGGATTCTAAATCACAGCTATGTTGTATGCTGGTCGATAGTTGTCTCTCGCACGGTGTCCCGGCGCAGCATGCGCTGAGCCATCATTGCGACTTTTAAATGGTCGTAGTTCGCCGTAGCTCATCCTGTCTTCTTGGGTATTCCTTATCGTTCTGAGTCCTCTTGAGCTTTGAGGCTCGCTGATTTAATCTCTACAGTTGTTGCGATCTTATGATTAACGCTATTGATCTTAATTTGAGGTCGGGCCCTAGCGATTGATCGCATGATACATCATAGCTACTATGTTGTCTACTAGTTACTCGTCTGTGACGACGCCCCTACGATTAGTCACCTTCTTTGTACCTCCTTGATCGCGCCTATTGATTGTGCATTGGTAGATCCATTGCAGACGAAATAACATGTCTATATAGCTATTAGAGAAGTTAGTGCCTGAGTTATTTTCCATCGGATTCTTAAGGATAATTTTGCTCTAAGTCATTCTATCTCACGTCATTGAATAGTTTTGTCTTCTTATTGGCGAGTTGATCTGCTTTGATTCTGGTGTACCGTTTGCTTATCTCATTAATAATCGCGATCGATAGTGCCTTTGAGTCCGATCTAGCTTAGCGAGTCGCACAGGGCATTCTGTAGAGAGATGTATCAGGTTTCTTGAAGATCTACAGGTCCCGCCTCAGCCTTAGTGTTCCTCAACGAGTTCACGTACGGCCTTCGAGTAGCGCGATATCATTCGATTCAGAGTATTGTACCCATATTTGTGTTTGTATCAGATGGTGAGACTCTCGATGCTTTCGACGCGGAGGTCCCTCGTGACTGTGACATTCTGTTAGCGCATTTAGAAGCTATAGTGCTTATTATTGCTAGAGGTCCCCCCCCCCCCCTTCCTACTTTTCGTCCGTCCCCCCCCCCCCCCGCCAGCACTCCCCCCCCCCCCCCCCCATTGCGGAGTCCCATGCCTATTTGGTATCGCCGCAGGCTTCAGACACACGCGGTTCTATAGGCGCGCTCGATCTTGCTATTACAATTTTGTGATCACACTATTTGTGTCTACTACTTCTGAGGTTACAACGCGATTTGTCAGCAGCTTAGGTCCACTACTGCATCATCCGTTTGTATATCCTGGATTCGTCCGCCATATTTTATATCTTTTTCTGGGCGCGAGATCATTGTGCGGTTGCTATCGACTGCTCTCAATGGTCGCTCAGGGTAACCAGCTCACGCCGCGTTCTCGCTCCGACGCTTATTCTTTTGTATTCTATTTTGACGTTCTTATGTGCAGCGATAAGAATGTCAGCACTGATAGCTGCTAATCTTAGATCGATCGTCGTGTCTGTATGGGGGACCCTGCATGTAGTGCCAAATTTTGCAGTGATCTTGAAGCATATACTCTGCCGTCGCTACACTATATTTGATCGGTTGCCCTGTCTACAACTCGTCTTTACGGGAGCACCACTTTGCGGAAGTTCTCGTAAGCCTCCGAAATAATTGCATGGCTACTCGAGTTTTGGAACTCTTTCTGGAGGCGCACGCAGCGGCGAATCGTTCTTGATAGCGTATATTGATGTAACCTTTCGCTTAACCTGATGTGATGCCGTTGTTTGTTTTTTGTATTTCTATTAGCAAATGTACCGGGAGCGTTCTTACCAACCGGGTCAGGTCGCTGCTGTCGTATCGTTCCTATCGCCTGTGGTTGCCACCCCACGGTGGCATTCTTTTTACGCTAATTGCTCGGGACTTTCGTATGTGACATTTTCTATATATGAGCTCATAGTCTCGCGTTTTAGATGATCATAATGTTTGGCCTGATCATTGTGCAGGAGGCCGAGCCATCTGTTTCGTATTAATCTATCTAAAATCTGTGTGTCTTTTTTTATCTTAGATTTCTCCGAAATTTGTTCCATATGATGTACCATGCTTACTCCGATTACAGTATTTATTCCGTAGAACATTTCTGTTGTGCGAGAACGGCAACAACCACTTTGCCTGCGCATTTTTCGATTAACGAGTCCATGGGAATTCTATATTGAGAGCGTAATTCTCGTACTAAACCTAGCCCCTCGCTCAATTTCCTGAATTTTTCCGCTGGCATAGTTGTGCTACTCTTACCTCGAATTTCGGAACGGGGAGATCTTGCGGTACTATCGCAACGTCGCAATCGAGGCGCTGCTACGTTATTTTTCTTTTTCGAATTGCGATAATCCTTTTTTTCAGAATAAGTAAAATTGTCCTATGTTTTGATAGTTTTCGTGCTCGACTATTAGCCGTCGCAGCTTCACTGGCCTGGCTTCTGTCTTGATAGAACTCTTTCTCATCGTATTACTCGCCGTCTTGCGTTTTCTCAGGCTGCGGCTGCCACGTTATCGCGTCCCGCCTACCACGGTCAGTTATGGACCGTCTTGCCATTATCGCGCTTATTACTGAAGTAAGAGTTCATAATTCGGTTTGTCGGTAATAGATTCAGACTGTTCGTACAGTCTACGGCTGTATGCTTTGATCAAATGTCTAGTCGCCTGAAAATTTTTGTTTTCTGTCATTGCTTGAACCTTTGTTTTCTTTGCGTCCTTATAGTATCCGACGTCAGAATGATTTCTTAGCGTCTGTTTTAGAATCTCTGTCTTTTGCCTTACGGGCGTCTATGTTACCGGCTCGACTGATTAATGTCGAGTTTCGTAGTCTTTTTTTTAGTTGCATCCCCACTTTTGCCCCCTCATTACGAAGTCCTTGCGCATCTGCTATAGTAGATGGTATTCATCATTATGGAGGTTTATCGCTTCCATGGGTCTTTATGACATAGATTACATTGGATTTCGTTGCGCCTAATTGCTAGCTTGCGACTGCGTTGTCTCATTCTATCGCGTATAGTGTCATCCATCTTTTGCTGCCTTGTTGGTCTGCCTCCATATTTTTAGACTATAGCCCAGATAATGAATCTGACGTGCTTGGAATCGCATCTCCTCGAACAGTTTTGTCGCCTGAAAATGAATCACGGAACTAAGACCAGCGTTTGGCTTTGTTGCAGTTCAGTTGAATTTGCTGTCGTCATTCGTTTCTCACTTGCTTATACCTGTGACATTTTGTTTCTGGATCATAGGGGATATATATATTATGTCTCTCGGACGCCAGTATTCTGCTAACGAGTGACTACTACACAATCTATGTCATGCGACAATTACATACTACTGCTGCTTCGTGCAGTTATTAGAATGGGATAAGTTGCTATTGAGATTCTGTCGCCTGATGTGCTTTTGTTATGATAGACGCATTTCCTGTTGCGAGCCACGCATTACAGGCTAGGTCCCGCGCCTACGTCAGCCGTATGTCGGTGTTTCCTGCCAATCCCAACTTAACAGAGGCGTGCCCATAAGTCGTGCCATGTTTATTTGACAGTTAGAGCCATCGGTCAATTGCCCAGACGCGTTGAGGACGCTCGGTTTGTTTTTGTATCCTTGCGTAACCGTTTAATTTTTATTTTTATTCTTGGTACTTACAATTTGTGGGTTTTTTTTGATTGATTTTTCCTGGGTACTCTTTGCCTTCTTGCCCCTTCTCGGATTGTGCTCTTTAGTTTTTTTGCACGCCTCTTTTTGTTTCTGCGCACAATTTACATTCTTCTTAGCATTTATCAATATTTGGCTTCTTTTTTTTCATTTTAGCTATGCCCGGAACTCTGTGGCGTAGACTTGGCACTTAGCACAGTCGCCCGATGTTGGAACACGCTGTGGCTTTTTCCTTTCTTCTCTTTATCCTTTTAGAAATTCAGGTGGACCAAGTTCTATTAATTTGTTGCGTCGTGCCCATCGTCAGCCTCTTCTGCTCTCGGCTTTTTTCTTCGCGGCAGACCTCCGTGTGTTCCACTCTATGAGACTGCGCAGCATTAACTGGCCACTATTTTTTTCGTCCGTATTTGCTTTTCTGCTTGTTGAGACGCAGCGTTATATGTCCAATGGTCACTACTAAAATAATGGAGCAAGGCGTATGATATGTAGTACTTGTAAGCCACGTTCAACAACGTGTGATATCGGATAAGATGCCGTCATTGGGTGGCAATTACGACTGATAGTGAGTAGGATTTGTTCTGTTAAGAAGTAGTGAAGTGCAGCGCATTGTGTGGAGTATGGTGGTAAAGAGGTGGATAGGAAAGGTATAGACGAACAATACGAGGCTAAGATGGGGTTGACTTTATGGAGACAGTGGTAGGAAGGCAGAGGATGAGGATGGGAATAAACTGGGGAAAAACGATTCTGGGGAGTATGGTAACGGGAGGGGGTGTGGAAAAACAAGGTTAACTGTAAATGATAGGGGCCCTTGAGCAAGGCAGAATAGTGCAGATAAAGAGGTGGAATGCAAGTATTGAGAAGAGAAGGTGTAGTCAGGGGATGGGATAGATCAGTTGGGATTTCGTCTGGTGTTTGCTGATGCGTGGTGTGGATCTTTTAATGGCGGTCTGGTGACAAGATTGTAGTGTCTGTTGTTAAAAACGATAGGTTGTTTATGCCGTTGTTTTTGCAGTTTTTGTCTATCTTAGACGTCTTGATATCTTCTTGTTGTGTCGTGATGCCTACGATTCGTACGACGATACTTAGTCGTTTTTTGTGACCTCCGATTTTGTGGAGACTTTTTATTGGGTTTTGGGTTCTGCATTGGGGCATATTTCGCTGAGATGGTGCTTTTATGTTCATCGATTTATGATGTGCCTGACACTCATTCACCTTTTCGTCGACGTTGTAGCTCGCGGGATTCCATCGATTGGTGGCGAGACGGCGGGGGGGGGGGGGGGAGAGGGGGGAAGGAATAAACGATGGGGGGTGGGGCGAGGGGGGAGGGGAGGTCTTCTTGTTTTCTTCTTTCTGTATTCTATCTCTTGACTGTGTGGATTCTTGGTATGCGAGGGCGAATCCCTCTCCCTGATGTGCCCTTTGATGTACCTTGTTTGGTGCCCATGTGATTTTCTTAATAGGGATTCCGATGATGGTGTTCGTTCGTTGTCTCCTTTGCTGTAGCCGTTCGTAAGCATCGCTGCGTTGGAGTGTCCGCACTAAGCCTTGGTTTCTACGTCTGCCTTCCTGATTAGGGCGGGGGGCCCTCAGTCCCATCTGCTAGATTTTTGCGCCAATTGTCGGGAATTCGCCACTAGTGTCTATGATGCATCGCAGTTGCCTTCGTATAGTCTTCGCGCAACTCGCAATCGTGCTGTTCTCTGATTTAATCTTTCAGCTTTCGGTCTGGTTTTCTTCGTCCTGCGTAATTTTTTATTTGGTCGAGTCTCGTCCTGCTCGTTACTGTGTCTGCCTAGGGTGAGGGGGACATGTGTAGTGAGCATAGGGCAGTTGGGGGGAAAAGGGGTAGACAAGGACGCATTGTCCGGGGGAAAGGTGAGGGAGGTAAGGTAGGGAGGTAGGAAGCTTAGCCAGAAGGAGGTGAAGAGGTTACGGAGGAGGACGGGAGATCGAGGAAGAGGCCGAGGGACCTGATAAGGCTGAGGGACGAGGGAGGGAGAGGACGGGGCAAGGTGGAGGAAGAGGGAAGTAGGGGGGGAGTTTCAGTTCTTCAGCCTTTTCCTTTGCTTTCCTGTGCTTTAATTCTTTGTCCGTGTCGGCAGGCCCTATGCAGCGCAGCTCTCTCAGCTCCGATAGCTCTGAGCCCACTCGGGATTGTCTTCTTGTAGCCACGGACGTTTGTATCGTAGTAGATACGTAGTTCGTTATTCGCTCCTGAGGAATTTAATCCATCGATCGTGCATTGCTTGATTTCGTATCATCGTCGTGCACGCTTTTTTCTGGTACCTATATAGGTTGATGTGTCTATTTTGAGTCCTGCTGTGTTTTGTTGTCATTATGTGTCCGAGGCGAATCTCGAATGTGAATTGATGCCAACCTGCTGTATTGCAATTTCTCCATCGTTCATTGCCCGGCTTTGTAATATTCCTGTGGCTTATGAGAGCCTACTCTGTTGCGCTGATTGGTCTGCCGGATCCATACTTCTTGAAATCCACGCGTCGTATTTCATTGACTCGCAATGTGTTCGCACACCCCTTACGCGTGAAGCTCGTACCTCCTACTCCAGGTTCCGCTTTTTCCAGATCTTAGGATTTGGAAAAGTTGAGTAGTCGTTTTGCGCTACGTTGCGAGTGATTGGCCAGTGTCTGGCGCTATCTTATTTTTTACCGCGCTAACCTGATGCGACCGATATGATCTGTCTTTCTGCGCGCCTGAATTCTGCCGATGTCAGTTCTCTGCGCTGTGTTTTCGCTCCGTCTTTATTTGTCCCTTCGTACATGTTCTTGCTCTCTATGGACGCACCAATGTGCCCCTCGACACTTTGGATCCAATGTCCTCCCTCTAGCTATGCCTTCACCTGCCTGATCGGAGTCCCTAATTCTTTGCATCGACTCTGTATTTCGCCGGCAGTCGCGTCTGCGTCGCGCTCTATGGTCGGTGTTCGCCTGAATTAGTGCTTTAGAATGCTTGTAATGCACAGACAACTAGGTCTTTTTCAATCGCTGTCTCGGGGGCCGGGCCAGTCTTGGTTCGTTATTTGGTGGCCGCGAATTATTTTTTTTTCTCTTATTGAACACCTGATCCGAACTTTCTTCGCTTCAGGCTTGTAAGGTCCCTGACTTTTGTTTTCATGCTTTAATAGCGCATCCATTCAGTGGTTGATACGCTAGTTGGCCTTTCTCCCGACACGGCGGTGCAACCGTTCCCCCCCCTCCCCCCCGTTTCTACGAAATGGACGCATTCGATTTCGGGATTCCATGATCTGGCTACCCTGCGAATTGATTCACCTTCGACATTGGCATTCCGTTTGTGACACTTACATAAGTCAATTTGGTGGTCCATCTTCCTCGGCTCACGAATTTTTGAGCATGCATTTTAGTAATTTAGCCGTCTGCCACAATGTGCCTGCCCAGCCGCCCTATGGCCAGTCCGTGATATTCGTTACGGCCTATGTAGATCCGTCCTATTAGCCGCTATCCTTTAAATTAGCGATCAGTAATAGCGCACCCTGGCAGACTAGTCGCCCCATTCCCTACGTACATTCTTCTGCACCTTTGCAATTCGATCCAGGCGCACACTTTGACACCGATACGTTATACGCTTCGGAACGGTTGCCTTTACGGAAGCTTAAGCTCCATGGATGGCCTTGCCAGTGAACTTCTCCGCAGTAGCAGGCGCGCCATGGCTTCGTCGTTCAGAGCGAGTCTATTGTCATCGCGAGTGCTAAGTCGGGCGCGTGAGCTTCTTCTAGTAGTTTCAACCTTTCCCCCCCGTTTTTTTTTGCCGTCTGTATGCATCTGACTTGAAGGTGCCCGACCCCCACTGGCCTGATAATGCGTCCTGCCTCTTGAATGCTAGTGTGCATTTTTTATACGCCGCTTTTAGTATGCGGACAAGCGGCTGAATGTCGTGTCTGCGCGACCGTAACGAAATCCTGGTCTTGCAACTTGGATGCAACCCATAGCCTTGCGGTGAAATGCCAATTCCGCGGCTTGCCTTACTTAAGGCGCATCTCATGTCTCTTGTTGCCACGTCTTTCCACATTGTACCGTCTGGACTCGTTGCCTCGCCTGTCTGGCTTATCTTGGTGACAGGCACGAGTTCCTCAATTGCGTAGCGTATTTGCGCTGATGCAAGCAACTCGGATTACTTATGCCGACTGATTAATGGCATCGTATTATTCCAATGGACTAAGAGTAAAACGGCTGTGAAAGAAGAGTGAACGCAGTAACTTGTTATGGCGTGGCAGGGTGTGGGTAATGGTTTTTATATTCAAAGCTATTTGGAAGTGTTAATATGGTTGGGGGAGGTGAAGCACATCTACTAGGTAACTAGGGGTAAATGCGTATCCTATGATGAGGTAGAAGAAAAGGAGCCGTGAGAGTAGCATTAAGAGCTTAGTCTGATGGAAAAATGAGTTAGGACCCCGCATATTGGGGCTATGTACTTAGAGAGGAAGGAATGAAGCAGGAAGGAAGGAGAGGGGAGAACAGGAGAAAAACCCAGAAGCGAGAAGGAGGCAGTCGGGGACGCAGGAGAGAAAGGAGGAAGGGAGTCCTTTTCATCCACATACTATCAAGCTTCGTGAGCTATATTACTTTAGTTGTCAGTTTCAGTTTATCTTCTGCCCATTTGTCTAATGTTTTGCTCTATTGGGTCAATCTTCCTTCGTCTTGATTGCATTCCGCATCAGATGCTGACCTGGTACAATTTTTTGCTATCTTCTTATGTCACTCGGTTGTCAAGATCACTTACCTTGTTTTTATGTTTACTGATTCTGTCGTTGCAGGACCTTATTTGTTTCGGTTCATTAGTTATGTAAGTTCAAACTATTGCCTATTAGTTTGGTTGACAGTAATTCCCGGTGTAACGTCTGCCATTTACTTGGATCTTCGTTATTATACTTACATTTCTTCTTTTTATGAGGAGCTTGTTCGTCTTTTAGGTTCCTGCCTTTATATACTGTGATCGCGCGGACTTGGCTATCCGATAATCTTCTTGGCTCCGTCGTAACCGCTGACAGCACTTCCCCCCTGTCCCTGACGGTTTGCCGGTGTCCTTGGGAATATCGGGCCAACACGACTGCTTGTTTTGTATCGAGGTGCCATTTGAAATCATGTTCTCAAGCTCTCGTCTCATGCAGTTGCGTCACTGCTGTCATGTGTGACAGATGCCCGGTATTTAATTCTCCTGTCTTGGATACAGATTTCCTGTTGGTATATCGTGTTAATTGCTGACGCCGCAACTGATCCTCAGAATGCACTCTTGCCTGGAAGTTCTGCGAGTGCGGTAAGATACCGCAGCTATGTTCTTATCGATCTGGTGCTCACGCGGGGCACGCGAGCCGATTCTGACCGCCATTCGGTCGGCATGCCGCAGACGGGTAAATTTTCGAGGTGGAGATCTGACCTTTCAGATAATCGACTGCTCTGCCTTGCGCTGTCGGCGATTTGGCTGCCGACGCACCACATCGATTTGCTGCGCTCATATCGTGAGTGTTCGAATGTCGGTCTATTGAGCCTTGTTGTGTCGTTGATTGAATTCCTTTCAGCCGTTCTCTGCACCTTGCTCTTCTGTCCTTTGGGCGAGACCTATGTGCTCGGATCGATAATTCTAAAGAATATCGCGCAAATTCGTCGCATGCGGTTTTTCTGCATCGCGGTGCGGTGATGTCTCTCAGGAGAC
>Ga0179591_1362312_pt1 | contig 12362 bp, 22 predicted proteins | sample CZOMad2_1_08_16f_FD_182891 | JGI IMG/M metagenome (GOLD analysis project Ga0179591, IMG submission 182891) | Vadose zone soil fungal communities from Angelo Coast Range Reserve, California, USA - CZOMad2_1_08_16fungal (PacBio error correction) | ecosystem: Environmental > Terrestrial > Soil >... | reverse complement strand
AAGTAAGTCGTTTTACGGCGGTTTAGCCCCTACTTCGTCCTTTGACTTCCTTCTTTAATTCGTTTATTCCGTTCCCCCCCGAAGTTTACGGCCGCTTTTCCCTCGAACTCCCCTCTTCGTCCTCCGCCCAAAAACTTGTTTGCTTCATACGGCCCCACCTTTTTTTTCTTCTTGATCGAAATCCCGCCTCTTTTTCCCGTTTTGGGTCCTAATGAAACTTCCAGGAGTTGGAACCGTAATACCCTTTGATTCCTTAATTTCAACGGCCGCATGTGACCCCCATTTTTTTTTTTTGAGATGGCCATCTAGGTCCTGATTTCTGTTTTTGTAGGGTCCCGGAGTTATTTTTTAAATATTGCTTGCTTTGTTCTCTTTTTTTTGAACTTCCTTTTTAAGTATCAAACCCTTGGCCTCTAACGTCTTTTCCCCCCATAGTCGTCATTGTCTCTGCCCTTTTTTCTTCATTTGGATGATTGTCCCCACCCCTTTTGCATTATTGATCTTAGTTCTTCCTTCGGTGTTTGAATTTCTTTATTATTTTCACCTCCCCTTTTTTTGTGTTAGGAGTCCGCTTCCCCGACCCCCAGACTTTTTCTAAAAATTCTTTCCTCCCTTCAGTCGTCCACCTGCCGAGTTAAACCCCCTAGTCGTCTTTGACCCCCCTCTTCATTTCAAGACGGCCTTCAACTTTCGGTTAGAGTCACTTTTTGGAATAGGATCAAGTAAAACACCCTGACTTTTTTTCATGGGGCTTTTCTCCAACCCCAGGTGGAAACATTACACTCCTTCCATCTCCTAAGACCCATCCTGAATGAAGACCTTGGCTCCTTTCAGGATTTATGGTTTCCCCCTCCAGTGCCGGCTTGCACTTCCCTACGCTGTCTTCGTTTCCCTCCTGCATGTTTTTGTTTTGTGAATTTGGTGTCCCCCCATTCACTTGTCGGTTTATTCGATTAACCCGCTCGGCTTCTTATTCCTTCCCCCCCCTCTCTTCCCATTTTTTTTCCTGGACACGGCCCGAATGTCTCCCTTCCTGATGCTTTTGTTTTTTCCCTTTCTCCCATTTTGTCCCCCTTCCTGTCATTACCTATGAAACCCCGGGGAAGGCTTAGTTTTTGTGCTTGTCCCGCTTTCCTATTTTTATCCCTGTGTTCCCCCCCAACCTTTCTTTCTTTGTCGTCATTCAGTTTGCCCCCATGCAAACCCTCGTTGGTCCCATTCCCTTTTTTCGTGTCTTGGGTTCTCGGCATGGGGTGAGGGACCTGCCCCTCTCCCTTTCCCCCCTTCCTTTGTTACTACCACCTTCTTCCCCCCCATCGTCTTCACGGGGGCTTGAAAACCCTAACGCTGATTGATTGTGTTAACCCCCCCCACCCCCTACGGTAACCACCTCCGTACCCTCAGAGGCAGTTTTTTTTTTTTTTTTTTTACACCCATTCAAGTGCTTTTAAAAAATGCCTCCACATTCCAGCTTTGTCGGTGTGCCTGGCTTACCTTTACCTTCCCCCCCCCCTTCATCCCCTCCCCACGGTTGTTTCTACACCTTACAGCTGGCAGGTGTTTCCCGTGACGCAGCCCCTTCCTCTTTTTTCCACAACCCCCACAGGTTGTGATTTCCTACGTTTTTCAAAAGCCTTTCTATCATTCGCCGGGGAAGTACCTCCCCCCTTCCTCTTTTCCCCATCGGATTTTCTGCCACTCGAAAACTTGAATTTTAACACGCCCTGGCCTTTTCAGTTACCAGTTCAACTGACAACCACCTTAAGTTTGCAAGTTTTGTCCTCTGGGCATGATTCTCACCCTTGTTTTTTACCACCATTCATTCCCCCTCCCTGGCCCCCTACCTTCGGTCCGGTAGATTTTATTAGTTCCACCCTCCCCGTCTTTCCCTCCTGTCAATCCTGCTGATCCCCATTTCCATGGGGCCCCTGATCGGTCAGTCCCTCGTCTTGTTTTTTTGGGACAACTTATTCCTTTTGTGCTGTTCCCCCTCTATTCTCCCGTTCTCACCCCCCCCTGGGACCAAAAGTTGGCAAGTTTTTTTTGCGTTTGCCCCAAGTCTTATATGGTACTTTCCAGCAGCGCTTGACTTGGGTGAGCGGTTTCTCTCGGTTTTAGAATTCATCCGTCCAACTATTCCCTCCCTTAGCCCCGGCCTCCCTTTCTCCCAGCAAAGCCAGGTTTGGTTCCCTATTCGGATGTCTCCTCCTTTTTTTACGTGATGAAGTTTCGCTCCCTTTGGAGGACTTTTCGAGGCCCTCTCGTCTTTGACTGTGGGTACCCCTTTTTCCCCCCCTGCCGCCCCCTGGATCGTCAACCGTGAAGAAGATTCTGTCTCGGTCATCCTTTCCCCCTCGATCTTTCTTCCTTTCCCCCCCTTACCGGTGAATCCCGTTTTGGCCTTGAGGGCTGTTTTTCCCCCGGCCTTTTCAAGGTTCTCCATAAACGATCCGGTTCCAATCCGCCCCCTTTTTCAACCCTCACCTCTCAGGTTTGAGGGTATGAATTTTCTCCATGTTAAACCACCACAACCCATAGCGTTTTTCAGACTGTTGTTCCTGCCTCGACACGCTTGCTCTTCCCCCGCTTTTGTTTTTGAATTGATTTTCCCCCCAAATTCTCTACTCTCCCGCTTTTCTTTTCACGCACCTGTTTGGTCCTTTCAGTCTCCCCTAACAGGAACTTTCTTCCTTCCCCACTTCCTTTCAGTCTTCCAATGATTTTCTTTTTTTTCCCCTGCGGTGATATCCCATCTCTCTTTAGTACTCCAACATCCTTTTTGATTGGCCGTTTACAGCCCTGGTTTTTTCCTCCTTCCCCCCCCTGCGCTGGCACACAACTGGTCCCGTGTCTTTCTTTTTGTCGGATGAGGTTAATTTTCCTTAAGAAAGGGGACTTCTCAACTCCGTTTTTTTGTTTTTTTTTTTGAATCTTTTTTTGTTCTGTCGTTCTTTCTCCTCCTTTTCTCCCCTTTCCCCAGAAACTCGCTTCGTAAGCGAAAGTGCCAATTCACCCCCCCAAACACTTTCCCAACTTTTATCTGCTTTTGCTTTCCCCCCTGTTCTTCTCCGGCTGGCTGGTTCTTTAGGAAAACCTCCCGCTGTGGCGTTTCATCTTGCAACTCTTCCGTTCCTTCTTTTTTTTGGTTTCACCGTGAACCCCCCCTTCGACTATGTGTTTTCCTCCCCCCTCCAGATTTTTTGACCTGCACCCTCCTGCAGGCCCCTCGTTGGATGTCCCCCTTCATTTACCTCCCAGTCTTTGGGTTGTTGGAAGGTTCGATTTCGTCCCGTTTCACCCTTCTTTTCTCGCACAAAGGCTCTCTTACGAGTTGCAAGTCATTGGTCCCCTTTTAGGTTAGCCGAGTAACTCTCCTTTCCTTTTTTCCTACTTTTTTTCCCCAACCCGTTTTTGTTGACCTTTCCGGCATACTTGTTCTCCCCCCTTCTTCTCGACTGTGCTGGTTTCACGCCTTTCTACTTTTTGGTGATCCCCGGCTACCTTTTTCTTTTTTTTCCCCTCCCCCCCCTACGTTTTTTTTTGTTTGATATGTCGGTCCTGTACACATACATGGTCCTTAATTTTTTTTGTCAGTCTCGATGGCTGAATTTACCCTCCCCTTTTGCTTACCAAACTACTTTCCCCCCTCAGTATGTTCCCTGGACGCACCTCTCGGGTGAAGATTTCGTGAGTATGCCAGGTTCTTGTTCTCCCTCCCCCGATCGTGACGGTTCTCCTGCTAGCTTCTTTGCTTTTGTTTTCACCCTTCTTTTTTTTCCAGCCTTTCCCCGATGAGGTCTGGCGTTTCCCCGACCATGATTTCCGGGATTTTCCTGATCTTTTTCCCCCTCAAACCCAAAATATTCGCTTTTTTGTTCTTTGTTTTCTGCCCTTTAGTCCACCTGACTTCCATGAGTATTCCCCGCCCCAGCGTTTTTCTTTTTTGAGCCGCGGCGGCGGTTCCTTTTGCTGAAATTCCCTTTCTTCCCCACTTTTTTTGCCGTGTTGGCATTTTTCGCTCTTTCTTTCGATTTTCTGTTTTTCTTTTCCAGGGAACCTGGTCGTTGGGTTTTTTTTTTCAGTAGCCGCCGTCGTGTGCACGTAGTCTTTTGGATCCGTTGCTCCTTCAACAGGCAATTCTCCCCCCGAAGCCCTCCCTGAAATAAGACGAATGAAGTTCGTCTTGTGCCTTTCTTCCCTTGACGAAGCCTGAGTTTTGCGTCCAAGGCCCTTCCCCACACCAAATTTCGTGTCTTTTCATCCGGTTACCCCCCCCCCCCCGTTGTTTTTTTGATGCAGTTTTTCCCGGCAATGCCTGCTCTCTCGTCCGTTTGTGCAGGTTTTCTCACTTCCTTCCTGTCGCTTTTCAACGAAACCTTCTTTGTTTCCTCCCAATACTCTTATCTAAGGTCTCCGTTGTCCCCACGCTTTTGCTTTCCAACTTCCCTTCTCAGGGCAACTCCAACCCGTTCCCTTTTTTTCGCCTTTTTGTTCTTTTTGACCGTTGGATTTTTTGAAGTGCCTCAACGGTTCGGTTTGCGTTTTTTTTCTTTCCCTTTATAACCCGCTCGATACGAGAAACTGGCTCGCTTTTTTGTCAAAGCTTCCCCAACCCGCTGATTCTTCCCCCTCAATAGTTTTATAACGTTTTTTTTTTTCCCTCCTCCCCCCCCATGAGTGCGTCGCTTTCATTGCTTTAGCGTTCCTGTCGCGAATAGAGACATTCCTCCTTTCCAGTTTTGTAACGTTATTGGTTTTTTTATCCACGCGTTCCTCTCTTTGAAGGTCTCGGCCCCAACTTCAATTCCATCCCCAGCGAATATTTTGTCCCAAACCTTTTTTGATCTGACCCCTTTTCTGATGCCCCCCTTGCTAGGGTTCCCGTTCGGCATTCGGTTGACCCGCTTTTTTTCTTCCCCCCGACGATCATCCCCTCCCCCCCCTGTATTGATTCACCATCTTCACCCTCTTGCCACCCCCTTGCTTGCCCCTTTCCTTTTTTGTTTTGACTCCTCCAATGTTCGACAGCTCCCCCCCCTGGTGTATTTTTTTTCGGTTCTTGCCCAATGCCGTTTCCCCGTTCGGCACCGCAACTTTCTTTCTTTTGATGTCGCCGCCTTGCCGTTCTCTTAGTCCTTGGCTTTTTTTGCCCTGTGAAACTTCTTGGTCACCTCTTTCACGTATGTTCGTTGGCGTCCCCTGTTTTTGATGGTTTTTTTTTGGCCACCCTGTTCTCTCCTTTTTTTTCCTGCGTCTGCACGAAGCACCTTTTTCCCTTGGCTTCCCTTGCCGAATTTCCAATTTTCCTCACTGTCCGGTTCCGTCATCCGTATTTCCTCTTTGACTGGACTTTCCCTATCTGTCCTCTCCCTTGTTTGTCTGGCCTGTGTTAATTTTTAGAATGCTTGTCGGGTAACAGCCTTTTTACTTCCCTCTACACCGAGATTTTTTCCTTCGCCGCTGTCCTATTTTTCCTTGGGCTGGGGTTTCCCGCCGGCTGCATCTTTTAAACGAGGATGTTGAACTTCCTTTTTTTTGCTTCCTGTGGTGAGCACCCAGGCTACAATTTTTTTTCCCTTAGTGCAATTTGTCGGCCTCTCTTGTTATGCTTTCCCCGGGCGGAGTTCTTTCCTTTTTTTTTGGGGTGTTCTGGCACCTCGAGTTTTAATGGCTGGGAGCGTTGGAATGCCCTTGCCCTCCTTCCAAGACCTCTTGTTTCCTTCAAATGTAGTCTTCTTTTTCGGGTCGCCCTGGTCGCTCCTCCCCCCGGTCAACTAATGTTGTCTGGGTCCTTTCTTTTTCTTTTTTTCCCCTTTGTTCTTGCACCCTTTTTAAGCCTGGAAGTGAGTAGTCCCCCCCCTTCTCCTTCTGATGCCGAGGCTTTACCTCTGGGATGTCTCTTTTTCGACGAATTTCGTCCGTTCTCCCCCGCCCCTGCGAAGTTTACCCTTCCCTCTACGCGTCTGCGTCCTCTTTCCCCCCCCAAACAGCGATTTTCATCCGGGTTCAGCAGTCTCTTTTTTCAGTTAGTATTTAGTTTTTTTTTTTTTTTTTTTTTTTTTTATTTATTTCTGTTTTTTTGTTTTTTTTTTTTTTTTGATTTTGTTTATTTTCCTCAAATTTTTTTTTTTTTTTTCCTTAAAGTACATTGCAGTATTTTTTGAAACACGAAGGACCCTGCGGTTTAATTAAGCATATGGCTTAAATTTCCCTGAGGGCAAGATCCTCTTATTTTTCTTTTTTCATGAGTTTTTCCGTTCCGGATTTCTGTTTCCCCTCTTTCTTGTTCTTTTTTTCTCCTCCCTTCCTTTGTGCCCTTTGAAGAATCTTACCCCCCTTTCCCCCCCTCTTCCAGGAAGTTCCCATTTACTTTTTCTTTTTTCCTTTGTACTAATTGAGTTTCCCCTCCCCGTTCAATCCCGTTCCGGCTGTCCGTTTTTCTAGGTGTTCTTTGCTTCGGTTTCCTTTTTACCCTTTTTTCCTCAATCCTCCGTTTTCTTTCCCACGAAGGGCCTCAAGCCCCCCCTCCTTGATCCTTCAGAAGAAGCTGAACCCTGTTGAACGGCCTAGGGCCCCCCTTTAGTTCCTCCCACTTTTTTCCCCAATTCAGTCTTCCAAGACCTTCACCGGAAATCCCCAATGACGGCTTCTTTTTCCGTTTGAATGAGTCTTGGAGGCGTTTTATCGTCCCTTTTCCCCCCTTCCCCCAGCGCGTTCCGGGTTTCTCCCCCAAATCCCAGGATTTTTTTCACCCCCCGGCGGACCGACCCAAGCAGCAAACCATTTTTCTTCGGCCCCCCCCAACCTTTTTTTCTTTTGGGTTTCCACTTTCCCCCTTCTGTGAAATTCATGAAACCAGTTTCCTTTTCCACACTCCATGCAGTTTGCTTATTCTGCATTTCACCCCCCCCACCCCTTTTTTGAACACAGTCGATGATTTGATTCGGTCCTTCTGTTCTGGTGCCTGTGAATCTTCTTGTTATTTCGGGTCTGCCTGACCCTCTGTGCGTTCGAATCCAATTTGTTTTTGCCGACTTTTTCTTGCCGGTACCCGCATGCGGTACCTTCCCTTTTCCTCAGTAGGGATAGATTCAACCTTTGGACCGAGATTTCGTCTTCCCCCCGCCCCGGCCTCATTTTACGTATCCTGGCACTCCCCCCCTTCACACGGCATGAGTGGTCCATAGTCGGCCATTCCTATTCTTTTTCCCCCGTCTTTTGATGCGTGTTATGAGGTGCTTTCCCTCCTTTGTGTGTTTACTTCAATTCTGAAACATCTTAACTTTTCAGGGCCCCCCCCGCTCTTTTTCCCCTCTCGTTTCGCCAACCCAAGAGACTTTGTCCCCCTCGCTTGAAGAACTTCATTCATTCCCCCCTTTTTCAATTTCCCCCTTTCCCGGTCTCTTTGCCGTTCCTTCTGACTTTCAAAACAATTTCCCTTTTTCCCCCGGGTTAACCATCCGCTCTCCTTTCTCAGGAAAGCCCTTTAAGTTCCGATTCTGGGACCCCCCGCCTTGCGCAAAACAACAAACCCCCCCAAAACCCCTGTCATTTCGGGCCTCTGGTTCCCCATCCCTTTCCCCACTTCTTACGCGTTCATGGCCCTCACCACCTTGACCTCTGTTTACCCTTTCAATGGCCTTCCCCAATTTTCGAAAGTCTGCCTTTAAAGTGCGTGGTTCCTTTTCCTTTTTTCACCTTCCGCCCCCCCTTCCCAATGTAATTTTTGCCCCTTTTTTGAGGTGACGTCCTGTCACTTCAGAACCTTTCCACCTCTCCCATCAACGTGGTTCCCGCACTTTTTGGGTCTTGCGATATGGAATTTTTTTCCCGAAACCCTGTTTTTTTTTAAAATCCCTGCCTTTCCTTGCTAAAGCGGCAGGACCCTTCTGATAGGTTTTGCCCCTGCTTCGTGCCGTGTGCCGGTTAAGGTCCCCCCACCCCTTACAGGGCCCGGCCTGATGTCCCCCCCCAAGCCCTTGCCACGTTCCCCCCCCCACAATTTTCAAGTTGGCAGTCCGGTCTGGGTTGGCACAATGTTCCATCGAAGTCCAGGCCCTTCTTCCGGGTGGGGATTGTTTTTTCTTTCATCCTTTCGTTCCCCCCGAATTCCGCCCTTTCCCTTCCGTGAGCAAGGCTACCCCCCGCCCTGTCACGTTTCGCTGTTTATGTTCTTTTCCCCCCCTTCTCCCCTTTCTCCTCTGTGACCTTCGGTTGCGAGACATCGCGCGTTTCTGACATTATTTTTGCTATTCCTTTCGTTTGCCTCCCATGGACCCTAACCCCTCAAGATTTTTTCTGGTGGGGAAGCTTTTTTTATAGTTTTTTTTGTGACCCACCTTTTTTAAGGCTGGGTATAGCGTTTGGTTTGGTCAACCTTGAGGGCCTCTGTACGCCTCTTTTTCAAGGTTTCTAACGAATAATCACCTCAAAGACCCTCCACTCCTCCAGGAAGGGTCTGAACTTTCTCCTTCCCCCCCCTTTTCCCCCCACCCCCCCCAAAAACTTTTCTCTTTTCCCCCTTTCCAAGCCCTTGCGTTGCTTTTTGCCACCTCTCACCGGCGGTTGACTTCTTCCCTCTCCTGGTGGTTTTACCCTCACACCTTCTGGCTCCTTTGGTCGGCTGGTAACATGTTTTTTTTTTTTATCCCCCCCCAATCTTGACCAGGTCGCGATCCCAATTCCCAGTCCATCTTTTGCTTTTCTTTCCATCATTCCCCCCCCCTCCTCTTCTGATGTCTAGTTCCGTCTTTTGTGGCCTGTTTCCGGCGCTCGCCCCCTGGTTTGGAAAACCAAACTTGTTTTCCCCGAGCCGTCGTACCTCATTTTTTTTGTTCTTTTCGGAGCTTTTCTTGGGTTCTATGTTTAGGGACGGGGCCGCCCCCCTCCCTATTTTTTTGACTCCCTTTTCTTTCCGGTTCCCTACTGTTCGTCCCTTAAACCTTTATTCGAAGTTTTAAAGGTCCTTGTCGTGCCCCCCCCCCCCACTTCCCGAAAGGTGGAGGACCTTGGTTCCCCCCCCCTTGGGTTGCGACTTTCGGCCCGCTTGGTTTTTTCTTCGCCTCACATCAACAAACATCTCTGGGCCTTCCCCTGAAACTCCCCTTTCCGTCTTCTTTCTTTTGGTTTTCCCCCCCCAGACTTCCCCACACTGCTCCTCCCCCTCTTGTGGGTTTTTCTTGGCCCCCTCCCCCCCCCCCCTGCGGCCGGCCAGTTTTCGTTCCCCCCCTCCTGTTTGAATTTTACCTTCAGTCTCGATTTTGGGCCTATGTAGTCAGTGTTGCACCCCCCTTCCTGCCGGAACGCACCGGAGATTTCCTTTTTTCACTGCAGTCAGGACTACGTGCTCGCCGAGAACTCTCTCTCTTGCTCACTTGTCCCAACCAATGCGTTTTTGTTTTTTCTCACCTTTCCTGTCCCACAGTCCCCTCTGTCACGTTGTACTATTGCGGGGCGGTCCCGCACCCTACATTACTTGGATGTGTATTACCGGCACGATCCTCCCCGTTGTTGTTGGCCTTCCCGTTCCATATTTTACCACCCTCCTTTACTTTTGTCTCTGACCGCCCCCTTCTTTTCCCGTGGAACAGTATTTTTTTTTTGTCAGGCTTTTTGAGGGCCGCTTTTCTGACCCCGTTGAGTAATCATCCCGCCTTTCTACGTTCTTTTTTTTTGAAGTAAGATTGTTAGTTTCTGGATTGGCGCGTTCATTACCCCTCCGTGAGCCAGTCAGATGACATTTTCTTTCAGATCCCCTCTACTTCTTGCACAGCCTCCCCTTTATTTTTCCCCTGTCACCCCCAAACACTTTTTTTTGTTCCTCTCCCCCCCGTGACCAATCTGTCGATTTAGTTTTCAACTCCCCAAATATTGAAAGTGGGGGTTTTCGGTTCCGACCGGGGATAAGGAGGGATTTTTTTCTTCGCCCTGACCCCAGAGTTGTTTTGATTTTCGTCAAGTCCCGAGGCGAGTCTTTGCCGTCCAAAGTCTTCAATTTTCGTGAAATGTTCCTTTCGATCGAAGTTCTTGATTCTGTACCCTTCCCCCCTTGGCGACCCTGCCGTGAGATCGTTGTTTCCCAAGCCCCTAGTTCCCCCCCGTTTTGCGACTTTACCAAGTCACCCCCATGAAACCCGTTCCCTCGAATTCAGGTCCACGTTCCCTTCCGTTTTTTTCCGCGCGCGCGTTCCAAATTTGGAGCTCCCATTATAAGATTTGAACCTGGGTCCTCTCCCGCCCCTTTTCTGATTATGTTGTTTTTTTTTGCGTTTCTTTTTGCACGCGATCCCTTCCTGCAGTTCTGAGTTGACCATGTATCGGCCCAATTTTCCTTTCCTCAGCCTAACGTTTCTTTTCCTTGTTTTGTTTTCTTTCACCATGTCTTTTTTTCTTTCTGGCACGCCTTCTTGCTCGATTGTGTATTTGTCCGGTTTAGTATTTTCCCCCCCTCCTGAGCGGTTCGGTGTTTTGTTTTCTTTGGAATTAGGCGACCCCCTCTCTTATTTCTGAGAAACCTTATTGTCCTCGGCTTTTCCCTTTTTTTTTGGCATCCTTGACCCCACGCTTTCTTTTATTCCAGGGGCCTAATAGTTACCAAGGTTTTCTGACGGCGATCCGGTCTTTTTTTTTCCCTCTTTTTTGGGGGCGCGTTTTTCTCCCTTTCCGGTACTATAATTTATAGTTTTTTCCCTAATTCCCCCCTTGCGGGTACGATTTTTCGTCAACCCTTCCCCAGTCATCGCCTACGAGACGGTATTAGTCCCAAAAGTCTTTCCCCCCTTTAATCTTTTTAACAAACCTTTCTTTTTTTCCTTCCAGGCTTTACTTGATTTTTGCCTTTTTTCCCGATGGCGGAATTTATGTGTTCCCCGATTTCGCTTCCCGCCTCCTTTTCTTCTCCCCCCCCGCGCTGCTCACGATGCCCCCCCCTCCCCCCAGAACAGTGGACATTTCCCACTTTTTTTTTTGAAACGTCCCGATGGTTAGACATAGGAATTTTTTCCATTCCCCTTATTTTCCCTGTTGTCCCGGAAACCCGAAACTTTTCCCCTGACTCCTTGGCCCCCTGGTTGCATTTTTTTTCGCATTTTTTCCGGGATTAACTTGTTTGTTTTTAATTTTTTACACTTTCGCCCGAAGGCATTTCGTCTTTTTCCCTCCTTTTTGGCGAGTGTTTTTCCCGTCCAACATTTTCGAATCATTCGCGTCTCCGGCCGTTTTCTCCTGTGTTGCAGGTTTTCCAGTTTTTTTCAATTGACCCTGTCCTGGACCCCCCCAAATTCTTTTTTTTAGTCATAGTGCGATGTTTTTTTTTCGTGCTTTACAAATACCCTGATATTTTTTTGGCTTCCTTTGCGGCTGACGGTTCGCCGTGATTTTTGTTTTTTTCAGACCTTGTCCGGGCATCCACCCCGTCCTATTTTTTTTCCCGCTCTTTGTCCGACTCGGACCCTTTTTTTTTGTTTTGACACGGTCCCCCGGCCCCGTAGCCAAGTGTGTCCAGAAGATTCTCTGCCCTTTGACATTTGTTGAATTTCTCCTTGGTTCAAGGGTCCCTTGCCCCTCTGACCGTCCTCGATATGGAATTTTTTTTCTTTCCTTCTTATTTCGTTTCTTTTCGTCCTTCCGTGAGTTCCGTATTTTTTCAGGGGCTTTGGCTTGGTCCCAAAATCTTTTCCGATTTTCAGAATTACTTCTTTTTTGCGGGACTTTCACTTTCTACTCCCCCCCCCCATAGTGTGGCCCCGATAACTTATGTCGGGGGCTATGTTTGCCCTTTTTTAGGGCACCTCATGCCGTCACAAGTCTTAGTCTACGATCACTTTTTTCCGCCTGAGCTGAGATTTTTTAGATTTGCCCCAATTTTCCCTTTTCGCTATCCTTATTCGTCCTTTTACCCCTAGAGTTTTTAAGCCCTCAATCCTTCCGAGCGTGCGTTGAGTTACCCCCTGACAATCTACAGGGGATCACCCCAGTTCCTGTTCTGTATTGACTTGCCTTTTTTAAAGTTTGTTTTTGTTTCCCTTTCCTCACCTGCATTAGGTTGGGACTCATCCCCCTCCGGTCTGTTTCGATCCCTGTAGGCTCCCCTGGAAGTTTTTGCTTTTTGCGATTCCTCGGCATTTGCTTTTTTCTTAGTTTTTCCTTAGTGATGGGCCCTCCTTGAGTTGTACTTCACTGCCTCTGCTTGTTTTCCGTCCCCTACTCACCCATTGATATTTTTCTCGTTGTGACGTCATTTGATTTCTTCTTGATTTTTTCTTTCTCTATTGTCTCTTCCTCTCACCAGACCCCTCGGGGTTACATTGGTATCTGATCATTTCCTTTTTTTTTATTGTCGTGGTGTTCTTGACGGCTTCGGT
>Ga0179591_1235026_pt1 | contig 12362 bp, 13 predicted proteins | sample CZOMad2_1_08_16f_FD_182891 | JGI IMG/M metagenome (GOLD analysis project Ga0179591, IMG submission 182891) | Vadose zone soil fungal communities from Angelo Coast Range Reserve, California, USA - CZOMad2_1_08_16fungal (PacBio error correction) | ecosystem: Environmental > Terrestrial > Soil >... | reverse complement strand
TCGAGTCTCCCTCTCTTAACGTTAACTCACTTCTCCCCTAGTTTTTTTCACCCTTTGATTTTCTTTTCGTGGGCACCTTCCCAGAGCTTCATCCCAGGAGCTCATCCTGCAGTAGATTTTTTCTGCCTGACGGGAGGTGTTCTTGCGTAGAGGACCTTTAGGTACCCCTCAAGCCCTGCCAGAAACCCAACAGTGCGAGCCCCCCCTTCGAAACATACAAGGCCAGCTTCTCCTTCGCCCCATCATCCAAGAACCACCTGAACCCCCAGTTTCCGAGAGGGGAACCACTCCCTTCCGAGGCGTAGCTGCCACAAAAGTGGTTCTATTTGCGTCTCCCGTGCCCACAATTGAGACGCCAGAGCCTGGTTCCCGAGGAGCATATTACGACAGCGAGTCGCGCCTTTTTTTTGCTTCGTTTCTATCTGACTCATCGTGACACCTTTCAGTTTTGTTGATGTTCCATCGATTCGCCCCCTTTTTCACGATGCAATCCATACTTCGTTTTCTTTGCCGATCTTTGCCTTATTAATTTTTTGTACCACTACGCTGATAACGAACCCTCAAGTGGTGTCCTCTCCACTTCCAAACGAATCACGTCCCCCCTCTCCACACGCCTCCCCTTCTCGTCCCCGCCCATTTCCTCTCTTGAGTCCTTGAAATTTTCACTCGCTATGAAACGGTTTCCCCTTTCCTTCCCCTAGCTCTTTTTCCTTTGTTTCTTCTGCAGTCGAACGCGAGGTCCACCGAGCAAGACGGTTTTGTCTCCCGTCCCCTCTCGTTTGTGCCCTTGAGGGGTTTTTTGACCTTCCGCCACTGCCCCCTTCCCCTTTTGCTTTTCCATCCGGAGAGCCCCTCTAATTTTTTTTCCCCCTTGGCCGGCTGATGCGGCTTGGCGACTGGGCACTTTTCTCGACCACGGTTTTTTTTTCCCCCCCCGACTGTACGCCTGGCCGCCTGGAATGACTCCAGCCTTCTCCAGTTGGCTTCCACCCGTCCTCCTCCCTATTTTTAAATTCGGTCACTGCCCCGTATTTGTTCTTTTTGCCGTTTCTCGCCTTTTCCCCCGCTTTTCCACTTGCCCCTGCCCTTCCGTAGCTGCTCTCCTTTGGTTCTTCTGCTACCAGATTTGGCGCAAAGCCACACGACCTAGCCCCCCCTCCTTGAGACCCCCGTCTTTTTTTTAATGCTTCGCAAGCTGCCTATCGGCAATCCCGCTTCTATGTGTCTTTTGTTTTTTTTTGGTTACTACTCTATGGTTTGCCCCCTCTTTTTCAACCTTCACCCCCCCGGGCTGCGCATTAGTTGAGCTTCCCCCTTTTTTTCTTGATCTTCTTCCCGAAAAGGTTCATCCCCCTTTGATTTCTGACATCTCGACCACGTTTTTGTTCCTTGGATTGTTATTGCTCCTATATTTTTCCCTTTTTCATTCTTCTCTTCCTTTTTTTCCTTCCTGTCTACCCTCTCAATTATGTTTTTTTGATTTTCCCTTTTTATTTTTGTTTTTTTTGACTTTTCTCCTTCTCTGTTTTTTTTCCTTTTTTTGGTTTATATTTTTTTTTTATTTTGTGTTCTTTTCTTGATTATCTTCGTTAGCCCTTTTTGTCTTGATTTATTGTTGAACCTCTTCGTCTTTTATGTTTTTTTTCGTTTTTTTTTCTTTCTTTTTTTTTTATTTGTTTTTTTTTCTTTTTTTCTTTTTTTTCTTTTTTTTTCCCTTTTTTTTTTTTTTTTCTCGTTACGTTACCTCCTTTGTTTCCCCCTTGCCGTCTACTGCCTGTGTCATCTTCGGAGTTATGGACCGCACCACTAAAGGTTTTTTTTCCCACCAGTAAAGATTGACAAGGACACTGCCCCTCCCTTTCTTTTTAGTGCGCCTTATGCTTTTTGTTGTCTTTTTCCCATTTGTTAAGTTATCTTCCCCCATCTAAGTGTTCCCCCCCCTTCAGTAACTCTGCCCGGCTTTCTGTCGTCAAACTTCGGACCAGTAAGTCACACCTTTCCGACGTCCGCCCCACCGTTAGAACCTTCTAGCTGAAAGTCTCCAGCACTTCCCAAAACTCCTTTTCGTACTGAATGTCTCATTATTACATCTTTGTATATGGTATCCACTAAAGCTTGATTCCCGCAATCAATACCTAACCATGTGAACTTCCGGCGTCTTATATGTCTCTTCTCCTGCAAATGTTTTTCCGTCTTAGAGAGTCCCCCTCGATCCCCGTATTGCAGACTTGGTATTCAGAGTTTACGAGTGTTTCCGTTCATTGCAGACTTTAGCTGTTCAGGGTCTTTGATGTTTTCTCTCATCTTCAGGCTCCTCCACTCAGCCGGACCCCCCTGAGTAGACGCTCTTCTAGCCACTTCTATTCCAGTTCTGATCGGTTCCCCCGCCGAAGAAGTCCCACCAGGCAGAACCGCCTCTTCCCAGCTGTCTTGTGGCTTCTATTGCTTAGCCCTTTTCCGAAGTTTCCCTCCGCTGCGGATGAGTTTGGGGATTCGGTTCCCTTCTTCCCTCGTTTACATGATCCCGTTTTATCATCCGAGGCCCCTTGATCAGCTCGGACGCGTACTCAACTCCCCCCTTCTGAGCTTTTTTTCGATTTGCCCCGGCTCCTACCGCCCTGTTCCGTCCCCTCTTCGACACCCCTCGTAGACTCTCCACGAGGTTTCCCTCCACGAGCTCGCCGCCTCTTCCCTCCCCCAAATGAACGTGTGCGTCCGTTCTCTACGCTTTCTTCCTTGGACTTCACAGGAAGCGTTCTCAAGGGCGCCGTCGGATGTGTCCCCTCAGGTCATGATCAGACCAGTTCTCCTCCGCGCGCTCCCATGACCGGCAAAGGTATGTTTGGGATAACGCGACGGATACCCCGCGATTTCGTATTTCCCCCGATACTGCTATGGATCGACTCGTTTTTTCCATGTGCTGATAGTCCTGAGTCCCTCTTTCCATTGATGTCTCTCCTTTGCGCTCCTCCCCCCGCTGCCCACTTCTTTTTTACGGACTAAATGCCCTCACTCTCAGTATGCTGCTTCCGCCGTCACCTCCCACTACTTTTTTGCTTACGCTTTTTGTGTAACTTTTTACCAGGTTCTCTATCCCGCTTAGACCTAGGGCTTTTCTCATCAAGCCCCCCTTGATGGTTTCCCCGTCTGAAGCAAGATTACTCCCTTTTTTCAGTCGAGTACCTGGTCCTGAAACGTTCTTTTGCTAGAGAAGCAGAAGATTCGTGCTTGTTTTGAATTGCGGGCCAGCTCTCCGTCAGGGTAATCCCTAGCTCTCCTAGGCGCCTTTATACGCTCGAGCTCTTTCCAGGGACCACCACCAGACACTATCCCAACTTTCTCGATTCTTCCTCCCCCCCCCCCCCGCTCCGCTCAGCCCGATCATAATTCTACTTTTTTTTTTTTTTTTCTCTCTTTCCGTCAAGTGAGAGTTAGTCCGGGTCCGCTCTTTTCGTTCTCGTTTTTCCCCGGTGTCTTGGTCCCCTGCCCGGCCCTATTCCTTTACAGGATTTCTTTCGTATTTTCGTAGGGTCCCGCTGCGCCTCTCGTTCCAGAGATATTGCCGCCTTACAGATGATTTTTTTTGCTTCTCGAGCAAGTTGAGGTAAAGTTAGTACAGGTGCTGCGTCCTCTTCCTTTGGATTCTTTTGAATTACTAGTTCGGGAGGCGAAACTCGTCCTCGTTGACGTTTTTTCTACCGGCCGTCTCGCTTCCTCCCTCTTTATTTTGCCTGCTGGGCCGCTCGTTTCCCTATCCTGATGTCTCTTCTCCCAGGTCAGCGCGCAGTTTTTCTCAGCGTTTGCGTCGCAGAGGCCTTCCGTCATTTATGTTTCGCGATTCAGATTCGCCTAAGGATGCTTTTTACGCCTTTGTTGGACATCCCTTACCTTTTCGGTGTATCCCTTCTTTTTGAGCTTCCACTTTTTTTTTTTTATTTTTTTTTTTTTTTTGTCGCTTTCCGTCTGGTGGCGTTTTTAAGGTTTACGAGTACTTCTTCCTCGAGTGTTCTCCCTCCTTTCTCAACTCTTTTGTGCTCGGACTTTCTCGATATATGCCAATTTGGTTTCTTTTTGTTGCTCTCCTTTCGTGTCGGTCTTTTTTCACTGCAATTGCTTTTTGGCGGCTGCCCTATTGCGTTTTCCTTTGCCTCCCTCGGATCTTTCCTCTCTTTTCTTTTCTGTGTACCCTTCCTTGGCTGCCTTTTTTCCATAAGTTTTCTACACTTCCCCCCCTCCCCATCCCGGGTTGCTACTTCTTTCTCTCTTCCTTCTTCGGCATACCTAACTGTCTTGCAATCTCTTGGCTGCCTGCCGCACCCCTTAAGGCCTGCTTCCCCACTGATCTCATGTACTACTTTCTGCTACCCTCTCTCTTCGGTCTGTTTTTTTTTTGCTGATTTTTTTCTTAAAATCAAATTAAAGGAGGTTTCTAATCGGCTGACACGAACCCTACCCCAGTTCAGGCTGTTTCTCCTCGCACCTTGGTCCTTCTCTAATGTGTTTTTTTCCTTACGTCGAGGGGTTTGAAACTTGACTTCCAGGTTCACACGTTTGTCTGTCCCGCCGGACTCTCTTATTTTTGTTTATTCTCTTCCTACATGATGACTCTTTAAGCCAGTTTGTTGTTGTCTTGTTCGTTACCTTCGTCTCTTTCGTCGGTTGCTTTTCATAGGACTGATCTCGAATTGCACGACTGCCTTTGATCCTTTCCTTTTTCCTCTGTTCATTTAACCACAGTTTGTTCTGCTTGGGCTTGTTGAGGGGAGCTCTTCCCCCCTCTGGTTATAAACTCTGGGCATGCGCTTACTTTTTGGTTTGCCCTTGCGTGTCTCCGTCTTCCCCCCCTTCGAATGCGGAAGGGTCCCTACACCGTAGTCGGGACCCCCCATTAGTACTTGCGAAACTTGTCGTCCCCTTGACGACCTGTGATTCCTGATCTTTTCGTGATTCCCTTCCCGTCACTTTTAAGTTTTCCTATGCCTTTGTGGCCCGCGTGTATCCCTATAACCCTCCCGCATTCCCCTCTAGCCCGTTACCTCCTCCTTTTTGCATCATTGCGTTTTAGCGGCAAGTCCCCCCGGCCCGTTTGTAGCTTATCGCCCCGCCTCTCAGACTTTCTTTTTCTTTGGTGACCCCTGGAAATTTACCCCCCCCCATCTAGTCACCCCGGATTGTATTGGCCTCGAATTTTATCGAAACCAAAATCGGGGGAGCTCATGAGTTCTCCTTAGTGAGTCTTACTGATGTATCAAATCAAGCCAGGCTCGTCCGGATAATTGGTCGTGTTATCGCGTTGCGTTTTAATTCACCACTCTCTGGCCCCCCCCTTCAACCAACCGTTCTTTCGGGACGCTATGCCTTCGCTTTTTCTCGAATGGCTCCCTCGAGGGTCCAGTCTTTTGAGGTTCACTGCGTGTAACGCAGTTCTCTCCCCCCCCGCTCTTCTCCGCTCTCCCAGTGATATTTTCAAGGTGGCCCACCTTTTCGTGTTAGGACGGGCGTATGCGCCGGGTATCACTCTTCCCCCAGTGGTTCCTTACGAAACCCTTACGCCCTCCATCCCACCGTGAACCCCCATAATTCTCGTCAAGGCACTCCTCCCCAAATGCAGGTTTTTCTTGTTGAGCGGTATTACTTCGCCGTCCGCACTGACCCCTCCACACAACAGCCCACCCCCCCCCCCCCCTCACATCCGCCACGACGCACCCTGACGCCCCCCACCCCCCCCCCGCCTTCCCCCCCCCCTCCTTTTACCACACGATCACGTTCCCCCGGACCACCCCCCACCCCACCGACCACCCCCTTTGGCCGATTTTTTTCCCCTCGTCACCCCGGGCCCAGTGATTCCCCGGCCCCCCCCCCCCCCACCGGCCCCCCGTGGTTTGATTTCTTGCATTGCCGTTTTCGCCTCCGTACGGCCCGTACCCCGTCCCCGGTGCAACTGTGTTCCCCTCCTATCCGTGTCACCGTCAACAAGACCTTCCAGGGACCGAAGGAAATATGCTAGGACCACTTCACCCGCGCAGGCCTTCATCTTTTGTCCTCCGCCTTGTCCTCCCCCCTAGCCTTCGGGAATCCCTTTTTGGCGTTATGCTCTTACCCGATGAGTAAGAACTTTTTCCAGAAGGCCAACTGCGATTACTTGTTGCTCTTTTCGACCCTTCGGAGCAATCCCTTCTCTTTTGGCTTGAGGGTCCTTCGCTCGACCACGTCTTTCTCCCCCAATTTCGCCACTAGCGTTTTCGTCCTCTGGCCCGGACGTTTAATTTGGTCTGTCTTGTCGGTTGTTGCCTCTATTCCTCCTGGGCTTTTTGGACCGATACGTCACGGGGCCTGATCCCCCCAGTCCTCCTACCCCTGCCTCTTGATAGTCCTGCGCGCCCTAGTTCTTTTCCCCCTGAGTTTCCTTAACTCGACTCCAACATCTTTTTTCACCTTCTCGTCCGAAGTGTTTTTATGGCTCTCTTACTCCTCCTCTTCTTTTTTCTCCATTTCCTAATACCATCCATTTTCTTTTTTTGCCTCCCGCGATGTATACTCATGCCGGGCGTCATCTCCTCTTGCTCTAAACTTTCACGTGAAGTTCGCTCCTTCAACAGGATTGTTTGCTTCCTCTTGGAAGTCTCTGGTTGGCGAGTCATTGAGTTTCCTTCCCTCGTACTCGGTCCGCCCCGGAGTGAGTTCTGCCAGTTTGATGGCCGCCGTTTTTTTTCACCCCCCATTTTTCCCCTCCCACCGCCCGTGACACACAACGCCCTCCACGGCCCCACTCACCGCTCTTTCCCTACCCCCTCCCGCCCCCAGCCTCGTTTCTACGCCCCTTCCATCCTCTACGGTTTCTCACCCCCTCCCCCGCTGTCTAGATTCGGCGGCACCCCTCCCGACGTTCACAGGAATGGCTTGTTTTCCCGAGCACGACTGATGTTTGTATTCGTGTGCCGCGGGCAATAGTAGGACCACGCGGACCACCACCCGCCGCCCCTATCTCACGAAGGATGCCGTGCCACGCCAAGCCTTTACTCTATCCATGACCCCCTTGAACGACCGCTCCTCCCAACCTCTTTTCCCCCGCTCCACTCCATAAGATCCTTGAGCCTACCGCGGGCTAGTTCCCTCGCATTTTTTTCCCTCGCTTTGTTGTCGGGGCCCTGGCTTCTCCTACCCCGTTTTACGTTTTCGTCCCCGTCGTCACAACCCTTCGCACTGGTGTCGTTTTTTCTTTTAGGATCCCCCTCGACTTTTCCCTTTACACTTGCCCTTTCAGACACCACGTTTTTGTTTTCCCTGCCTCCAGTTTTTCTTGCTCGGTCGCTCTCGTTTGCCTTCGGACAAGATCTTAAATTCCTTTTCGTTTTCCTATATTCCGTCTTCGCCTTTTAGGTGAACTGGAGTTGAGTGCCTCCCATTAGACCCCCGTACCCCTCCCTCCATCTACTTCCCGAACTGAGCGTAACCCCGCGTGACTTTTTTTTTCCCTCTCCTGGAGTGGAGACAACTGCCAGATTTGTGCCCGGTCTTCCCCCTCATGTCCCCCAGGCTTAGTGCGCCAGAATAGCAATTCCCTTGTCCAATGCCTCGTCCCTTTCTTGATCACACTACGACTCATCGCAAGGTACACGTTCTTTGACCCGTTTCTTGTCCCATTTCTACGGCGTGGAAGTTGCACCCCTTTCACAACCGTCAACTCCCCGTCATTTTTCTAGACTAGAGGAGAGAGCGGGTGCATCCAGTTGAGAACGCCCGTGTTTTTTTCGATCCCGTCCCTTTCTACTCGAAGGAGTTTTGTGAATCTATGAAGCCTTACCTTTACCTGGGTCTCTCACAATACCGACGCGGCTCCTTGCTCTTGACCCACGCGGGCCTGCTGGTTCCGGGGTTGGCCCCCGGTAATCGCCATCTATGGGTGGTTTCATTTCCTTTTCCCACTGGGGTCATCCCCCACGTCCCCCAATTTTTTTTCCAAAACGTCCCCCCCCCGCTTGTCTTCCTCTTTCAAATGCTTGCCCGTCCCCCGCACGACCCCCCCCCCGCCCTGGCCCCCCCGAGTACGTGATGCAGTGGGCGACCCACTGCAGGGTCATCTGGCGCCCTCCCTGGTTCTTATGTTTGTCCCTTCTTCTCCCTTGTTTACCCACGGCCCTCTTGGATCCTTTTTATTTACAGCAGTCGCGGGTACGGGACTTTCTCCCCCCACCTCCTATCTGCAGCGCCCTGCCCGGCCGTTCGCAAGTTTTCTCAAGTCGTCCTCGTTTTTTTGACTTCCGGTTGTTTTTCCCCTTATCCCCCTGCCAGTCTACGGTATGTTTTGCACGGCTTCTGTCTCTTTTTTCGACCAAGCGCTTTCCAGATACTTCGTGCAAGCATTCCCAGACTGCTTAGTTCCTACTCAGCTTCTTCCTCTCCGCACCACGTCCCTCCCCTCCCGACCACGCAAGCAGTGTTAGCCAGAATAACCCGAGCCAGTGACTTGCGACCGGTTCCCCAGTTGGAGAGTCCTTTCCGTTGTTCTCCGTCCCCTGGCGACCTTGCTTCCCTTCCCGTCCTCCCCGTTCAGAACCCCCACGCCTCGTACTTTTTTTTCATGTCCGGTTCAGCGAGCATGTCTTCCGCTAGATGCTTATGCAGTTCTATCAAATTCTCCGTCCTGGAGGTAGAGCATGACATCTCTGCTCCGAGTCCCCGACTCAGCCGTCGAATTTGCTTGAGTTTAGTCTTTCTATGGTTTATCGGTCTTTGCTCCCGCCTTTGACCTGACCATAAGGGTCATTGATTTTCGCCTGAATTACAGCCTGTTCCCACTTTTTCCCGCCGACGTCTCTCGAGCGTTCTCTCTTCCTGCTCTCTTTTACAGTTTATCCGTGGAGAGGCTAGAGCGCGACGTTCTTAAGCTTGATTGTCAGCGTGATATGCCCGATCCATGCCCTTTATTAGAAAGTTAGCCGCGCTTCTGTCATTAGGGTCTCGTCCAGTCATCCTTCCCCGGTTACACGTTCTCAGCTAAAGAGGGCCCTTTATCTTTCCGTTTGTGCCCGCCTGAGCACGCGTCTCCCTTAATTCCGATCGACTTTTGCGCCGCCGACCTGACCGGCCTTTGTCCGCTTCCAACCCCCTCTCGCCCGCTCCCCCGATGTACCGCATCGAATCGCGCCGCCCGCCTGCAGCCAGTATCGTTTTTTAGTCTAACTGTTCCCTTGGCAAGGGCTCGTACAGGTTCGGATGCGCCCCATTTCCGTTGAAAATTCGGCCTCTAATTTAAGCATTTCACCCCCTTGCGGTCTTTTTTTTCCCCTACCCTTCGACGTGGATACCCTGGTCCGTTGTGCACGCAGCCTTTTTTAACGTCCTCTTCCTCTTTATCTTTCTTTCGGTCACAGCACCGATTGGCGTCGAACGAGCACTCTCCCTTCCCGCTTCCTTCCAGACCCACCGCGCGGCTTTCCGTTCGGCACCTTCCCAGCATCCTCTCAGTAGCGCCGCATTTTCCCCTCAAAGATGGGGTATGTCCTCTCCCTTCCCCCTTTGAAAAGAGTACAAACCCCGATTTTTTCCGGGCGCACCTCCATGAGGGCAACGGACGGTTCCTCCCCAGTGTACCTCGGTCCGGTCTTGCAATGGTATGTGTTCCTTTCTTCGCACTTTCTTTTTTTTGTTAGTAAGTCGAAGACGTCGGGCATGCTTCGTGCAATTTCTCCCTTTGTTTTGTTACCCGTCGATTCAAAGGTGTTTTTTCCGTACGCTCTAGATTCCTTTTCCCCGGCCTGGCCCATCAAGACCACCTTCCAATTTAACGCGACTTCTCATTCAGCGCTAACAGAATGACCTGTCACTCTCTCTCCCTCCTTTTTTTGTGTTGTTTTTTTAGAGATCAAGCATTCGTGTCTTTTTTTTTTCTTCATCGTCCTGATTTTCTTGTCTTTTGTATGTGATGGTTTCCGTGACAGGCACGATCTTCTTCTTACGGCGCTGTCGGTTTCTGATTTGGGGTTAGGACCTGAGGAGCGGAGTGACCTAACTATGCACTTCATTTAAGGTCCTTCTTCTTCTTCTCTCTCCATCCTGCAGGTTTCTTCCGTTTTGGTCCGATTTCCGGCACTGGGTCCCCCTCTTTGCCTTCCCCCTTTGTAATGCGCCATGCGACTCGTTTCCGCGGGTGTCTTTCTATAAGGAAATTTTAGTTTCCGAACCGCGAACTTCCGTTGCGCTGCGTCTTATTTCTGCTTACTGCTCTGATTCCCCGCCACGCCTTTTTTTTTCGTGAGGCCGTGTTCTCTCCAGGTCTAGGGCGAAATCCCCATCTTGTCCGCCGTCCCTGACGCAGCTTTCTAGTATTCTGAGGCTTCTGTCCAGGTTGTTTTTGATCCGCGGGTATTCCTCTTTTCCGCGGAGCATGCTGCACGTTGTTTGGCCTTCTCGGTTTCTTTACTCCCCTTGTCTCCCAGTCTGTTTTTCTTCACTCCGTTTATTTAAGCGTACTTTATTCAGACTAGGATTCACCCTGCTCTAGCCCCCGAGCTTTCTTTTTTTTCTCGGGCGGGCTCTACTTCTTTCTTTTTTGTGTATTGCCTCGTTTTTTCTTAGTTTCGGTTTTCGTCGGCGGCCATTCGATTTCGTCTCTCTCCCTGGCCTCTTATTTTCCGATTCCCGGGACTAGTTTGATCCTTCCTGTGCGTGTCACCTGCCGGTTGAAGTTTCCTCAGCATACATTCAGGCCCCGCTCGGTGGTCCGGGTCATTATATGTCGCGGCATATATCTCGGCATTGCCGCTCGGTTTTTTCCTGTCGTAGTAGAGAGTCGTTCCTTCGTTCCTTTCCTTCTCTTCTCCATGGAGTCTCCTCCATTCCTCCCCCTCTATCCCTCGGCGGGAGTTTTTTCTTGATATGTCGCGAACATTCAAATCCCTGCGGTCGTCATCCGGTGACAAGAAAGTAACAATAGTTCTTTCTCCCCCTCTGCAATTCTTGGACTTCTTCGGCGCAGGAGGTTAAGTACTCAGTCTCGACACGCACGCTGTCCCTTTGTGAGTGGTTCCGCCGGACTCCTCGGAGAGTGACCCCCTTTCGCTCTCCTTACCATGTGATCCCCCCTTTTACTTACCTGCGTGTTTGTTCCTTTTTGACTTAATGGCTCAGATTGACGAGAAGGGTTTTTAGAGTACTAGGAACTGACTAGCCACCCCATTTGTGAGTTAAAGAAGTGCTTTTCTTTTCTTTTTATGACCATTGATTGGGGGCTGGCGGCGGTGATCTCCTTTTACACCCAGTCACCATGTTCACGACCTCAGTCGGGGCGGGCCCTCTTTGTTTTTTCCCTTTTTTTCGTTAAGTTCAGTGCACATTCGCGGACACGTCTACTGCAGTATTGCAGGTTCCCTCCCCCATGTTCTTTTTCTTCAAAAGTTTCCGACTCTTTCTCACGGTTTCCTAAGGCATTCTCCTTTTTTTCTTCAGATAGTTTTCGGCCAACCTTCCCCCCCCGCCTTCTGCCTTCCCCCCTGTTTTTCGTGGCCGTTGTGCGTTCGCTTCGCGCACCGACCTTTTTTTCATCTCCCCTTTCCACGTTTCGAACGGTTCTCACTCTCGGTTGCCTTGTTCGCGACCTGTTCGGCAGGGCGTGCGCCATTACTAGTGCGATTTTTTTCGTTTTGTCTTGTCGTGTGTGACCCGGAACGTGTTAAACTCCCAGCGAGCGATACCTTCCGGGGTTTTTTTTTTCTTCCATTTTGCAGGCTTCGAGCATGCAAAAACCCTCATGTTTCTCGCCGCACGTCGCGCTTCGTTTCTTTCGACAACTGCCTTGCTATCAGCCGCTCCCCCCCTTTTTTTTTTCCGTCTATTTTTCCCCGTCTCAAGCGATCCGTTTATCTCGTCAACTGGAATTATCGTGTCACGGCCCCACGGCGTTCCTCGTGGTGTAGTAGTGAATGCTCCGAGTCTTTATCCACGTGGTCCCCGGGCGGTTTTGTCGCGCCCTCTAGGTGGGCAGCCCTTCGTCACCTGCAGTATTCGCAGGTTGCTCTCCCGACAGTACCAAGGTTCCGTTCTCCTTTCTCGTCCCGTGGTTCTCATAGTTTCTCCAGTTTGTCGTTACGTGTTCCCCAGGGCCGCTCCAGTGCACGAAACCCGGCTAGTAAGTTCTTACCCGGCTCGTTGCTTTGCCTCGTCTTTTTCACTTTTCGCTCTTCAGCATCAACCAGGCTTCATCTTTCTCGAATGAGGTCACCCCGCTTTTTTCTCATTTTTTTCCTTTTAATTTTCACGTTTGTCCTTGTCTCCTTGGAGGCCCCGTTTCCCCCGTGCGGCTGTTTCGCGAGGAAGGAACTCCCCCGGACCTTGCCCGTTTTTTACCGTCCGACGCCGTTTCC
>Ga0179591_1316560_pt1 | contig 12363 bp, 14 predicted proteins | sample CZOMad2_1_08_16f_FD_182891 | JGI IMG/M metagenome (GOLD analysis project Ga0179591, IMG submission 182891) | Vadose zone soil fungal communities from Angelo Coast Range Reserve, California, USA - CZOMad2_1_08_16fungal (PacBio error correction) | ecosystem: Environmental > Terrestrial > Soil >... | reverse complement strand
CTCGGCCGGCATCGCTCCGTTGTAAGAGTCATTTCCTCCTCTTTCCAGGGGAACCCCCCCAAAATTAAAGGATCCTTCCCTGTGTGGAAGAGAAGGTCCCTTCTCCCCCTTTCTTTGAAACGGGGAACTTCCCCCACTCGAATCGGTCCCCTTACTGGAGAAGGCTGATTTACTTTCCTGTCGATTTAAGAGGAAACGCTTTTTCAGCGTCCGTAAGGATGATGACCGTCCCCCTCTTCTTTCTCCGGATGTTTGAGAGAAAATGAAATCCCCTTCTGTCCATTTCCCGTCCCTTTTCCACCCTTTTGACGAGAAGATTCTTTTCTTATCGCAGTAGTCGGCCCCCCTCTCGTCATCAAGAAGAGCGTCAACCTGAGGCAGGTTCGTCCTCGGTTCCCCTTCCCTTGTCGATCGAAAGCTCGCACCTCTTTTTCACCTTTTTTAAGGCTCTTGAAGTCCCATAGCAATTCTACTTCCCTTTTCCTCCGGGAACGGAAATGGCCCGTTCCTATTTTTTTTCCCCGTTTGACGTTGCGTTTTCCGAAAAAAAAACCTGTCTTTTTTTCCTTCAGAGGGTCCCTCGGGAAATTTTTTAACCCGAGGAAACCCTTTCCCCCCTCCACTTTGACATGCCAAGGTATGTTCTTTCGAGCAATTCGCTTCCGGTCTCCTCATTTTTCCTGTCTTCACAGGAGGAATTTGTGAGAACAATCCTCTTTCGCTTGATTCTTTTTTCTCCTCCGCTCCTCGGCGACCCTGGAATTGACCGAAGAGTTTGGTGTTTCTCAAGAGGGGACCGGGCCAGGCTTCCCTTTGTTTTTTTCGTAGACGACTTCCCTCCCTCGGGCCTGCCGTTAGACGCAGGCCTTCCCCCCCCTGTTTTTTTCGCCTTCTGACGAAGAATGACGAGAAATATTGAACATTTTTTTTTGAATTTCCCTTTACTGAAGGAAACCCCTTCTTCTTCCAATCGGAGAAGTTTTGGTCCACTTTCTTTGAACCCAGAAGCCCCAGAAAGGGAGACTCCCCTTCTTCCCCTAAGAAGTTCGGAGATTGTGGGGGCTTCTGGTTGACCCCTATGGAGCAATTTAAACTGGAAATCCTCCCCCCCCCCCTCCCCTAGGACTGCCTGGTGCTTGTCCTCCTCCAGAAGAACTTTCCATTTCAGGAAAAACTCCCGGGAAGCCTAGTTTTCGCCCCCCCAACTTTTAAGAGTTGTCACTTGTTGGCCCGTAAGAGTGACAAACCTTCTTCGGACGAAAGAAGACCGCCTTTTTTACGGCAACCGCCTTTCCCCGTTTCTAGGACTTGTCTTCAGTGATGTTCGTCTTTTTCTTTTCGGTGGCATGAGGTAATCCCCCCTTTGGTGAGGGCGCCCTCTCTGCTCCGAATCGGAGATTGAGTTGCCCTTCTTCTCTTCGGCGGATGTGGTCTTTCCTTTTTTTCCTTCCAGCGGGAGAGATGAAAGAGGAAGCTTCCTTTTTTCCCGTTTCATGTTGAGGTTTTAGGAGGGGGTTCGAATTATGAGAGTGTCGGTTCCTTTGGCCCTGAGTTCAGGGGATGTCATTTTTTTCCAAGAAATCTTACCTCCCCCTGAGATAAAATCCTCTTAGCCTTTTCTTCCTCGTTCGCGGGTGAAACGGGTTGTTTCACCCTTTGTGGCAATATAATAAGTAAATGAAGTTTCGCACTTTTTCCTTTTCCCTTTTCCCCCTTTCTTTGAGAGTATATGAATAATAGGGCCTCCAACCTTCTTTTACTAAGAGGGAGGGGCACGTCCCTCTCTCAGCGGCTGATTCAGTCCCTGCTTTTTGTCCCCCCTCTCCAAGAGTTTGAAGGATTCTTTCTTTTCCCATATCCAATAATAATAGTTGTTTTGCTCCCTTTCAGTGATTTTCTTTCAGAAAGGTATTAGGAATCCTTCACCCGTCTTTCAGGGGTAAAAGATTTTTTACTAACGGAGGACTTCCTTTGGTTTTTGCAAAAGGACCCCCCCTCCTTCTTTAGTCTTTCGGCGGTGGCGTCCTCCCGAAGTAGGCAGCGTCATCAGACCAGTCGGGTTTCCCCCCCCTTTTTTTCTCCCCCTTCCCCCTTTCTGAAGGGACTGATGAGAGATTGTCCCTTTTTCTTTCTCCCGGCCCCGTTGGAAAAAGCAGGTTTCCTTCACACTCCTTCACGCGATTTTCGCTCTTTCCTTCTTCCTATGTGTAAGATGACAACCACGGGGAAACTCCTTTTATCTTTCCAAAAGATAAACCTATTCGCCCCTCCGCCGTTACAGGAGTAGGAAGCAGCCGTTGTGCCTCTCCTTTCTTTTTTTCTCTCGGCGACGTGCACGGACGCCGCCGCCTCTTCCTATTTCCCCCAAGCTGCAAAGGTGCGCCGCGCCCTGCCCCCTCTTCCCCTCCCCTACAAGCAGGATAGTCGCTTTTTCCTCCCTTCTTTCCCCTCCCTCCCGGAAGACCGCGGTGGACCTCCCCCATTTTCCTTTCGGCCTCCTCAGATGCCGTACCATGGATCTTTTCCGACTCTGGACAGAACCGGATTCCTTTTTTTTTCGCGAGATCGAGCGTTCCTTGTTTTTTCGTCCGCGACTGCTTCTCTTCTCGGACAGCGACCGTTCCTTTTTCTTAAGGTGATAGAAAAAGCGCGGCGCCCCCCCCCCCCCCCCCAAACCCCCCCCCCCAAAAACCCTAAAAAAGCCCCCCCCCCCAAAAAAACGCCCCCCCCCCCCCCCCCCCCCCCCCCCCCTCCCCCCCACCAAGTAAACAACCCCCCCCCCCCCCCAAAACAAAAAAAAACCCCCCCCCCCCCCACACAAAAACCCCCCCCCCCCCCCCCCCCCCCCCCAAACCCCACCACCACCCCCCCCCCCCCCCCCCCCCCCCCCCCAAACCACAAAGACGATTCCTCCCTTAGATTGTTTTCCTTTACGGACCCTCCACCTTCCTTTTTTGGAAGACGGCGAGGCTCCCCTTTTGACAGGCGATTGAATAAGTTCACACGTGTCTCCTTTTTCCTTTTTCCTGCAGAAAATGTAAAGCCCGGCCAGGAATGGTTCCCTTTTTAAATGATTATTAGAGTAAGAGGTAATTCATTCTTCTTGTTTCAGCGTATAAGGAACATTCATCCCCCCCCCTCCCTTTTCTTTTCCTTTCTTCCTTTTTTTCTTCCCTGCCCAGCCGAAAAACTCGACAGCCGCTTTTTTTTTTTTCACCTCCCTAGTTAGAGTTTCATCTCCTTTCTTCCTTTTTTCCTCCTCCCGAAAAGATGAAAGAGACTTTTTCCCCCCTCTTTTTATCAGGTTTGGAATAAGAGAACAATTACCGTCCCTCCCCTTTCGTCAGCGAAAGCTCTTTTTTTTCCTCTCCCTTCTTCCATGGGAAGGAGAGGATTCCTCCCTTTTTGAAGAGTTAACGCTCTTCTCTCACCTCTTAGAGAATCAGTCTTTCTCTTACTGTGGTTGTTAGGGGCATCCTAAACTGCCCCTCCCCCCAAGTCTGAAACATGCAATCCCTTCTCGTAGTAGTTCACCCCTCCTCCTCCCTCCCTCCTTTTCCGAGGGGGACTTAGACCGGACGTTTGCCTGGACCAAGCGGGTTTCCCCTTCACTTATAGTGGTGTCGCTTAACCTACTTATCTTAGTTTTTTCCCTGGTGAGTAGAAATATACGGTGTTCTCTTGACTGGCCTTTAAGAAAGAGTCTCCTGTCCCCCCTTTTTTTTTTTTTTTTCTAAGAAATGATAATGCCACGCCTGCACCCTAGATTAGGCAAGTAAGTTTTCCGTCCCTCCGGAAACCTTCTCCCTTTTCCGCAGGAATAAATACTCCTTCTACCCAGAAAATTATTACTCCGTCTCCCGATTACGAGGAAGTCTTTTCGTCTTTCCCTTTTCCGACGGGAGTTGGAAAGGTCTTACTACATGAGCGCCGTGATTCTTGGGGTCGGAAACTTTTTCCCTTCTTTCCAACATTATGCGACGTTTTCTCCTTGGCGAGAAGCGGTCCTTTTGCCTAAGGGCGTCTTTTTTTTCTTTTTTTTTTTGAAAAACGCAAAATCGACATTGCACCCTCCTTCCGATAAAAGTCGGAGAACACTCCCTCTTCCCCCCCCTTTTCCTCCTCCCCGGTTGTTGTTGATCTATCCTCTCCCTTTTTCTTTTGGAAGATGCTTTTTTTCCCCGAGTGCGATGGAATGTCGATGGGCGTTTTTCCTTCCCCCCCAGAAGCCGATGAGACTTTCCATTCTCTTTTCCCCCTCTCGCGCCGCGCTTTTTTTTTTTTCAAGCAGAATGCGGCCTCTTTTTTTTTTTTCCCCGCACGTGGCTCCTCCCCCCCTACTCAAGGCTTTGGTTCGCACGTTCCAACGTCCCTTGGCCCGGGGACCTCTCCCCCCCCCCCTTCCTTTTTCGCAGAAAGTAGAGCGCGCTAGAAGGGCTTTTCTTCCCTTTTTTTCCTCTTTTCCGAAGAGGAAAGCGAAGTCATCTTTTCTGATGACGTTTTTCAATGAAGGAAGTATTCTCTTGCGCGCACATGACAGACATATCCTCTGTTTCCTTCTTTTTCTTTTTGTCAACAAAAGGTAAAAAGGCCGCGCCTCTTTCCCTTTTGAGGACATAGACCCCCCCTTTCCCCGCAGCGCTGTCCCCCCCTCGCTTTTTTTCTTTCCCCTTTTTCCCCCCAAGATACGTGCCGCTCGTTTTTCTTGGGAGTTCAGAGACTCCTTCTAATCCCCTTTCCCCAGTAAGAGGAAGTCGTTTTAGTAAAGGCAAATTCCTTTAGGAGTTGCATTTTCCTTAGTCGATAAAAGTTCGGTTTTTGGCCCGAACCAACCAAGTATAGCCGCTCCTTTTCCTCCTTTTTTTTCTTTTCCAATAGAGGAACCCCCCCCTGTTCAAAGGGAAGGACTCTCTTCCCCTCTCCGCGACCTTCCGGTTTCTTTTTCCCTTTTCTCCCCTTAGATGGAGCTTGCCCCCTCTTTTTCCGGAGTCTTTGGTAGGATGCGCACCTTCCCTCTGTCGCGCGGAGCCTTCCTTTTTCCGAAAATTCCTCGGCGAAAATATGTCCATTACTTTTTTCTTCCTTTGATGCAAGGTGCAGAGAAAGATGTTTCTTCCAGAGTTCCTTCCGAGGTTGCGGCTTTTTTTTCCGTGACGACGACCTCCCCATTCCCCTTTTTTTTTTTTTTCCCCCCCCTTCGACTGCGGAAAAAAGGCCACTCCTTTCTAATGCACGCAGACGATACTCTTTTCGGACAGTTCTCGGCGGGACCTCCCTCAAACCACGTAGAAGGGCCATCTATCCTTTTGCCCGGAATTGGTTCCCTTCCCCCCTTTTTTCCCCTTCAACAGAAAGGGGTTCCGTTGACGGAGGCCCCTCCCTCGGAACTTCAATCCTCAAAAGACTTCTCCTCTCCCTTCTTCTGGGTGTGAGGAACATTGCCGCCCTTTATCACCAAATGCAGGCAAGGTTCTCCTTCTCCCACTGTAAGATTTTTCCCTTTTCCCCCCCTCTTTCTCCCAGAGTGAAACCCCCCTTCTGGCCGAAAGAAGACCTGTTACGGAAAGTCTGTCTTTCCTCACCTTTCTCTTTTTCCCTTTTTTGCGCGGTTCGAGGTCACGCGGTCTTCTTTTTTCTTCCGGTCGAGGTGGGGCGGCCGCTCGGTGGAGGATTTTCTTTTCCCTCTTCCTCTCTTTCCCCACTTTTTCCCCGGAATGCCGGGCAAAGTCGCGGACCTTCTCTTTTCCCTCTGATTAACGAAGTACCTTTTCTCTTCGTGTTCCCTTTTTTCTCCTTTTTCCGAGTGTAGGTAATGGCTTTTTTCAGTTTTTTGGAAGTACTGGTTCCAAGGGGGTCATCCTTTCCCTCCCGCTTGAAGAGCTGCTACCCTTTTTCTTTTCCCTTTCCCCTCCGTAGGAAATAGGGATCAATCCCTTTTTTTTTCCTCCAAAGTGGCCCAATAGATTTTGGCCAATTCTCATAAGGTACTCCTCTCTCCCTTTTCCCTTCCTTTTCACCCCGATGATTGAGGGAGAATATGCCCCCTTTCTTTGCCAGCCATGCAACCCTCTCTGTGCCTTTTCTGTCTAGACAGAGGACTTCTCCTCCCCCTCTTTTCCTTCCCTTCCGGATGAAGAAATAAAGTTCGGACGAGCTGCCGTTCCCTTCCCCTTTTAGATCCTTGAGAAGGCAGACTCGTCAGAAACTTATTTTTCCCTCTTTTCGTGAAGGGGTATCAAAGAGGGGAAGTTCCATCGTCCTGTGCTTTCCTTCCCTTTCCCCCCCTTTCCCTTTTGCCCCGGAAAGAGGCGGGAGATGTCTCCTTGACAATGAAGTAGGCAAGCTGCCTTCCTTTTTTACTCCGTGGACCACACGTGTACGTTTCCGTTGCTTCCTCTTTACAGCAAGGGGTCCGGAGTACCTTCTCCACCCCCTTCCCCCTTGCTTGTATGAATAAGTAGGGAGTACCCCCCCTCTTTGTGTCTCTTAAATATTGCTTGGTTCCCCCTCCTCTTTTCTTGACCACCCGGGAAAGAAGGACGCCCCCTTTTTTGTACTTCAAGAAAGAAAAGATACACTCCTTCCCCTCCTCTACCAGTTGTGTACTTCGGCAGAGCCTTTACGCCGCCTCCTTTCCTTCTTTCTTCAGAGAAGTGAAATCGTTTCTCCAGACTTGTAGATAGGAGAGTTGCACCCTTCTCAAGTTTAGAAAGATTCCCCTTTCCTCCCTCCCCGGACGCCCTCACCTATGTCGTTAGCTTTGAATTACAACTTTTTTTTCCCCGCCCTGCCGACTGACACGATTGGTGACCTTTTCCCCTCTTCTCCCCCTACAAAGAGGGCGATAAAGTCGGATCCTTTCTTCCGTTAGTGATTTTGCCGGAAATATTTCAGTTTCTTCCCCCTGCGAGATTAACCTTCCCCCCCGTGTGTGGAGAAGTTAAAAACTTCGGAAGGGTTCCTTTTCTGGATGAGGAGGCCCCTTGCTTTTTTTTTGTATTCTTTAAAGTTAAGACTTTCTTTCATGCTCCTGAAGAATGCTTTCCTCCCTCCCCCTTGAGAGGAGACTTTTAAGTTATGAATAAGGAAAAATAGGATCAGATTCCCCTTTTCTTTTCCCGCCGTTGCCAGAAGGGCCCCTCCCTCTTCCCTTTCCCTTGCTTTTCTCCGGATCGCGGCGTGAAGTGTTACTCTTCCTGCATTCGAGTTTCCTTCGAAAGCAAAGAAGCACCCTCCCCCCCTTTTCTTTCTCGGCAAGATGCATCCCTACCTCTCTTTCCTTTCTTTTTTCTCTGAGGAAGTATTTAGAGAACAGATGACTTTACCCAATGGGGGTGTCGGCTTTCCCCTTTCCTCTCCTTGTGGACGGCAAGAAGGGGGTCCTTCTTTTCCCCTCCCCCCGAAGTGATAGCAAACGAGTGAGGACATACCCCTTTTTTCCTTGCTATGAAGGAAGGGGCAGCTTCCCCCCTCTGAGGGGAAGCCCTTTTACACCCTCCCTTCTTTCCTAAGGAAGAGAGAGAATTTTTTTTCTAATAAAAGGGCACCCTCACTTGTATTCGAATCTGCCAACCTCCCTCTCCATTAGAAAGTGAAGTAAGGGAGTCGTCCCACTTTTCTAGGGGACCGCCGTTAGTAGAAGTGCGACGTCCCCCCGTGGTCAAAGCGGTGGTTCCTTTTTCTCTTCCTTTTTTTCTTGACGAAACGGAAACAGCCTGCGGTTTTTTTACTAATGTTGGCGAAGAAGGAGAGACCCTTCTCCCCCATTTCCTTCGGAGAAAATGGTGTTTTGTATCGCACCTTTTTTCCCTTCCCCTTCGTTCATGTTAAGGTGATAGAAGAAATTACTTCTTCTTCCTTCCTCCCCTCTGCAAAGGGAAGATCTCTTCCTCCCTTCCCCTTCAATGTGTTGAGAAGAAGACTACGAATCCCTCTTTTCTTTCTTTCGATCAGGTTTGGAGGGAGGAGTCACCCTTTTTCCTTCCCGGCTCTTCCAAGAATGTCATTCCTATTCCCCTTCTTTTTTTTGGCCAAGGGAGGTAGAACTCCCCCTTTCTCTCGATTTAGAGAGGGCCTTTTTCCCTTCGCTCGTCTGGTGGGTATGGAAAGGAATTTTTTAAACCCCGCCCATCGTCCCTTTTTTCTTCCGGAAAAAAAGATCAAGAGACCCCTCTTCTCCCCCCCTAATCCCTGTTTGTTGTTGAGAGATCTTCCTTTCCGCCTTGGTAGACTTCGTCTTTCTCGTCCTTTTTCCTTTTTTTTTTGTTTCCAAAAAGGAAGGATAAAGACCCTTTCCTCTAGTGTGGCAAAGATAGCTCCTCTAAGGAGGATGGAACTTCCGCCTTTTTCTTCCTCCCCATTCGACACGCAAGTGGCAAGAAAAGTCCCCTTCAACCCCCCCCCCCCCCCTTGAGTTGGGAAGAGCGGTTCCTCTCCGCCCCGAAAAAAGCCATCCTTTTCCTTTTTCTTTCCCGAGAGGATTTTTTTTCCCTTTCCCATATGTTGACGAAACGCTCGTCCTTCCCCCTTTTTGCACTGACGGCCGTGAGCAAAGAATTTTCTCTTTCCTCCCCTCCCCCTCTGAGTGGCAGGAGCAGGTCTAGCCAACCCACCGGTTTTTAGTTCTTCCGGAAAGTCCTTTTTCTTCTTCTCCCCTCAGCTCGTCAAAAAGCAGCGGCGGTCCCACCTTCTTCCGCATACCTCAGAAAACAAAGCTTGAATTTTTCTTTTCCTAATGTCCCTAGAAATTATATGCCCCTTCCATCTGTTCCCCCCTTTTTCCTTCTCCCCCTTTCCCTTTCCTTTAGTGTCAGTAAGAGTTGAAGGAGTCGCCATTCCCCTCCCCTTTTCTCCCTACGAACAACCCCTTTCTTTCTAAGCTGTTGTACCATTCTTCCCCTTTTTTCCTTCTTGTGACGCGGACTTTCCTTTTTCCCCTGACACTTGTATGGAAGCACTAGTGTTCCTTTGCCTAAGGGGATGACAACCGTCTTTCCCTTTTCTTTCCTTTCTTCGCAAGAAGATCAACCACGACGTTTCTTCCTCCTCCAGTAATTCCTGGGAGCCCTTCCGAACGTAGAGACCGTCCGAGGTAAAGGTTATGCCCTTTCCCCTCCTCTCTTTTTTTCTTCCGCGGATGTAGAGGTTGAGAGGTGCGTGTTCTCACTCCCCCTACCCCTATTAGGGAGTGAAGTGACGTAGACGCGTCCTTTTCTGTAATGAAGAATAAGCAGACGCTCTTTTTCCCATTTCTTTTTTTTTTTTTTTCCTGTGAGGCCGGCCCCCCTATCCTCCCGGTAGGAAAGTCGAGGACCCCCTTTTCGGAAAAAGCAAGGTTCTCCTTTCTCTTCTCCCTCCCCTGCGGCGGGAGTGACCTTCCCTTTCTTTCCCCTGGACCCCTAATACAACAGACGGACCTTCTGCTTACACATTGAAGAGTAAGCCCCCTCCTCCCCCCCTTCGAAGGCGCAAAGCGCCTCCTCCCCCCTTGCCTGTTAAGATCGTCCTTTTTTAAAAGAGTTCCCCCCCCCCTCTTCGGAAGGACAGAAGACAGCCTTTGACCCTGACTGATCGCACGCTTTTTTTCCGGTCGAGGTCACCCGCGGTGTTCTTTCTTCCTTTTTCCTCTTTCATTCAAGCGCGACGGATCCGGGCTGTCTTTTCGCCGTTTGCCCGCGGGCGAACTTCTCTCTTTCCTCCTTCTCTGGAGGACCTGGTTTATCATAGGCCTTCTTTGCGACTAGTTTTCAAGAGGAAGAGGAAGGCGTCCCGTTCTTTTTTTTGCTCCCCATTTCGAGGAGGTGTCTCCTTTTTTTTTTTCTGTTCGGATGCAATAATTGCAGAGGTTTTTTTTCCCTTTTTTCTCTTAACTCGTAGGGGAAAAGAAAGAGTGAAGCTCTCTTTTCCCTTTTCTTTTGCCTACCGCATTAGGAAATTCTTTTTTTTCAATCCTCTTTTCTTTCCCCCCTTTACTAAGGAAAAAGTGAGTCCCTCGCCTCCCTTTTCCACTTGTTAGGAGTAAACGGAACCCGTTTTCTCGTATGTGCATAATTAGGGAGGAAAACCCTCTTTTTTTCCTCCCTCCCCTTTTTCCAAAGACGACAGAGAAAGCCTTTTTCCCCCTGCCTGTACGATGAGATAGAAGACTCGGATTTTTTTTCTCCTTTCCCCCTCCCCCCGCCCACCCCCCCCCAGCCCCCCCCCCCCCTTTCTACGCGTATGAAGTCCTTCCTCCTCCTTTTTTTTGTTGTTGAGATCTGTTCCTCTTCCCTTCTTTCTTTTTTTCTTCTTTCCCCTCCCCCCTGCAACGCGGGCGGGAAGGGGTTCACGCTCCCCCTCTTTTTTTTCAAGTGAAGGGTTTGCACCGGCCCCTTTTTGGTTTTCCTTTCTTCTTTTTTCTCTCAGAGAATCAGACAGTCTCCTTCCCTCTGAGATGAAAGGACTGATTCCTTCCCCCCGATTGCCGCACGGGGTACGGCTCCTTCCCCCCCCCTTTTTTTCTTCTCCCTATGAATAATTAGGAGGCCCACTCCCCTCTTGTTCCAGACGAGAGGGTAAATATGACCCTTTTTCTCTACACCCCGTCTACCAGGAGGCAAGAAGCCATTACTCCCCTCTCCCCCAACCTAATCGAAATGACGACGACTACACTTTCTGGTTGTCATATGCAGTAGAAGAATTCCGACTTCTTTCTTTCTATCAGGTCCGCTAGGGGGTCCCCTATTTTTTTCCCTTCTCCCTTCCTTTTCCCCTCGCAAGAAGCCACATCGCGGCCCTCCTTTCCTCAGCATTTTTAATTAAATCATGCCACCCTCTTTTACGTAGAAAGCGCCCAACCGCCTCCCTCCTTTCCCTCTCCTTCTGGCGCACGAAGAGTGAAGTAAATGACAGAGGGCCCTTCTTTTCTTTCTCGGGCAGAAAGAATGTTTTCGCAGCAGATTCTCTCTTTCCCCTTTTTCCCTCTCCTTTTTTCGAAGTGAACAAAGGAGCTGCTTCGGGGGGTGGGTTGTGGGGCGTGGGGGGGGGGGGGGTGGGGGGGGTGTGGTTTTGTACCTTTTTTTTCCCCTGAGGGTCAAGAGAAGATGGCTGCTTCCCCTTCAACCCTCGCACTAGAAGCTTTCCTTTTTTTCTTCTTCCCCCTTTTTTCCGCGTTGAAAAGCCAGTATCCCCTCCTCCTTTCCTCGAAGAAGGAGGCTTTTTTCCGTCTTCGTGGGGCTGCCCTCCCTTCACCCGGTGTGATCAGATGGAAAGGCGACGTTGTGCCTTCCTCTCCTCCCCAGAGACCCAATTCAATAGCGTCGCGTCATCTTCTCCCCCCTCTTTCCCGTCCTCACGCCCCGAAGAGTCCTTTTCTCTCTCCCTTTTCTTTTCCACTAGCAGAAGCTTGCCCGGTCCCTCTGGCCCTCTTAGGTAATTATCCGTCTTTCCTCCTCCTTCGCTAACTAGATTGAAAGAGAAGGCTTTCCCTTCTCCCCTTTCCCCTTCTTCTTTTTTTCTCCCTTTCAGCCGGGATACGCCGAGGGCATCTTCTCTTTTTCCCGAGTGTTGCATAACTGGAAGGAGCGGTTTTCTTCTTGTGTGCCGCGTTACAAGCATCTTCCGCTAGTTTTTTTTTTTTTTTTTTTTTTTTTTTTTTTTTGTGGGGGGGGGGCCTCCCCTCTTTTTTTTTTTTGTGAAGCGTGTTTGGTAGGGTGCCCCCCCTCCCCCGAAATTGATTCGACTCCCTTCCCCCTCCTCCCCCCCCTTTTCTTTCCCTAGAAATTGCGTTAAGAGCCGTTCCTTTCTCTTTTGTGGAAGGGAGAAGGCTTTTGGTTCCCTAAAAAGGACTCTTTTGTTTCCTCCTCGTGAGAGAGGCATTTCCTCTCTTTAAACATAAGCAGAGGCGTGTCGCGATGCGTTGCTTACGGCTTTTTTTTTCTCCCTCAGACGGAGAGAAAGGCCTTTCCTCCTGAACCTGTGTTGAATAGAACTGCTCTTCCCCCCCTCCCGCCGAACTTCGGAGGATATAAGGAATTCATTGCTTTCCTTTCCTTTCCTTTTTACTCTTCTAGAGTGTAAGAGGACTTCACCTCCCCCATACTCCATATAAGAGCGAGAATTGCTGGCTTTCTTTTTTGTGGCCCCCGGCGTGCAAGAAGGGATTTTGTGTCCTTCCCTGTCTCCCCTCCTTCCCTTCTCTGCAGAAGGTGAGGTTTGCGTTGTTCTTCTGTTTCCCCCGAGGACTCCTTAGGACGTTAAGCCTCGCTCTTTTTTACACGAGATTAATTCTCATCTTCTTTCTTTTTTTTCTCCGACGGGTGGAAACCCTGCTTTTAAAATGCTAAGAGACAAAGGCGGCCTTCCCCCCCCCTGCTATCCCTGGAA
>Ga0179591_1188069_pt1 | contig 12363 bp, 21 predicted proteins | sample CZOMad2_1_08_16f_FD_182891 | JGI IMG/M metagenome (GOLD analysis project Ga0179591, IMG submission 182891) | Vadose zone soil fungal communities from Angelo Coast Range Reserve, California, USA - CZOMad2_1_08_16fungal (PacBio error correction) | ecosystem: Environmental > Terrestrial > Soil >... | reverse complement strand
TTAGGCCCCACTCTACCACTTCCCCCCCCCCCTGTTGTTATAAAAGTCCTTTTCTTTTTCCCCTCAGCCGATGTTTCCCCCTCCTTGGTCGGCGTATAACGGCTTCTTCTCTTTAACTTGCTCGAGCAACCTTTCCCCTCTTTCACACCTATCACGTGACCATTGATTTAGGCTTTCTACCTGCGTGATTTTCACTACCCACCTTTTCCCCTTTATCTTGGTCAGTCTGTCTTTCCCTCACTTTCGGAGGTAAGGACTTTTTCGTTCAATTGTCCCCACTGTTTTTGTCGAGGATTAGCTTCGTATTAGTATATTCGCGCCATTTCTTTTTCCCCTTTCCTTTGTCTTCATTGTTCTTTCTGATACGGCCGTTTTCCCCCCGTTCTTCTGATGTTTTTTCATCTGGGTTCCCATTTGATTTCCCCCTCTTCTTTTGCCGGTTCTTCCGCCAATTGTATCTCTTGGACCCACCCGCCAGTTTTATCTTGACGAACGTTTCGTCTCAAGTAAACTATCGTCTACTCCGGTCCAGAAGATCCCCGCCCCCCCCGTTTTGGTCCCTTTCAATATTCCTCGTTTTTTCAGGCCATCCCCTATTTATTTTTTCTCATGCTGCATTTAAGTCTCCAAGCCCTCCCTAGGCAGGTACTTTCTGTGCTGGGACTATCCGCTTTTCTCTTGGTGAGGGTATCCTTTTTTGGTTTTCCTAAAGGGAAGTGTTTCCCCGGTGGTTCTTCACTCTGGTAGTGGGTGATGCTCCATTAACTCCCCCTCCTCGGGCATCCTTTCGTTTGCTTCTCCCCCTTTTCCACTTCCCTCGAGAGGATCTCTTCTTGTTTATATGGCTCCCTTTTTCCTCCCTTTGTTAGAGGATTTCTGCGTCCCAGGCCGGTGTTCCTTTCCGTGGCGTGAACGCGCTTCAGGTTTCCCCCTCTCCGTGGGTCACTTTTTTCGACACCAATAGGGCCCTTTTAGGTTTTCTGTGGGTTACGTTTTTGTTTAACCCCCCCGCTGAACGTATTTTTTCCCCGTTGATTGTCCTTTCTCTTCTTCAGCTCACAGGCATTGCTCTTCCACCGATAATTTTCAGAACTGGTTACCTATCTTACCCTGGTAATAATTTGTGTTTTTTTTTTTTCCCCTGATTGCCAGAAATTCGCCGGCTGCTTTTTTTTTCCCTCCGTCTTTACGAGCTTTGCCGGCCCCACTCCCCTCCTTCATCCCCGCTCCCCAATTCCTTTCTCCCCACCACGTTTTCTTCTCCCCCCACCCTCTTTCCTTCTTTTTGTGTTCAACTTTAATTTTATTAGGTAAGTTGACCATCGGTCTTTCTTCCTCCTGTTTTTGTTTCATCTGTATTTGTTTTTTTTTAATTTTCGGCCCTTGGTCCCTGCTCTTTTCACCCGTCCCCATGGATTTTCTTTCATTTTTTCCTGGACCATTTTGTCCATTTACTTGATCTCCACGACCCTCCTTGCCGTTGGAATTTCAACAAGGACCTTCGCCCCCCTTTCAATTCTTCCGTTTTTGCGCCCAGACTGGCGCTGATTTCTTTGTTTTCCCTTTTCCACAGAGGCATTCTTTTTTTGATCCATTGGTCCCATGCTGGTTTTTCCCCCCTGAACAAGACCCATATGATTTCTGTGGGTTTCCTCCCTGCACCGCTGTTTCTCCTTCCCTCATAATTCGGCTGGGGAACTTGTTTTCCGTGGTACGCGCCGCGCTACCTGACCTGGTTCTTTTATGAGTTTGATGCTCTTTGTTTTTTTCTGTGACCGCCCTGTTGTCCCTGCACGAAATCCCAGACACGGTTTCCCACCTTAACCCCAGTGTTTTGTGTCCTCCGCGTTTCCCCTGGACTTAGGGGGTCCCCTGCGGCGCCTTGGGCTTTGGTTACTTTTCCGGGTTTACTTCCTCCCCCTGGTTTTCAGCGAAGTTGGGTCCCCCTCTTCTCCCTATCTGGGTTTCGTTTTTTCTTTCTTGGTTGTCCTGACCGGATCTAATTGTTGCCTCTTTGTTGTCACCCCCCCCCGGCCCCCTCTTTTCCCATTTTTCCTCTTTGTTCCCCCCACCTCCCTCCGACTTCCTCTAAAGTAGTTACGCTCCGTGGTCTTCCCCCTCGGGTCCCCCCGGTTGACGTGTGTTCCTTCTCCTTCCCCCTTCTTTTTTGCCCCCAGGTGGCGGGCTGTTTGCTTGGTGGGTCTCCTGCGGAACCCGCTCATTTCCCGTTTTCGATTCGTAAGAGCACCTTTGGACCCAGGTCTTCTGCTGCGTGAGAGTGACCTTCGGGATTTCTCCTTGTTGTTGTCCCAACACCTCCCCTTTTTGACACGCATTGACCGGCCGTTGGACTTTTTTTGGCTACTTTTTCTTAGTCAACTCTTTCTCGTTTTTTCTTCGGTCTTTCCCTGCCGGGATCTCCTGTTATTCTGGCACTTTCCTTTCTTTTTCTCCAACTTTCTTCTCTTCCTTCCCCTCTCCTCACGAAGGTTTTATGCTTTCAGATTGTCTGAGGGGTTGAACTGCAGAAGCCTTTCCGATGACCTGTCACTTTTTTTTTTTTCCTATAGGTTTTTTTCCCATTTCCTTAATGTTGGATTCCCCCTTGGTTGTTTCTTTTCCCCCTTAACTCAAAACCTTCTGGTCGCTTTTTTCTGGGTCTTTTTTTCTTTTTTTTCCCCTTTCCCATTTTCTGGTTTGTTTTTTCCCCCTTCTCCCCTTCCTACCCTGATTTTCTGGTCCCCCATTCTCACTTTTTTCTTCTCTCCTGAAGTTTTGGCTCTCGTAGTTCCTTCTTGTGTTTGAATGGTCTCACTTTCTTTTGCACACTAGCGCGCCCGTTTGCGTCCTCCCCTCCTTCCTCGTGATAAACCCAGTCCCTCCATGTTTGTTTCCCCCGCGAACCTCCACCTCCTTGGTCTCCGGTCTTGACTCCTGCCCTTTCCGCGGACCACCGGACTTCACCCCCCGGACCTCTTCATTTCCTTCTCCCAGTAAGGGATGGCGTTTGCTTTGGTGTTTGAGGATCCTACATCGGGGTTGTTCTTTGGTTTGTTAGACTCAAACTTCGTCCTTTTTTCCCTTTCCAAAACGATAGGCTTCGTTTTTTTCCCTGATTCCCGACGTCCTCCGTCCTTTTTTTTTTTAATGGGCCTTTAGTATAGTTTGTTTCTTACTTTCTTCTCTGCTTTGCTTTTCTCCTCCATCTTGTAATCTTTTGGTATTGTTCTTTCCCTCGGATTCTTTCCTTTCTTTGGATCCCCTTCGGGTTATGAAGACTTCCCTCTGTTTTTTCCTCCTACTGATGAGAATATCTTCCTCTAATCGGCTTTTTATACAATTTCACAAAAGAACCGCAGTTTCGTTTCTTTGAGTTTTGTATTTTTCCGCTACTTCATCTTTTTCCCAAGTATGCAGGGGGACTATCTCTAGGTCCTCCCCCCCCCCCACCACTGGATTTGGGTCGCTGTCTTTTTGGCTGCCATTTTATTTCTTCTTTTCCCCTTTTTTTTCGGATTGTGTTTTCCCTCCTGTGCCACATTTGGACCCTTTTTTTTTTCCCCTTGTTTCGTCCGTATGACCCTGGACCCTCTTCGTGTCCGCTTAGTGCCCCTTGTTTCCCTCTCAGCATTTGTTTCTTTCTTCTTCTGAGCGTCAGGCCCCTTTTTTGATTGCTTCTTTTTTTACTCCCACCCCGGTTTTTCTTCACCTTTCTTCGTGGAGCGGATGCGCCGTCTTCCCCCCCCATTGAGGAGCGCACCTGCCCCCCCCCCTTCTACAAGCTCCAATGTGGCGCACTCTTATTCGTTTCCTTTTTTCGGGAGTATCCCTTCCTTTTCCGCTCGAAGCAGTCGGCACTTGTTGCGCCAACGTAGAAGCGATCTTTCCCCCTGGCTGCTTTTGCCTTGCCATACTTTGGCATTTTGCTTTTTTTCCGCCTGTTCGCGTTGGTTCAATTTCTTTCTTCTCAACCTACTCCTTTCTTTTTTTTAATCTCCCGTTTTTGTTGGTTCGCCTTTCTTTTCCGCTAAGTGAACAGACAGAGACTTTCCCCCCCCCCCCCGACTTCCCCACCTATTAGCCAGAGGCCATCTCCCTTTGTCTTTTCTTTCACGTGTTTTCGGCAATTGAGCACTCCGCTGTCGGGGGCCGGGTTCTTGGACGCCGTCACACCCTCGTTGATGGTTTTTCCTAACTCTGGGTCCTACCTTTCCTCTTTCGAGGGATGGTTTCTTTTTTTTTTTGGAATCGGGAGATACCGTTCTCTCTCATTTTTTTTTTTTGATCCTGTTTTCTTTTGATCCTGGATCTGTCTTTTCCTTGCGGCTATTTTCTTTCCCCTCCTCACAGCCACACCCTCCCTCTTGGGTCTGCGGAAAATAGATCCCTCTCCCCCCCCCCCCCCTTTTTTTACGGTGTTCTACAGTTTGGCCTCCCCCCTTTACTTGTTTCATGTGTCAGGGGCCAACCAGAGGGTTTCCCACGTCCCCTTTCACGAGTGCGTCCGTCCTGTTCCCCCCCCCCCCTGGTTGCGGCAAACCTCTGCCCTATAGTTTATTAACGCATCGTGCACACAGTCTTCGAGCAGCTTTCTTTAGAACCCGGTTTTTCTCTTTTTCTTTTGGCCCTGGATCTCTCGTTCCCTGGCTCTTCCCGTGGGAGTCTTTCTTTTTCTTAGATTTATCCCCCACCTTCTCTCCCCCCTTTGAATCTTCACGCACATCCCTTATTAATCCCCCCGGAACCAGGACCCTTTCAAGCAACCCAGGACGTTATTCTTTAACATTAGAGGCCCCCTTGTTTACGACCCCCTCTCTCTTGTTCCCCCGGATTTTCCCTTTTTTCATCTTTTTGATCTTTTTTGGGCGAGTGACCGAGTTTCTTTCTGAATTTTCTTTTTTAAACCTCAACTCTTTTTTCTTCCCATAACGTCTGACTTCCTTTTCTGTGGTTTCCTTTCGTTTGTCGTGAAGTCATGGGCGTGCTTGGACTTCCTTCCCTTTCGCATTATTTTTCTCCATTAGTTTGAGTTCCTCCCGGGACTTTGTTGTCGGTTTTGTTTTCTTCAGTGAGTCCTCTCTCCTTGTTGCTGCCCGTTTTCTAGAGCTCAAACCGTGCAGTACTTTTCAGCCCCATTCCTGGCACGTTAGTTCCCTCCTGGGCTTTCCGTGGGGTTAGCCGGACGTTGCTCCTCCTTTTCTGACATCACTGGGGCTTCCTGTTCTTTACTTTGGGTAAAAAACCCCCCCACCGGTTCCTCTGACTTCCCCATCCCCCCCTTCCATCATGTTTTTTAGTTTTTGTGCCCTTTTTTCCCGTTTCCTTTTTCCCATTTGTTTTCCCTTCGACACCTGCCCGGTGTAAAAAGATCCATGCTGGCTGTCCCTTCCTGACAATCTTCGCATCACCGTCTTTCTTACAGTCCGGCCTTAGACACTTCTCTTTTTCCCCTTTCCTCCCTGCTTTCGGTGCAACGCGCCCTTTTCACCCCGGCTTGGACGATCCCTCCATCCCCAGACTTCTTGCACGTCACCGCGGTCACCTCGCCGTGTTTCTTTTTTCCCCCCCCACTTAGCCACCTCCGTCCTCTTTCCCCTCCGTTAATCTTTGCCGCCTTGACTTTTTTTTCGAGTCTTCCCGGGAATGAGCTTTCCTTCTTTTTATTTCCCCCCCCCCCCGTTTTCCCATTGCCCTTTCACTGTTGTCACCTTCCCCCTTTTCCCATTCAACCTGTCCCTCCCTCTTTTTCGCGACTTAGGCGTCCCTTTCCCGGTTTTAGGAGTCCGGGAGGTGGTTTAAATCCTGGCATTCCTCCTCCTCTTCTTGGTGGCTTCCCTGCTTCCCCCCCACGCGCAAGCGGTTTCCAAGTAGCACCATTCCCATTCTGCTTTCTTCTTGCCGGTTCGCATTCCCCGGGCGTAGTTACAGACAGCTTTCCTTTTTTCCCGATGTCCAGTTTTTTTTTTTTCCTTCATCCACTTGGAAGGTGTTACGTTTGTCGTTCTTTTTTTCCCAACTGCAGTTTTCCAATCGGTATCCCCTACTCCCTGTTAGCTACCTTTTTTTGTCACTCTCCTTCCCCAGTCCTGACTTACGCTATGTTTCTCCTCCCCCCACCCCCCCATGCCGTGTGCCAGTTCCCCCCTCGTTTCCTTTTTTTTTCCCCCCAGCTTGTGTTCCCCCAAGTTCGTCTCTAGTTTCTTCTTTTGAAACCATTGAGCACTAGATGGCGTTTTTCTTCCTTTCGTTTTTTGGGCTCTTTCTGGTCTTTCCCTGACTTTCGATGGCGGGAAGAGCCAGGTGTTCCCCCCCCCTGTTTCGTCCCTGCACTCATTTCAGGTTCGTGGTCCCTCCCCCTGTTACTCCAGGAACCATTTTTGCCCCCCCTCCCCCCCTGAGTCAACCTCCCGCTTTTCATTACCCCCTGTTCCGGCACGGGACTTAGCTTGTCTTGGGGTTTTCCGTGGGAGAGGTCCCCCCCCCCCCCACTGCAGGTCTCTGGTGTGTTGGTTTGCGCTCTTGTTTTCCTCCCATTTTTTGCTTCTTTTTGGCCCCCTTTTTCTTTTTTTCAAAGATCGTCCCTTTTGCCTTTTTTTTTTACCCTCTTGTAATTTTGAGGATCGTCAAACCCAGTTTTATACTGATTTTTCTTTTTTTACGTCCTTCGTGTACCTTTTCAGGCCTTTATCTCCTTCACTAAGGAAGCGTGACTTCTGTTGCGGTTACCCTTGAATAATAGTGGCGACCGGCCTTTTTTTGTCCCACTTTCTCTGCTCTTCGTTTCCCCCCGTTGCGTTTCCTTTCGGCCTGACGCAGACCCCCCTTGGTTCCAGTCTAGTCACGGGAGTCCCCGCGCCCCCCCCCAGATCTTCTCGTCGTAGAGCCGTTTCGTTTCTTTAGCCTTTCTTAATTTCTTCGAGGTGCCGGGTAGTTTACGTTGTTTGCCACCCCCCCCCCATGCCGATTGAAGTCTCCCCCTTTGTTCCACCCAGGGACTTTCTTTCCAAGTAATCACCCTAATATACCTGCTCCCGTCCTACCTGTTTTCGGTCTTTTCCCCTCTTCTTATCTTACTTCCCCCCCCCTTACTGTGGATGGCTTAATTCCCCCCGTCCTTCCCTTCTTTTTTCGTTTGGGCCTGATGTCTGTCCTTCGAGCTTCCCGTGTGGTTCTGAGTGACGTTTCTTTGCTGTTTTTTTTGGGCTGGAGTTTGTATACTTCTACCCATGTCGGCAAATCATTCCCCTTCTCTCTCACGCGCCCACCCTCCTCTGAGACCACGTGCGTCCGCTTCTTTTCCCGTTTTTTAGGACCTGTACTCTTTCACCCCCCTTACTGGACGGGGGTTGCCGAGGCCCTTTCCTTTTGTCCATCCGAGTACGCAACGGGTCCTTTCCTCACCATGGACGCCTGTCCCGTCCCCTTAGGTCCTTCTGCACTTTTCGAATTTTTCCCTCTTCCCTCACGAAAACTCTTTCTTTGACATCCCCGGGAACCCTCCCTGCGTGTTCACTTGATTTTTTTTTTTCTCTTTTTTCTTCCCCCCCGCCTCGGGAGATTTGACGTTAGGTTGAGCGCTCCCCGCTTCCCAATTTCTTGCTGCACTTGTCCCACCCTATCCCTTGTGAGGACGCCAATTTGGTTTTTTTTTCCTCTTTTACGGATGTCCTTCCCTTTTCACCCCTGTCTCCGCCGGATTTTTTGTCCCCTAACTCCCCGGGGAAATGCCCTGTTTCTTGGTTTGCAAGCTGGGCGGGTACTTAGGCGAACGCTTTTTACTAACGAATTTTCCCCGTCCCAGGAATTCGCCCACTCCCGTTATCTATCTCAGGGCTTTCTGGCCCCACTCTCTGCCCCCGGTTTCCCTGGATTTTTTTGTTTTTTTCCTGTGTTATCTTCTCACGCCTTTTCATCCCAGCGCCTCCACCCCACCCCCCACCCAAAATACTCTGGTTCCTCTCTCCTTTTCTTTCCCCCTCTCTTTGGTTTTTTTTTCTCTCTGCTTCCACCCGTAGGATTTGTTTTTTTTTTTTTTTGGTCTTCCGCTTTTGTTCCCCCTCCTTTTTTTGAGAATATTTCTCGTTTTTTTTTTCAGCGGGCCGAAAACCCCCTGTGTTTTTTGATGGCCCTGGCCTCCGTTCTCCCCCTCCTGGTCTTTATTTTTTTTTTGCTTTTTGTTTTTTTTTCTCCCAAGTTGCTACGGATCATCTTCCTCCGCCGCCTCCCTCTGGTCCCCCTTTTCCTCGACACCAAGGTTCATCCCCTTTTTCGTTTTTGATTTTCCCCCTACTTCTTGTCTGGCTTCAGTTCTCTGCCCTCAACTTTTAATCCGGTCCCTTTCCCCTTTTAACGAACCCCCCCCCCCAATGTTGGTGATGTACTCCGGTTAGTTTTGACCCTTTTCCCTCCCTGAGCTTTTCTTTGGTCTTCTCCCACCATTTGGAGATTTTTCAACGCTTCGAGCCAAGCCCCAGATTTTCCCCACCATTCTTTCCGTTTCCCTCCCTGGCATTTCGGTTCCCCCCCTTTTGTCCACTTGCAATAGTCGACTTCTCCCGCCTCTGAACTCTCGGTTTTTATTTCCCCTCTGGACGGACATTGCCCCCCATGGTGCCTCGTTCTTTTTTTTTCCTTTTTACTGGAGTTCTTATTCACTCGTGTTCCTTCCCTCGCGCCTTTCCTTTTTCGCTTCCCAGGGCTACCTCCTGTCCCTAACCTTGCCACACGGTATCGTAGTTTTCAGTATGGTTGCTTTTTCTCAAGATCGCCCTCTTTCTGCCGTTGTGCCCCACTTACCTCCTCCCCCCCACAATAGCCCGACTGTGATAAACAGTTGTCTCGCTTCCACCTCCCCGGTCTTCGTCTTCGGGCTCTTCTTGACAGTCCGGATTTTTCATGTGCCCCCTTTGCAAGAACCTTTCCGCGTTTTTTCTTTCAGGGCAAATTTACCCTTTTAGTTGGAGAACTTTCCATATTTTTATTGTCAAAGGGGGGTTACCTTTTACCCCTTTCTCCCCAGGCCTTCGTGGAGTATCCCTTTCTCTCATTTTTTTTTTATTTTTCAAATTTGTGGTCTATTCTGTGGCCCCACCCCTGTGTTGCCTTCATACCCAGTTCCTTTTTTTCGGTGTTACTACTCAATTAACCTCTGGTTTCCATCTTTACATCATTTATTATAAATTACTCTGTCCCTTATTTTCGCTTGAGGATTGAGATTCTCTTTATGTTCTGATGGTCTACAGTGTCCCACCTGGTTCTTTGAGTTTTATTTTTTCGACCACACACTTTCTCATCATACGTTTCCCCCCGCTCTCTCCTTTTGGCCATCCCTTTAGTCTGCCACCTTTTTATCATGCCGGTTTTTGGTAAACCCCCTTGCCTTTCTTAGTTTTTCAAGCCTTTGCCCTCCCTTTGTAGGCTTATTTTCCCGTGCCTTTTCCTCGTTACCACTGATACCTGTTACAGTCACCTTTTCGTCGATTTTTTTTTCCCCCACCTGTTTTGGTTCTCATTCCTGGTGTTTTCAGTCTCCGTTTCAAGCGCCGCATCCTTTCCCCCTCCAGTGTCATTTCTGGATTGATATACTCACCATTGCCCCTTTAGGACGCTCGGCTTACCCCATCCACGCCTCCTGCCCCCTTCCTCCCCCCCCGCCGTTTTATGTTTAAAACTCAACGCTAGCTTAGGTCCCTTTTTTTTAATTTTTCGATGTTTTGCGATTTGTTCCAACTTTTCGTGGTGTTTCTTTTCCCTTTTGATTTTCACCCTTTAGCTTAACCCCCCTCCCAACGCTTGCCATTTGCTCCATGTGGAAACCGTTTCCCCTGATCGTAGGCCATCGACGGTCACGGACTAACGTGCCGCTCACCCGTTTGACCCCCTTCTTTCTGAGACCCCCCCCCAGTCCTTTGGCGGGGGTTATTTTCCCCCTTTTGAGGCATCTCCTTCGAACTTTTGAAATGATTCCCCTCATGTAACTGCGCCTTTTTTTGACCTTTTCCTCTCATTTTTTTTCGAACCCAAGTTTTTTACTTTTCCCCCCCCTTGTGTGCGAGGTTAAACCGTCCTTTTTTATCTTCTTCTTTTTAGTCCTTTTTCTGTGTCCCGTTTTTTTCCCCCTCCCCCCTCCCCAGTTTCACCGTTCCCACCCCTCCCCCTTGTTTTTTGAGTTGTAGTTCTTCCACTTTGCCCCCCTTTTTACATAGGGAAGCGTTCTCGTCGGTATTCGCCCCGGTGTCTCCCTGAAACTTTTGCACCCCCCCCTTCCCAGACCCATCAGCTTTTTAGATTTGATTGATCTTTTGTTTTTGTCTCCTTTCCCTTTGCTCGTATGTGCCTCTTTTTTTCAGCCCCTATTTTGATAATTCCCCCCCACCGTATTTGTAGTGGAAAATCCTTTCCCCTTTTCCCTCCATCGAAACTTTTATGTTCCTCCTCTCCTGTGTTACTTATTCCCCACCTTTTTATGTGTGGGCAATTTGTTCCTTCCTCCCCGTGCCTTTGCAGTGATGTGCATGGTTTAAGACGGTGTGATTGAGGTTCCCCCCTTTAGTTTTTTGGCTAGTTCCCTAGCGGCTCCCCTTCTTCCCTCTGAGATCTGACCCCCCCTCCCTTTTAGTTAGGTCGGATACTTTTTGTTGTCCCACACCCTCCCCTCTTTGACTTTCTTTTCCCCCTCGTTTCCTGGTCCTGTCCTCTTTTAGGGGATCCCCCGCCTGGCTCTTGAGATTTTTTTTGTTGGGACTTGTGTCCCCGCCTTGTCGTTTTCCTCCCGTCTGGGATATTCCTTCCTCCCCTTTTCCTTTCCCCCCAATCACCGTTCACCTGATCTCTTCACCTTTTTTTCGGTTGGGGGACGAATCCATTTTTAGGATTTTTTTACCCCGATCATTGTTGTTCCCGTGTTTTTGACTTTTTTTTTCCCCTTGGTCCATGGGGCTTTCCGGTTTCCCTTTGGAACCCAGCGACCTCCCATTTGCTTCTGTTGGATTTGGCGTTTTTTTTCCTCTCCTTTTTAGGGTTTTTTGGTTTCCCGTAGTCCAAATCTCCCCCGGCCTTTATTCTATTGACCAGCCTCGTCAAGTTTTCTTCTTTTACCAAGGCGTGATTCGTAGCCTCTTTGTGACTTGTTGACTTTTCGTCCCTTTTCTCTCACTTTTTCGCCTCCCCAGAAGCCGTTCTGTTTCGAGTTTGAACGTGCATAAACCATGCCCTTCAATGATTTTTAAGGATGTCCTAAATTTGGCTTGACGTTCTGGTCTCTCTGCCTTGCCTTTCCTCCTGCCGCCTCTCCCACCTCCCTCCCTTGCCTTTTTTTTTATAAAACTCCGGTATGCGTCCCGGCTTTTTGAGGACTCCGTTTTACTAGTTTTCCTGTTTTTTTGAACGGGTCCAACCTCCTTATCAGACATTTCGGCTTCTTCCCAAGGGCTCTTACCAGAGAAACTTTTGCCGCCCTCTTTGGGTTTCTGAGATAGGGTTTCTTCGTCCCTTTGATTCTCTTGTTCCCTTTTTCTTCCCCCTCTTGGCCTTTCCCCTGGTTAGTGTCTTGTCTTCGCTGATTAGTATATTTCCATTTTTTTCCTGATCTTGGACTACTTTTCCTTTCCCCAATTAGTGTTTTTTTTTGTATAGAGTATCCTCGCCTTATATTGGTGTAGCAGCTCCTGTTGTCAAACCCTCCCACTAATGTATCCCTTTTTTTTTTTTAGTTCGTTTCTTTGATTCTCCTTTCTTTGGCTTTAGGTGTTTTTGATCGGTTTGCTTCTGTGCTTTTTCAGTACCCTTGCTTTATCGAGATTTTAACTACCCAGGACTGGTTTGGCGCTCTTTTTCTCCTTTAGCTTTTCTTTCTTGCCCTTTTTTTTTAGGTATTTGGCTTTCACCATGTTTCTCTGAGTGTTTTTTTGAGTACCGGTCTCCCCCCGTTCCTGTGTTTGAGATTTCCCTGCCCCCATGGTTCCCCCCTTCGATGGTTTCGCTGTTTTTTTTTCCTGTTTTGACTTTTCCTCCCCAGTTTCCCTTCTGTTCCTTTCTTCCCCCCCTTACTTTTTTTCCCAAGTACCAGTGACCCTCCCTCCCTTGATGAGACGGTTTGGTCTTGTTTTTGCCCCCTCTTCAAACGTTATGCGCGCACCCAGCCCCCTTTTACTTTCTTTTTTCCCCCTTTTTTGCCCTTTAGGCCCGCCCGCTTTTTTTCGGTCCTTTTTAATTGACCGCTCCGCCCATCGCACCCCAAGTCTCCCCCCCCCGTCGTTCCTTTTTGTACGTATATCCCTCTTCCGGCTTTGTTGATCGGGTCATCTGTTTCAGTGGGTCTTTTCGCCGTTATTTTCTCTTTTTCCCCTTCCTTTTCTTATTAGC
>Ga0179591_1255096_pt1 | contig 12364 bp, 14 predicted proteins | sample CZOMad2_1_08_16f_FD_182891 | JGI IMG/M metagenome (GOLD analysis project Ga0179591, IMG submission 182891) | Vadose zone soil fungal communities from Angelo Coast Range Reserve, California, USA - CZOMad2_1_08_16fungal (PacBio error correction) | ecosystem: Environmental > Terrestrial > Soil >... | reverse complement strand
CTCTGTCAAGTCCGGCAAGGAACCCGTTAGCTCTCGGTTCCTGACCCCTTCAGCTCCCCTCAGGGAACCTCCATTCCAGAGGTCCGTGCTCCCCTGTTTTCCCGCTTCCCACAAATCACGTGAGCCCAACCCCCCAACCAATCAGTGGCTCGACTTTGCGTCCACGTTTGAAACACTAAGCCGACCAATACACGTTTCTACAACTGACATTTCTGGGAACCCATCGCTGTACCCCCCTGTGTCTCCCTACCCCCCCCTTTTTCCCCCAATCCTTCCACCCCCACCTTTTTTGGCCCAATCGGTCCTCTCCACTACCTTTGTTTCTGGCCCCCTCTAGTGTTTTACTGCCATCAATCAATGTTTTATCACTCTTCCGTTTTCCTTTCGAAGCTCTCTGCACAACGATCTTTTCCCTGGCGGCTGGATGTCAGAAGCCTTCGTAGCGCCTTTCCCACACTTCTAGCGGGTAAATCGTGGGTTTCCCGTACCAAAGGTCGTTTTCTCCCCCCTCTCGGCTTTTTGGTCTCACCCCCCCTGCCTTGCCGCCCTTTTCACCAACTGTCGTAGTTATATCGCGTTTGATCGCCCGGTGTATTCGTTGTCCCCCCCACCCAGTCAGCCCCAATCAAATTGTGGACCAAGTGACCACTCTCAGTTTCGGCCTTTCGTTCCCTTCCAAAGTGCTACGCTGTCATTTCCTCCTCCGGTCTCCCTCCCCATCCCCCTCCCGCGGGACTGCGTTACGCCGCAGAGGACCGCCTTACTCCCCAGTGGGCTGTCGTCTGCTTTTGAATTTTTTGGCCGTTCCTAAATACCTCACCTGCATTGGGTCCTTTTCGGAGCAGACTCCTTTGATGATTACAGCCTCAGTTCCCTTTTCATGGTTATGAGGGGTTGTTTTATAGGCTGTCGCCTCAGCTCTGTGGCGTTGACGCTGATTTTGTTCCCCCCCCGTTTTCCTGTTGACACCGGGGGCTAAGTCACGTCGACAAATGTGCGGCGACCACTCGCTGGCTTGTCATTCAAGGCCTGTGGCGGGGGTAGGATTCTCTTATTAAATTCTAGGGGCGTATGTCGTAACCTGTACCCGGTCGGATTTTCCCTTCCTCAACTTTTTTTATTGATGTCCTTGTTGCAGTTTATAAGTTGCCGCACGTCGTCCACTGGTCCCCTTCCTCCGATTAAGTTCAGATTGGCCGTGCGCCCCAAGGTTCTTCTAGGGAAGGGGGCTCACCGCTGGTGTTTCCGTCAAAGACGGCGCCCCCCTTTCTCTACTCTGCTAAACCCCCACAGGGGCACCACGACGGCAAACGGCCCGAAGGGAGGTTCTGCCCGGCTCCCGCCAAGCCCACGTTCAAATACGCGATCCCGGACTCTTGTGTGGGAGAGCTTCCGTCTCCCTTCCCCGTTCAACTTTTCGTCCAAAAATCTCCCGGAGCATGGTTTTGGGCCTCAGATCCACCCCTGGTCAGGTATTCAGTATTCCCCCCCTTTCCAAGTCTCGTAAATGTAAAAACTCCCAGTCTTCGGTCGCTTTTTTTTACATGTCTATCTTTCTCCCATTAAAGTTCTCTTATTATTTTTATAACCCCACGTTAGTCCGCGTGCTCCTGTAGTAAATAAGGGAACCTTGTCTTTCTCTTATCCTTCCCCCGCCAGTTTGCCTTACGTTCCTCGGACCCCCCCTCTCTCGGGCCTTTGTGAAAGTCGCCCCTGCTCTACTCTTCTATTTAATACTCCTCGTCGCTTTGTTTTTTTTAGCTCTGGATCTCGCCTTGTCTGTCAGTCCTTTTCCGGCGGGAGCTGCTTTTAGCTCCTGGCACAGGGTAGACTATCCCGTGCAATCATGTGACCTGATTTTCCTCGCTTTCTACCCGCGGCCCGAGCTTGGCGTTGAGGCTACTGATTTACCATTCACTTTTTACTATTTTTATATCTCCTGTGGGCTTGCGCCTATAATTTCATGTCCTAAACTACTCCGGTGGCGGTCTATTTTTTCCCTTTTGCTCGTTCCCTGACTTTTATTTACCCCCGGCCCCCTTTGGTTGCCCGTGCCCTTCCCACTCACCCCCCAGCCACCGGCCCTTGTCAGATTTGGCTGGTCTTATGTCCGGGTACCTCTGGGGCCGCCCCACTCCCCCATCCCCTCATTTTGCCCCGCTTTTATTTATTTGTGAACGTTGGCGTTTGCCTTTAGCCCCCCAACTTTCGCCCCTTGCGAACAGGTTCCTGTGTGGTTTTGTTTGTCCTTTTCTTTCTTTGGGTGTTGGTTATGGTGCCACCTTTTGAGTTCTTTCTTCTCCCCCCCTTCCCCCGTAGATAGGGCGCGGTTGCAGGTTCCGACCATGCATCACCCCCCTTCCTCTGATTCCCCGCCACCTTCCGCCCCCACTACTCCATCGTCGTCAGGTAGACTTCTCGATGGCGCCCATGGACCGTTCCACCCGCTGTATTGTCCTCGCACAGGCATCAAAAATGCCCGTCGCGTCCCCCTAAGGGTATGCTTTTGCTCGTCGTTACTCCTCGACATTTTTTATATCTACGCCCCTCCCCCCGCCCTCCCCCTTCCTTTCATGACCATCCCTTCCCCCTTCACCACCTTTCTTTGATCTAGTCTTTCCCTTCGCCTGGTCCCCCTCTTTGTGCCCCAAGGCCACATGAATGTGCTGCCTACCCCCAAACCCAGCTCGAAACACAATCCCCCTCTATTTTTCTTTCCTTTCAATTCTTGGCTCAGCGGCCTGCTGTATTAGTTTTAATTTTCAGAGGCGACTCTATCTTCCTCCTCGCCGTCACTGTAACATTTAATCCTTCGGCGGTCCAGCCGTCCTTCGTATGGGTTTTTGTCGTTCGTTTATTTTTCGAGTCTTTCCGGTTCTCCATTCTTTTCCTTGTTAATGTTCACAGTAGAGCTTATCTGATCAACGTTGTTTTCCCAATTTTGGCTGGTTTTTTGCACGCTCCTGGTCCATCTCGCCTAGCCTTCTGTGGTCTCCCCTGTAACATGTTGAGTCCGGCAGTTTGTTCGCCACCCGCCTATTTCTTGTTTCTGACAACTTTACGTTCCCCCGCTGCCCTTAGCCGTGGTGGCGCTTTAGGCTACACCGGACCCGGCGGACGGTATTCAGCCATAATCGTTCTTTGTTTTCCCTATCTTCCGTCCGACCGAAGCCTGGATCCGTGGCGAACCATTTTTTCTTGGCCAAGCTGATTTATTCCCCCCAAGGAATCGTTCACTCTGCTCTTCAAAAAAGGTATTTAATTTCCTTCTTCCACCCCTATGGTTAATCATTGGGATTTGCCCAAGACTTGGGTTCTTAGAGACTTGTAGGCCTTTTTTCTTATTTCCTTACAGGAGTCCCTGAGTCTTTCTTGGGTTTATCACAGTTTTCTTTTTTGCCTGCCTGCTGTGCCGTCTTCGTCCAGTAGCCTGCCTCTTTTTTCCGCGCGGCAGGTTGCCCCATGAACGCACGCCTATAAAGAGTCAAACTTAGGCCTTTCCCTTTTTTTTTTCACCTCCTCCGTTCTGTTTCACTGACTCCTCTACTTCGGTCCATCTCCCTCTTTTTTCTCTTGTTTTCCCCCAGGTCCCTTGACCCTTAGCGAGCCGTTCCCGATAGAGGCAGGCCGCATGAGGAACTTTCCCGCGCCGCAAACCGGATCCCACAACCAACCTCCCCCCTCAGCGTGATCGGACTGGCCCTCCCACGGTGGGAAAAGCCCTTGGAGGACCCAAGCCCTAACTTCTTGAGAACCCTCCCCCTTTTTGGCCCCCAGCCCCAATCTTTATTAACAAGTTGCGCCGAATGTGCCCTTACCTTTTGTCACCAATAGGTCATCTTCACACACTCCTTTTTTTACTGTGACCCTTTCCTCCGCTTGTTTTCCGACACAGTCATCCACCGTTTCGTAGGATCGTATGCTTTTTCCTCCCTGCACAGACGTAGATCTTTCTGGAGGCTTTCCTCCCTCCTAACTCCCGTCATGGTAGGCTGAATTTCCTCCCGACCCCAACTTTGAGGGTAAATGATCTTTGGGTCGACATGGGATGAGAGCTGGGTTATCCACAAATGACTTGCTCCTGCCAACCCTTTTGCAGTCTATTGTCGCTGCTCCTCTCTCCTCCTGCTTGTCCAACCTCAGCACTCCACTTGGGCCAACCAAATGTCTCCCGGCTTCATCCCCGTGATCGACGTGATTGCTCGCGCTCATTGACTACCTCCTTCCGACCCTCTCCCATCTCCTTGACTTCCTGTTAACCGCCGCCGAGAGCCTACTTTCCCCGTAACCTTCTCGTCTCTTGATATAGTGCCGCTGGTAGCACTGTAATGGCTTCAGTCCCCCTAAACCCGACCTACCTGTCTTTTCTTCTGATAAGTACTGGCTGGTGGTACCAGCAAACCCGATGGGGAGGGGTCTGCTGTCTTTTTCTGAGCATCTTCCTTGAGTTGCTCTGACTGTGCTCCCCCCCTCCCTGTTGTCCACATGTTATAACATAGAGATCAATTCCCTTTGTCTCCAGGGTTCCCCCTTTCCCTTGACCTTTTTCGTCCTTTTCCCTTTTCTATAGACAAGTCCCCCCCTGTCTATTGTTTTAACTTTTTTCGAGGGAAATGAGTATTTTAATTTCTTCCCCTCCGTCCGTGGCAATTTTCGAGTTTTGGTCGAGGGTCAACCCCCGGCGACGTGTTAGAATTTCCTTTTTTTCCCAATGAACGGACGATGTCGCCATTTTGGGCGAACATGTTCTGGGCAAGTTTAGAAGAGAGGGGCGTCAGGCAATGCCTGGTCCCCCTCCCCCCTCCTTGTAACCCATCCCAAACGTTTTCACATACGCATGTCTTTTTTTCCAGGGCGAAATATGTCTCGGTAGCAACGCCCCGTTCCCAAATACGACGCTTTTTTTAGTCAAATTATTTGGGGCCCCTGCACCCGGCTTTCCCCCCCGGGCCCCCAACAACCCTTGCCTGCTTTCCTTTTGCTTGGTTTTATGTGGCCTACAGGGTACCCACCGGGGTTGCCCCTAGGCATTTTTCCTGAGCCCCCTGCGCAACCCCCCTCCACCTGCCTTGTGGTGGTTTACTGGTTATAGCCATCTTCTCTCCGTCGACAACTTTCTCTGGTTAAGCTTCCAACGAATGTTTTCTTTTTCCCGCCCCCCTAAGACAATTTGTGTCCTGGGATCGTTCCCCCCTTTTGCTGGACGGCCTCCTGACCGCCCTTTTCCTAGTTGCCCACGGCTGTTTGAAAGTTCCAGCAATTTATCTATCTTTCCTTCCCGTGTTGTTTCTATCTCTTTTTCTCTCCGTGGTCCTGTCCGCCCGGTTACGCAGTCGGCCGATGAATGCGAGTACACGAGCCGTTCAAAAGGTTCTACCCTCGCAGCCAATTTGTACATGTTTTTCTGGTCATCGAGAAAGAGGCGAGATTTTCGTTTTTTAGGATTCACCGCTTCCCTCATTATCCCTGGATGTCTGGCTCTATCTCCCCCGTTCCCGTCTTCAAGGCCTGGTGGCGGGGGTACAATTGTTCCGGCCCTTGCCATGCAGTATCTAAGTGACCCTGTTTGGGTCAACGTTTCCTTCCCACCTCCACCCCGCCCTTCCACTCCTTTTCAGATGTTTTGTACGTCGGTGTGACCTGGCTGTTATCTGCTTGAACGACTTGTAATGGATGCCGCCCTGGTAGCTTATTTGTTTCCCCCGGTCTTTTTGCCGTAGCCGTCAGATCCATAATTTAGCCGTGAGTTATTGGTTTGAGTGCACTTTTTTTTGTAATGGTTGTTCGCCTTCTATTCTTTTCCTGTTGCCGTGAAAAAGCCGTATATATAGATCGACCTCGATGGATTGCATTTCTCAACCACAAACTAGCCATTACTGTCAGTTTGATTTAATAGTCTAGGCCCACTCTTCATTCCTCCACCTGAACCCGACCCACTGTATTGACCTGCATCCCCCCCAAAAAACCCATTGAGTCCCTCTTTCGAAGTTGCTTGACCCCTGGGTTCTGAATTGTTAAGCAATTGAATTGTTTCTTGTATATACTCCCGTCCCGCCCTCCCCGCCCAATCATTGAATACCAAAGAGTCTAAGGAGCTAGCCCCCCTTTTAATGATCTCTTATTTCCTTTTCAACTATTTCCCCCGCACTTTATGCCCTCCGATTGCTGTGCTAGCCTACCATAACCCAAGATGATTTTTTAAAAATCACCTCTCTTTTCCCGTACAGCCTCACCCGTTTGAGTAGGATTCAAGTTTTTGGTTGGAACACTACTTATGTTAGGTTTCGGCAACGTTCTTCCTGTAGGATGTTATACAGATACTACCGCCCAGAAGCACGGCCTTGAATCGATCTCTCTGCTTCCCTTTTTCCCACTCTCCGAGCGGATGTTACGTTTTTCCTCCCCCGGGAGTGTCAGATGATTTATTTCTATTTTACGGTCCCCCCGCTTCTGAGCTGAATGCGTCTGACTGACAGTTCGTTTTCCCAGTTGTAGCGGTTGAAACGGCCTCCGTCTTCGCGGGCGTTTGCCCATTCTTCCGTCCGGTTGCTGCGGTCGGAAATTTCTTTTTTGTGCGAAAATTTTTTCTTTTCTTGGCTTACTACTAGAACCCCCCTCTCTTTCCCCTCTAGGCCTTGTTTCTGCTTCGAAGGAGTCTAACAAGAAGAGGTTCAAGTCCGAATCGCAAATCCCTCTTTTCGTTGTTTTTTCCCTCGCTATGCCGACCACTAAGGGAGCGGCCCACCTGGAATGCGTTTTCCACCAATCGAGTAGTTGGCCCCTTATGCCACTTCGGACTTTTTTATACTGAGCTTGTTTTTCCAAAAATGGAACCTTATTATTGAGCACCGCTGTTTTCATAGATGGGTATTTTCCCCCAATGTCGTTTACGTACGGTTTATGTCGGCTGCAGTTGCTTTCCCCACCCTTTTTTCTGCCGGTCACGATCCGCTGTGTTATTTTGTTTGTAAAGTAGTTTTCGTATCTGGAATTTTCCTTTTTTCCCCGTCGCCTGCGATAAGTTCCGGAGCGCTTCCGGAAGGGGCCGTTTCTTCCGGACAATCTAGAAAATTTTCGGGCTTTTTCTTTCGGTACTATCCTTTCCCCTCCCTTTCCGTTGTTGTGTTCTTGATCTCTCCTCCGCTAGCGGTTACGCCGCCAAGCGTGTGCTCGCGGTTAGGTCTTTCAACTTTTATCGTATGCTTCGTCAGGATCTGGACGAAGCCCCCGTGCCTTCCCCGCTCCGCACCCCTACCTGTGAGCCACCCCGACAATCCCGCTATATCTAGCCACCCTGGGGCACCATGCCCTTGCCCGGAAAACGACCTCACAATACTGAGAACCCCTAAGTGGGTCACCCCCCCTCCCATCGATGACATCCTTTGCTTCGTACGCCAATTTTTTTTGCCACCCATTGGCCGCTTCAAAACCTCATTGGTCATTTTTCCCAACTAGCGTGGGTAGACAGCTCAGCCAATGAGTGTATCATGGCTTTCGTTTCTGTAAGTACTGCAAAAGAAAACTCCGAGATTTTGCGGCTGGTTAACACAGTCTCCCCCCGTTTATTACTTCCCTTCGATAAAAACCCGGTGATTTTGTCCCCGCGTTTGTACCTACCCTTTCTTTCTCCCCGTATCGGTCTTTTGTAACTCTGACCGTGCACCAAATACGGTGCCGTGGTCGCGCGAGTCCCCCCCTCACCAGGCATGTTTTACCTTTGTCCCAACCTTTGCGCGTTTGCCCCCTTTTCAAAGGTTTCCTCGTATCCCCCGGCCTTCTGCCCTCCGTTTGCTGCCGTGCAAAATGCCGCCTTTTTTTCTGTATAGCCGGCTTCACCATCGACGCGGGCCTTTGCCTTTACCCACCGCCGCAGAGAGCGCTTCCCGTAGTGCTTCTGCGGCTTGCCGTCCATGCCATTTTCTTGCACTTCCTCCCTCACCCGACCTCGGGTGTGTTTTGCGTTTTAGCACGGATTTTCTACATGCCACCTGACGGTCTTGTTTCGGGCTTTGGTTTTATAGATGCCCCTCCATTCATTATGGGCCCCGATTTTTTTTTTCAACGTTTGGCCCCCTTTTTCGATTTAAATAAGAGATCACTGGCCTTGTCTTGCGTACCCCACCTGAATTCCGTGGACAACGTGCTGCCTAGGTCTGCCCCTTCGATCGCCATACAATGTCCTTCTAAGCTTTATGGAGCACGTTTCCTCGTCTTCGACCGCGAAGTTCAATCTTGCTTTCACTTGGGGATGGTACCATACATCGCATTCTAGGGGCCCCCCCCTCCCCGCTTCTATCTATTTACCGACGTCCGGCGTTACAGTTTCTGCGTTCCAATTGCAGCTCGACTTGTTCTAAGGTTTAGCCCAGTCGGGTATTTCCCTTCGCCGTCGCCCGCCCTCTCTAAGCGTAACCATTCAACTCTTTACCCAGTACAGTCGCCCCAGTTTCGAAATTTAGTTTTTTACGGCTACGGAAACGCAACTTTGAACAAATCAGCGCGATGCAAATATTTTGTTCGTTTGCTCGGCCCGTTCAGCGCCAAGGTCCAGACCCCTTAAAATCTGAACGGTCTCGCGCTGCTTTTGTCTTTGGGGCGACCGTGATTCCCCCCTGGTTCAGGATTCGACTCCAAATTTTTTACCGTAATTTTTTCCCAATGTTCCACAGCATGGACCGTGCGGGCTTACATTGAATATTGCCATCCATTATGATCGTTTCGCCAACGGTTTAATTAAACCGCCCCCCCCTCATGTGTTTTCGCGGTGCAGCATCTTACCTCAGGGCATGTTGCGGATCTGGACCCACCGTTGTGACTATTTTGCCACACCCTTAATCGTGGCCTACACGGGTCTTCCCTACAGCCCACGGCGCTATCTATATCTCTTCATACTCGTGTTGTCGCGAATTCGCCCTGCTTTCCGTTTTCCTTCCCGTGAGGCCCCGATTGGTACTGCGGTCATGCTTCCGGGCCTTTGTCGCGATCCGCTGAACCGCATGCCGATTGTCGACGATGCTTTTTTTACAGCTTCCAGTTTTTGTTCGCTTCCACCGACTTTTCGCCGACCTCTTGATGGTGGCGCTATAATCCCGGTAAAGCTTTTGGCTGCGCGGAGGTTGTTATTTTTTCTCTTACCTGTCCCCGTTGCTGTAGACTTACATGAAAACCAGTTTTTGTTATCCGGCTTCACATAACCCATAACTAGCTCCCTTGAAGAGGGGTTGCTTATGGATGAACTTTGCGTTTTTGATCGACGCCGGTTATCGACCAGGGACAGAGGCCTGTGGCTAGGATTTGTGGACCCGTGTGTTTGCGTCATTTATTTTACCCCCGGTTTCCATTTGGCCTGACAGGGCTGTATGGTGCGTGTTGAGTGTCCAGACTGCTTATCCGTGGCGCTTAGGGCACGCCCAGCTCGCTTTTTTTTTTTTCCTTGCCCCCCGTGATTTAAATTTGCCACAAAAGGTCTCTTCGGTCCCACTTTATGGAGTACTAGACTGGAGGTAAACATATTTTAGTTAGTGCTCCCGTCATTTCCTTGTAACCCCTCGCACGCCAAATCACAAACCCTTTTTTAGTTGTCGCAAGACTCTGACGGGATCTCTCCATTCCCCCACGATAGGCATTGTATGCGATTCTTTTTGACCCAAGCATGCCACTTTTACTATGAAACTCCTTCAGCCGGTGGAAAATTTACAGGTACGTTTCCTTATTTAGTAGTCGCCTTTTGCCCACGTCAGTGTCTCCTATGAAGGTTAGTCAATGATTCGGTCCTGTTCTAAAACCCGCCCGCGAAACCATCAATCTATTTTTCTCCTCTCCTTTCGTCTAGAATGAAAGCCTGTCTTGATCAGTTAAAGCCCCTGGAATTGTCTATCCGAGGCCCCTCTGTTGCACGGTAACGGCAAGCAGATCCATCTGCGGATTTGTTTACCTCCCCAGTCCCGCGGTCTGGTTTTCGCCTGGTATTATCGGAGGGTTGAGCCTTTAAATTCCTTCCCGGAGCCTTGAAATTAAGGGCAGCATACTTTTAGTTGTCCATTTGAGAGGGTTTGTGTCCAACGATCCGTCCATTCTTTTCTCCCTATGCGAGACTTTACGGGACCCCACTTTTTTTCCCCTTGTGCAAGTTGCCTTTGTTTTACCAACCCGCAGAGCGTGCATACCTTTAACGTTTACACCAGATTCTTCCAAAGGTGTTGGTGGAGTTTAAGAGATCCAACCTAAGGATGGATGCCCGCCCTTTCCCTCTCCCTTTGTTTTTCTGCCTGTTCGCACCACTATGTCCTCCACTGTCTTTGCTCACCACGCGGTCGGTTCCATGCACAATTATTTTTTAGAAGACTGTAGGTACCCACCCCTTGCATACTGTCCTTCTTCTTCTGGACGATTTCATCGCTGGATTGTGCCCGACCCTTTAGGTGTCTTTTTCGTTTTTATGGGCTTTTTTCCCCATTGGCTTCCCCCCCTGGTCTTTCATTTTCCCCGTCTGAGTGTGCGTTTTTTTCAGTCTTGTTTCCAGTTCTTGTTTCTTCTATTTTTCCTTCTTCATGTCTTCAGGTTCGGATGGAGCTTAGGTCTTTGGACCCCCTGAACCCAATGATCACATGATGGGCGCCAGATTAGCGCTATTTCTTTTCTTCCCCCCCCTCTTTTGTTGTGTGGATATCTCTTACTTCATCTGCACCCTCCCCCCTGCAACACTTTCATCTATAGTCGTTCACCCTCCCGCCGCGCGCCTTGGACCTTCTCGCGGCGCCGTCGCGAAGACCGACTTTCCCGCCCCCCCCCCCCGAATGTCTCGTTCCCAAAAAATCACCCTCAGCGGCACCTACTCTCTCCCGGGGTCCCCCTTGAAGACCTGGCCATCCCACTCTATCTACCCCCCTCCCTTTCTGTTTCACATCCGTCTGAACAATAGTCTCCCTCAAGTTAAATTTCCAACACTTTCATTCCATTCTAACACTCCTCACTTTGGTCATGTGCCCTCGCTCTTTTTTGACGCCTGAAGCCCCCCCCCCACTTGGACTCTCCTGCTTCCGGTTTCTGCGCCGTCTCCTCAAAACGACTGATATTTATGGCTATTTTCCATATTTTCCGCCGCTCTTTGTCTTTTTCTTGCGCCTTCGACCAGACACACGGCTAGTTTTTGACAGAGCTGGGTTGTCGCCCCTGTTTATCCTTCTCCCCGCTCGGTTTGCGCCCCCCCCGTCCTGCCGACCCACCAACATCCTCGTCGTTAATTTTCCCGCTGTCCCTGTCGATGAATGGATCGTTTTCCCCCCCCCCAGTCCGTTCCCCCGTCAAATTGGGCAACGAAAATCTCTCCTTCATTTTTTTCTCGCTGCTTTCCCCCCTTTTTGAAAAATTTGCCCCTCGCCCCTGCTTACTCTGACAAGGAGACTGCACCTTAGCCCTGGTTTCACGTTCTGTCCCCGTCTTGCGATGAGTTCCCCTTTCCCTTGCGTGTCTTTCCCGCTACCTTTTGTCTTTGCCCTCACTAAATTACACTGCATGTTTTCCTGGTTTTTCAGCCCTCTTGAGCTTACCCAGCCAACGTCTTTGTTTTCTCCCCCCCCGGGCGGTTGGATAGCTGAGCCTAAAGTGCGGTCCTTGATGGCGTCCCCCGTTGGCCCAGGAGACTTACCTCCGAGCTCAAGGAACGTTGAGAAACTGCGTCTGTTGGAGGAAAGGAAGCGGAGGCGGGGGTGGACTGAGAGCGACCCCAGACCCCTTGTCTCGGTAAGTCGGCGAAAAACAGGGAAGAGGAGGCGACCGCGACGGTACCGGTTTTGCGTTGCTGCTGGCTTCTTTTCATGAAAGGCGGCTTCCCTTTCCCCGTCCTTTAACCCAGTCCGAGAGAGATACTGACGCCCTTGGCTGACCTTGTGTTTTCAGTTCGCTGCTTTGCCATTGCATAGCTGTTTGGTCCCGGCAAGCTTGTCCCCTAATAAGTGTCTAACACCCTTCCCACTTTGCACCTCCCGCCCTGTCGCCAGTTTCCATATGCTCATACGGACATGAACTCAAAAAGAAGCGCGCCCCTGTTCACCCTTCTTTGCTTTCGTTGGTGCGGCCTATGCAGTTAATTTTGACACCGTTCCACCCCACCTTCCTTGCTGCTATGGATTGGTTTCTGTGCCTACCGGATTCCACTTTTTCGGGTCACCCAGAAGTGAGGCCCCCCTGACCAACCTCCACGGACTGTGCGGGTTATGGTATTATTCTTTCTTCTGCTTTGACCCGAAGGTTAATGCTCAACGCAACTTTTTTTCCGCTGGGTCATCTTCGACAATCATTGCAACTGCTGTGAGGATTTCGCCCTTTAGGTTTCTCCAATAGGGATCAGGGTTTTCGACATCCC
>Ga0179591_1259788_pt1 | contig 12365 bp, 8 predicted proteins | sample CZOMad2_1_08_16f_FD_182891 | JGI IMG/M metagenome (GOLD analysis project Ga0179591, IMG submission 182891) | Vadose zone soil fungal communities from Angelo Coast Range Reserve, California, USA - CZOMad2_1_08_16fungal (PacBio error correction) | ecosystem: Environmental > Terrestrial > Soil >... | reverse complement strand
CCTTCGATCAATCCTACGTCTTGATGTCCCTCTGATTATCTTGGACTTTCTACCGACTTTTCCAGCAGCTTTTCCGGCTTGACTTTCCCCTGGCAAAAGCTTTTTCGATCTTCCGTCGAAGTTAAGAGAATAGGTAGTATTTCTACGCGCCTTGCGGCCTGTGCCTACTTTTTGTTCAGCAACGACCTTTTCCGTGACTGTTTGGTGAGGTGTCTGTGTTCTCATTCCCCTACCTCAGCTTTTACGCCAGGCCGCCAGACGTCATTTTGCGTCGACGACAAGCTCCTTTGACTTCGGGGCTGTTCCATGAGGTAGTGTGCCTCCTGCAACCTCTGCCAATACACAATTGCGCCCCCCATCGTTGGACGCTGGCCTTCTTCCCTAGCCCTTTTCTCCAAAGCCATCGCTGCCCTTCCAGGAATCGATCAAAGTACACGAACACCCAATAGCGCCAATCCTTCGAACCGGGTTTAATTTTGCCGCCAATCACGTATTTCCCATACAAAAATACGACCCACCTGACCTCTTTTTTTTTTTTTCGGAATCTTACCCCCCAATCATGATTCATTCTCTCATCTGTCGTCAGACCACCATTGCATTTCGTTTGAGATTCAAACCCTCCCGCCGAACCCACGCGTTGCTTTGCTGGACCGGCCTTCAAGGCGCAGCAGACTAGTTTTTTACTAATCCCCTTTCCCTCTTTCCGGGCCCTGGGGCTGTTTTTGCAGTTCCGGTTGTCCAGGGTTTGCTTGCTGTTGGGAGATACCCCGGTCAACCCTTGCCCCTTTTACTGGAAAATCCGTCTAACCAGCACGTTCGGCAAAGTATGCAATGAAGAGACTTTCCTCCCCCCTTTAAATATTCCTTTAAGGAATGGACGACGATACCTCTAAAATGTTTATCCCAATTCACCGTAGTCCCCCCCCCCCCCCACGAATACGTTTTTTACCCGTTTTTAGAACTTCAGGAGTAACTCCCTTTTATCTTTTCAGCACAAATTCCTTCACTTCGATTCCTGATTTGTTCTCCCACCTGTATTTTTCCAGTGGGTAACGTCGTGCCTCCTCCCAGTCTGCGTCGCTGTTCTTTTTCTGCGCAAACCGCGCCCGCGTTTGACGAGACTTCACTACCCTCCAGTCTAGCCCAATAAGATTCACCTGTTTGTACCCCAACATTTGACGGAGTTTTACCCCAAATACGAAGCACCCGCAGCTTCCTTGCCCCCCTTACCTTTACCCCACCTTCAGGTAACCCCTCCATTCCTCTTCTGACTACTTCATTTGAGGCACCTTTTCAGCGCGTCCGGCGTTCCTGATTGCCACTGTACAGGATTTTTTTATTGTTTTTGTCAAAGCTACTTATCTTGCATCAGCCTCCCCCTTTACATTCTACTTCGGTCCCCCCTTTATTTGGCTGGATTGAGAATCAACAGCTCGTCCTGGCTACCAGTCTTCTCCTCCCCCTGATACTTTTTGTTAATTGACGGGGAGATGTGGACGGGCGATTTTCAGCTGCCCCTGTTTGCCAAATTGGCGGGCCCCCAATTTCTGCGCAGACACCTCCCGTTTTTTTTTTCCTCAAAATACACGGTTTACTAATCCTTTAGGTCTTACGACGGACCCTTTTCATTTTCCTCCCCAGAGGCGATAACAAGCAGTGGCTCAGCTAGAACCCGATGAATTGACGATAGTATCGTTCCGGCGCCTTCGCCCTCCTGTGGATTGAAATCTCGTCGTACCAGGAACCAATTGGCCGTCTGTAATTCTTCAGCACAGCCAACCTTTCGCCGAGGAATCAGAAGGCCGTCCCCTCCCTGCTCTAAGCGGCCCACTCGATTGCTAAACCTCAAGGTACCCCTCCATCCCATCCCCCTCTTCTTTTTTCTGGGCGTCAGTATTCACGCACCCCTGACCCACTCGTGCTTCTACCGCCCATGTGCTATGACGATGCTTGTGATAGTTCGTATCCTCGGTTGGTGAGATAAAATGTCATTTTTAGTAGATTTTTCCTCTCTGCTCCTACTCGTGCTGAGTAGCCCATACCTACCCCATCAGGTCCCACCTTCCTCACAAATACCCTACCCAGAGGCTACCTCCCCCGTTAGCTAGATCAAACGCCGTCTTCAGAGAGCAAGCAATGGGTCTTCCAAATCCACCCAGCTTGTCCTGTCCTTTCCATTTTCCCCAGCTATGCGTCGCATAGCTGGTTCTCTTCTACGTAACCCCTTTCTGTACACCGCAGTTCCCTTAGAGAGGTTTTGTTCCGCTCGCATCCTTCTTGCATATTTGCCAGCAACGCCAGCCCTCCCCGTTTGTCCTTTTTCTCGATGGACCACATTCATGCAGAACCGCTGCCTAGTCTCTCCTTCAATTCATTTATCTAGTTTATAGCTGATCCCTTCTCTTTTTCGCTTTGTTCTGCCCGATCAACCGCGGTGGCCCTGTCGTGCGACCTGAGGCTCCCTCTTTACTTTGTGTGGCCAACTTTGATTGCGTTTTTTTCCCATTCACTTTTTGGGGCAGCTTCTTAAAATAGTCCTTCCACATACCTCCCATTTAGGAAGACCCCTTGATATGGTCGGTCTAGGCGGTTCTCCCCCCTTTTACCTTTCCTCTGGTCTTTTTGTCCCCAATAAATTTCTAAGTGCCGATCGCCGCATGTCCGAATCTGAAGCAACGCTCTTTTAGATTCAATAGATTGCAATTCCCGACACCTTCCACCTCGACTTCCCCGTGCATAGTCGTCCCGCCCCTGCGAGGTTTCCCTACCAAATGCCCATCTCGCCTTTTCGCCTTTTCTTTCCGTTTTTGAATCAGCTAACCATCATCCTGTTGCAGCTAGATTGAGGGTGTTCGTCTTTCTTTGGATCCACGGAATTTTCGGTACGCAACACCCTTGTTTGATTCTTCTTTGCGTGTGTCTCCCTTTCTGATCCAGAAGCGCTGTCAGTGCGACGGGCCCGAGAAGCGGACTCGCCGCGCCTTAGGTGCAGCGACGTTTACGCCCGGAAATACCCATTTTTCCCCCCCTCATTACCGCCTCTCTTTCCTCGTGGTGTCCTTGACCTGAGAACACGTACGACGGATGGATCTAGGTTCCCCCCCCACCCCCCCCCCCCGTCTTTTTTCTTTTGCTACTGAGGAGTGAAGAACAATGTGTAATTCTTTCTCTTCCGTCAGTCATCTCCTGGGCTCCCTTCTAAGTCTTCGCCCCCACTTTCCGACAGTCGAGGTTCGATAGTAGGCCCCTCTCCTTTTTTTACCGTGACACGTATCCGCAAGCCCCAACTGCTTCCCTGAACTTTCCAACCCCCGTCACAAGGGAATGCTGAAGGCTGAGCATTGAACCCACACGGCTGCTCGATCAGGCCGGTCCCTTTTCCTTTACCGCTTTGTGTTCGTTTTGTGTAAGCATCTTATGTGTAATCTCGCCTTCTTCCCCGGATCCCCGATGATTTGTTAGTCTTTTTTTCCCCCTTCAAAATCCGTTTTTGGTCTTTCTTACCTATGTTTTTTTCATCCTTGATTTGCGTCACTTACCTCTTTTCGGCAATTATGCGCGCTTTTTTGTGAGTCGTTCCTTTGATTTTTCTCCCTGTAGCGTTGCCTAAAAAGAATTTGTGGATAAAATTGTCCTCTCTTCTCCCGTAGCGGCCCCTTACGCACGTGGATACATTGTCATTCCGAGGTTTACTAGACTTTACCTACCTAAATCCCCCCAGTTTCTCTCTTCCCTTCCCCTTTCACTGGAGACAGAAAACTTCTCCCATTCCTGGTTTCGGTGGTCCTTTTTTGCCTCAGTCAAGACAAACCCTTACACCCCCCATGTCGATACAGAGTCTAGTTTACGTTATTGATGCCTCCCTTTTTTTCGTTCACCTTCCCTTATGAAGTGATCGATCTCTCGTCCCTTTGGGCCCCGGCAAAAGCTTTGAGATGAAAGAAGAATCATCCCTTACCATGCTTATGTCCTTTGCGGTTTCCTTTCGCTGACTCCCAAGCTTACTGAACTCTCTGTACGCTAGCCCCCCGCGGCATCTTCTTTTATTTTTGTTGGTTTTGTCTTCATCTGGAAGATCTTCAGCTTGATGACTTTCCGACCGAGAGCTCGGTGATCTTTTTTTTTTCGTCCCCCCCGTGGCACGCAGAAAGTTTCCGTATTACCCCCCTGGCACGATGTCGTAGATTAAACTTCTGGGTAACCTATAAGCTTAGTTATTGAGCACTTGAGCTTGTTCCCCCAGTGAATAGACACTTTCAGCACCCTCCCCCCCCCACACTCCTTTAATCGATGGTCGGAAGTGGATTGTTCTACCCCTGGGACAAAAATCCACCTCCCCTTTCGCAGCCGCCCAGCCTTTTCAGTTGGGTTCCTAAGTAAGCTTGACTGGTTGTTCCGTGGTATGCTTTTCCTTCTGCCTCAGTCTCTACAATGGATCCGTGCGTCATTCATTTCTTGAGATAGCGTATACACGTCCCCATTGCTTCACCCATGACACCCAGTTCCCCTTTCCAAAACTTACCGCAAAAAATCGTCTCCCCCAATGGCCGAAACCTTTTATTTAGTTGACGCACTCCCCTTCTTCCCTCACCAAATCAAATGTTCCTGAACGATCCCCCCCCACATCGATATCTTAAGTAGACCTCGAGATCGACCACCATGGCAAGGTGAGATTCAACCGACGCACGCGGTGAAGATTTACCCCGGGTGATTTTTTTAGCGAGAGTTTTTTCATATTCGCTTCCTGCTTTCCTTCGATCCGGTTTCTTTCGGTAGCAGTTTGCTTGATAATTATCCCGGCCCCCTTCTTTCCTGCCGACTGTGAACCTTATCCCCGAGCCGGTCCCCTATGTAGATCCAAGAACGAATAAATACTCCTTTCATTCCGGGAAGACCCTGGCATCTAAAGTCCCGTCCCCCCCATCCCACTCAACGGGTAACAAAACGAAGACGGTTTTTTCTTCCCCCCTGCTCTTCCCCGCCTTCCTCATCTTTTTTCCTTGGGACACTACCAGGAATATTCCCCCGTTTCGAGTTGGTCTGAACAATGGGTTTATACCGTTCAGCCTTCCCTCGCTTTTTCCGGCAGTCTGAGTCGCGTTCGTTTAGCGAACCCCGCTATGCCCCCCTCGTCTTCTCTCTGCGTTACAATTTATGTAGACTACCCGACACGACGAATTCAAGGTGGAGTACAAAACCCCTTCGATGTCCAAATACGAAGCCAAACCCAATGAACCGGCCTTTCACCCCCCCCCCTTTGTCAGCGGATTCCCCCAAACCACCCCTTAACCCGATGGAGACTCATTATAGACTCATTTGATTACCTGTATCCCGCGCGTGTTATGGGGATGACCAAAAAGCATGCGACGTTACTGTTTTCTTTTCCTTTGAAATCAGCATTATCTTGATCGGCATTTTCGCTCGCTCGTTGTTCGCTTAAGGACCTGGCGATCTTCCTGGGACAATGGTTTTACGGCAAGTCCTAGTACTGGACTCCCGCCTGATTCCCGCCCATCTTCGTGGGTTTCCCCCATCACTGGTTTTGAGAGGGGAGCTGTAGGACGATTTCAGAACTCGTCCCGCCAAACGTGGTCTCCCGACCCCAACGTCTTTTCCCATACAGCTTTAAAAAATCCCAGTAGCGTCCTGCTCCTCAGTTCTCAAGATGGCCAACTGGCATCGCACAAAAGAAAGGCCTCCTCCCCTTCATTGAAGCTATTCTCCATGAATTGTAACAAGCGAATTACCCACGATCCCCAATCTGCCGGTCCAGGAGAATCGCTCGATTTGGATGAAACTCACTTTTCTCCCCTTCCAAATTTCTCCTCATGTTTTCTTTTTGGTGTGATGGTCTTCCGCCCCCCACCCCCTACGGTGATTTTTTTCGAGCGGAATCTAAAGATTGGGGACACCACCCAACTACCCCCCCCACCAAAAAACACCACACCTCCCACCCCCTCCACATAAACATTTCCGACTCCCTCACCCTCAACCAAAACCAATCGCCCATACTTCAACTTAAGACACCCCCCTCCTCACCCCACAACGACACTCACACCACGTAAACAACCCACCCAACAACCACACAACCTTAAACAAACACCACACCCCAAAAAAGTGTCGATGGTACCCCCTCCCTTTGTGAGTAGCACCCAACCCAGAGATGAGCCTTAGTAGGGGCTTCTCCTCCTTCCCAGTCCCAATATGTTTTTGAGTCGAAACGCCCCCCCCTGCGTGCTCTGATTGCGCTCGTTGTGGACCGATAGATCGTTTTTGAGCAGAGTTTTCCCCGGGCTTTTGCTCAATTTTCTTGGGGGTAATTGGCAGAGACTTCTTCTACCTCTCCGTGTTGAGCGATCTGAATCTACCTAAAAAAGAGGGACAAAGTGTTCAAAATCTTCCCCCCCTCTGAACGAACTATTATCTTTCCAACCCCCACTTCGAGAAAGCATGGGGTATATAAATCCCCCCTTTACTTTTTCCTTGCCGTCTCGAAGCACCGAGAGGCATAGCTTGGTATGTCGACTAACCAGTATACTGTTTCCCAGGACCGTAAGAGTGCCGCTGGGAACGAGACGCTTCACTCCCCTTTCCAACCTTGCTTTTTGTTCCCGATAGAACAGACTCCCCTTTTTTTCCTGTGACCGCTGGATTTTTAACCGATATCGAATGCTTGGAGATAAATACTCTTTTTCACCTTTTCCCTCGTTTTCTGATCCCTGACTTTTTTTCCTTTGTGGATGCTCTTGAAAAGAGCTTCTACCGCGTGCCGAGGATAATTCTCACCTTTTTCATTTTTGGGCTTCCAAAAGATTGTATGCCGCAACGTGTTTCTTGTAGGATTTTTGTTTTTCCCTATGCCCTTGACAATATCTCGTCCCGATCCCATTGAAACCAACTCGGATCTTGATTTTTTCGGACGGGATATCCAGAGAATGTTGCTGCGTCCCCCCCCCTCTGCATCCCCCTCTCTTGAGTGGATGTTCCTAATCGCCAGCAATTAGCCCCTTTAGTTTTCCGATTTCCCCCCTAAGCACATGAAATGGGTTTTCCGAAAGGTCTCTCCTGATCGCTGGACCCAGTTAATTTTCATATCGACGAGTAGTGGTCCGAATTGTTTCTGAATCCGATCACCCAGCTTCCCTGTTAATTCGATTGCTTTGGGGTTTCCTTCTTTCTCCCCTGTAAGCATTGGGCTCCCCCCTTGAATTATTTGGCGATTGTATTTGCCTATCATTGATCGCCCCCACGCAGCGCTCGAAGGAGCAGTTTTCTCGTCCCTTTCCCCTCTGACGCCTATCTCTCATCTGCCGCCTTCCCTAAAAGCCATCAACACCATTGTTTCCCCCCGGACCTTATTTCGTCGTTCTTGTCCCTTGAAATGAGAAAGCGAATTGTTTCTGCATGGTGAGTCGTCGTGACCCCCCCCCCCTATTCTTTGTGGGTCCCGGGGTTCCGGGAGACCCACTGGTCCTCTCTTCAGTTCCACTTTTGAATATTCGTTCTTAGTCATTCTGACAATTACTTTCGAACGTCTCGGGTGTCTCTTTATTCTGGCCACTTCCTCTCTTTTTTGTCTAAGTATAAAGCAAGAAAAATGCTGACTCCCCCTGAACTGCAAAACAACAGTTTCAGCCAAGATGCAAGGAAGAGGCCCTTTTGCCTCCCCCCCTCGCCAGGCGCTACTCTCCAACCCCCCCTTTTAATATTTAACCGCGTTTGTGGTTCTGTTGGTCGGGACCCCCCTCCAGAGCGAATGACATGGTGTTCTCGAGAGTTTGAATGACCTCGACTTGTAGCTCCCTTCCCAACCCCCCTTCCCTTTTTATTTTGATTTGGTCTCCAGTATCTTTTGTGAATTACCATCATCCCGTTTTTTGCAATTCTTTATCTGTTTTTTTTCTTTCTTTGACCCATCGTGTGCATTCAGTTGACAATCGCTTGATGTAAACGGCTAGATCTCGTCCAGCCTGCCCCCCCTTTTTGTTCCCTCCTTGGATCCATTTTCCTCTCTCCTTATTATGGACAGCAACTAAATGCCCCAACTTCTGAGTCATGCTTCCTTTCGATCGACGACCACTAGTCGGTTAAGTTCGTTGCTTCTTTCCCTGCACAAATCCCCTCCCCCCACCCATTACGACGGCTTCCCGCCTTCCCCAAAGGTTCGAGTCACAGGCTGAGTGTTCCGACCCCCCCATACCTATTCTAGTCCCCGGCGGACAGCCTATAACTTTCCCGAGATGTTTTGACCTCCTTCCCCCTCCCCCCCCCCCTTCAACTTTCTTTCCCTTGCTGTGCGCGCAGGAAAGTCGGTCGGGTCCATCCCCCCTCGGTATTATTCGCATCTTCTTTTCCTTCCGTGGGTGTGCGATTTGCACGCGATGATATTCAGCCGAGGTTTTTTTCCTCCCTATCTTCTCTTGTGGACCTCCCTTCTACCGACTCTTTTCAGGTTCTCTTTCTCTGGGGCCCTTTTAGATTTTCCCTCTCCGGGTACCTATGAGGTATCGTATTCGAGAATTCGTGAAAGGTGAATGCCCTTTTTCTTCTTTTTTCCCTCTACCCTCCTCCTCCTTTATAGTACAGGTTTTTTTCAAAGTGTTTGCCCTGGACCACAACGCCCTTTTTCAAGAATGGTCCTTTGATCGTTGCGTCGTCAATTTGGAACAGGCAGTCTTACTCGTTTTTTTTTTTCTGGGACTTTGCTTGCCCTTTCACCTCTGGAGACCAAATTTATCCACGCGTAACAGCCTTTCGCTGCGGAGAATTTTCCGTTTCCAAGGCAAGCGATCTCACGCAGGCAAATTTGAGTAAAGTACCCCCCCCCCCCCTCCCCTCTACTTTGCCGAAACCCTTTCGACCTTAAGTCAATTTCTTTCCATTTTTCCCCCAAAACCCATTTTTTTTTTTTTTTAAGCAATGCGGATTTAGCGAACTTAAAACTAATCTATTCCGTAGAACCTTCGATTTGATTCCCCTCTCTCTTCTTTGGACTTCTTTCCCCCCCCCCCGACCGCCAAAGTAGTACTATGTTCTTTTTTCCTTTTTTTTATCCCGCGAGTTTTTCACATTTGTCCGCAGGCTGGATTAAGAGTCTTTTGCTTTTCCGTTTCCCTCCAGTTTGTGCGGTCGATCCACGTTCACCAAATTTCTTAGCTTTTCTGGTCGATCACTGCGACTTGAAAGTATTGCAGATTAGAATAAAAAGTCCTCCCCACCTCTTTTCCTTTCCTGACCCTCCCGACGCGAACTTCAAATTTTTCCATCCTTACCCCCCCCGTATTCCCCAACGACTAGGTTTTGATTCCGATAGAACTGCAAGGCTCCCCTCGTTTCTATTTAAGGAACATAAAGAAGAAACTCCTTTCCTGGTTCTCCCCATTTTTTTTCCTCCTTTTATTCCGTCGTAAATCGAGACGACCTCTGTCTTTTTCTTTTTCCGCTGTTCTCTAGCAAAGCGCTGCCTCAGAGACTGCTGGATCGAGGAAATAAAACTCTCGCCCCCTCTCCTCCCTTTTTCTTTCTTCCCACAAAATTATTGAGTGAGTGGTAAAAAATACGAAGAGTTCATAATCTCCGACGGCTTGCCCATTAAATCGCTGGTGAGTCGGCCATCCCAAAAAGACCAAGAAAGAGACTTCCACTTCCCTCTCTTCTTGATTCCCTTCTTTCTCGCCTTAGTGACTGTGAACCCAGCCCTTCAGGATGTTTCCTTAATAGTTACTGCAAAGCCTCCGAGGATCCCATTCAGGACCTCTCGATTCCCTTTTTTCTTTCCCATGGTTGCTCATCCACAGATCGTCCCGAATTTAGACGAAACAAATTCCATAGTTTTTCTCATAAGAGTCTTTGATGTGGACTGACTATTTCACGAGCAAATGTCCGACAACGTGGAGCTGTCGACACCCTCTTTTTCATCCCAAGCTTTCTCTCCCCCCATTAACGCGAAATCCTCAGGTCTGCCAACCTTTGCCAACGTTTTGCTACATCCACCGCTACAAGGAGCAAAAACTTGGAGCCTCCTCCTTCCTGACTTTCCCCTCCCGATCGAGGAAAGAATTCGCATATCAGAGTGGTCTTCGAACCATCGGCACCGCCAACTGGGCTTTTTGGGACGATGGTATAAGAAAAAAGAAGTCGACTCTTCCTCTCTCTCGGCCCCTCTCCCCCTCCTCCGGGAACCGTTTGAACCGTTAGGGTAAGTAACCTCCACCCCCCCCGATTCGCATGTGGTTCTCTCTCAGGAAAGAAAAGGCCCAACTATGTGACGATAAAGAACCCTCTCTCTCCGTACTCCTTGATTTGCTCGAGAGATGGTAGTTGAGACGTCACCGGTACTCACAAGTACGGCTTTTTTTAGATGTGCATTAGTTGAAGAATGAACGACCTTTGTTTTTTTTCTTCTTTCCACAGAAAGACCCCACTTCAAAGGTTTTATCCAATCCAACATTCTACCTACCTTTCCTCTTCTCCCGAGTAATCTATCCTTCTTTATACATCCCCTTTTCTGTGCCGTTTTTCTAAGACGAAACCAAAAGGAGTAGCATAGCTGGGTTCTGTCTCCTCCCCCCGCTTCCTTTTTTCCCCCCGACCCCCTTACCTAAGGGGCCATTTCTCCCGCTTTTTTCCACGCGCCCTTTTTCCTTGGTTGCTGGAAAGAGAAGAACGTGGGCCCTGTGTACTTTCCTCTTTCATTTTTCCATTCCCCTTATTATGCCGATATGATAACTGATCGCTTTCCCCCAACTCTTTTTTTTATTCCACTGATCTATACTGGAGGTTGTGGCCTCTTGAAAACCCCTCCCCGGTTTTGCTGTGATTTTCCTAGTCCCCTATATCCTTTTCGTTCCTGTACTGGGTTGAAAAAAGATGTATTACGACTTTTTTGAAGAGATCCCCTTTGGTCTTTCCGTCTTTTCCTCTGAAATCCGAAATCCCATTTAGTGAAAACCCAAGTCTTGGCCTCTCTTCTTGACTCTGGAAGATGTTGGTACACCACATTGTCATATTACGTCTCTTCCTCGCTTTTTCCCCTCTTTCTTCATCACCTCCTTCTATGACTTCGTTCCAATACTGCCCCTTCCTTCCCTGATTTTTTTACTCCTCCTGATTCGAGACGGAGATTGAAGTCTCTCAAAGGAATCTTTATTCTCCTCCCCATGGCGGGTCCTGTTATGGAATACCCACAGCGATTAGTGTCGGCCTGGACCGTTTTTGGCTTTCCGCTTTCTTATTTTATCACCTCCGTCAAGAAGTGATTGGGGTACGCAAACCTTGAATTCCTTTTTGTCTTTTTCTGTTTCCTCCTTCTTTCTCCACTCTGTCAGGGCGTCGACCCCCGGAAACGCCCCTCCTCTCTTCATCGTGCCCAGCCATGAAATCAAAGACAATAAAAAATTGTTACAACGCGGAAATCTCCTTAGGTCTTTTTCCCCTCCCTTTTTGAACTTTCCCTTTTCCCTTCTTGGCATCTTAAAAACAGTGCGTGGTGGACCTCCGGTGGGGAGGTAAGGAAAAGTTTTCCGACTTTTATTCTTCATTCTTACAGCCTGTCCAATTTTTCTTTTTCTTTTCTGCCCTCCTTTCCCTCCCGTCGCGGCGATTCACTTTCCGGCCTTTTTGTGACTCTTCTTAATTACCCTCATCACACTTTTTGCGCCGGACCCTGACAACAATCTACAAAAGGGATCCGGTCAGGACTGCTCCATTTCCCCATCTTTTCTTCTCGCTCCCCCCGCCTCCAAAGAATCCTCTTCCTTGTGGGGTCGCGGGCGTTGAATCTCCCCCCATGCCTCCTCTCGCTTGTAGGAATCTAGCTGATTAGTCTTTCCATCCCCCCACCTCCTTCCCTTTCTATTTTTGGTTGGAAAAGAACTTCTTCACATTAAATCCTCCCAGGTTTCGCCTTACGCAGCTTTTTTTGTTCGTTTACCCGTTGATTCGCTTTTACGGCCACTCTCTGTTTGGTCCCACTTCCTTCCCCTCCTTCTCGTTCACGAATGATGTCCGCACTTTTTGGATTTCAATGTAGAGACGATTTTATGATTTTTACCTTCGCCTCACTCCCTCAATGCCCACAGAGAAAGCCCCCTGCTGACTGCATGTAGTCTGAAATCTCCCTTGTCTGCTCAAGCTGGCTTTTGATGTCCAGTTTTGCATCCAAAGCAATTACCCCCCCCCATTTCTCCCCATATTTCCCTTCTATCGACGACTTTCAAGGTGATTTCTATCTTCAGCTTTTCTCCCATATTATCGAATAAGCGGAACCTCTCTGGAGTCCCTCATCCCCCCCTTTCCTTCACTGTCCGTTGCTTCTATGATCCCCCAAGAGCGTTGGACACAAAGCTGAAGCATCTATAGCGGTC
>Ga0179591_1160541_pt1 | contig 12365 bp, 7 predicted proteins | sample CZOMad2_1_08_16f_FD_182891 | JGI IMG/M metagenome (GOLD analysis project Ga0179591, IMG submission 182891) | Vadose zone soil fungal communities from Angelo Coast Range Reserve, California, USA - CZOMad2_1_08_16fungal (PacBio error correction) | ecosystem: Environmental > Terrestrial > Soil >... | reverse complement strand
CAATTTCTCTCGAGGGATGATGATTATTGACGTTTCACCCCAGCCTAAGCGAGAGGAGATTATCTGACGCGCCGGCCACCTTTCGATGTTCTTTCGCTTGTGTAGTCCTCTTTTTTCAAGTGCTCCCTTATCACTCCTTCTCTTTGCGTGCAAGATTAGCGTGTCATCTGCCGTCATTCAGTCTTCGTCTTTGCCCCCCCTTCTCTTCAGGAGGAGAGAGACTCTAAGATTATTCTCATTCGGCCTCGGCTCCCTCTCGGAAATTAGTTTCCTACTCCCAGAGGTTGAAAGGGCCTACCCCTTTTGTCGAACCTTCGTGTTTTTCCGGAGTCATTCGTAGTTCCGATTGATTATAGCTTCCTGGTTTATAGGATGTACTTGTTTATTTTCTTCCTTTATTGTCTTTCTGTGTGCTCTTCTTCTGTTTTCGAAAACTTTAATCCAGTCCCCTCTTTGAACGATCCCCCCTATGCTCGAGCGTGAGTTTCTTATAGATGCTGCGTGGCTTGGCATTCTGTTCGCTGTTTTTTTTTTTCTTTTGGGGTGCCGATTTTATTGGATGCATACTTGGCGAGCCCCCTTCCCCGGTAGTTCCGTCTTTGAGTATTCTTATTCTCCCCCTTTTTGATGCTTATACGATGCTTCCTGAAGGCTTCTTTTTGAGAGTACGAGATCAATTTTTTCTCCTGTATTTCTCTCTCTTCCCTTAGGAATAAAGGGAACAGCTCTTTCCTGGTTGACGCATCTAGGTTGATCCCATTTTCTTCCTCGAGTATCTCGATAGCTTCCTTTTGCTCTTCTCAGTTTCTGTCAACCTTCTCTGCCGCCATCCCCATGTTTTTGATTCGCGTGTTTTTCCATTGTCAGCAGGTACTCCCCCCACACTCTCCCTTTCTCGTATTTTCCTCCTTTTACCCTGACTTCTAAGAGTCTAGTTTTTTATTTTTCTTCTTTCCGCCGGAACGTCCCTGTTTGATCTTCTGTTATATCCCTCGACTACAAGGTGATTACCCTTAATTTGCTTTACTTGTGCGTAACGAGGCTCTCATAAGAACTTCCCGGGTCGCCCCCACAGAACACTTCCCCTTCCTCAACATCTAGTTTCGTTCCTCACGTTGAATGTCTCCAAGTCTTTTTTTTCCACGCCCGAGCGAGTCACTTGTAGTACCAGCTGGAGGTGGCCAAGATTGTATTCACTCTTCTATTCCTGGGCTACCCTGTGATGTTTAAGCATTAGGAAGACAAGGGTCTTTGACCCCCCCCCCCCCCTGTCAATTCCTTGCTCGGTTTTTGTCTGTATTTCTCATCCCTTTAATCCCAGCCGCGAGAGCATTGGACCCGGCCCCTCTTTGAATAGCTAACATGGAATCCGTCTTCCTTCCCCCCCTCGCTGATTTTTCTCCCGATCCTGCTCTTCTCTTTAATAAGTCTCTTGAGTAACTTACGATCCCTTTGTTCTCTTAGTTCCTTTCTCGGCCTTCTCAGGTCCTGTAGGCACCCGTTAGTAGGAGAAGAGGTTTTGAATACATTTCCCCCCCTTAAACTTTTTCGTTCAGGATTCCCCTTGACTATTTCCTAGATACCCCCACCACCCGCTTCTCTTAGATCAGGACACTTTTCTCCTCCTCTCGGGGCCAGTTTATGAACCAGCAGCAAGCCACTTTTCCCGGGTCTTCATTGCTTTCGCTTTTCCCCGTTCACTTGCCCCGCGTCTTCCCTTAGAATTAGACGGCATTTTCGCTATGGTCCACCCCCCCCCCCCCTTTCCCCTTCCTGTTAACTGTTTTCCCGGACCTACTGATGCGTCCGTTGCCGCCCGGCGCGTGGCAGTGACTGTCGCGGCCTCTGAGTAAGAACCCAGACTCATGTCTGTTCTCATTTCCCCCCCCCCTCCCCATAGCTTTTTTTACCCTCATTTTTTTTTTCGGTGTCTTGTAAAATTTTTATTGTCCTCGCCCCCTCTGGGCTCTTGGGACTTTTTTAGTTTTCGCGCCTTGCTTTTTCCTCCTTCCCACGCTCCCCCAGCAGACCCCCTCTTGTCTGCCCCTCGGCTTCGGGCTACGCGGATGCAGTCTGGTGGATTCCTTTTGACCTTAGGTTCAACTGTGGCCGCACGCAGTTTGTTTCCGGATTTTCCTTTCTCATTTTCCCCCCCCGCCTTGTATTTTTGGAGGGCGCCCCTCCTTCTCCCCCCCTCCCATACTTTTTGCCCTACTTCTATACTCCTTCTCGTCGCTATACTCCTCGTTCCCATTCTTTCTTTTTTCCAGAGTAAGGCCCTCCTCACTGATCCCGTTTTGCCGATCTAACGAACGAGCGTTTTTCCCCTGCGTTCGGTTCGGTCAGGGTCTCCTTCCCGGCCCGGCCTTCGACCTGTTTTCAAGTGGCGAAAGTTGAGTCTCCAGCTACTTTTCCCCTCTCAGCGGTCTCGCCTGTCTTTTCCCCTTCTCCGTACAGGTTTGAAGACGTGCGGCTTTCTCTACATCTTTCTCCCTACCGTTGTCTTATCTCCTCCGGTTCTCTCGCCCTGGTGGAACTTTTGCGTATGCCCTCTGACCATCATCTTCAGACGCAGGCGGATCCCTTCTGGTCCGTGTGTTTGGGGCGATAGATCTTTCCCCCGATGGTGGCGATTAATAGCATCCCTCCCCTTCTTGTTCTCGGGGTGGAAGGAAGCACGCCTTACCGCTTTGTCTCTAGCTTCCTCCCCCTGCGCCCCGCGATCTCTTTCTTAAACCCCCCTTTTTGCGTTAATTGCTCTGTCATGATCCCCCTCCCCCCCTCTTAGGCGGTCCTTGCTTCATCCCCGATTCGTCAAAGGGCCGCTTCATCAACAATTTGTTCAATTTCTTTATCTACACTGTCCTGATTAAAGTCCTTTCCCTTCACAGGCCCTTCCCCCCCGAGTATAGTCCGTCCCGATTTTTCGCCCTTTTCCTCCCGAGTCGAGTGCTCGCGGCGCTGCGCCCCGCTACTACTCTCTGGCCGGCGTCCTTTACTTTTTCAACTTAATCACCTTCTCCCGGACCAAAACTCTCGAAACGGCTTCAATTCGCAGTCTCCATCCTGGTGGCCCTCACTTTCTTGAGTCTTCTCCACCGCTCATACGGATCTGCTGCACGTGGTTTTATAAGTAGTTCCACCCTTCCCCCAGCCCGCGGTTTACCCCTCCCCTCTCCTCCCCAGATAGAACCCTCTTATTTTTCTCATTTTGTTTTTGTTTCAGGCTCTCATTCGATCGATAGTTATTATTTCGCGCACCGCGGAGTTTTGCGCCTCTTAGTACACGGTCAGCGATCTGTATTTTTTTGCCGGTGATTCTTTTCTTGATTTTTTGATCGATAGAGATTCCCTTTTCCTTTTCCCCTTTTTCTGTAAACAGAGTTTTTCTTACTCGTGACTTTGGTTTCCCCAAGACCCGGAAGAGGCAGTTTTGCTCGAGAGATTTTTAAGCAGCTACGCGTATCCCTCTCCCCGGAGCCCTTCGATCAACTTTCCAGATATGATCGCGATCTTTTTATGCACCCCTTTTGTACTTTTAAATTCGGTCCATGCGTAGTATTCCCGCCGAAGTACCGATGTCCTGTTTTCTTCAGTTTACCTCTAGTATAACTTCCACTGGCCCTTCATCTTTCTGCCATCCATCCCCAAGTGAACTCCACACTTTGGGGAGCGGTCCTGCGGGAGGTGTTTATTCATCGATATTCCCAGGGATGACTGTCCCACCCCTTGGCCCCGGGGTTTTTGGAGATTTGCATCGAACCTTCAGAACTTCCGCACCCCGACCAAACTTTTTGCCAGCTTTTCCGGCTCCTCAGGATTTCACTGACTCTTAATAGGGACGCACACTGACGCTCTTTTCCCCCCTTCCTCTCTCCTGCGTTATCTGGAAACCTTGAGGTAGACCCTCTGTATCTAGCCCATGCTTCCCTTTCCGGTCAGAGACATCTCGGCTTGATCGGTCTCTTCTTTCTCCCCAGGGTCTTTTTTCCTGAACGACGGATCCTTTCCTTAAACTACGCCTATCCGGTCGCCGACCTTTGAATTGTTGAGCAAGACGAGTTATGTAGCGCCCACCCTTTCGCCGTTTCTTCTTTGTAGGTTACACTTCTACGCCTTGCTGGGATTTCAGATCTTTATCTCCCCTCTGACCGCCGATTTTACGACCGTCGGGACCACATATCTTCGCGAGTGTTCTTCCTTTTTCTCCCGACAAGCGGGTGCATGACTTCTTCGAGCCCATCCTTCTACACAACCTTCTGTCTGTTCCGTAAACGTTTCCTTTCTTTTTGAACCACGGAAACAACACTGTGCCTCTCGTCTCGCCTCCTTGGAACCCCCCCCCTATCTGACCTCTCAGGACTTGAAGATCACTCCTTTTTCGAGAACGGGTAGACAATGAGCTCTTTTTGTCCTCTGGTCCTTTGTACAATGGTAACATCGATTTTCACGTGAGGGGTTGGGTGGTCCATTCTACCCTCCCCCTTATTCGCCTTTGATAGTCCCTATTACCCGAGGATCCCTCCCAGAAGAGTAGGCCAGAGAAGGTCCCTTTTGTGTCGCTACAGATCTCGAATCCGTTGAAAGTGAACTTCTTTTTGACCTTGCGTCGACTGTTCCTTTGATTCTACACATTTGCTATAAAGGTCTTGGGAAATGTGTTTCGATCCTCGACCCCTTCCCTTATAGTGTTTCGAGTCTTTTTCAGTGATCCATGCACGATAGTGAGAAGTTATAGAAGCTGGCGCCTCTGGGGAGGCAATCGCCCCCCCTCCTTCGACCTACCCCCCTTTTCGGCATATCTTGGCACCTCCCCTCTCCTCCCTCACTCCGCAGGACTGAGGAGGCACTTGCTCTGTCGAGCGCGACCAAAGGTCTCGTTCCGAAGTATCTTATTAAAGATGGCCTTTTCGCTTCCTACCCGAGGCCCTGATCGATTTTGCCAACCTCATCTTATGCAGATGAGTCACAGCCGATGCCTCCAACGAACTCCCGCGCTAAGGGCAGTCTTCCTGGATGACCACCTCCATCCCCTTTCAATGGCCTATCCTTCCCTTTCCCTGTGGCGTAAACCGTTTTTAAGGTTCTTCGCCCTACAATGGATAAATTGTTCTCTCGGACGAGATTTCCCCCCTTTCAGTTACCCCCCTACTTTGCTATAGTTCCCATCCCCTCGAGCGGCGTTAAACTAATTCATCACTCCGGAGTGCGTCGGAATGGTTCTCGAATTTTTCGTAGTTCCCCGTTTCTTAGGATAACCTGTCGTTCCCTCCCTAAATCATGGGAAGGTTTTCGATGTCGCCTGGCGTTAACCCTCTCGCACTCTTCCCTCCGCCATGAGGTCCTTTGATGAAGGTATATCGAGACTCTTCTGAACTTCTCCCTGTCGGAGAGCCTTCGACAGTTTGCGGTTTCGGCCCCTCTTCCCCCCCCCCCCCCCCCCCCGGAACAGAATTTAGAAAAGACACTTTCCTCTTAGCGCACCCCCCATCCTTATCTGGTCTCCCTACCACACTGATTCTAGATCTCTACTCGTGCAATAAAGGACCCTCATTAGCAGGCACCTGATCGGATTTCCCTTTAGATTACTCTGCTGGAGAACTAGTCACCATCTACCTGTCTCCTCCCACTGATGCCCGAGAAATACAGCCCCCCCACCCCCCCCCCCCCCCCCCCCCCCCCCCCCCCCCCCCCCCCCCCTTCAGAGTCAAGCGAAGGTCCTCCGACTGCTCTCCCCCAGTCGCTTACTTAAGCCCGCCAAATTGCCCCCCTGATCTCCAGTGTCGGCCTCCTATTGGCCGAATCCCTCCCTTAAAGAACCTCTAAACAGATTTTCGCCTCCAATTCTCGAAATCCCCCCCTTTCACATCCTTCTCCTAGTTACAGACCCTGACTTCTATCGGTAACATCTCTGGACATTTTTTCGTATCCTATTCCTCACCCACCATATCTACCTCCGGCCCTACCGTGCCTCCTTACAGCTCCAAAGACGCCCTTTTTTTTTCCGCGATCCCCCTCTTTACCAATGACTGAAGAGACGCAGAGAGTTTCGACACCATCTTCCCTTATTCCGTGACTTTCGCTCTCGTCTCCCCTACGCGCTTAGTTCTCCCCGCTAGTTTCCGTACCCGTCCTCTTCCGCCCCAATAAGAATTAAGAGGCCTACTCGTGACAGCATCGATCTTCTAAGACCGGCCCCAGACTTCCTCCCGTTGCTGTCCCTCCCCTCAATGCCGATACCTGTAGCCGTCCTAGTCATAGCGCGTCAGGGAGCATCGAGCGAATAGACAAGAAATAGACCTTTATTTCCTTATGACCGATTTTGACTCAGGGCCTGACGACTTTGCCCAGTAATCACTTCCAGCGCCTTCTCTTCCTGATTCCCTCTTTTTTTTACCCCCCTCTCTCTCCTTGATAGATTACATCGCTTCAGTTTTTTGATATGAGTGAATTTGAAAATCCTTTCCCTCCTACCTGATTCTTTCCAGATAAAATTGACCAGTCGAGCTTTATCTTTCCTCCATCCCTCTGAGCATTTGCTCGCAGGATTTCTTCCTGCCCTGCGGATTTTTCCTCTCTTCTGGGGGAACCCGTATTATTATCGGTCTTCGTCCTAATCTATCTTCAACTTGCGTCCATCTCGTCACTCAGGTTCGATTTTTTCCCGGATCTTGACCCGCCCCCCCCGCTAGCCACCTGGACTAGATCCACTTTTTTGGTCGTGCACCTTTCTTTTGCCGAGGTTGTTTAATTCTTCCCTTAGGCATCCCCTGTTTTTGAATTATAGCGTACTCGTCTCACTTAGGTATCTTAGTTCCCGATCCCGGTTAGGACGAGTCTATTATTTGGGATGGAGTCGTATTTCCAAATCTCTCAGGATTTATTTCTCTTTTCCCATGAGAGCTCCTCGTTCTTTAGGTTTTCTCTGAGCTTTCTTCATGGTTGCTTTAGAAGTTAGTTCTTTAGTTTCGTGCTTTTCACGATTCTCGTAGTTTCTTTCTTTCGAGAATTCCACAGGTCAGATTTAGGACGTCAGGTTCTTTCTTTCTCCCTGACCGGTTCTCTTGGCTGACGCAAGTATGCCGAGGCGCGCGATGTATATTGGGAAGAGATGGCCTTCGGCAGATAACCTACTCGTGGAATAGTCTGCCCCCTCCGTCATGTGCAGATTTAAGTCTTGTCGCGGCAGCTGATTTTCCTCCGGTGTATTTATAGCGCTTCTTCTTCCTTTTCTCCCTGAAAGACAGAGCACATTTGAGCGCAGCACCCTCCTTGACCCTTTCTTTCGCGTTTGTCCTCCCTTCTTTTCTTCTTTAATTCCTTAACCCACTCGACCTGCTCCGTAGAAGAGATGAACCGAGTCCGTTCCCTTGTGCAGATCGACTATCCAGTCCTGCCCGTTAATCGTGATCTCTTTCCATTCTCTCGATGACGACAATTGGTCTAATAGAAAAGATTTTTTTGCTTGATTGAGGTCCAATTGTTCTTCATAAGTAAGACTTTTTCTTCCCCCCATCCGTTTTACCTACGTCCACTCCTTCCTGTTGTGACTAACTTTATTTACTTGGACAGACGGACTTTTACCTTCCAAGTATTCTCAGTCTTTCCTCAGAGACATGCGTTTACCCCTCGTATTCTGCCTGATCCGGTGATCTACCTCCCTGTCCCTCCGCGATGACGACACGTTCCTCCCTCTTTTCCAGACTTTTGCTTTCTTTCTGTGTTAAAAGAGTGCGCCTTAGGTTTCGGCTGGAGGAACTTCGTTTTTACAGATGCTCCCATCCCTTAATCCTTCTGAGTCCTAACCCAGAGCTCTTTTCCTCTTGGCGTAGGTAGGTATTTAATCCTGACAGGCTTCAGCAAGTCTCTTTTTTATTCTTCGAATAGGCGCCTTCTCGGAATAATAGGTCCCCGCCTCCGCGCGCGGATACCTTCCTTTTCCCCATGTACCCTGATTTTTTTGAGCCTCCCCAAGAGTCCAGCCCTGATCTATTCGCCCGACCCCTCTTTTCAGGTTATCTTCCCCACAGCTCTCTAGAAAGCCACCCCGTCTAGTTTTTTTTCAGTTTTACAGCGGGAAACCTTTTTCCAAAGCGTCCCCCCCTCCAGTCCCCTACTAGGAATTCTGCTCTGGTCCTCGCCATACTTTTCTGTATTCTTGAGACTCTTTTCTTCTCAGATCCTTCTTTCTCGCTATCTACAGTTCCTGAGGCCCCTTCTTTCGGCCGAAGAGTGAATGGATTACCTCTCCATTTGATTTTTCAATGTACCCCACAACCTGTGTTATCTTTTTCTCGTTAGCGGGGTCCCCCATGTAATCCAGAGACCCTTCGGTCGAATGTTTACAGTTTCGAGAATCGAGTATTTTTTTTTTTGGCCCTGCAGAAGTCATCCTCGCTATGAGACCAATGTCTCTAGTTGCCCCTATCTTCTTTTACTTATTTTTTTTGTTCACCATCTTTTTCAGGTTCACTTTCTAACTTTCTTTTGTGTCCTTTTCTCTCTCCGCATGCCCCAGTCCCTCCTGTTGTCGGAGTCTACGGCTCCACAAGAACCCCCCACTGATACCCCCGAAAGCTTTTTCGACTTCGCTCCGCCGGCGTCGTCGATCTAAGCTGTCTAACATCGGCGGCTAATCCGGTCTTTTTTCCCCGCAAGCAGTCGAGTTCACGAGAGACGTCGGCGCTTTTCAGCACCTTCGAGGTCTCGGCCTTCGCGTATTAGTACTTCGGGCAGGAGTTTGTCCAGAGGGGTCTACGTGAGACGAGTCGCGACCCGTGGTTTTATCGTTTGAAACGTACTACTTCAGCGTACCGGTGAGTTATTACCTTTTCCCTCCCCCTTTTGCCTTCTGAGAAGTCCTTTCTATCTTGACACAGCGCGTCGATTTCCCTACCGAGGCCCTCACTCTAGTGCGGGTCGAGATTCTTTTCGTGTTTTTTTTTTGGCGATGAGCGTTCCGGCCTGCCGGGAATAGAACTACCCGGCTGTTTTTCTGACCATCCTCCCTTGATGCTTTCAGATTCGAAAAAAATGTCCACCCGGAACCGTTCCCCCCTTGGGGCTTTCTTCCTATGATTATGTTACCCTGACTTTATGTCATTCTCCCTCTTCGTACCTCTCGATTAAAACGGTATAGGATACTTGCGTTTCTTCAGTCTCCCTTCCCTCAGGAACATTGTTAGCTGTCCGATCTCGATTTTCCTCTTGATAAATGGAACAGAAACGAGGTCTGACCTCATCTCGGATTTTTTGCACCGCTATCGCTTCCGCTTTCCGAGCGGCCCGCTATGTTTTTTTCCCCCCAGAGATATCCCTTTGCTGGCCACCCTTCCTTGAGAAAAGGATTCTGACCTCTTGCTCGACTAAAGCCCAGTCCCTAGTAGCCACCGCACTATACACGTGGAGCCGATTTTTCGTCATGCCGTTTTTTCGAGGTGAAAAGCTGAAGATCCTCCCCCCCCTCTAGAATCTCTTATAATTTTAATAATCCGTCGATCTTTACCTCTCTGATCTTCTTTCCTTGCGGCGGCACCGCGTGAGTGAAGTTGAAAGACCTTTAGCCCAATTTCAGCGATAAGTTTGAGTAGTAGGTGTTACCTCTTTTTTCTTCCGGATGAGATCCCTGTGGGTCATTGAAGTTTGCCTGTCATCTGTGATGAAGCGCGCGTTGACTTGGTAGAGCTACGCTGCGTTTTCATCACTCGCTCCAGGAACTCCTCTGGGCAGAGTTTTTTTCCCTCAGCCCGGGTCTCCCCCTATCCTGATTCACCCCCTTTGAAGGTCCCTTTTCTTTCCATGCGTGGCGCTCAATCTGAGCGATCCGGGTTTGGAAGCGCAGTTCCTCATCTTGAGGAATCCCCTGGTTGCGCTTCCTTTTTTTCCCCAATCCTCACTCCATGAACGCAACAACTTTTTTTTTGGGTAGATGGTGATGACGGTGTTTTTCCGCGCGCTAGGGGGGTCTCCTGTCCCACCCGCGACAAGTGGGGTATTTCTATGCCGGTTATCTCCTCCCCTTTTCGCCCCCCCTCACCATCTACCCACATTTTTTCACACAAGGGAACTGCTCTCGGCCCTCCTTCCTTGCGATGATGGAGCACGCCGCCAGAAGTTCTTTTGTCCAAATTCGATCTGACCTCCTCTTCTACTGGCCTCTTGGTCGTCTCATGTAGTCTTCCTCCCTGCTGCATGTTTAATTTTCGCCGAGGATAAGATAAGCTTTGATCCGCGCGCGCGTGCTCCGGTCTCCCCGCTGACTGCACTTACCCCTCTTCCGCCGAACTACGGCTCACGGCGTCCTTCCTGCGGTTTTTTTTTTGACCTTGCCGTTTTTTTCCCCCGGGCTCAAGTGCTGTTGATTTTGTCTAGGAGTGCTGTGCGGTTCCGACGCTCTTCTCTTCACGACCCGAAGCGTCCCTGCTTGGCAACCTCTGGTTCCCAGGCTTTGCGACGGGTTTGTGCGCCGTTCTCCTCCCTCCAACCATTGTTGTGGCGAATGATGCCGGATCTCTCCTTCACCCGGTCGGCCCAAGTCAACTGCTGCTTTCCCGGCTCCATCAGGAGACCCCTGTGAATACGTTTTGCTTCCCTAGGGTGCACTCACGAGTTTCTTGCCTTCTCTCGTTTCTTTTTCTCTCCCCAGTTCCTGAGCGGAAAGGGTCTTTGAACACTTCCCGTGGCGATTGCTGGATACCATACACCCCCCTCGCTTGTTCCCTCTTGTGGTTTTCCTAGACCAACGCCCCTTACCAGTTTTGCGATAGCAAGCTCACGAATGGCCTACCTAAGCCGTCGAGGTCCGTCCTTCTCTTCACATCGCGTCGTCTTAGCCCCCGATCTCCCGCACGTTGACCCCTTAGTCGAGGCCCGAGTGCCCTCCTTCTGTCGAATTTTTCTATCCCTTTCCTCTCTCCTTTGTTGGGGAACCTAAGCAGATTTACCGTCACCTCCCGACAGTAGATCTTTTTTCGGCGCGTGGCATAATGTACACCTTTGAAACCTAGGTCTGCGAATCTGATAGTAGATGGCGACTTCTTTTTTTTTTTCTTCCCGCACTGCGTGCCCCTCCTGCGAACCGCAACCCCCCCATGTTCGAATTGAAGGGCGCGCGCGCATCCCCCTCCAGCCGAGGATAGGCTCCCTATCCTTCTCAGTCCTGAAAACGGGATCTTCTGCGCCGAGTGAGACCCGCTTCCTATCCATCTCCAACCCCCCTTCTAGTCCACGCGAGGGTTCGAACCAGCTTCTGTTTGGAGCTCTCTAGTTCACCAGAAGCCTCACTCCCAGAAGGCTCGGCTCTGGCTGGAGTTATTACCCCGACAGCCAGTGAATTAGATCTGAAATGTTTTCTCCCTTTTTCCGCCCTGGCTCCGATAAACCCTGTGATATGTTTGCTCGTCTGAAGACGCTTTCCCCTCATCCCTCCACGTACGATTTCTTGCTTTCGTCACCTGTTAGCCTTCGTTCTTAAACTCTCTGGTCCCGCCAAAGTTCCCTTTGTTGGAAACTTTTCGTTCGGGACCTTTCTTGCTATGAGCAGTCTCCGCCCCCTTTCTTCCTTCCGTTTCCTTCGAGGTCGGAACTGAGTAAGAGCTCCCTGGTCAAGATCCCTCTGTACGGCCTGTGAAGATCTCATCTTCCTCCTCTCCCCCATCGACTTCTTTCTTCATTCGAACGCTCCTTTTTTGTGGGAGCACTATCCGCGTCCCAAGAATTTCCTCCACGGAGATCATTGTTTTTATTCGTTCATGACTTCTCTTTTGCCTCCCGTCATTAGACTCGCGCGAAAGATTCAAAAGATTTCCGCGACCTTTTCTTTCTTCCCCTGCTCGGCGGGGTAGTTCGTAGTTCTTTTCTTCTCCGCCCGGCCCCCTCTCTGAGAAACGTCAGATCTTGGCACTAGCAGCTTTTAAGCTCCTTGCCCGCCCTCCCCCGCGATACAACAGCTAGCGCAGAAGAACAATCCATTCCGCGGGCCTTCCCGTGTCCGTGGCGCCGATCCCCTATCGCGATAAGACGGCGAACCAGCCTTTTGCACACGGCCTCCCCCTTCCCCCATGAACACTGAGATTCCCGCCATCCGGCGGCTCCTGAGCGTCGTTTTTTCAACATTCGGTCCTCAGATTGTTCTCGCAGCAATCCTCCACAATATGACGCCGCCTGTACCTGTATCAGCAGGAACGCCTGGACATGAAAGGTACGACCCACCCTCCGGAGAACGAGATCATGCGGACGCCGATGCCGCAGGAAGAAGTGGACTTGTCCCCAGGTCCCTTTCCCCTTGCACTTATGAGGATCACAGTTAGCGTCGGGCCTCCCTTGCGCGCGCGCGCCAAAGCTGCGCCCATCCGCAGGCCGAGTTA
>Ga0179591_1335746_pt1 | contig 12367 bp, 8 predicted proteins | sample CZOMad2_1_08_16f_FD_182891 | JGI IMG/M metagenome (GOLD analysis project Ga0179591, IMG submission 182891) | Vadose zone soil fungal communities from Angelo Coast Range Reserve, California, USA - CZOMad2_1_08_16fungal (PacBio error correction) | ecosystem: Environmental > Terrestrial > Soil >... | reverse complement strand
CCCCTCCCCTTCTTTTATTAGATCCTTTTTAAGCCAAGGCGATAGACCCCGTTTTTCCAAGTTTTGCCAACGGCTCAACGTTCATTGGATGTGTCGTTCGCCCTGCAGGGGAGAAATCTTCAAGTTATCTTTGTTCCGATAAGTACACCCTTTCTTTACCCTTTTTTTTTTTCTTTTCCGATGTGGCGACCCTGGTCCTCGGCCAGTCTGGCCATTTGGATGCCATGTTCTGCACATCCAATTGACGTAGTTAGTTGTTGGCTGGTTCACCTTGTTCTTGTTGGCTTTTTCCCATTTTCCCTTGTGGTATTTATATAGAGGGACCCTTCTTTTTCTCTTTCTCACACATCAGATCCCTCCTCTGCCTCGTTCTGCCCCAACCTTAGGCCGACAGGCCGACTCCGACTTATTATGTATTGATTTGATCCTCTCCCCAGGACTTATTTCCCCCCTTCGGTTCTCCGCAGGTATCGGTAGGGAGCTTCCCTTTTGTGAATAGTAATCGTCTGCTGCCCCTGGCGGCGCCCAAAATATTTCGGCCCTTTCAGACGGCGGCGCTCACCACCGCGGACGGACCCCCTTTTTGGCCTTTCTCGGGGGCGTTTCCTTTCGACAATTGTAACAGGACTTTCCCCTTTCCCAAGCATTATCAGGTTCAGCCGTGCCTCCGTAAATAATCGCTTAATTCTAGTCTTGAATTCGAGCTTTTTTCCAAGGTTTTTTGATGGAACTTAGTTTTTCCTGAATTTTTTCGGTTGAAGATTTTTCCCTGCAGTCCTCGGCTGGGACACCACAGCGAGATTGATCTTCTTCCCTTCGATGCAATTTTGCCTGTTGTCTTTTCCCTCTACCTTGTTTCAGCAGGTGATTTAAAATACGCTTTTCTACCCTTTCTCACTCTCCCCTTCTTTACCCGAGATTCAAAATGTACTATTTCCTGCTCGTAGTTGCTCACGAGTAGGTATGGTCAAGGTGAGACCCTGAGGACGCTTCCTCCTCCCCGACCCGGCAATTTTCTTCCTTTCTCACGGGGCCAATTGGCTCAAGCTTGGTGCCGATATCCTGCGTGCGACCTTCCTCCCTCCGTGGTTCCTGCGTCACAGGCGAGAATCTAGTGCTACCCCCCCCCCCCCTTTGAAGGCGGGGCTGTTCCGGACCCGGCCTTTAAATCTGGGACGCCCAGGGATGTCTGTCTCTTTTAGTACCGCTTTTTTTTTTCGAAAAAACCGCCTCTTCGAATCAAAGTCCTCGAGACCACATCCCACCTTGCATTTCCTTTTTTCGACGTTTCACGATCGAGCAGTGTGTTTTACTATGCACCTTCCACTTCGCTCTCTAATTGTGCCTTTATTTCGACCTTTTCCCTATGCCACGAGATAAATAGAAGGCAACTCTTTTCTTCACTCATAAAAAAGCGCCAGTAGCGTCAGTCCCGTTCGCCGACGGTCGCACGAAGCTCCACAAGTTGCCTCTTTCCAGAACCCATGCCCTTTCCCTTCTCAAGAATATGAGCGGACGGAGATTTATCAGTTTGGGCCAGCGGATCGGGCGCGTGGTCTCCCTTTTTTAAGCCACTTACTTCCGCCGCCCGTTCCCTCTAGGATTACCTAAGAGCCTTTCTCCACGCCTCTCCGACCAACCAGTAGCTGGATCCGAGTTTGCGTGGGGACGGATCTACTGGTCGTGCCAGGAGAGGCCCCCTTCATCTTCCCTCCCGCCTCTTCCCCCTCTTCTCTTTGCCGACAGGACTTGGACCTCCCCTTGGTCCCCCAACAGAGACGCACACCCTGCGATAAACTGGGCACCCTTGCGCTTGGGGTGGTTTGGGTTTGGTTTGTGGTTTTTTTGGGTTTGGGGGGAGGGTTCCTCCCTTCCCCTTGTCTCACAACGCTTTTTTAAACCTCCTCTCTCGTTATCATCACTACTTTTTTTTTAGATTTCTCTCATCGAATTCTCATTCTTTTAAGCCCGTTGGCCAGTATTGAGGTCTCGAAACTTCCCATCAGTGTTACTTTTTCCCTTTTTGCTGGAACAGATTGCACTCTTCCGTTTCGGTGCCCTTCCATCTGCTTTTTCGAGGGTATCCCCCTCCGCTCCGCCCGGCTAGGTACAAAAGAAGTTTTTTGAGTTTTTTGGATCCAATGACGCCCTCTTATCTTCTTCTACCTGCAGGGTTCCCCCATAGTCGCCGAGGTTCCGTTTGTACTTAGGTCTGGCGGAGCCCGGTGGTCTCCTTTTTTTTTGTCTTCTTTTTTTTTCCTTTTTTGTGGGTGCTGGTTTTGGTGGGTTTCTTTTTTTTTTTTGTTTCTTTTTTGTCTTTTTTTTTTTTTTTTTTTGTTTTGGGGGTGAGAAGGAGTACTAGACCTCAATTCACCCCCGCTACCCTAAAGTCGATCACACTGGGCCCTATTTTTTTAATTGGGCAGTTTCTCCCTTCTCCCCCACACAACCCTTTCCTCAGCTCGAGACGAAGCAGGCGCCCCTTCTCTTTCGACAATCGCTTCATTTGAAGGCGTACTCCCCTGTATCAAAAGACAGCGGCTGGAAGTCGTTAACTACCCTTTTCCCTTTTTAGTTTCGCCCAAGTGCGAAATATACCGGCCCCCCCCCCCACCCCCCCCCACCTTCGCTCCGCGGCCCGGGAACTGCTTGATTTAGTGGGGGAAGGTGACTGTACTCTTGTCGCCTTCCCCAGTGCAGGTAATGATCAACGGGCCACTTCAACCATGTCTACGTCACAACTTCATTTGCGACGCATTTCCATTTTTTGTAGTCGTAGATGGGATGCAGGAAGAGAACCCCCCATCTCCTTGATTTTTGATTTCCCCCCTGCAGGAGGATCGAAACACTTCGTCTTCCCCTATACAAGGGCTGAGATGTCGTAATCTTTTCTTTTTATGATTATTGCGTCTCGCGCTTTCCTCTCTGACGACTAGTTTCACAAACGTCTCTTTCTCCTGGTATTTTGAAGAGGGTTTTTTTCTCCCCTCTGGGGAGAAATGGCTTTCCCAACCGAGCGAGTGATAACGGCGATTTCCACAGGTATATTTTTAAACTTGACACCCCTGAAAGCGCGAATCCTACTCCCTCTCATTCTCCCCCTTGAGTGGAAATCCCTTCGGTCTTCTTCCCTCTCAATTGCGGCCGTTATGGAGCAAATGTTCACCACTTGCCCAAAGCTTCTCCCCTCCTCCCTTTTCCTTTCCTTGGAGCGGCGGGAAAGGCTCAATGGCTCCTTTTTTCTTTTTTTTGGCAAATGGTCGATAAAGTCTCTCCTCCCCGATAATTCAGATCCCCAAAGTGGCACATTCTTTTTTTACCCTATCTCTCATGATCGTGGGGCTGCCTCAGGCAGCTCAGATCAGATTTTTGCCTCCCCTTCGGACCACCTACGCTTCTCTTTTTTTCTCCGAGGAGAGAAGAGATCGCAGTTTCTTTTTTACTGGCTGTGTCTAGAAAATTGAAGTATAGACCGGGTCGCCGCGATGCTAACAGGGGGGCTATGAACCCCTTTTTACATTCTCTTCTTTCTGTTTTGCAAACTCCAGAGACTAGAACCTTCCGAGATCAGGGCCACTTCTCGACAGGGTCCAACAGGGGTTCACAGGATGCCACCACAAGAAGTAAACCAGTTCCCTCTTCTTCCGCGTCGTGTTTTTTCTCTCAAGGGCACCCCTCTGTGGCCGCCCAGATTATATTTAATCCCTCCTTTTGGGTTGATAGATATGTTTTAGTTCCTTCGAGCACCTCTCGACTTCCCAATTAGGCCCCCCCCTTACCTGAGCACATCATTGAAGTTTTAGCGTTGGTTTTCTTCATCCCTTGTGGCCATCCCTTGGGTTTCCCTTTTTCTTCTTCCCCTTTTCCTTCTCGGGCGGTGCTTTCTACGTCTATGGACTTTTTTTACAAAAATGCTTGCTCGTAGTCGATACCTGTCGGCTCGGAGAACATTTCCAGAGACTTCCCCTTCCTGTATATTGTCCAATACTGAAACCCACTTTTCCTCCCGCTTTCCATCTCCCCAGGTTCGAAAGTTTTAGCTTAGGCAGACGGGGCCTTTGCATCTTGAGACTCGATACATGCAGCTACCTGGCGGACCCCCTGCTGGGGCATAAAGACTCTTACCCATCAACACCCAGGTACCCGTCCGCTACGCGGCACTTTATCTTTTTCGCCGTTTCGAGACAATCCCCCCTTCTTTCAACCCCAACGCCCGCCTAATATTCGTTCCCCCCGCCCTCCCTCCCCTACCAGATGGCATTCTTTTTTTCCCCTTTCGTGTGATTCCTGCCTCCCCAGGCGGTCTTCTTTTCATACATGGCCCCCCCCCAGCGCTGATTAGGGGGCAACTCCCCCCTATTCCCGATTTTTCTTTTTCTTTCTACTTGTTTTCCAATCTGCGTAATTTGCTACAATAGGTTGAATTCACTTTCCACCAGCTTTCCCATTGCCCCCCACGAGTCCTCTCTTTTTTCTTAAAACTTCTCGGAGAGAGCGTTGTTCGCTTCGTTTAGGCTCGAATTTCATTTCTGCCTCTCCCGCGTGTAATCTTTCTTCTTCAGATTATGGGAAATAAGCCACGTCCCCCCCCCCCGGTGCGCTGACGAAGTTTTCGCGATAAGACCTTTAGTATGCAGTCCCCGACCTTCTGCTTTCCCTGCGATCACAGGAGCAGATATGCGCTACCCCCCAGTTACGGTTAACGGTGATATTGTGCGGAACCTTTGGCCAACTGGGGAGCAACACCTTTGGCCCTGTGTTGGCTCCTTTTCCCTGCCAACATTTTAAGGGATGACCCCCCCCACAATTACATCACCCGTCCCGCCGGGAGTAACCCCTCCACCCCCCCCCCCAAAACCACAAAAAACAAAAAACCAACCATTTGCCTTGCCTGTTTTTTTTGAATCCCGACACCAGAAGAGTCGTGGTCGGTGGCAGGTTTCTTTTTCGCACCTTGGCGCTGCTGCGCGGAATTCGAGAACGCTTAGCCTCTTTTTTCTGTTTCGGAGATACCCCGCTTCCCCCTAATCTCCACTGCGTAGAACACGGACTGCGCCCTCTTTGAGGCTCCTCTCGAACGGAAGCCTTTGAGGTGTTTCCTCCCCGCCAATTGCCAGGCGTTGACATATAGCGGCAAGTGGGATTCTTTCGGGCGTTCCTTGAGCGGTGCTTCCTTTTCCTCGGCGTATCATGAAATCCTACCGCGCAAGGTCCTAATATGAGTTGGGCCTAATAGGATTCCCTCCGTAACTTTCCGGTCCCTACTTCCCTAAGGCCTATTGGTCTCCTCCCAAAACCTGATGGATTCCGCGTCTCTTTTTCCTGTTCTCCCGGTCGTGCGAGAGTTTGTCATTTTTTTTTTCCCTCGCGGGGAGCGCTCCAGTGCCGAAGGGAGATTCCCCATCTTTTTGGTCCACGCTTGAAGCCCCCCCCTCTCCCCCCCCTGCGCGCACTTGAGGGTAACCCCTTTCCTCTCAATATGTTTCCCCAGAGGATGAGATTTAAATCTCTCTTTTCTACCTCAGAAGTTGTTGGGGTTTTTTGAGCTCCCCAGCATCCTCTCATCTTGGAACGGTTCCGTATTCTTCCGTCCCCTTACAAGGGCGAGAATCGATTCTTCCGCTTGTGCCAGTTGCTGTAAAGGCATTTTTATTCCCTTTTCTATTGTAGTTTCTTTCCATGACACCGCCGCCCTACCCCCGAAAGGAGTACCCCACGTTCAAGAAGGGACAGTTCCTGGTATCCAATCTGAAGCGGCTGCGAGGAGCCTCCTTTTTTTCGATCCAAGCGATTTTTCAGAGGAGACCGGAGGCTTTTCTTCTTGCGGACCCGCGCCGCTAGAGTTTCCTAAGTTTCCCCGAACGCAGCCCCTTTTCTATTACTTTTAGAGCTTAGTTCTTGTCTCCACCCCTTTCCCTTTCTTTTCTCGCCCCCGTCGGCGAAACTGATCCTTTCCCACCGGGGTTTTCACAGTGCCGGCGATTTCTTCATTGTCTCAAAAGCCAGCTTCGCATCGGGCGTACATGATTCGCTGATGGAGAAAAGGCTCCTGCCCCTGCACCCCCTGCTCGTCTTCGTTAGCGCTTACACATGCAATTCCCCTTTGTATTTGGGAAGGTTTTTTCTCAATGTCTTTTTTTTTTCTCCTCCGCCCCCCCGAAAAAGGGTTTGCCTTCTCCTCTCCTTAACCCCTTTGCGTCTTGCAAGTCTGGCCTTTTCCGACTATCATTTTTCTTCCCCCCGCTCACTTTTGAGGAGCTTAGTTCCTCCTGTTACTCAGCAAATCTAGGATTTCTTCGACTTAACCACGCAGAGAAGTCCACTTAGTCCAGAAGTGTCCCCTGACTTTGTGAGGGCTGGACTAAACTCTTGCCGGGGTCGCGATCTTTTTGCCGGCGTCCCCCCCCTCCCTTCTATCCTCACGTCTTTTTTCTCCCCCGATCGATCTCGACATGCTGGTCTTTGAATCGGCGTGTGTTGCCGCATCTTTTCTTGAAAAGGAATTCCCCTTCCCTTTTTTATAACCTCTTTTTTTCTTACAACAGGTATGAAAGGAAACAGGGAAAAGCTTTCTCCGGCTATATTCTAGTCATTATGATCTTCCTGGACTTCTGAGCAAAGCCTCGTCCCCCCAAGACTTTCCCAGCCGAATGCCAGATCCTCATTTCTTTTCGATGGTCGGCAGTTTTCCCTTCTTCTGATAGGGGTAGTTTGAGTGCAAGTCTTCCCCTTTTGATCTACACCGCCCCCCTATAACGGAGAGCGAGCCATTCTGTGATGACCAGCCTCTTATGATGAAGCCAGGATCGGGGTTTTCTCTCTTAGATTATGTAGCTTTTCTCTGCCTTTGCCAACTAACGAGACTGTCCCTTTTTCCCCTCTTCTCTCCGTTGCGCTGTTTAGCCAATCATACTTCAAGAGAGATTCTTCGATATCGGGCATGGCGTATGGAACAGTTTATAATATGATCTTTCAGCGTCTCCTTCTTTTTTTTCCATCCAGAAAGTAGAGAACGTCCTTCTTAAATGCAGGGATAGACCGGTGAGTCTTTTTTGACCAGGTGCCATCCCCAAACGGTAAAGTCCCTGGCATTTTTTTTTCTTTTGTCATTTTTCGACCTTTCGAAGGCAAGTCGATAGTCTTCCCCTCCGTCAAATCTTCCCCTCAGTTGTTGTGTTTTCTTATGGTGGAGGAGCGGCACCCGATCCTAATCGGTCCTTCCCCCTCTCGACCAATGAGAATCAACCTTTTCCCTTTCTTAAGTTTTTTTTTGCATCATTTTTGGAAGGGGGCCTGGTCTATCTCCTTTGGGCTTTAAGCGGGCCCCCTGTTTCCAGTGTTTGGAGCTCTTTCCCCCCCACACTTCGCGAGCGCTCTTTTAGTCTACCCCTCTGGCATAGGAGTCCCAGGACACCGCTACCGACCCTGTATTTGGACCCCTTCAAAAATCCCTCTTTTTTTTTCTCCGGCAAGGTGTGCCTCCCTCCACTTGAGATATGGGCTGACGGGTTATCTTAGACCTCCGCATACATCGAAGCCATCACACGATATGTTTTCCATTTCGTGGCGTCGTCTTCAATCGGTAAGTACCACGGCTCGTTCCCTTTCTAATGGGCTTCCCTTCTGGTCTAGCCCATTGTCAACTTGGCTCCATTCACGACCCGGCTCCTATTTCTTTTTTTCCGTGGTGCCAAATTTACGACGTTTTCCCCCACTCTCTTTCAAATTGTCGTGGTTTTCTGAATTTTGCTCCGAGTCTTTGAGTGCGTGGCGAACTGGACCTGGATTGAACACCACCAGCGACGCTGATATGATGGTCCGTTTTCCCGCTTCCTTTTTTCCTGCCTCTACGGTTTGTGACTCGAGGGTCTTTTTCTACCTCCGTTGACTCGTTTTTTTCAGATCGTCATTTTGGACAAAACCCACATTTTTGTCACTTTCCCGATGTCACGGCGAGAGTGGGAGCCCGTTTTAGAGTTCTCCCCCTTTCCCCATGAGAGAGCCCTCAGAATTTTCCTTCCCACCGGTCAAGATTCCTCCCGCATCTCCATATTTTGGTGCGACGAAGTGCCAAAATCCTTTATTTTTGCCTTACCCCGAAGCCACCCTTACCCGTGTAGCCGTTTTCTTCCCTCCCTTACAGGGAGAGCCTATAGTCTCCCTTACCAACTGCCTCATGTCGTCTATTGCTTCGCCCGGAAGTAAAAAGAGGTTTTTCTCTCCAATTCCAGACAACCCTTTTCAATGTATGTTAGCTCACACAAATTATTTTACGGGTGCTTCTACAAAAGGAATTTTAGTTTTTATTTCCCCCTTTTCAAGGAAGGCCACCCCACTTGCATAAGGGGAACGCAGAAAGATACCTATCCCTCTTTTTGTTGTTGGCGACCCTATTGCGACGTCCTAATAGAAGGCTTTCTTTGATTCTGAGAATGTCACCTTTTGTCCCCTTATGCAGGCGACGATGGTCTCTCCCAATAAGACCATTCGCCGAGTAGACGCTCAATTTCCCCTTTTGTCAGAACATCCCCCGCGACAACGAATGGCCCGCTTGCTCCTGTGATTCAGTGAGATGGGCCAGTGCTCTTCGCGTCTTTTACAACTTTCCGCGACGAAGGTATCTTGCTCCCCTTTCCCGCCTAGGTCCCATAGGTTCATCTCGTAATTTTAGAACTGTGCCATCCCCGTATCTTTCCGCGTCTTTGCTGGGAGACTCCCTTCGTTGGACGGGGTCCCTAGAACCGCTAGCTGAGCGCGAGGCAGTGCGCAGGCGATTTGACCGACACCTTGGGTCCCCCCCTTCGTTTTGTTTTTTTTTTTTTTATTTTGTTTTCCCAGACATCTGCCCAACCTGAGATTTCCGCGGGTTCCACCTGGAGTCCAAATACTTACCTGACGAGTTGAGAAGCTATTATATCTATCTTTCTCTTAATAATAGTCTGTTCTCTCGTATTCCATAGACTCTTCCTCCTGGTGGGAACTTTGCCTTCTCTTTAGGCAGACATTTCACTCCAGGGTCGTGTGCTCCCGATGTATTAGTTTTCTATTCTCTTTGTTCCAGAGTGAATTTTCCTAATCTCCCCCCTTTCCCCTTTCCGGTTTTCTTAACCAGCGCCAGTCCCACCCGAAGTAATTTATGCCACTGCCCTGTCTGGCCTTTTTATCCACTTCGGCTCCTCGGCTCACAGACTTTTCTGCGAGGACTCTTCCTTTTTGGATCTCTGAGGAACCTTTTTCCTTCCTCGTTGGCCTGATTTTTTTTTTCCGCCTTCCCGAGTTTCAGGAGACCTCAGCAGCTTATTGGCACAATTCAATCACGCAGCCCTTCCCCATTTCGTTTCCTCCCCCTTCCCTTTTCCAATTTGCTTGCTTAACCCCCGTCCCCCCCTTTGATCTTCGTTCGAGGCGACCTGCCCCGTATTTCCCTCCCAGGGTTCGTTTCGACCGTCTTCCGCTGGTATAATTTCTCCCCCAGCAAGGAGGGATTCCCCCCTCTGTTAACTCGCCGCCGCATATGAGGTCGGAAACTTTGCTACCCACTACCTTCCCCCCCCCACTGATAGTATATACGCTTCCCCCCTTCACAACTATTTGGTTTAGGAGGGTGGTGAGTCGAAATTGGAGAAGACAACTTTAACCTTTTTCAGGTGCTTTTCTTTCCCTTCTGCGTCCCTTCCGCAAGCTCCTCCCCTCCCTTCCTTTGACCCTCCTTCAATTTTCGCTTCGAGAGAGCCTGTGATCGGCAGCGCAAGAGATATTGCTCCCTCTGCAAACACCACGCCTTTGTCGGACAACAACCCCCTCTCTAGTACTATAGCTCCTGGGGTTGAAAATACGGGGTCGGAGTAGGATTCTTTATAGGCGCCGACATGGACCCTTACTCGTATCATTACTTTTTCTCCAGCTATAGACCTAGGCGCTGACATCTTTCCTTTCTAATCCGGCCGTTAGTGGCCATGACGATCTTTGAGAAGGAAGGCCCCGCGGTCTTTTCCCCTGCCCCCCGCATTCACAAAAATCTCCCTTTCTCAAACCCAAACAAACACCATTCTAAAAAGGGGAATCGCCGCATAATCTCCCTTACGCTTTTTTTTTTCCAATCCTTAGGTCATGCTTTTCCCGCCCCCCTTGGAACGAGCCTTTCCCACGACCCTTCAAAATCTGCATCGGTAATGGACGTCTAGGAGTTCTGGGCCCTTAATGGAGTTTACTTATTTTTCCTTTTTGATGACTGGCCCCCCTTTTTTACCAGGGCTACCTCCCCTTCCCCTCTTAAATTGCGTTACGACTGTCAGACTTCCCTCTATGTCCTACAGGTGCTCCGCCAGGGGTGACCCTCATCTCCCCCCCCTTCTGAGTCGGCCAGCCAGTCAGTTCCACCCTACCGAGAACTTTTCTGACCAGGGTGATATCCTCCTTAGCGGTTCTTCCCCCCAAAGAACAGGAAGAGGCCCGATTATTTGAATTGCGCCGATTGCCGTTCCCAGTTTCATGCCACGCTTTTTTTCCTTCTCTACCCCGAGGGATGTTTGACCCCCCCCCCCCTATCGTATAGAACGTCCCTCAGTTTCTCAAGCCCCAATGGCGGACCTAGACCCTTTCCTCGTTATGGCAAAATTTTTCTACCCCCAAAAGAAGACAAGTATTTTCTTTTTCTGTCTACTCCAGGGGCCCGTAAGATAGTATAACGCGCACAATCGTCCTTTTTAACGAATAATAATTTTTGTTTCTTTTTCGCCGCTTTTTTCGGATGCACGATCAATGGCAATGCGAGGCACCATTGACGCAACATCCAAACTCAGGTATCCTTCTTTTCTTTTTTGTTCCCTTTTTCCTGGGCTGGTATATAGAATTGGGCCCTTCTCCTTCTTTTGCTTTGAGTGTTGACACATCGCCCTCGCTAGGCGTTCATTATCACGCCCCCTGATCAGGATCTTTTCCCCCCTTATACTTTCCGTCATCCTTTCCTTCTTCCCCTCTTGCTCCAAATACTGAACCACGACCCCCTTCAGCTGATCTACATCCACTCCTCCATTTTCTATCCAGGGAGGCCTAAGGGATGGAAGAGGGTACTATACCCCCCATGCTTGGCCGTTTTCCCCCCCTTCTTTCTGTCGGCATGACTTCTTCTTTTAATTTTTCGGACCTCGTTATAGGGGGGCGGCTGTAGGGGAGGCCAATTTTTCTCAGAACAATTTGTTTCCCCCTCGGCTGTGCAAGAAGCTCATCTCTCTTCCCCCCTCAAGAGATGGTATTATCTCCTTTTTCAAAGGGTCGTCTGTGCAAGACCATCCTAAGGCTCTGTCGTGAGTGTTAATCTTCCCCGCGGCTGGACCCCCCCCCTGATAGCTTTTCCCCCTTCTTTTCCTTGGTGTTCGACTATACCTTGCTTTCTGCTTCCCGTTATTCAACAAATACGCGGTTGCCTCTCCCAAGTCGTTCTGCCCCCCGACGATTACCACCCCCTCCCCCATATTCCCGCCTTTAGCCGTGAGCAACGCTTCGGTTTTCCGCCATGTGATTCCCCCGCGACCATCTCCAAGATTTCTTGGCCATCCCGCCTCTCTAATTGCGACTTCGCTCCTAGCGTCCCCTTCTTCGATCTCCCCTTCCTCAGCCATCCTGCCTGCGATAAGGCGCGAACCTTACAAAACACAGGCGGGCTTTAGAAAAATCTTCTTTTGGTTGTCCAACCCTCTTTTTCTAATGGCAGCAACAGGGTATTCTCCTCTATCACCCCCCTTTTCCTTGGTCTCTTAACCCCGCACCGAATCACCCGCTCGACGACAACCACCCCTCCTTCCTGGGGCAGAGATCCTTCCAGTGGGCCGGTTGATTTCGGGCGCACCCCTGGCCCCCCCCCCGAGTTCCCGTTCCTCTCTCGCATCGACGCTTTCGCCCCTCCTTTTCCTCCCCATGTCCGGAAATTGATGTTTGATCGTCAACCCGGATGGAGAACAAGTGAACGTTAGCGCTCTTTCTCCTCCCAGCAATTTTAGTTTTTGCAAATCTCCAATTGAAGATCCCTCCATATCTGGCCCGTTTTACGTGCGTGAAGTGAGGCGGGGGGCGGCTTTCGTTATTCCTTGTCCGACGACACAGTCCTTGCTCTCTTGCATGGATTGCCGACTGGTTCTTTTCCCTTCAGGCGGTTCCCGCATGGATAGCCCCAAAAAGATGCGGGTCCTTTTCCCTGCGTTAGGCGTGGGACGTGATTCTTGTAGGGGCTTGCGGGTAGGAGAAGCCGTAGCGCGGGCACTGAAAACGCGGACCAAGCCCAGTTTTGCCCTTTCATCGCTGAAACCCCCCTTCCTTCTGGTGAAATATGGAGCCGCTCACTCCCTTTCGCTTTCCCCCCTGAGAAGGA
>Ga0179591_1220454_pt1 | contig 12368 bp, 9 predicted proteins | sample CZOMad2_1_08_16f_FD_182891 | JGI IMG/M metagenome (GOLD analysis project Ga0179591, IMG submission 182891) | Vadose zone soil fungal communities from Angelo Coast Range Reserve, California, USA - CZOMad2_1_08_16fungal (PacBio error correction) | ecosystem: Environmental > Terrestrial > Soil >... | reverse complement strand
TCGGTTTTGTGAGGAAACTACATCCGATACAGATATTCTGAGCCCCACGAGGTTCAAAGTCCATCTCATATACCTCTTCTCCTATCCAGGGCTTTCTTTTTCCCCCCATCATATAAGTGCTTTTTTCCCGTTATGCCTTCCCTTCTTAAGATGGATAGGATTTCAGTCTTCCTGGGATACCCCCTGTCTACATCTGCAAGACATCTCGACCAGGCTTCCTTCGAAACCTGTTCCTCCGGCAGGCTTTTGCATTGTCCATTTGGTCTGCCCTCAGTTTTCTTTTCCCCTTATTTTCCTCTCGCCGGATCTAACCGATGGCTCACTCATTCCACGTGATTATTTTGACTTTTTCTGCTGGTGAGGATTGCCGCATTCGCCTGTTTTCTCGTCTGCTGACTCTCTTTCCCTCCTTCTTCGGAGTATGCCAATCTTTGATTCTTTTGGATCGTGATTCTACACCTTGACGGCCCACGAAGGCTTTTTTCTTTGCTTCGCCATGGTGAAGCCGGGGAATTGACCTTAAGTGTTCGAAATGTCCCTAAATGAGGCCAGTCACCTCTCGAAGCAAGATTCTCCCCCCCTTTTTTTTCGGCAAAAGGCGAAGATAAGGGGTTCCCATCGCCCTGCAAGGTACGTCGACATTGTGTCCCCCCCCCCCACCTTTTCTTTTACCCAAGATCCCTCTTTCTCGGGCAGTTCGCCTCAGTCGGCCAGTTTGTTATTGAGACGTCACTCCTGTCTGGTTTCGCATGGCGCCGTCTTATTTTGGCACAAAATATGACCATTCCCTTAGTCCCGGTACACTAATCCTCTTGCAACCTTTGCTTCCTTCCTTTTTTGTCCCAACGTCTCTTTGCTTCTCTACCCGATGCGTTTCAACCGAACCTCTGTCGCGAGCAGTGTTTAGGGCCCCCTTCCTTTCTGATGGGACTCTTCGTCGCAGCGCTTGGTTCCGAGACTGTGACTTCCGATTCGTTTGCCTAGATGAAGCCGTGTTTTTTGTTATGATCATCTGTCCCGGCCCCCACCAAGCCGGCAATTCCTCACAAGATTATACCATGGCTGAAACTTCGGCTACCTCTCTCATAGAGTCAACCTTTTGATTTTATCCTCACTCTTTGTACGTCTCTTCTCCCCCCTTACAATACGAAAAAGCCCTTTTTTTTTTTTTTCCCCGTCGTTACTGCGACACGGATTCTCTTTTCCGTGTGTTCCCTGTTTTGAGAACCTCTGCCTGTAAAGATTAGAGGACGTTCTTTTAAGACCTCGCTTTGGGCGAACTCTCGTGCGCGGTTTCCCCCAGTTTCCCCCTTTTCCCATAACATCCCTAGTGCCCCCCGTCAGGGGGAATATTGTTGTTGGACCCCGGAGGCTCCCACCATTGCCACGATTTTCCGCCTTGTCCTTGCTTTTGGTCCGCCGGTTTGCTCGTCCTCGTGCAATCTGTGGGTTGGATTTTATGGAAGAAAAATAGATGTGTTCCAGGCTCCCCCCAAAGAGGGTGACTTTCCCCGGCGATTCCCGTGTATTCATTCCCGGGCCTTTTCCTCCATTTTTGATTTTTCAAACTCATTTCCCCGCTTGCCATGCGTGGCTCTTTGGAGAACTTTTTCTCGAGACATTGTCGATGGTTCTTTGTTTCCTCCCCTTCTACCTTGCTAGTTTCAGTTCTTGCCTCTCTACTGGAGCCGTCTTCATTCCGACCAAGGCGTTTTTTTTGGGAGCCCACCTCTTTCTATGGTAGCAATTCTGGCGTTTGATTCGCTCTCTCGTTGATGACCGCCTCTGTGGGCTTACATTGGTTCGGTCTGTGAATACACCTGATCCCGGTCTGCTTTCTATTTCCTTTTCGTGGCCTTCTCCCGTGCAGCCCTTCCGCCTTCTTTCCCGTGTACTTTTCCTCTTTCGCGATAGATCCACTCTCGTGCGATTGAAAGACATCCACTCCACCCAAAACCGCATGGGGTTCCTAGCGTTTTCCCCTACCAAACGTGGCTTATCTTTTCTCTCCTCTTTGTGTATATCCGCCTACATGTTATCTTCTTTTTTAAAACCTTCGCCTTGTTTTCCTAGTAGTGGATGTCTTCAAATCGCGAGAGTTCATCGGGACACCTCTCTTTCGAATTTCTTTTCTTCCCGGAGTCGCAATTTTCTTTCAAGCCTCCCGGGAGCCTTAAGGAGTCAGCTGACTGTTTGCACCCTTTTCCCTTCACGGAGCTCTGACGTCAACAATGGCCCGACACAGAGGGATAAAGGCGGCATCTCTTCCCCTCATATCCACTTGAGAAGGCCTAGTCGGCGACAGAACGTTTTTGTGTATTCTGCTCACCCCGAGGTTTCTTCTTCTCTCCAGACGTCTTATGATTTTTCCATAAAGCAACCGCGACAATTTTTTTTCCCCAACTGCCATCCTCGGTCATCATTTGCGTCGATAGTGTGCTTTGTGCCAGGTAGTATTTATTTTTTGGAATATTGGTCCCCGGTAAAACCCCCAAAAAAAAAACCCCCCCCCCCCCCAACACCCACCAACCACCCCCCCCCCCCCCCCCCCACCCCCCCCCCCACCCCCCCCCACACCCCCCAAAAACCCCCCCCACCAAACACCCCCCACAAAAACCAACCCCACCCCCCCCCCCCCCCCCCAACCCCCCCCCCCAACCCCCCCCCCCCCCCACAAACACCCCCCCCCCAACCCCCCCCCCCCCCCCCCCCAGAACCTTTTCCAGCGGGAAACCTTTTTTTTTTTTTGGTTTTGGACTGGCGTGGCTGCCCTCAGCCCACAATTTTCGTCAACAGGTATTTCTTTCCTAACCCGTCTTCTCGTTCGCAAGGTGTACAAGAAACTGGCGACGCCCCCTAGGTGGAGTTGCTTCTTCTTTCCCCCCGCAACCCACCCCTCACTCTGCTGGGCCGCGATGATATGGATTGCCTGACCTCATTGTTGGTCAGTTTAGTGACAATCAAAACAAACTTTTCAGCTCTCTGAGTTCCTCGATACAGATCCCCTCCCGCTCGTTCTGGAAGGGGAGTTTTCCTTTCCCGCCTCCCAAAAAGATCCTTTTCATTCCCCCTTTCACGTCTGCCATCCCTCCGGACCGTCTTCCCCGTCGGCCTATTTTTTTCCTTTTGCTGACAGGAACAGACATGCCTTATCCTAGTTGAGGGTGACTAGCTTATTTGCCGCCCCCCTTACCTCTTTTGATTTTTTTCAAGCTTAATGTGCTACCGGCCAAGTTTCACGCCACAAAAAGACGGGCTTTTAGTTCAGTCCGCTTCGACTCCTTCGCTTCTAGACCCCCTGGATTCTCCCTCTTCTTCCTTGACGGTCCAAGCTGGCCACGGGCGTCCCCTTAGAGAGTACCGATGCTTCTTTTTTTATTCTGCCTAGAGCAAGCGTGATGATGACGTTGGTTCAACCCCTGTTTGAGCCTTTTACCCCTCCCCCGAATGGAGATAAAAGGCAGGACGTGATACTAGTCTGATGCAGCTGCCCAGACCGACCGTGTCCCCGTACCTTTAGCCAGGGTACCAATTGCCCGCCTATCGCGAACTGAAACAGCGTCTTTTAGAATACTTTGTTCGTCCCTTGGACCGATCACCTTTCCCTTTTTCGATTTTCTCCGACAGCAGGACACTCGCACTGCCCCAGCCGCCTTTACTTAGAGAGAGAGAGGATCTTTTTCGTTAATGTTAGACACGGCTTCCTCCGACCTGCGACCCGCCGAGCCAGTCCCCCTCTGGTGAGTACCGTTTTCTTCCCCCCCCCCCCTTTGTCTTGTCCTTTATAATCGTCAGGATGTCGTCGATTCTCAGAACGGAGATGGTCGGACATCCACCCTATTTTTTTTACTCACCGAGCTCTGCCAACCATAAGGGACTGACGCCGCCTTACCTGTGTTTTTCCCGAAGGCCCTGCTCTTCTGCCCGGCGTCACCGCCCTGCCGTCAGTTTCTATTTATGTTGAGACGTTTCCATTTCGTTTTCCCCTTTCCCTTCTCAGCCCAATACATCAGGCGATTGGAGGCAGAACCGGATAACAGCTCTGGTAGCACCCCCCCGTTCAGAACCAACACCATCACCGGAGGGCGTTCTTACTCTTTTTCAAGACTACGCCTCCGATTTAGGTCTATTGCGATATCTCTTTCATCCTCCGTTGCAGTGTTTTATTATCATACGGGTTGTTCCTCTTTTTCCCGATCCTGCTCTTAAGGCTGGTTATGGTTTTCGCGATCCACGTTCTTCCTGTCTTGTTCCCCCTCTTCCCTCGTGCTTCCATCGCAGTGCCTCACGTTACGGATGAAAAGTGCTCTTTTAGGAAATTCCCGCCTTGGAACGCGAGGCCCAGATGATCGGTCCAAAGTCCCCAGTTGAGTCCCTGACCTGGTCCCAACGGAGTTGGTCCTCGCAGGAGACTCCTTTCGCTTCACCTGCTTAGGTGTTACGTCACTCTCGGACTTCACACGCATACTCACGATATCACCAGTTTCAGGCGGAGGAAGGTGAGTCTTTGGGTTTTTCATGCCCTTTACCTCTTACTTGGTCGATCCTTGACCGATTAGCACCAGAGCTTTTTTCTCTTTGCGACCCTACAAACTTTTCCTTTTTTCTTTTGTCTTTTCAAAGACTCCCCAGATCGACTTGCTCGGCCTGTCCTTTGACCCCTTGAATTCTTTGTCAGACGGAACGACGCCCCCCCGAAGCGTCATCGCTCTCGAGTGTCCCGCTTCGAAGTGCCTTTAGGCTGCAAGGCGATAGTCGCGTTCGCACATTTCTCCTTCTTCTCGGCCGCCCCCACCCCCCTTTCCCTAAGCGACTCCGACTTCCCGAAGCATGATGTCTATTGTGCTTTCTTTTTGACAGTGTTGTCTTTAGGGTTTGCGCGTATGTGGTTCATTCAAAGTCCCCCCCAGGTTTCCTGGCGCCCCCCAGCGTGCGGATTCCTGTTTTTTTTTTTTATTTTTGGGGAATGCCAATCCTTTTTTCTGTCACTCAGAATTTGACACGTTTCCCCTTAGCTTTTTGTAACACCCGTAATTCGAACTTTGATTTACACGTGTCAGAATTCCAACCTCGTAAAGCTGTCGCGTCTTGACTGAGGCTTCCTTCCTCCCTTGTCCCGCTCATCTCCTCTGCCATGCATAGCATTGTCAGAAGGACAGCTTTTTTCCCCTTTTTTTCAGTCGGCCCTTTGCTCTCGAGCCGACTCTTCTTTTTTTTTCTATGTGTGGAACTTTCGGTTCAAAACTTTGGAGCTTTCCGACACGTTCCTCTATGAATTAAAGGTTCTTTCTGGCGTCGTCCCTCGTGCCATACCAACCTGTCATCTTTATTCTGTTGTTTTTTTAACCAACGTTTCCTCCAGCTCCTCAGCGAACCTTCCCTGCTTGGCCGACGATGCCTACTGGACTTATATGTTTCTTTTTCTGCCTTGTCTCGTTTAGAAATGACGTTAGGTCCTTAGAGGGTCATCATTTTCTTGTTTTACTCGATACATCTGTCCGCTGCTTGTAGGCGCAAGCCGGTTTTGGGTTTCCTTACAAATCCATGTAACGCCGGCCACGTATACCCGTCCTTTCTTTGTCCCCGGACCCTCCAACATTTGCACCTTAGCCGCTCGGAGGATTGTGTGTATACGAAGGCCTGAAGCTGTTGCTCTTTGCACTCCCCTCTCGATGAGGTTCTTCTGATCCCCGCCCCCGATAGTGAGGCGACCAAACTAAAGGTTCTGTTTCGCGTTCCTTAGCGTATCATTCCTGGCCGATGAGGCTGAACCAATCCTCCCCCCGATCGGATGCCTTTTTTGATTTTCTCACCCGCCCTGCCCTGTTTTTCCCTCTCTCGTCCGAAAATTACTCTGCTCGATCCCCATTTTTGAAAGTCTGTTATTAAATCTTTTATCCCCAATCTAGTGGCGAAGAGAATACGCCCAAGGCGTTGCGCGCTCTTCTTTCTACATTATTGCCCTTCTCTCGTCGCTGCGTTCGCCTCGGTGTTCGGGCTTTTCTTTCTTAATAAAAACGAATTCTTTTGCCTTCTTTTTTTTTCTTTCGTGGACACTCTTAAGGCTCCGGGGGTCGATCCCCCCTTCTTACGAGTTTTTTCAAGGCCCAACCCGCGTCTTGGTCCTCTATGGATTGAAGTCCCCAACGAATTTTCTTCCCCCAACTTTCCTCTTATGCATGGTTCGCGAAAAACAAAAAAAGGCCTCTCATCTTTATCCTCAGTTGTTTTTTTCTTCTTATAATCCTTCCGCCCTGACCCTGCGATTGTATTCGTTGTATTAAAATCGCCGATGGTGACCTCGGGACAACCTTCTGTTTCATTTTAGTACCACGGCTGCGTCAAAATTTTTTTTCTTTTTTTTCTTTTTTCTTTCCAGAGTGGCCTTATTTCTAGCGTTCGGTCAATTCTCTGAACGCAGCTAGGGCCTTGATTATTCTAGCTTACCCCCTTAAGCCCGTTTCCCCCACACCCTGAGTGTGGAAGCGGCACTACGCTGCCAAACCCCCGCCCTCTTTCCCCCCGTTGCACTCGTTTTCCCAAGGTCGTATTATACATTCCGGAGTCTTCCCATTTTTCTTAGTTAAATTTTAATCCTAGAAGGTTCTCTTTGCATCCCAGCCAGACGCCCCCCTTCCGATCACCTTTTAGTTTCCGTTGACCCTTTCACGTCCTGCTGCTCCGTCTCTATCTTTGGCCAGTTCCTGTTTCTGATAGTCCAAGTGCCTTATAGCCCAACCCGCTTATATTTGTGCCTCAGCGCTTGCCTCCGCATACCATCAGCCCCTTTTCGTTTCTCTTATTTCCTCAAAAAGTCCCTTTTGTTGCGGCCCCGATCCATTGTCCCTGCCGGATGTCTTTTTGCCCGCCCCACCCAGACTAGGGCTGCGTACGTGAGCGGCGATGCTCTTATTGCTCAGTTTGCCCCAGCTCCCCCCCTTTTCCCCCGCCCAGCGCTCATCTATGACCTTCTCCCCTTCTGATACCTCACCGGACGCCGTCGCTCATTTCTCTCTTCTCCCAACCCGAGAGTCCCCCCTCACCACCCACCCCCCAGACAGCCATGGACCGCATAGTTAGGCATCACGTCGGCCCTCCTGGGACCCGAGGGCAGGTACGTGTCTGCCCTCCCCGATCCCTCACGATGCCCTTCGAATCCTTTTCTTTTTTCAGCATGGCCCAATCACCGATATCTTGTTTTGTCCTTGGGGTTCGCTCGGCTCCTTCCAGGCATAAAGTGTCTCCAAGCCAAAACGTCCCATTCGGCGCCTAGCGATAATCTTGCGACAAGCACCAGTGCGACAGATTCTCCTTTTTCTGCCCCTAACAGGTTTTCGAGATCCGTGGCGAGAAGCCATCGAAGAGTCCCTATAGTCTAGTTTTAGAGAGATCAGCCATTCTTATTTTGAATTCCCCCCTCCTCAAAAGGAAAGAGCCAATTTCCTAAGCTTTAGATGTTCCCGAATTTCCGTCCGATTTGGACATCAGTCCGTGCGAGCACTTCCGCAATCCCGCCCCAGGAAGCCTGTCAGTACCCCTCATCAAGCTGGCCCCTGCACCTGCCCTGACTTATGTGTTATATGTCTCTTGCTGCTATCATAGATTCGACTTTCCGACCGAACGACCCATGATGATCGCCTCTCTAGTCCCGCCCCCCGCCCCCCTTCCTAACTTCCTTAGCGATAGACGGCTCTGGTCGTCATTTGTGACTTTTTTTCTGAAAAGGGCGTCCGAATCCCGTCGGGTAAACGTCTGTTTTCTTTTTAGTTTTCCCCTCTCCCCCCCACCCCATCCATTCGCCTTCCGGCATAATAGCCGTCCGTTTTCTATCAGATGAAGCCAGGAGATGGACGGCCCACCCCTTCCCATGCACAAGAATCCGCTCGAATGGTTATCCCCTGCATCTTTTGACTCTCGCAGAATGCACTTCACGGAGTCGTCCCCGCGCCGTGCATGCAACCATGCTCCTCATCTGTATGTCGACCGTCGGGCTGCGAATCGTTTCCGTTCCCCCTTCCGTAAACTACCCCTGCCCGAGCCATTTGCCGTCCGTCCTTTTTAGAACTCTCCCCGCACGTCGAAAGTTAGTTTTGTTCAACCAAAAAAAACCGCTCCGACACTTCTCCGATTTCCCCCCCCCATACCTACACCCTCCCCCCTCCACACCCCCCCGACCCCCACCCTCCCCCCCCCAATCCTACCCACACCCCTAAAACAACTCGCTCCTTTCCCTCTCCCCCCCACCCCTCCCCCACCACCATCCCACTCGTTCGATGCATATAATAGCAAGAACGGTTCGGCCTGATGTCTTACGCCTCTCTTTTCAATACCTACTCGTTTTTGTTCTTTCTCTTTCTTTTCGTCCCCCGGTTTCTTTCAACTGCACAGCCAGCACTTTGGTTGCGTTGTAGATCGGATCCTCCCCGGTGCATCTCGCACTTCGTTAGGGTTACGCTCCCTTGTTTTTGCCCTAGAACTTGTGGCTCCCTTTGATTGTTTATTTTCGTTTCACTTGGCGACCGCGTTTCTTGATTCATAGCTTTCCCGACGTCCGATGTCGGCAGAACGCTCTCCTTTCATAGACCCCCCCTTCCAGACCAAGTTTCCTCCCTTTTGCATGCGCCACGGAGAGGGATTTTTTCCTGAGCGTACCTTGCTACAGTTTCTTTCTAAGTTTAACTTTTTTTTATTTTTCGTGCTCTTTTAACCCACTGAGATTATCCTTTTTATGGTTCTGGTTTCATCCCCCGCCGGCGCCGAGCGCCTGACGATTATGCCGGAAGTATTGCTCTTTCTCCCCGACCACCCACAAAATTTTTATTCCGCGTCTTTCTCAATGTCCTACCCTATGTTTTTCTGTGGCTTCCATGAAGAACATCCGGTCCTTTTATGAAAGGCCAAGATCAGTCCTTCATATATCGACTTTTCCACCTCTTTTGCCGTCCCGGCCATGGAGGCCCTAACTTTACGCTCGACCCTTTTTTCTCTTGTCCAGAGTCCATTGCTGCCTTTCCAAAAGACCCCTCCGCCAAATCGAGCGGTATAGGGGACTGTCTCTTTCCCTTAGTTGGCCCGGTATTCTAGGAGTCACCCTTGTGCTCCAACTTCTCCTCTGCTCTCTTTTGATCGGAATCAAATAAGAGAGGAACGCCCCTGTTAACTTTCTACTTTGAACTTGGCGCTTCCCTATGTTGGTTTCAAGTCTTCTGACCCCTCTCTCGTGCTAAACCGAACTTAAGGAGGTCCTCGTTCCGCTTATATTTCCTCTGGTACTCATCGCGGTCTGTTCTCCTGTAAGTCTAGCCTCCCTTCTTCTTCTCCAGTAATACTTGGTTATGGGAGTAGTGAGTGTTTACTCTTGCCTTTATTGTTGATGAGGTTGCTGTATCCCAGCTTTTGACTTTCCCCCAGGCATCACAACGGTCTACCGCTGACGGCTTGTGGTGGTCATCTTTTTTTCTTCTAACACCCCGCCGGAGGCGCTGTCGCGGTCCTGTACTTGACAAAGAGAATTTTGAAGAAGGTTCGAATGGACTCGTGAGCGTCCGATGCGGTTCATACCTGGGTTGACGGTGCGGAAGATTCGCACGCATTTTTTTAGAAACTCCCCCCTGATCCCCCCCGGAAATCCTGGGAGTTGATCATTTCCCTGAGAGGTGGAGGAAATCCCCTCACGAGTCGTCCAACGCGCCGGAAAATCATCTCCACACTTCTCTTTTTAGTAGAGATTCCCGCCCACGTCCGGCACATTTCTGTTTTTCTTGCGTCCGGCCCTAGGATTCGTGTCCCTCAGGGGCATTTCGGTCTTCGAAGAAGACTGAAGGCTGTTTCTCGCGACTGACGTGCAGGCGGCTTGCGGTCTTATGCCCCCTCTGTTTCTTGACAACATACCCTCGGTTTCTTTTTCGCGACAGGTTAGGAAGTACAGGACTGATCTAGATAGTTCTTTGAGTACACTAGAGGTCCGATGATCATGTTTCGTTTACTGGCTTTTTCTCGCTGTTTTCGCTTTCCTGCTAAAAAAACCCTCTTGCTAAGCGGTCTTCTCTTTCTTTTAAGAAGTTGCTTTTCCTCATCGTGGTAGCTGTCTTTAAGACCACCTTCCGTTTTCTTTGTTCTCCCTAGGCCTTGTTCGTTTTCCCAATCGTTTGATTTTGGGAGCGTTCTGATGCCACAGTGGATCCACCCTTCTTTAATGGTTTCGGGAATACGAAATCTGCTTGGTTAGCATTCTTTTTGGTTAAGCCTCCCCTCCTTACTCCATGGCAGGCCTTCTTGAGGAATTTTTACGAACGGTTTTAATAAATTCCCCCTCCTTAGTCCAGAGTCTCGTCTTTTCTATTAGATTTGAAGACATCCCGAACCCACAAACGTCTCATTTTTTTTCTTTGCGTTTTCCCCCCCCTTTTTTTTTGTTAGGATAATCTCCTTTTCCTCCCTCTGTTGTATGGAGCTAACGCACTTTTGGAGTTTCCGAGCAATGCCTGAGTTGTTTTCCTAAGTATGGATGTCCAATCGAAGAGAGTGAATCTGGCTTTTCTCCTTGAAGGGCTTGTTTTTCGTACCCTTTTGCGTACAAAGGCTGCCTGTTCTCCTGAGGAGTGGTACTGCTGATCCGCACGAACAGGCAATTCCTTCCCTCCTCCTCCCCGCGGCTTATTCGAACGACCTGTAGCCCGCACCTGATTCCTCCTCCGTTCTTTCCTCCTTCCTCTCGTCCCGATTTCCCTGAATACTGGCGACCAGCAACGCCTTTTCGATTGCTCTCAAAGATCTGCGGAAATGATCTAAGCGCTTTTTTCTCGCGGCGGTCGCGTCCGAGCCCCCGTCCCCCCCATGAGGCTCCATTCCCCTCCAATGGCCTGTCCCGATTCGTGTTAATCTCTGCTTTCGGAATCCGGAGCTCTATCTCCCCGGAACGGTACTGTACGATTTGAAACGGGAAACAGGTCGAGCACAGCTTTCTTCGCCTACGCTTCGGTTTCGGCAGAGCCCATCGAATATTTTCCACAGTTCTCTCCCAAAGAATTCTTGAGACTTTAAATGACCCTGCGCCCCGAGGTGGCAGCAGGCTTTTTCTTCTTCCAACCTGTTCTTGCATAAGCCGGCTGGACGTGTGCCGGCGAGCTCGGTTTTCTATTCTTTTTCTTGCATTCGCCTTTGGGTTTTGACCGCGAGCGAGCATTCGCACCTGGCTTTATCGCTCCCCTTCTCCTGACAAGTTAGAGGCAGGTGAGTTTACGCCCCCTTTCTTCTTTCTCCACTACCCAGATACGCCCTACGACAGCTGTCCGGCTCACGGCAGTGATTGCGATTTTCGTCCCCCTTTAAGGCGTCTTTTGCTTTTCCATATCGGATTCAGCCTCGGCGAGGTTTCATGGAACGTTGTTGCACTCAACATGGTTTTTTTGCTTTAATAGTTCGGCAAGCTTGCTCCGCCTTGTGAGACCGCCAAGGGCCCACTCCCCACCGATAGGTCGTTTAGCACCGCGCCTTCCAGGCGCGTGAGCCCAAGCGGCGCGCAGGTTCCGGAATTTAGAAAGATTTACCCCCCCTGAAGGGAGAGACAGCCCCGCGTGCCGCTTCGACTCCTGATAGCAGCCCCCTCGAGATTATCCTGTGATTTGCCTGAGCGCCCACTTTTCAAGTTCGATGACTCAATGCGGAAGATATTCATCCGTGAGGCCCGACTCCCATTCTCCCGCCTTTCCTTTTTTCAGACCTTGACCTAGCTGTAACCTGCGTTCTCCCTCCCGCCCCCCCTTGTTTGAACCTACCCGTGGGGCCGTCATCCTACGACTCATCGCTTTCTCCCCAGTTTGAAAGAAAATGACCGTTTCGATTTATGCCGCGCCCCCGGAGACATCTTTTAAATCGAGAGCATTGGCTTCTTTTTTTTTCAGTAATTTTATCCAGGATTAACTCCAGTACTTTCCCATACCTCGTTCGTCGGTAAAAACCGCATGGTAGACTTCACTCCCCAAAAACTTTCAACCATAGCTTCCCCCACCTCTCCTCAACGTGTCGTCTGGGATCGTAGTCGAGACTCTTCCCCAGTCCGCGGGATTTTCTAACATACGACAGCAAACAGGATATGTGACCTCTCTTTACTGACCGCTTTGACATTTAATACTAAGGGAATCCTCCGCGCCCGCCGCGCAGTGAATTTCCCCTTTGCGTAATTGTTTTGTTTGACTCGCTCAAGGGCCCCTCTGTCCTGGCCTTAAAATCCCGAAGATCGGCACTTTTTTCCCGTTAGCAGAACAGGACAGGTCGCACCACCCTTTTTCTGACCCCAACCACCAAGAAGAATTTGGGGACGCGATGGACCATATGGTCAGAGGTATCGTTCTTAGACTTGACACGAA
>Ga0179591_1271752_pt1 | contig 12369 bp, 9 predicted proteins | sample CZOMad2_1_08_16f_FD_182891 | JGI IMG/M metagenome (GOLD analysis project Ga0179591, IMG submission 182891) | Vadose zone soil fungal communities from Angelo Coast Range Reserve, California, USA - CZOMad2_1_08_16fungal (PacBio error correction) | ecosystem: Environmental > Terrestrial > Soil >... | reverse complement strand
TTTCCTCCCAGAACCCAGAAGGGAATTCCGTCGGACGGTCCCCTCTTTTTCCCCTGTCCATCACTTCGTCGATGCACCGTCCCCAATGCTTCCTTTTTTTTCTGCCTCCTTAACCTTATAGCGTTGGCGGACAAGGAATCAGAGAAGATCAGGAACCTTTGGTCGACGATACCCTTCCACCGCACAATGGTGCGCAGCTTTCCCTCCCCCATCTTCCCGGTCCAACTCCCACGCTGCCTGACCGCTTGAAGCCATGGCCTTTAAAAAGAAAAATGTCGCGGTTCTACATTTTGTCTCCGGTTTCCCCTGACCCCCAAAATTCTTTCTTTTTTTGAGTCTCCCCCCCCTTCTTACGTCCGGGCTTCAGCCGGTCAATCCAGACCGGTGACCCCCCTGTCTACACGTCCGCGAAGGCACTAATTTCGCCTTGACATGATCGAAGTGCTGCTTCTTTTCAAGTGCTTTTTTTCGGAGCTCCCGGACATACACAGGTCCATACGATCCTACCTTTTTCCCCTTTCAGTCTTTTTACTTTTCTGTAGGTCTCGAAAACAGTCTCCCTCCGATATCCTGGATCGAAAGGAACGTCGATCCCTAGCTTTTTTTGTTCGGTGGCACCAGACCCATCCACTTGCTGGTCTTCAACCGTGGTTCCCATCGGCTACCCTCCGGCTTCTGTGCTGCCCTACCCCCCACAGTCCCAAGCATACCAGTTCAGTTTGGAAAGTTCCGATCCCTCTATCCTACCCATTTTGAGGGCGCCGTCACACCCCTTGCTTCAAGCCCCGTTTTGTCCCATCATACCCAACCTACCTGCGCTCCTTACCCCCCTTGACAAATAAAGGACTACGTGGGACTGCATAGCTTCGGCTTAGTTTGCATGTTATTTCTTCTGTCCCTTTTACTACCTTACTGCGCGTACTTCCTTCCACAATGACCCCCAACCCACTTTTCGTAATAAAACGACATTTTCGAAGAACCGCGTTCAGCGAAGCTTAAGGAGGCCGACCCGCCTTTCTTTTACCCTCTTCCCCAACGCTTCCCCCCCCCTTCTGCTTTTGCGCCTTCTCGACGCCTATTCTCCCTTCACTTAATAGAAAAAGGCCAAGCGTCCTTACCAGTGTTCGCCACGTCCAACACCCCTCTAAGAGGTTTTTAATGAAGTATCCCCGTTCGGTTTTTGTGAAGAGTCTGCTCTTCTTTTTTTGTCCCCCCCCCTCCTCTGAAGCTGTTTTCCCCGTGTACTGCTTGTTTCTCGTGTCGTTCCTTTTTTCTTGCGGCTTTCTTGATTGAATATTAAGGGTACCGCCAAATTTTCAATGAACTTTTTCCATGGTGTGAGATTTTCAAGGAGACAGTGTGTTCCAAGTGCGGTGCTGGCCCCTTCTTTATTCCCCTTTATTCGCCGTCTCCACTTGCCAAGTCACCTATCTTTCTCCCCCGTTCGCAGTGACTATGGGAAACTAGGCCCCTTGGCATCCCTTTTTTTAGAAGCCAAGCTCCGGATCTACTATTTCTCAGTCCTCATCCACCTTCTTCCCCCTACCCGCTTTGCCCGATGGAGACCCCGCCCTTTTTTCTATAGGCTCGCACTCTGGATACTTTTTTGTCCCACAGACTCTCCTAAGGAGATTTATCTGGCCCCCTTCCCCTTTCGTTTTTTGACCGCTTCGGTTTACCGGTGATTAGTGAACACTTTCTGTCTTGAAAGTACTTCCTTGGAATAAGATGGCAGCCTCTTCCCGCCCCTTTAGACAGACTTACAGAGTTACTCACTGCTGTTTTCTTTCCTCTTCGTTTCCCTCCGCTATCCCTTCTTAAATTTTTTCTGGTTTGAGGGAGGAATACTTGCCGCAAAGAAAGGACAAGGTTTGCCCCCCTGCGGGTAATTGCAAATGCGCTTCTCCCTGATCCTTGTCCTTCACTTGCTTTTTCTCCCCTGGTTTCTCTTTCTGCGCATCGTACCTCTTCTTTATTAACCGGTTTCGTTGTCAGCAGTTAGGGAAAGGTAAACCACCTATTTGGACCTTTGTGCTGTGTTCCTAGTGATTCTCCTGTCTTTTTTCCCCCCCCTACCCCTCTTCCTTTTTATAGTCACCTTGCTCCTTTTCCCCTCTGTTGGTCCTGATCAGCCGTAAATTCCGATTTTTTCTAGCACAGTAGAAGATCCGGACTGGGATTCGGCGCACCCAGATTGTGTTCTTCGCTGGGCCCTTTTTCTTCCTTCTTTGCTGGCCTGTGTTGTTCTTCAAGCCACGATTAATGGTGCGAAGTTCACATCCAAGGAAGTACGGGCAGATTGTTATTTTAACCCCCGCGGATGGCCTCTACGAGCAAAATACCCCCAATTTTCCCTCGCCCCGTATTTCCTTGGTGCTGTCCCGATAGTGGTTTTTTTTATGTCTATCTTCTGATGGAAGTTAGAGCACTGACCTCCTTAAGAGTGTCGCGGACTTCTTTCTCCCCTATTTCCCCCCGCCTATCTTCTCTATCTAATTTTGGACACCGTCCACCGTGGCCCACACCATTAGCAGGTGAACAAGGTGGTGATAGAGTACTTTTCCCACTTACAGCACCGACTGCGTATTCCCCCCCCCCCGTCAGGTTTGAATTATTCTGAACGTCGAGGGATCAGCCCTGACCTTTTTAGCCAGACGCTATTCCGGATGTGATGCCCCCAGCTGTTCCTCCGGTCCTCTTTCCCCTTTTTCCGCGCTTTGCCCCGGCTTCTCGGCCGTGATGTAATTCTCCTCTGGGCCTAGTTTTTGTTTGATATAGAGATAGTAAGTACAGGTGGCACCCCTCACTCCTCCTTACCGCCCCGCTCTCGATTCGCCCGAACCCCCGTTTTACGAGGGGGCCGACACGCATTCTAGTATACCCATGAGATTGGCGGTCCTATCTTTCCCGCTCCTTCCCTCCCCGTGTTCTGCGTCATGCTGTTTTTCACCGCGGATTCCCCAAAGACAAAGTCAGCCTGAATCCCCCCGAGCACCGGCAGCAAAAACTGTTTTTGTTTTTTTTCCCCCTGCGTTGCCGGCTGGTCGTGGCTTCTCTCGAGCTTGACCCCGCGGTTCCTCCTTCCGATGAGTGAGAAGATCGTGTACAGATTTTTACCCTTTTAGAACCCGGCCCTCTTCTTGCCTCCTTGCCGCCTCTCCCCGTCTACCACCTGTGTCCAGCAACGCCTTTACTTTGCAATGCGGGGTCATTTGTGCGCTTGAGTAGATGTTGCAGAGATTTTTTCGTGAACCAGTTTGCCTTCCCTGGTGCTTTTTTTTGTTCGCCCGTTTCCCTCACGGGGCGGTTTGCTCTCCCCCACCGGGAACACTAAATACCAGTCAGAGCCCCGTCCGCAGTCTAGCTCATTTTGCACAATCTTCTTTTTTTCCGCAGGTCCTCCCCTTTTCTGGGCACGGGTCGACCCCCCTTTGGTGACGTAACAACTGGGATTAAGACGGGTTGAGTTTAATATCTACCGGGTCGTCCATAGAGGCCTTTCCACCAGCCGTCTCCTCCAAGAGGCCCTCCCCCCCCCCGATGTTTGTGCACGTGTCATAAGAGAGGAACCCTTGTTGCCCACCCCAGGCACGTTTAATGCCTCTGTGGGATGGACACATCGCCTTTTTCCTGCGTATGCCGTTGACCGGGACAAGCCCAGGAGCTTAACCCCGAGGCCCACCGGGGTGTTCAATAACCTCAGGGGTGCTGCACGTTTTTTAGGCCCCCTCCCCACCTATTCCCCCTGGTGGTCCCTCTTATCTTGATCTGCGCTCTTCGGGCCCAACGAACTTTAAGGCTTGAGAACTCCGGGCCAAGATTTGTTGTAGGCCGTGTCGGGCACCGTGTGCCATCGTATTCGAATATACTCCACGGTTTTTTTTAGAAAAATTACCTTTATCAGGCTCATGGTAACCCCCTCACGGCCTTGTCCCCCTGATACTCGCGGCGGATCGCTTTGGACTCGCCGATGACTCCCTCCCTCTAGGAGGCAAACTTGTCGTGAGGTTCACTCTCTGCGGCCCGTAGCTCGCTGCCCAGTTTCTCACGAGTTTTCTTTAAGACTCAACCCCCTTCTCTCCCCCTTCGTCCTCCTGTTGTCACCTTGGCCCCGGTAGCATGCTCCTTAGGCCGGAAAGGGACCCTTGTAACAGAACTGCCAGCACGTGGTTCGCGTTTTTTCACGCGAACACCCCTTTCCACTCTCATCCTTAGTGGCCAGTGAACTTTGGGGATAATACCGCCCCCGAAGTACTGACCCAATCGGACTCTTCCCCGTTTACCCCTCCCCTCCTTGTCCCAATCTTCTCGCTGGTTCCCTCACGGTCGCGGCCCCCCCCCCGACCCCACCCAATGTCTACTACGGGGCGAGGTGTTACGTGAGACAAACTTGTAAGCCCGAGTTGTCCCACGTTTTGAGAAGCCCCTCTTCTCTGGTTTCTCCCCTTCGGGTCTGGGTCCATGCAATTTAAACATTGTCGTCCCCTTGGCCGACCCCACAGCGATCGTGGTTTTGCCTGGCCCTTCAGCTTCGAGTTCTACGCTTCTTTTCTTCTTTTTTTGTCGTTTTTGGTCCTATTGTTGTGTTGGCCATTTTACTGAAGTTTGTTCGTCCATCTGAACATCGCAGTTAACTGCCCCATAATTCAATATGTTAGTCCGAGTCTGCCTTGGAAGGTTCCCCCCCCCCTTTCTCCTTTCTCAACACTCGTCTCCTATGGTCTTGGGGTGGTGTGTCCCCGCGGTGATCCACATTTTTCGGTCCCCACTAAAATGTTAGGATGATCCAGTATAGGGACCCTGTTTCCTCGGTTTTTTATAGCTTCATTGAGCTTTTTGTTTCTTGTGCACCTCTCCCTCCGACGCGGTCCACGTGTGATTTTGAAACTGAGTTTGGAGAGGGTAGTGGCCCCCACTCCCAACGCCCTGTATAGAATCCAGCGTTACATTCATGGGATAGCTTCTCTTCTTTTTCGTCTCTCTTCCACCTCTATCCGTGCTTTCAGCCTGTTCCAAATGACCACAGGTCTTTCAGCGAAGTACGGGGTGTACTTTTGTCTTCTTTTTCCGGACCCGACTTGAGTTCAGCACGGTATTTTCATGTAGTGCTGATGGATTCTTTGTAGCGTCCCCTTCTCTCTCTCGACTTGTTTCATGCGGATGCCGGCCTGTAGATCTTGTTTTCATCCAAAGGTAGACGTTGTACCTGTTAAAACTCCTAATTTGAATCAAGAGAAGAGGTTCTGGAATCGAAGCCCTGTCTAAGGATCGTAGTTCCCTAGGGTCTAATGCGTTTGTCCACCTTTTTTGACTGGCTCCCCTTCCTTCTTGCATTTTGAACACCTCCTTTGTAGTAGTAGACCACACAGCAAGGACATATTTTCTGCCCTCGAGTCCTTTTCCCCCCCTCTTCCTCAATTGATGTTGCCTCCCTGCTGCCTGTCCCCTTCTTTGGTTCCGAAGCAGGATAGTCGAAGTTCTACCCAGTGAAGTCTTTGGAACTTTGTGATGATTGAGATGGTTAGTTATTCGATCTGTTCGATGGACGTTCCCCCCCCGATTCATTCTTTCTTCCTCGCTTTCTACGTTCGTAGCGTCGCGTTGGGGTGATTGGTCCGATGTTTTTCAAGATTTTGTGTCCGGAGGGCTCCTTGGGGTTATTCGGTCGAAAACAATTTTCCCCTCTCCCTTCTTTGGTCCTTCTTTCTCGTCCTCGACCTGGGATGAGTCCAAGTAGATACCAGCGAAGCAGTGACTGAAAAAACACAGGTGAGACCCCGACCCCCTCCTCCCGATTCCCGCATCTTGTCCCCTCCTTTTTCCGACCCCTCATCAGTGGTGATCTCGTTTTTTGATAGTGGCCGGGGAACCACAGGCTTCTTAAAGTAGTTTTAAGATCGATTCTAGTCTCCCCCCGCAGTTTCCTGGCCCGGTTCCTCCCCTTTTTCATCCCCCGTTCCCCCCGTCCTGAGAATACACTTTTCCTATGTTGCAGCAGAGAAGATTCTGTCTCTCCCAACAAGCTGGCGGGTTCCTACCCCAATTCCCTTCCTCCATTCTTTTTCTTTCCTCAAGGGCGCCGTTCTTATTAAGGGACCTGTGAGTTAGTAGGTGGCCAGAGCAAGCGGTTTTTGTTTAGTGTTTTTAGTTCAGCACTATTCTTTTTTCAGTAGATACCTTCTCTTCCGCTCTTTCCTCTCTCTGGATCACAGTTCACTCTCTTGCCCTCAATTTTCTTGCAGGTTACTCTATACCCTCAGTTTGTTGTTTGAAGAGTCCATGCTTCACCTTTTTTTTGAGAATTTGTCTGGTCAATGACTCCCTTGCAGCCTAGTCTTTCTACGTTTACCCTTCCTTGACTTTAGTCCCCCTTTTGGAGTCCTTTCGAAACCCCCGTCCGGCCGACCAGATTCCAGAATAGATAATAGAGTTCATGGCCTTTACAGAGATGTATAGTAGTTGTCCTGGGACCTACTTTGGCTACTTGGGTATTTCTCCCCTGCTTCGGTGGTCCTGAGGACGATATTGTGTTTGATTCCAGATTTCTTTCGTTCCTCTGAGGATTTGGATTTTCCGCATTTGTCGTGGTTTTTTAAACGTTCTTTACCTCCCCCCCCCCCCTGTACGCCCTTTTCTTGGTCCTTCCGCCTCCCCCGTCCAAGTTTAATTGATCCTATGTTGAGTCCTCCTAGAGCAACATTAGCCCTTTTCTTTTCCCATCACGTTGGATTTGAGCGTCTCCTTCCAGTGATGAGCTTTTTCCTTCCCCGCTCTTTTTCCTGGGTTTCATTTTGGTTTTGGTCTTGAGGAGGGGAGACAAGAGTGTTAGCAGCCCCGTTCGGGTGAGCATAAACCGGCCAATCTGCCGCCTCACGGTGTAGGTCTTTTTCTGCCAGGTCACCTTTTTTTCCCATCCCCCAAGTTACGGATGCCTCCCAATTACCCCATTCAAAGTCCCCCGCTCGTCGTACGACTTTGCTCCGTACTATATGAGCCTTCACATCTCCTGCTGCCCCTCCCGGAAGCTCCTCCCGTCTAAAGAATATTGTTTCCAGTTACACTACTTTACCCGATTGTTAAAGGCCACTCCTTAGTCATGCCTGTTCCTCCTCCGCCTCCTCGCCCCCCCCTCTGTGACTCATCGTTTCTCCATGCCCCCAAGTGGTGGCGGTACCTCTAAGATGTACTTAGAATGTGTTAGACGACTATAACCGGGGCGAATCCGCGATCTTCCTTACTTGGTCACACCGACTTTACCTCCCGCTGCCCTCTCTTTTCTTCGGTCCCTTTGGGTTCCAGACGTCCACCGGCTTGCGCTGGTATTTTCAAATTAGTCCATATGAGGGAAAACCTCGGAATACTTTTTTCTTTTCGCCCTGTCTTGAATACGACCGGGTGTGCAATGCCTTCACATAAGACTGTGTCCCACTTCCCCTTTCTCCCCTTTTTCCCCGCTTTTCCTCTACATCCTCCAGACTCCGGCCCCATGCTTGACGTGACTCCCGTGCGGTACCACGGCGACCCCCCCCCCTGGAAATAACATTCGGTCCCCCTCAGACTGAACGTGGCCAGTCCTGTGACCCTTAAATCCTAGTCGCTTTCTTCCTCTTCCTACCTCCAACCCTACTCCAACGCGCCTCCCCATTTCGACCGGCCGTCGACGAGTTCGGGTGGCACCAAGACCCCCCCTGGCCACCTTCTTTTCCCCCTTTTGTCAGCTACAAGTTGCGGATGCGTTTTTTTGTTTTCTCTCTTTCACACCCTGACTTACGCACATCCGCTTAGGCCCAAGGAAAGAGAACGATCAAACAAAACGGGTCTGGGTGGGCCCGCCAGGAACCTGGCCCCCTCCCCCTTGTGTGACCACCTCTCCCCCAAGCCCTCCTTCTCCTCTTGTGCAGAGCCGTGTTTGCCACTTCCCCGTCATAACGGGGTACGAGTCGTCCCGACTGCAGTCCTTTTTTTTTTTTTATAATTCGATGAGGACTTCCTTCACGTTCTCAAACAGTTTCCCTCCCCCTACCCCCCTACAGCCCCGCAGTTTGAAGAGCCGGCTGCTGTCAAATCATCGTTCGGAGGAAGCTGCCTACCAAATGGTCTCTCTGTGTTGCACTTCCATGCCACGTCTTTCGTGTGGCGCCTCAACTTCACCCTTTGCTGGTGGCAAACGCGTCCGGTCAGGCATTCACAACGCAGCGGTGACCGTGAAGTATCTTTTTTTTTTTTTGGCGGCGGGGCTGCGCTTCTAGGATGCTCGCGCTCCCCGTTGGTCTTCGTCGGGGTCCCTTGTTCTTATTCCCTGTTTGTGTAGTTATGTGAAGATGATCAAAGTCGTTTAATGATCCTTTGGATGGTGTTTCGAGTGCCCTCTTCAACTGGCTGTCCCAATGACGTGGGAACATGTCCGTCTTTCTCTTCTCATTTGGCGTTCCCCTTTCCCCTTTCCCCACCTTCATACAATCAGGTGCCGATAAATGGTTAACAAGAGAACTGGTTCACTACAGCTTGGAGCCTCTCTCGCCGATCAACGGGGCCTACCCGCCACCGTTCTTTTTCCCTTGTCCCCTACTAGGCGATTTCTCGTCTTGTCTAGGCTGGCATGGTCCCAAAAGCAGTAGCAGGGGATCCGGGACCTTCTTTGGTTTTGTGACCCTGCTCTCTTGGCCCCTGTTTCGCAGGGTGTTGCATCACGACTGTCACACGCGGACCCCCGAACGGCGGTACACCCCCCTCTTGTCATATTTTCTCATGTCTCTTTCTTGTTGGAAGGGCGACGCCCTCCCCATTCCGTGACAATTTTTCCCTTGTGTTTCCGATAAGTGCGTCACGAAATTGTGCTTTCTTTTGAACAACCGGATCGTTTTGTTCCTCTCTCTCCGGGGCTGATCCCGTTTTTTCCCATTCTACTTCTGCTGGGCGGCCCCATAGAAACTAGAATTATTATTGCCCTTGTTGGGACAACTGGTGTTCGCGATCTTTCAGCTGAGGGCAACACTGTCAGCGTCGTGTGCCCGTCTTGGTTGCTGTGTTCCTCCTTTTCTGAGCGCTTCTCCTCTCTCTTTTTTTTACCTTGACCGTAGCTCCAGCGCACGGTGCCGTACCTGCGCGTTTTGATTCCGGGTTAGTCAGCCGACTCCTTTTAGAACTGTCCTTCCTCCCCTTCCCCTTTGTTACTTTTTCTCTGAGCTTTCGGTCCTGGTGTCTCCTGTTTTCCCCGTGTTGGTAACATCCAATGACCCTTCGAACACCTTTCTGTTCTTCAATCCTTCTCTACGACCATCTCTCCAAATCGAGCAAAACCCTTTCCGTCCTCACTTTTCCCATTCTTCGAGATTCGGCGGAGGCAATATCGTACCGGTTCTACGCGGACATTGCGGCAAAAGATCTTCCATCTGTAGCGTTCTCTTTCCTCCCAATTTCTTCTCGCCTCTTTTCCTCAGTTATCCCCCGTAAACGCACTTGGCTCGATACTTTTTGAGCTAGTCACTTTTGTTCGTTTGAAGCGACTACGAATATGGCCACCCCCTTCCGGGGCCTTCTTCTTACTTCCTTCTCCTGGCAGCCCTTTTCTTCGTTGAGAATCGGATTAATGGGGTAAATGTTTAAAAAAGACATTTTTCCTCCGGTCCCGTACCGAACGATCGAGCTGGGTCGTTTCTAGTCTTACCCCCCCGCTTTCTTCCCTATCTATCTATCAGTTTGTTGAGAGATTATCAAGGACGCGTTCTGGCACTGCTGACAAGACCTGCCTATCCTCCTTAGCGTGTTTTACGTTACTATCCCCTTGCTTCCCTCGTCAAACTTTTTTTGAAAGAACTGCTAAGAGGGACGAGAGAGCTGAGGCACCTTCCTCTCTGCTCCCCTGAAAAGTAGCTTTGATGCTTTCCCCCCCCTAGGCTCTGTCCACCCTCCAAATCATCGATCCACCCCCCAACCTTGCTCCAGCCCACAACAACTGTTTTATTTGTTGAGTTTTCCACGTGGGACGCTTTCCCTAGTCCCCTAGTTCTATTCCCTGGATAGACGTCCTGCGCAATTTTTTTCTTCGCAAGTCTGTCCCTCTCCCACGAAGCAACAGTCCTCATGCCGAAGTGGCCTGCCCCTCCTCCCCCCCCGTCGTTCCATCCCGCCGAGGTTTTTTGCTAGTCGCGGACCCGTGGATGGGCGATGTTTCGAGATGGTCGTAGCCGTCCCATGGAGTGCACGGAGGCCCTGCGGGGTTCTCCTTCGTCCCCTTTTTTTTCGTTTTGCTTTTCCCCCCTGGGCACCCTTCCCATGACAGCAATGTCCACCGAAGAACAATCTGATTGCGCTTTCAGTTTTTAATTTAACAGGAGGCGGGTAGGTCGATCACTCCGTTCGGTCCCAACGGGTTTTCCCCTTCCTTATTCCCCCCCCTCTGGGTCTACTCATAGCCCTCTTTGCGACACGATAGAGGAGGTAACCCAACAAGTCATACAACCTTTAACCCTTTTTCCTGGACTACACTGACGCTGGTGAGTGTTCCCTCCTTCCTTCCTCTGCTCCTGGTCCACCCATTTTTCCCCCAGTGACTTCCGTATTGTCCGGTGTCGGCTGACAATCCGTAATGGGCAGAGAATTACCCACAGGGGATAAGACCCGTCTCCCCCCCCCCACCATCTCTGTTACCACCCCGCTCCCCGCCGGTCACTCCCCTTGATTTTGGGTGGGGGGGTTTGGGCGGTGGCAACGTAGGTCCGCCCTTTTTTTCCCCTAGGAATGCTTGTCGAGTGTCGGATTCCGTTATGCCAAATTGAGGCTGGCCCCCCCCCAACTGAATCCAGGCGATCCACCAAAACCAACAAAACGCTGTTGTAGCCGTCAGTGGAGGAATTTTGTGCAATCGGTGAACATTCCTTCCTGTCCTGCCCTACCCGACCCTGGCCATCTGTCCTCCAAAAAACCTTGCTCCAGATACCGTTTTTTTCTTTTGACCCCGGGGCCCAGATGCTATTCCGGTCCCCCTCTTTTCCTACCTCTTGATCCTAGTTTAATAGTGTTATGTCTGTGTCTAGAGAGATAGGCTGCCCCTTCGCTGTCGTAGACTTTTTCCTTTTCCGTCCCCTTTCTCTCCCCCCCCAGGCCGGGGTCGTCCTGAGGTGGAAAATCCCCCCCCTTTCCTTCTAGCCAGGACGGCAGGTAACCGCACAATTGCATCCACCTGGTCCGGGCAACGCAACACCTTCCATCATCAGTAATTTTTCACAGAACTTTGGATCCTTCGCCAGCAATCCACGTAAAGTAACAAAGAGTGACTCCAGCCCGCCGATCGGACCTTTTTGAGGCTGGTCCATCATAGGCGCTCCGGACCGCTTCCCCCCCCCCCCCCCCCTCTTGTTACACTCACTGTCTAGGTTGCCTCTCAAATTTGCAAGAGTTGGCCACAGTTGGATTAGACACACGACTTTGGCTCATCACATCGCCGCGCTGTCATTTCCTTTCCCCCCCCAATCTCTTGGTAGGCCCTTCTCGGACAGGATGAGCACGTTCCCTCCCCTCTTTTTCAGCAGCGGCGTTCTGTTTAGTCTTTTCGTGTCTTCGCCCCTTTTCGTTACGCGTTGGAAAGTAAGATAGAGGCCCTTTTCCAAGGAATCTGAAAGGACAAGGAGGAAGCTGCCGACTTTATCCCGTCCCGTCGGCCCTTGAAGTTTCCCCTGTCCTCGGGTCCACCACCTTCCCTGGTGATGCTGTTTTTCATTCAAGGTCCTGGGGTAGCGCAGACCCTCACCTTTTTTTTAGGAGATCTTGTCTAGTGCACCGTGCCGCCGGTCGGTTTCTATCCTCTCTGGATGGTTCTTTTTCTTTTCACCCCCTCCGCAGTGACCCGACTTTTTCCAGTTTTGGAGAAAGATGCTTTTGTGCCCCACAACAGCGTCGCTTACAGCTTTCAATGGAGAATCGCGTGTGCAGCTTCGGTTTTTTATTCCCGTTCCCCTCTTCCCTTCGTTTTCCGTATTCGCCCATGGTATTTTTTGACGGGGGTACTTTGGCTCAAACAGCTGGGGAAGAAAGTGCTATGTCCATTCTTTGCTGATTGGACTTTTGTGTCGTTGTAGGAAGACTGCGCTTTTCTTCTCCCTTGGGTTTCCCTTTTATTTTCCGGATTCTTTGCTATTGTCGGTCCAGACTCCAGTGTCACCCTGTCCACGAATTTTAACAGTGAACCGCGCTTTGGCTTATTTTCAGAATCGAACCTGTCGGCGAAGAAGCCTTTTTTTTGTCTTTTGCTCCTTGGATCCCCTCCTATTTCAGAGGGGCATGTACTTTTTGAGCCTCATGGTGCTTTGAGTAGTCTCAAACCTAAGAATAGACCTTCTCGACCTCGAGTCTTGGTCCTCCACAGCCGTC
>Ga0179591_1329958_pt1 | contig 12370 bp, 15 predicted proteins | sample CZOMad2_1_08_16f_FD_182891 | JGI IMG/M metagenome (GOLD analysis project Ga0179591, IMG submission 182891) | Vadose zone soil fungal communities from Angelo Coast Range Reserve, California, USA - CZOMad2_1_08_16fungal (PacBio error correction) | ecosystem: Environmental > Terrestrial > Soil >... | reverse complement strand
AACTTAGCTGCGAGACACGCTTCCTTCGTATTTCCTAGCCCCTTCTTGTCTCGTTAGTCGCCGGGAAGCGGTGGTCCTGTGTCTAGAACCTCGTCTCCCCGCTTCTTACGACTGTAAAAGAGATTCCGTCTTTTATCCTTGACGCCTCCCTTCCTATATCCCCTCTTTCGCGTGGAGAGGTGTCTCTCGGTGTCCGACTCCTTTTCCTTTCCTTTTCCCTCTCCTTGCAAGAATTCTAAGTGGCTTGGACCCTTCTCCTTTCCCCTTGCGTCCTCCCTTACTCCCTTTCATCCTGAGGTTGAGGTTTGAGCGCAGGTCTGAGGAATTCGAGTCCTCTCCCTTCACACTTCTCCCTGCCCTCGGGCGTGAAAACCCTCGAATTTCTCCCAGTTTGAAGCCCCCTCTACTCCCCCCTTACTCCTTTCCTTTGTTTGTCCCTTCCTCCTTTGACGCCACCCATGCTAACAAGTGCCCCTCCTTCTTTCTCCCTCCTCTACCGTAGAATCCCCTCAGTGAGGATTGCCGAGTAGTAAAAAAGCTTGCCTCCTTCTTCCCTATGCCTCCTCTTAGAGACCCGTTGTTGGGGATCGTCCGCTTCTCTTTCAACTTATTGACAGTCCCCGTGGCTAAAAGAGATTACATAGTTTCTAACTCCTCCCGCTTCGCCTTATTCTGAGGTTCTTCTCTTTTTCCCCAAAACCCTATTAAAGACCCTATTCTTCCCACAATTCCCGACGGCTCGCCCCCCGTACCACCCATCTTCAACAATTATCTGTTTATTCCTTCCCCCTCCCCACCTATATAGGAGATATGACTAAATATAAGATTTGAGCATTACTCTCCCCCCCCCTTCCCGCCCTGCTCGAACCCCCCCCTCTCTTTTTCACCTCCTCCCCCTCCTTCTCATTTTTTCTTAAGCGTTTTCTTCCCCCCTAACATAAGCGAATTAGTTTTGCTTATCCAAGATTCTCACGCACTCTGCCCGTCTCCGTGTTCTTTTGCAATGAAGCAACGACTTTTCACACCCAAATTCCCCCTCCTCAATTCTAGCATCTTAGCTACCCTGACAATAGGATACTTATGAAACCCCTCCCCCCTTGTTTTTTTCTTCTCCTTCAGATTTCCTCCTTCTACCTAATGCTCCTACCGTTTAGCTAGGTGATCTTTTTGTCCCTTTAGGCTGCGACCCGAACACGGAAGCGATAGAGTGGCTTTCCCTTTCCCCCTCCCCTCTTTTTCTGGTTAGGAGCCCCTACGGACATCACTTTGGCTCTTCCCTATCTATCTCTAGAATTTTTAATCGCTCTAAGGTCTCTTTATTAGTTTAGTTTCTCTAGCCTCTCCTCTCTTTTACGATGACCTTAAGAGACGAGTCTTATCCCCCTTCCTCTCTACGATAAGTCTGAAGTGAACTGATAGGGATGTTGATATGTGTTTCACCTCTCCCTATTCCGCCCTGGGCCGTTTCCCTGAGTTTCTGGCACCCTTTTCCTCTGCTGACTATGACATCAAGATTACTGGTTATCTTCTTCCGAATTTACTCCCCCCCCCTCTTCTCCGCTCCCCAACCGTGTTGATCCCTTTCCGCACCGACAGACATCGGCCTCTTTTTTCTCTCGTTCCCTTTTTTTCAGAGTGACAGCAAAGGATGAGGTGATTTTCGTCTCTTCGTTATTCCTCATCGTCGTTCCTTGTGCCTCCTTGTGGCTTCGAAGACCCACACACTCCCTTTTCCCTGGGCTCCTCGTTACGGATTAGGCAGTCCCCGAGGGAGAATTTCCTTTTTTCCCCTCCCCCTCCTTTCTTCTGCCTTCTTTTCTTGTCGTCCTCGCCGTTTTTAGTCAGGATCCTTCCCTCCTGCTCATGCTGCCCCTTTAGTAGAGAGGTTCCCCTCGGGAACGTAGACGTTTGGCGAAAATGCTATCATTCTCTTGTCTCTTCCTCTCCCTTCCCCCCATTTTTCCTTGGTCGTCACAAGATCCAAGCCCCCCCTTCCCCCCCCGACAGAGCTGTTGCAATCAGATCCCCCGCTTAAGATTGCTTTCGTCCCTCCTCTATGCTTCTTATTTTCGAGCTTTCTGTATCTCTTCGCCTCCTCCCCAAGTCCCTTAGCTAACTCATTGCTCCCCTAATCCTCGAAGCATTCGCACCCCGATTTTTCCCGCGCGTAGTCGTTTGTAACGAGAGAAAAATCTTTTCTTTATCTCCCCTCTCCTCTTTCCTTTATCTGCCTTCCAAATCAAAGCTCCCCGCCCGTATGATCCTTCCTAAATTCGGGCCCTTTCCTTTCTTCAAGACCCGCGTAGTACGCAGAGTAGCGTAATCCGGGTATAAAAATGTTCTTTTCAGATTTCCCCCTTCTAACCCTTTCTCCTCTTCCTCCTTGAACCATCTTTGAAAGTAAGGTTTTTCTCCACCCTTCTTTCATTCCTTCCCCCCCCCCCCCTCCCCTCCGAACGTTTAGAAATCGAGAGATTCTTTGCCTTTTTTTTTCCTTGACCGTTTGACCTCCTTTCCCCCCTCCGTGAGAGAATCCCCATTTACCCCCTCTTCTCAGCCCCCTGTTCGGGGACGATTAGCCCTGAAAATTTTTCTCTCCCCCCCCCTTTTCGTCCCCCCCACACCTCGAACTTCTGCCCCCCTCCCCGGGTTTAGCGACGCGCATCGCGTAAAATAAGTCCTAACGGCTCCCCTCGGCCCCCTTCGGTCACGGAATCCGTCGAGTAAGGGACTTTGATTCCCCAACTTTCCTTTCTTTGAGCTTCCTCCCCCCTCTCTTGCTACAGTACGACCCAAGAGAATGCTCTCTCCCCCCCCCTCCCTCATTTCTCCTTTCTGTCTACCCGTCTCTTTCGAAAAGAGAGGATCTATTCTTCTATCTAACGTTGACTTACTCAAGTCCTTTTAGACGTTGATCTCTCATCAATAGAGTGGAGGACGCGTTTCCTCCTCTTCATATTCTTCTAATTTGCAACTAGAGCTGATTAAAAGTATCACCCTCGCCTCCGTCCCCTCTCCCCTTTCCTCCCGCGAATACCCTTTCCTCCAAATCGTATCTCCCTTTCTTATTCGGAGACTCCTAGAATCCCTCGGCCTTTTCTTCTCCCCTTTTGCTCCTCGTTTAGGCCAGAGTTCCCTTCTCCCTCCCATCGCGTCTTCTCCACCCGTGGTTTCGCTTCCCAAGACTCCGATTCTTCATTTTTGAAATCGTTACTTTCTTGACTGAGTTGTCCGAATCAGACTTATCCCCCCTTCTTTAGGATTTTTCCAGACGTAAAGCGTTTAAATAGAGACCAGTCCCTGCTGTCTCTCTCCCATCCTACTTTCTTGGCGCTTCTCCCACCGTGCCCTTCACTAGGATAGTTAGGTTTGCCCTTTCGACCGGTTCTTCCCTCCTGGAGAACTACACCTGGCTTCTGGTATCCCAATATGAGAGAAGGCCCCATCTAATTCTTTTCACCTCCTGTTGTATTCCCATCTTTTCAACTCCTGGATCATTTAGAGCAACCCCTTATCCCTCCTCTAGCCTTACTCTATGACTACTCGAAGTAGGTAGGACTCGAAATGGAGCTTCTTCCTCTCCGTCCTCTCTCCTTTCTTCCTATGATGACCCCCTCTCCTCTTTGAGCACTTTTTTGAAGGCCTACCTTCTTAAGCCTTTCCTCAGGCTTTCTCCAAGCCTCTTGATGGGGAATAATTCCTACTTTTTCCTTTTTCCTTCTCTCCTTTACGAACGAGAACACTTCCAGTTAAGTCTTTCGCTCGTTCTCCTTTCCCCTAAGTCTGTGTATACAGCACTGACCTCTCTAACGCCCCTGAGCTCTCCTTTTAGCTCCAGAAGCTTTCCCCGAACCTATAACCCTCTCTCCCACCTAGTTTGATCCAAATTCCTTGACTGTTCTGTCCGTCAAGTCAGTAAAATCCTTACAGTCTTTATCCCCTCCTCTTTCGCCCCTCTCGGTATTTTCTCCATTTTGTGCAACCCTCTTTTTTTTTCCCCCCCCTATCTGGAGATAGGACTCCAGTTCGCAGCCCTCTGTGCGCTACCAAAGGTATCTTACTCCGTTTTTTCGCCTTGTCCTCCCCCAATCGTTGGTCACCCCCTTAGGAGTTTACCCTTGTTGCCTCTTCCCTTTTCTCTTACTCCTTTGAGTAAGGAAAGCGCGAGGGTTCTTGCCCCCCTCCTCTAGCTTTTTTCACGCCCCAGTTTCCTCGGCTTATAGTCTTCCCCTCGCTTCCTAGTCGGGCCCTGCGTCGCAATAGTTGCAGTAGTTTTATAGTGGGCCCCTAACACGCCGTCCGTTCTTGATGTTCAATCGCCCTTTATTGACTGCCCGCCCCTGTCGACGGCTGAGGATTCCCCGGCCCTCTTCGATCCGCCCTCTTGGGATTTTCTCTTCCTTCTTCGACTCGGGAGAAAGTAAGCTTTTTTAGTTCTAGTGTTCCCCTTTTCCTTCCCTTTTGCTGGAACCTTTCCCCTTTCTCTCCCTTCGCGGCGCCTCTTCTTCATCTCTTCCACGCTTCAGTCATACGCCTCCTTCGGTGAGCTGAAGATTCCACTTCCTGATTGTGAAGGTGTAGAGCGCCTGAAAAGGATGCGGTTCGGCCTTCCCCCTCCCCCTTACTCTTTCCTCTTCCTCCAGCGTCAGTTCTCTCTTCTGTGAGCTCCACAGTAAGGGGTTATGCCGATCTCTCCTTTTTCTTCTCCTGGGCGAAAGCTCTCCTTCCTCCGCCTTCGAACGAAACAAAAGTTTACTTTCCACTTCGTTCCCCATTCTTCTCCTCTTCCCTTTTTCTTCGATGTTGTATTTCTCTCGGACTCCCAAGAAGTATCATGCCTTTCCCCCTTTCTCTAAGTGTTAATCCCGCTCCTGTCTATCTCCGAGATAAGACAAGTATCTCTTCAGCCGGAGTCGAGTATCCGTATGGTTAGATCCTTCCCTAGTCAGCTTTCTCCTTTTTTTTCTCTCTCCGGGCTACCTTTTCTCCTCCCCCTTCCCGTTCAGGCGTCTTGTCCGGCTCCTGGGAGACATCGCGAGGTATTACCATGGCCTTATTTTGACCCAGGCATCGTCTCTTTCTTCCTATCCCCGGCCATCCCAATCTCTCTTAAGGGAGTATCAACCCTCTTTCCCAGTCCCTCGCACCTTTCTCTGTCTGTCTATCTTTCCTCTTCTCTTCCCCCCAGGGTCTGCACCTCTCTCTAGGACGAACCCGACGGTCTGGCCCAGCTCCCCCTCCCGCGCTTAAGGGAAAGAGTTGTCTCTGACGACCGCAGCGACCCGAAATCCAAAGTACCCGTCTCCTCTCCTCCCCACTCTCCCCTCGCGTCTCGTGAAGCTGCCCCGCTCCCTAGCGTCGTCGGCTCGTACCTGCTACCTTTGGACCTTCCTCTCCACTGAAGGTGCGACTTAAAGGGAATAACTTCCTGCGCTGCTTCCCAGGCATCTTAGTGCGAGGCCCCCTATGTCCTCCTTCCTCTTCCTTATCCTTCCTCGCCTCCCCTCCTTCTTCCGCCGCTGCTTCGCCGCTCCCCTCCTTCTCCACGTCCTTAGTCTTTCAGCTTCAAGTCTCTTGCTTTCACTCCCAAGACCGCCGGTTCGGGGAAATTCCAAGAAGGTCTACCTCTTCTTCCTCCCCCGACGCTCACGTTCTCCTCGCTTTGAATCTTCGGGCGTCCTGATTTCCCCCCCCCTTCCTCTCGAGAGCTCTTGCCCTCCCCTAAACCCGCAAGCGTTCATTCGCCACGCGGAAAGAAATTTTCACAACCCTCTTCCTCCTTTGGTCATACTTCTCTTCCCCCTCTTGCGCAATCTCTCTTTTTTTCCCGCCCCCCACCCTTTGGGTTGCTTCACGGTTTCGTCCCCTGATCCTCTCTCTCCGTAGGTGTACACCCTTTCCTCATTGCAAACATGTTTGAAAATAGAGTTCCCCCCTACAATTTCTTTCTCCCCCTCCCCTGGAAGCATTCCTCTTCCACCTTTTACGGATTGATCAGTGCGTCACTCATCCCAACACCGGAGTTGCCTCGACAACTTCTTGTTCTCCTTGATTGAGAAGGGAGAGAGTCGCCAGCTCCCCCCCTCATAGTTCTCTTTCTCTTTATATTTTCGTCCCCCTCTTCTCATTCGACAATCCCTCTCTCTGAGCTTACGGTAGAGATTTTTCTCGGGAGAGAAAGGAGAGAGGTGACCCCCAAAACTCTTTCTCTCTGACTTCCTCCCCCTCCCTTCGGGCCCTTTCCTCCAATCCCCTGATCTCCTTGCCCCTTTCAACTTCTTTCCCCTCCCCAGATGCCACCTCTTATTCGTTCCTCGACGACGACAGATAGAGGAGAGGAGTGCGCCCTCCCCCCTCTTCTTCTTCTCCTCCCCTTTCTCTTTTTTTTCTCGATCTCGCCGGGCTCTCGCTGCATATGGCCGGTCCGACCTTTACCCTTCTTTCCCTTTGGCCCCCACCTTTCTTTACAGTTTCTCTTGGCGGGGAACCCCAATACCATTTCTCCCTCCGGTTCGCTCGCCCTCTCCTCACCACTGACGCACTATCCTCTTCCCCCGTTGTCGATCTCCATCAGAAGCTTTCTCCTCTCATCTGCTCGGTCGAGGTTGATTTCAGATAGGATCATCCTCCCTCTTCCTCTGTCTACAGGGTCTCTCCATCCATAGACTCGGAACGCTAGGCCTCTAGTTAGCCTTTTTTGCAAAAAAGATTTTTGCAGACTCTTCTTTCGGCTATCCCTTCTCTCTCCTTATCCTGACAGCCTGATCCCACGAAATTCTCCTACTGCCTATGAGTCGAATGCTTTTAAAGACAAAGAAAGGAGATATGAGTTTCCCTTCACTTGCGTCTCTCTTCTTCGGTCCCCCTTCTCGAGTTTGAGCGTGACGCTACTCGGAGACTTGCTATACAGCTTCCTCTCTCCTCGTCCGCTATGAGGGAAAGGTAGTCTAGAGGCTCGAGCTCTCTTCCTTTTATCTCTCCTTTTCCTCACAGTCCGTCCTTTCGCGGTGGGGTTGTTTTTCCCCTCTGGCAACCTTCCCGTGCTTTTCTTACTCGTAATTCTTTGACCCTTATTGTCTGAATCCGGTAGGACTCCTTTCACCTTGAGGTCCTTCCCTTCTCTTCGTTTCTCCTATTCTTTCTGTAAAAGAGGCCGACGTTGTCCGATTACTAATATTCTCTCGAGAACCCCCAACTCTTCTTTCACCCCTCGTTTCCCCGTGGGGTCGAGTCGCTTTCCCTCTCGCCCTCTTATTTGGAGCTAGTCGCTCACTCTTCTAACGCTTGATAGGTTGGAAGTGGCCTCTTTCTACTTCTGGGAAACCAGTCCTCTCCAAACGCTGCCCTCTATCTTCTAGCTTTTCCTTCTTTTTCCGTCGTTACAGAAGAAGAACGAAACTTCCATTCCAGCCTGTTGCCATGAGGCACTTCTCCTCGTTGTAGAGGCTTTTCCCGAAAGAACATTGGTCTTAAAAGAAGATGGCGAGAAACCTTTCCTAAGCTTTCTAGCGCCCTCTTCTTCCTTCTCTTCTCATTGGTTATCTCTTTCTTCGTCAATGTGTAAGAACGTGGCTGAGGTGCCGTTCCATAGCCTGTTGAGATCGGTAGAACGACTACCCCAGTCTCTATCCTTTGCCAGCCGCTGTTCTCTCCCGTAAAGAGTCGAGGAGAACGTAAGGGAAGGGTGGGCGATCGCCCCCCGTTCCTCTTCCCCTCTTGACGATGCTCCCCCCTCTCCTGAGGGTTGGCGACTCCACCACTCTCCACCCTTGCTTATCTCAGCCGCCGATAGCGTGGTCTGTATCTCGGTTTATCCTTACGTCATTGGAGGGATCTTCGTAATATGGAAAGGGACTGATTCCGGCCTTTTCCACCTGTCACCTTTCCCTTTCCCATCGTCCCCCGCGAGAACCCTGTCAGGCAGTTGATTTATCTCCTGTCTAGACTCGATTCAACTTCTCCCCTGCGACCCCTCAAATAGTCGGCCCGGTGGAGGAATTCGCCTCCCTTTTTACGTCAATATCTGACTCTCGAAAGAACTTTCAGGGGTTGTCTTTCTCCCCGGGCTCCCCCCCACCTCTTCCCCTGTCCGGAAGACTGCATAGAACAGAGAATTAACCGCTTGATCCTCTTCTTCGTCCCACCCCCCTCTTACTCGGTTTAAAGATCCCTATTAGTTTCCCCTTTTTTAGGAAGTGCTCAGCTCCTCTGCCATTCTGTGACCGGATAGGGAGAATCTACGCCCCTTCATGATCATCCTCTCTTTCTCGTTTCTTCTCCACACTAGCCATCCCTCATCTTCTCCCCCTTAAGACTTAGAGAGAAAACGAGGTTCCATTTCGTTTCGGGAAGGCCTTAAAACCGAGAATCGTCCTTCTACCCCTCTTCTCCGTCCATGAGCCATTTCCTCCCATGTGCCCCGTCAGGTAAATCTCCCACGACGTCTTTTAACTTCTTTGTGATACTACCAGAATGACGACCCTTCTTGGATTGTCAATCTTTCTTCCCTCCGCTATTTCTCTTCTTGTCTGGGAAATCAAGACAGACTTTCCCTCCGATCCCCTAATCTAACGGTCTACTCCTTCTCTCTCCCTTATTAACTATGGATTATTCTTCTCTACAGTTGTTGTTGTTAGTCCCCCCCCCAGTTTTTCCTACGTGATCCGCATTTACTACCGTTCTCCGTAGGTGGGATCTTTGCTCCTGTTCTGCCCCCTTGTCGAACTTCTCATCTATTCGTGTTTATTGAAATGGATAACCCTGATTCCTAGGCTCCCCCCCCTCCTTAAATCCCCCCCCCACCTCGAAGTTTTATTTTCCCTGTTTGATCTTACTTTTTTCTCTCAGGGTTTTTTAAATGGATCTCCGTTATAAGCTGAGAGTCTCGGATGATCCGATTCTCCCCTTTTTACGTGAGGCTCCTATTCCTCTCTTGGAGTCCCACTCTCTTTCGCGGTCCGTGTTTCTTCTCTTTCTTTTCTCGTGTTTAAAACTAGCACCAGTGTCCTAAGTGAAAGGGGCTTCTCTCTTCTGCGCTTTTCTTTCTCCCGTCCTGGTTTAAGCAATTTCACTCTCATTTCTCATAGTAAAACAACCTCTCTAGGGCGCCCTCCCTAATCTCTCTCCCCTTTTGGTGAGTACCGAGAGTGCCCCCCTCAACCCGGCAAGATGAGGTGAATTCTCTCGAGGATCAGTAGTTTCGGGAGGCAGCTTTTGTTCCTTTCTCCCCTCCCCCCTGAATTCCCTTACTTTTTCGATTTTAGGATCGTCCGCGTTTCTCTCCTAGTGTTCCTCCCCCGGACAGCGCTTCGGTGATTTAGGAATAGACGTTAATCTCCGTCCTCCGGATCCCCCTCCTCCTGATCCCCTCTTCTCTTCGTTCTCGGTTGGAATGCTTTGGTTCCTGGACAGTCCTGATCCCTGTCTGATTCCGCTTTTTCTATAGCCCTAAAAATTGAAGTTGAAAGATAAGACCTCTTCACCTCTATCTTCGGTCCTGCTTCATCCTTTCCTCTTTGACTTAGACTCCTCGGCCTTCTTCCCAGCCGACTGTATGTCCAAATAGTTTCGCTTCCTCGCCCACCCCATAACTTCTGATAATAGACCGGAAGGGATAGACTAGCCCGATGTTCACTTCTTTCCCGCGTCTTCCTTTCTCCGAGCTCAAAGGGCTCCTGTATCATCTCTTCACCTCCCTCCATCTTCTCCTAGGCCATCACCCCCCTCCCTCCAGCTTAGAAGAGAATGACTCGGTCCTTAGTAGACGTGAGTTTCTTTACCTCCTATTTCGCTTGCCTTTTTATCAACCTGTGTGCGGAAATGACTCTCCCGATGCCCCGATTTGCCCAGCAGGGCATCCTCGTTCCCGTCATTTCGGGCGTACTTCTTGAAAGAGTCGGGCTGAAACTCCGCTTCCCTGCCTCTCTAGCATCATCTTTTTCTCGACGTTGGATTCCATGGGTACCCTACGAGCCTTGCCGAATTCAAAAGCTCTCCGCTTGACCATTGTCGGTGTAAGATCCCCAACCAAAGAGGGCAGCCCTCCCTCGCGCTCTTCCACAACCAACCAGAACGCCTCAGGAGCCAGCGGTTGTTACGTCTTCTCTTTTTAGTACCATAAGACCGTTTTCCCTCTTGGCTGAGTGTTTAACCGCCCATAATCCGGGCGACTCTAAGGAATGCGTCCAATTTCCCCTTTTCGTTCTCCCCCTCATCTACTCCCTGGAACCGACCACGAACATCGTTCCCCTTCCTTCCCAGAGATAACAATAACAGGGAATTGTACCCCTCTTCTCACTTGAGTCGTTTTGCGAAACCTCATACCGTTGATCGGACGTCTGATAGATAAGTAAGAGAAGGAGAGATCGTCTCCTTCCCTCTCGTTTAGGACTCGTTCGCTATACGAAGTCTCTCATTCTTATCCTCTTTTGCTAGTAAAAGGAAAACTAAGCCTAAACTACTGCTCCCTAACCTCCTTTCCTTCGTCCCAAGAATGAGACTGATTATATTGGTCCGTCATGCTAGTACTAATTTTTCCATAGTAGAACGTAGTTTCCCTCTGTCTTGCGACATATCTCCTATTAGACATAGTCTTCTTCTCCCAGTTCTCCTAAACCATACTCCTATTCTGCCTCTCTTTCCTAGTTTAGAAGTGGGATATGATCCTTTCGCTTTTCCCTCTCTCTTTTACTTATTCTGGATAGAGGCCTGAATGACCTCTTAGTCATCTTCGCTTTTTCCTGCTCCAATTTTATTCTTTCTCTACTCCACTCAAAAGTACGCGGATAGGGAGGTGGTTTTCTCCCTCTTCGCTCTCCCGACCCCTCTCCTCCCCCCCGTCCTTCTTTCTACAAATTGTAGCCTTCCTCCTCCCCCTAGAACTTCACAAGCGACTTTTGAAAAAGAGTGGACTCGCTCATTCTAGTTACTTTGTAATCCTCGGCGCCCCTCCCTGCCGACGATCCCTAGACGCTAGCAGTATTGTCCGACTCCATCTTCTCTTTGCTTTAAGTAGAACCAGCCTAGTGTAGTACAGTGGAGACCTCTCATCTGTCTGTGACTTTCTCTCCTGGAAGATTGAAGGATGTATCCCCTCGATGTCTCATATCCTTCTTTTCTGACTTTTTTTCCTTTCCTCCTGTAAGCGATAGTTGAAATCTGGAAAGTCGCCCTCTCTTCGTCGGTCAGTCCTCCGTTCTTTTTTAGAACATCCATCTCATCGGCCCTATAGTTCTCTCTTCCAGGTTCTCCAATCCACCGTCTCTCTTCACCGGCTGCATACTTCCTTCCCCCCCTGTCCCTAGCCCCCCCTTTTATTTTTATTCTGAGTCAAGATCAGTCTTCCCTCCCCATTCTTCATACGTCTTTCGCAAAAGTACTTTATTGGTAATCTTATTTACGTTGGTGTGAAAATAGGAAACTATATGACGCGGCCATCTTTTCTCTTTCCCCTGTGAAGCTACCCCCCCCACGGTAGAGTACCCTTTAGCTCCTTTTTCCTAGTCCTTCCTCTTATACCCAAATCAGGAGATATGCAGATAAAGTCCTTTACCTTCTTCTTAATGACCCTCTTTTGATAAGAGGTTTATGATGTGAACTCAGCATGAGGCGCCCCTCCCTCCCTTCCAGTGCGCGGAAAAGATATGGACCCCCTGATTAGACGTTCGTCCTCTTCTCCTTCTCCCCCTCCTTTTTTACGTTTCCCGTAACGTCCGTTCTTATGATTTTCATTTCCTTTCCGATGACCGTCTTCCTGCCCCAAGTTCTCGGATGGAGGCGATGAGAGGAGGAGGAAGAACGTTATGTTCTTCTTCTCTTCCTGCTACTTTTCTCTTCCCGTTAATTCCTCCGTTAACGTCCGTTTATTTTCCCTTGACCCTTCCTTATAAAGGGCCCTTTTTTTCTCGAGAAAGTTTCTCGATAGCCTCTGTCATCCCGTTCTTTTTTCTACTTCCGTACTTCTTTTCTTCTCTCCTACTACTTTCCACGCTTCCTCGCTGATGCGTTCGATCTCATATAATTGCCAATTTGATGTGAGGGAGAGGTTACCAGTATCCCTCCCCCCCTTCGCGTATCCTTTCCCATCTCGGACAGTTTAGAGGACGTGCCTCTCCCCTTCTTGTGATTAGCCGTATGCCTGCTTTTGATAAGCTCAGTGAGAGAAGCCCATTCTCCCTCTCTCTAAGCTCTTTTTTTTCCTTGTCTTCTCCAATTTAGACTCTTAACTTCCGCCCTATTTTAGGGTCACGTAGAGGAGAAAAGCATTATCTAAGTTGAAAATACTCTTTATCTCACTCTCTCTCTTCTCCCGAGATCGAAACGAGCTCCCCCCTCCCTGACGTTGTCCTGCCTCCTACTTTTCCCTGAAGTA